>Ga0310914_10000549_pt1 | contig 22256 bp, 20 predicted proteins | sample GREbulkMGAN108_FD_203450 | JGI IMG/M metagenome (GOLD analysis project Ga0310914, IMG submission 203450) | Lab enrichment of tropical soil microbial communities from Luquillo Experimental Forest, Puerto Rico - GRE.bulkMG.AN108 | ecosystem: Environmental > Terrestrial > Soil > Tropical forest >... | reverse complement strand
GACGGGTCGATTATCGGGTGCGCGGCATTCACGTCCGGCTGGAGGTGCGCTGGGATTGGCAGGCCGAGCAGGGCGACGATACGCATCACGCGCTTTACCGCGGTACCCGCTGCCGGCTTGCGGTGCGGCAGGGTCCCGCAGAACGCTTTCGGCCGGAGCTCTACGTCCTGCCGAATGAGAATATCGGTGCGGCGCTCCTCCAGCACTTGCAATCGGCGTTCAATCTGTTCGAGCCGTGCCGGATCAAATCGATTGCCCTGCACCATGTTATCCTCAGCCAAACCATCGCCCTGGTGACCAAAGCTTAGGTGAAGGGCCGGACGTCGACTAGAGGCCCAGCATCGCCAGGAGCGCTCGCGTCAGAACGCCTTCCGGTCGCGCCAGCGCGTCCAGAATCGTGAAGTGGTCAGCGCCGTCCACCGGCAGCAGGCGTCCCGGAAGACCCCGTTCGGTCCACGCCCGGGCATACTCGATCGACTGGCGGCACAATTCGGGCAATTCCCGGGTGCCGTAAGCCACCACCAGCTCTCCGGCCGTCGCCGGCAAATACCGGACCGGGCTGTTGCGTTCGGCCTCGGCCGTATCGAGAGCCAGCTTCTCGTTGAGGTAATTGAGCCGGATCGGCTCCAGGTCGTAGATGCCGCTGATCGCAATCCCGCCGCGCACCTCGGGTAGCGGCATCGTCATCGCGGTCAGGTGACCGCCGGCCGAATGCCCGGAAATGTATAGCCGGTTCGGGTCGGCGCCGTACTCGCCGAGATGTTCGGCGAGCCACCGGATGGAGCGGCACACCTCGTCGACAATGCGATCGAGCCGGGCCGCCGGGGCCAGCGTGTATTCGATGACCGCAAGATTGATCCCGAGAGGGAGCAGTGCCTCGGCGAAGAAGGCGAAACTCTCCTTTACGATATCGTTTATCTGCCAATAGCCGCCGTGGATAAACGCAAGCGTGGGCGCCTGCGGATCGGCGGCGAGAAACAGATCGAGCCGCTCGCGCGGGGTGTCGCCATAGGCGAGGTCAAGACGTCCGGCGTATTCACGCCGCACCTTGTCGCTGCGTGCAGCCCAATCGGCGACAATCGCGTCGCGCTCGGGGACCGCTGCGGTGTTGTTGTAGGCGGCATCGAGCTGGGTACGGTCCATTCCGCGGTACAGCATGATGCAAGCTCCGGTCACAATTCGGTGGACGTGGGCAGTCACGGCAGTCTGCCACGCGTTCGGCGGCAGCCGATAGAGCCGCACGCCGACACAAGGGTGATCAGCGGCGGCTAATCGCGACAGCGCCGGTCGACACCCGGTATTTTGCGAGTAGATTGGGTGTCTCTCGCGCCTGCAGCGACGCCGGATCGGCGACACGCGCGAGAAAGCGACGGGTAAAGGCCCCGAAAGCGGCATCATGGCTGACCCGTATCGCCTCGGGGATCGCGATCCGCCATTCCGATCCAAGAGGCGCCACCGCAATCCCGGGGTGGCTCGACTGCAACTCGGTAATGCGCCGCTGTAGCGCCGCCCCGATATTCGCATCCGGCAGGACGTATAGCTCTGGCCGAAAGCGTTCTGCGGGACCCTGCCGCACCTCAAGCCGGCAGCGGGTACCGCGGTAAAGAGCGTGATGCGTATCGTCTCCCTGCTCGGCCTGCCAATCCCAGCGCACCTCCAGCCGGACGTGAAGGCCGCGCACCCGGTAATCGACCCGTCCATTGCACAAATACTCCAGCACATCGCCGCGGATCCACGGTGCGAGGTCGTCGGGCCATTTGCCCTCGCCGGTTAACTCGCGAAATTGCGACAGGCTCACCGCGGTGGGCGAGCGGCTCGCCGCGAGGATCTCGATGTCCCGCTGCCAGTCGAGCGGCTGCTCAGGAAACAGCATCTCGTGCACTCGATCCACCAGATGCACGCCGGTATCAGCCAAACCCTCGCCCTGCTCGCTGACATCGAAATACCAGGCGGGACGCGGGTTCGGCAGACCGGTGACGACTTTGCGCAAATAATGCACTCCGCTCAGCAGGACACCCGGTTCATCTCTGGTACCCGGGACCGGATCCCCGAACACCTCAGGGTCGCATCGCAAAACCCGCAAGAGCCGGACGAGCGTGTTGTGTCGCCCGGTCATCATGTCGGTCAACAGGAGCTGCTGTTCGTGCGCCATCGTAAGAGCTGCCTCCAGCCTTGGCAGATCCGCGGGCTCGATGATCGCGGGCTTGTCGGCGAGCACGTGCAGGCCGGCTTCGAGAGCGACGATAATCCGATCGATCTTGCCGCGGTTGCGGCCCGAGAAGATGGCAACCCCGCCCGACGGCTCATCCCGTATCCGATCGAGAAAATCGGGGCCGGCGTGGACATCGAGCCGCCAATCGGTAGCCGCTTGCGGTTGCCGGTTGTACCTGGCGATCCGGCTCAAATAGTCGATCAGGTCAGGGCCGAGCGGCGCATAAACCTGCACGACCGGCGCTAACTCCGGATACATCTGCTGCTGCACCAGCGCGGCATGGAAATGACCGGGATCGACGACAACGAGGCTGGTTTCGGGCATGGCAGGCGAGCGCCTCCGAGCGTTTATGGATAGTGCGATTTTGCCGCCGTCTGCGATCCGACAGTATCGGCCGCGGCGCGCGGCAAGCTGACCGCAACTCTTAAGTGCCGTTGAACCAATGACCGGAGGTCGACCCCTTGGTCAATGCACCGCGGCAATCCTCTTGACCGGAACCCCGGAGGCACCCGGCCGCCTAAAATCAAGCAGACGCTTCGCTTCCTGCAGCCGATTGGCCTCGATGTAGGCTCTCAGCAAGGTGAACTCGATCAGGTCGTGCTGTGCGCGGCTGCCGCCAATGCGTTCGTTTTGGCCCGCCAGGGGCGCCAGCGCCGCGATCGCGCCGGAAAAATCCTCCCGCTCGAACGACGCAAAGCCGCGCGCCAGTGCGGGAAGGTAAGAGCCCGAGGGGTAACGCCCCGCGCGCGCCAGTTCCTGCATCTGTTGGGTCCGGGCATCGAGCGCGGCATCATCCCCCATGACCGCCTGGGCCAGGATGACGTGGAGGTCGGCGAGCCCGTTGCCTGGCCGCGGCAACGCGCTGTTCGCGTAATCGTACAAGCCGCGCCAGGCGACGGGGTCGCGCGGATGGCCGGCGAGTTCGGCACGCCACAAATACGCCGCTCCATCGGAGATTTTCAGCTGTGGGCCGCCGCTGTGCCGGCCAAGGGCAATCGCATCCCGATACGTCCGAAGCGCTTCTTCCCAATTGCCGGCCTGGATTTCGCAGAGCGACAGATGCCAGCTCAGATGACCGTAGAAAAAGCCGTCGCGCGGATAGGTGGCGAGCCACGACGAGAGAAAGGCGCGGGCCGTGTCCGGGTCACCGCTCTCGTAGCACACATGGGCGAAACCATGCGCACCGTGGGCGTTTTTCGGGTTCGTCGCTACAGAACGTTCGATCTTCGCTCGGGCCGCCGCGAGCTGCCCATCCTCGGACAGCGCCATGGCGTGATAGGACGTGAACCAAAAATCATCGCCGTAGTGCGAGGCCAGGTTGTTCATCATCTCCGCGATCTGGCGCTTCTGCCCGATGCGGCCGGAGCCGCCGATCACTCCGTTGGGGTTCGCGGCGACGGAAACAACTAGCGCGTCATGCGGCCATGCCGCGAGATGCGGGTACAAGGCGGCGATTGCCGCCTCGGTTCGGCCCGCGAATACAAGGTCGAAAAACCCGATGTGGCTGGCTTCGCGTTCGGACAGACCGGCGGACACGCCCTTCGCCGCCGCCAGCGCTGCCTGTGCTGCCGCGACGTCGCCTTGCCGCATCAATACCTGAGCCTTGCCCCCGTGGGCCAGGGCAAAACCCGGGTCCGCTGCGATGGCCCGGTCATATGCCTCGGCCGCGCCGGGGTAAAACGTCAGCGCTCGATCCGTGGCAAGAACATAATCGTCCCGCGCCGCAGTGGACGTGGTGGATAGGGGAAGGCCGTAGCGATCTGTCAGCATGAAAGAACCCTCACCGCGGCCAGGCTGTGCCGATCGAGGAATTTTGTAGTCCAAAATTTGGAATTCACCAGCGCGCCGTAGCGCGGGCGCCAGGTGGGACAACCGCGTCCGGCAGGACGGGCTCGTTCGCCTCGATGGGATTGCGGGGCCAAGCCAGCCATCCAGCCGTGCAAGAAAATCTGCTGCGCGTCCTGTCCGCCTGCAAAGGGTTCGGCGTCCCCTGTGCGACGGAAGCCACGGCTGATGACGTGGCGATGCGCCTGGAGCAAGGCTTTCGCATCATCATGACCGCTCCGGTGAGAAGCACGCCAGGGCTCGTCGAGGGGCGCCGCCTCGCCGCCCGTTAATGCCCTGTCTCTCATGCAGCGGGAGGGCGGCAACGACGGCGTCACTCGGAGTTCTTCCTGCCTGTAACACAGAGGCTTGTGGGCTAGCCGACGGGTGACGATGCCGCGTATGGGTGAAGATGCTCCGTTGCCGTCCTTGCTCAGTACGAAGGCGGCGGGCGATCACAAATAAGCGACGCGACGCGCCTCCGTCACCTCAATCCGGCAACCTCCGCGTAGGCCCTCAGCTCTCGCTCCACATCGTAACCGCTGGTCCCGAAGATGATGCCGGTGGCGCCGCGCGCCTCGAGCTGGGCGAGACGTTCGCGCAACGCCTCGCGAGTGCCTGTGAAGGTCATCTGTTTGGCGGCGGATATGTCGACGAGCGCGTCATGGCCGTTCGAACTGTCGAGGGAATGACCGCGGTGAACGGAGAGGTGGCGGATTTTTTCGTCCACATGTTCGACGCTGGCTAGCCCCGCTTCGCCGTTCGGCAGCGCTTTGACGCTTTCCGGATCGGTCGTGTATCTCAGGTGATAGGCGAGCGCGATGAGCGGTTTGACGGCGGTCGAGGGATCCCCCAGGCCGCCAGCACCGCCACCCGCGGCTGGCCCAGAGGCGCTCGGCAGTCCCGTCGAGAAACAAGTAGGTGATCTCAAACTCCGACAGATCGCGCGTCGCGAACATCTCATATTCCGCCCACAGCCGCTCGGTGATCTCACTGACCGCGGTGCGGCTCAGCAGGCTGCGGCCGGCGGCATCGGCAAACACCGCCTCAATGTCGCGGGTCGACAGCTTGCGCGCATACATCTCCACCGCCAAAGTCTCCAGCTCCTCGGTGCGGCCTTGCATCACTTCGCGAGCAAGCCTACGACTTCGCCCGTGCGGGTTGCCATCGGGATGACATTCTCGGTGCAGCCGGCCGCTTGCCTGGATCCCTCTGGCCCGGGCGAGCGGAATTTTGCGTTGCCCAAGCCGGTCAAAGGATCGATTCTGGCCTCGCAACCGTTGGGAAGCCGGCAAATGTCGGTTGAGGGGGGAGGGCCGCGATGAGTGCAGCGCCAGCGCACAAGCCGATCGTCCATTTCGTCGGCAGCATCCCGTTGCCGGATGCCGAGACGGTGTTCCGCACCCTGGCCGCGGCAGCCGGACCGCACCTGAAGCGCCTGCCGGACGGCGAGACCGGTATCCGCAAGACCTGGATCCGCTTTCTGCAGCAAGTGCTGGCGGATAACCCTGCGATCGAAGTGGCTAGCGATGTACCGCCGTTCAAATTTACCCAGTGGGACGGCAAGTTATTGCGCGAAATTCCACGCCTGCGCGTGAAGCCGGGCGCGCGGCTCGACCCAGCGACCATCAAGACCGGTTATGCCGACATGGCGATCGAGTCGTTTCGACTGTTCGACCACCTGCAGCAGGAAGGCGCGATCAATGGCGGCGTCAAGTTCCAGATCTCGCTGCCGACTCCAATCGCGCCGACCTACAACAACATGGTGCCGACCGACCGGCCGGCGCTGATTCCAGCGTTGACGACGCACATGCTCGGCGAGGTCGCGGCAATCGCGCAGGCCTTGCCCAACGAGCGCATCGCGCTGCAATGGGACGTGTGCCAAGAGGTCATTGCCTGGGAGGGCTATTACGAGCCAGGGCCGGTTGATTTCCGGAAGGAGACTATCTCCGAGCTGATCGCGATCGGTAATGGTGTGCCGGCTGCGATCGAGCTCGGCTATCACCTGTGCTACGGCAGCCCGGCCGACGAGCACGTGATCCAGCCGAAGGATGCCGGGATCATGGTCGAGATCGTCAATGCGGTCTCGGCTGGGGTGCGGCGGTCGATCCAGTTCTTCCACCTGCCGGTGCCAAAACCGCGCACCGACGATTCCTATTTCGCACCGCTCGCCGGGCTAAAGTTGCACCCGGAAACCGAGCTCTATCTCGGCCTCGTTCACCGCGACGATACGGCCGGCAACGCCGCTCGCCTCGCCGCCGCCCAGCGCCATGTCCGGGTCGACGGCGTGGCGACCGAATGCGGCATGGCGCGCGGCGATCCCGCGTGTTTCCCGGCGCTGCTCGCAGCGCACACGCAGACCGCCGAACTGGGCTGATGGGTTGTTGGAGGATGACGTCAGCCTCACCAACACGACGTCGGAGAAAGCCGATCTGTTCGCCGGCTCGGCCTCGCGGTTCTACCGACTAAGCAACAACGGTCTGTAGCGGCGGCCGGTTCACTGGAAGTCGGGTGGAGGATGCCATGGATTGCTGCGGTCTCGGCCACCTGGTTGCGCCCCCACCGTCGGTGTGGAGCACGCAGCTGGTCTCGGTCGGGGCAATGCTCGCCGGCAACGCTGGACCGCGCGGTTCGACGGCTGCGGCGCAGACCGCCGAGACCACAGCGGCCGCGCTCGCCATCCTGCGCAACTCGATTTCTGTTGATGTCCATAGCCACGGCGGCAAGACCGGCATCATCTCGAAGGCGCCGCCGAGCAGCGATCTTGCCGGCGCGATGCGGGCCGGATCGCTCGCGGTCGCCTGCTTGGCCGACGTTCCGGACTGGCCCGTGCTCGGCCGCAGCGCTGAGGGGGCTCTTGCCGCAATCCGTGGGCCGGAACCGGGCGCGCTCTACCGGTACCACCTCGATCGCCTCGGCTGGATGGACGAGCTGGTCGCCGATCATGGCGTGCGCCGCGCGCTGAATGCCGCCGATCTCGAAGCGGCGCACAAGGCGGGAGAGCCGGCGATTATCGCCGATGTGGAGGGGCTCGACTTTCTCGAGGGAAAACTCGAACGGCTCGAGGAGGCGCATCGGCGGGGCATCCGGCATGTGCAGCTCGTGCATTACACACCGAACGACATCGGTGATTTCCAGACCGGCGCAATCACGCATCAAGGTCTGACTGGATTCGGCGCCGAAGTGATCCGTGCCTGTGACCGGCTCGGCTTTGTCTGCGATATCGCGCACGCGACCGAGGACATGGCGAAGCAGGCGGCAAAGGTCGCGAGAAAACCCCTACTGCTGTCGCACACGGCGGTACTGGGATCGCGGGCGATGGGCCCGACGCCGCTCAGCGGCCGGCAGGTTAGCCCCGGCTATGCGCGGGCAATCGCCGAGACCGGCGGCTCGGTTGGCATCTGGCACTTCTTTCCGAGCATCGACCGATACGTCGACGGCCTGAAGGAGATGGTCGAGATCGTCGGCGTCGATCACGTCAGCATCGGCACCGACCAGTTCGATGCGCGGGGTTGCCTCGAGGATTACATGCGCTGGGTGCACCTCGTCGCGGCAATGCTGCGCGGCGGCTTCACCCCCGAAGAAGCCGGGAAGATCGCCGGAGGCAACTACATGCGCATCTTTCGTGCTGCGGTTGGCTGACGTTCTCCGGCCCAGCACGGTCCCTGAAATTTCCACCGGAGAGAAAGCAACGACCGCGATCGACCAGACTCAAGCACAACCTAACGAGGCTGCTGTAAGCGCGGCGCTCGCTGTACTTGACCGCTTCATGGCCGCGCTGAATGCCGGCAACGAACCAGCCTTGCTCCCAACACTACACTTCCCGCATTACCGGCTTTCCGCCGGCAAGATACGGATTGGGGATCAGCCCGGTGCCTACCTTGGCGACTTTCTTCGCTCTTGCCGGCCCGGACTGGCACCACAGCGGATGGGGTTTTTGCAAGGTTATCGCGGCCGGCGCCACCGAGGTCCACTTGGACGTGCAATTCACCCGCTATCGCGCCGACAAACTCGGTGATCGGCTCCTTTGGCTCGTTGTGGATAGTAACCAGGACGGCGGACGCTGGGCCGTGGCGGCGCGGTCGAACTTCCTGGATTAGTCTGCAATACCAGCACGCCAATTTCAAAGCGGCCGACGAACCCGAAGGCTTCTAGCGGAGGCGACTACGCCTTGGCCGAAAGAGCACCTTGCAAATGCCATCGCGCGGCATGAGCAGATAGCGGCAGAGGTTGAAAGAGCATCCGATCCCGAGGCGCGTGCCACACGACAAATCCGCAAGCCTTCAAGGCAAACCCGCGGCTGATCTCTGAGCGTGGGCGATTCGCTAATCCGTACCCAAAACGCTATGACGTTACCGCAATCACGAAATCGGCGTTGCCCTTCAACGCAGCGTTTGTCGCGACGGCGCGTACCCGCACGGAATAAATGCCCACCGGGATCGACGCGCGTCCAGTAACAAGGTTGTTGCCGGAAACAGTGAAAAAGCCAGCAGAATTTTTTGTTAATCCAAACTCGCTTTTCTGTGCCGTGCCGGTTGCATCGCTGAAGGTCAGGACGCCAATAGTCGATCCAACTGCCGCCTTGGTCGAAATGGACGAATTACTAATGCTTACTGCCATCAAATTCTCCGCTTTGGCAGGCTGTACATAGCAGATGTTTACAAAAATGTCAATGAAGAAATACGCAATTTCGCACGGCAAGGAAGCCTCGGGTAGCCGGCGCTGTGGTTGCACCGTACGATAGACGCGGTACGCCTAGCGCCGCCATTATCGCGACCCGAACCGGCGCCCGCGGAGGCGAACACGGCGGGGTTAGGGATCGGCGCGACCCGGTGGGCCACTCGGCAGGGCGGTACTACAGCAATGACGAGATAACCGCCCAAAGGCCCCACCGGAGCGCAACCGTGGCGAGGAGGACAATGCTCCAAGCCACGACTGGATTGTTGCGGCGCGGCATTCAGCTCGGAATATCGCAACCAGGGCGATTGGAAGACGACACCGGCAAGCCCCTCAAGCAATCGCGCCTAATTTAGCAATTCTAGATTGACAATTTTGCATTCAGGTGGTATACGAACCGGATATCGCCTTCTATTTCCGACTTTACAGCGGCAAATATAGCGCGCGGACTATCTTGGGTATTGGAACAATGCAGCTTGAAGCACGGCATATCACTAAAAACAAGCGACGCTGGAAAATCGTTCGCACTGACGATTATTCCGACACGCCGACCGGCCTCCGCGGGATCAGAGTCGTCGCGGGGCTGAGGTGAGCGACCAAAAATTGGGCGACAGTCTACCGTGCAACACTTGCGCTGTGTCTGATCCTCTGTCAGTCAGGATCGCGTTAATGAAACGCGACATCAATGATATTCGTGACGCGCTGTATGGCGGCGGAACGAACGGCCAAGCGCTCATCCACCAAGTCGAGCAACTCGTTAGGATTGCTGATCGCGGGCGCTTCAGCCTTCGCGTCGCGCTCTGGCTTGGCGGCGGTATCGTTGCTGCGACGACCGCGATCGCCCAGTTCAAGCAAGCGATTTTGGGTATTTTCCACCAATGATGCCCGTCAGTTTCGCTAGCGAAATTCGGTCATCGTGAAGCTCGGCAAATTTCACACGCTTCAGGGCTAATGGTGTAAACGATTGCCGTTTTTGGGGAATTTCCTTTCGGTGCCACCGCCTTTGGTCTACCCACATTTACGTGGCTGCCCCGTATAAAATGCCCGATTATAATCAAGCTTTCATGAATTACTGACTCCCAGGAGCAAATGCATAATGACGAATAATATTGGCGATTTGACGGTCGGCAATACTGCAGCATCTGAAGCGTCGTCTGCCACTTCCATCTTAGTGAACGGCTCAACAAGCGCCACGGTTGTGGTTGGATCGACAATCACAATCACTGTGGCGGACGGCCCAGGGAATCCGAGGGACTGGATCGGCTGGTATGCGCCAGGCTCGCTGATCGAGTCGGGTGGCGCGCCGGGCGGCCCCTGGGTTTACGTCAACGGTACGCAAGTGGCGCCCAATACAGGTTTGAGCTCGTTCGACGTCATGATGGCGGCCCCGGCAATGTCCGGATCTTACGAAATGCGTTTCTATGCCGACGATAGCTATAACATGGTAGCACACGTTCCATTTGCGGTCAGCGCGCCGCCCCCGCCGCCGCCTCCGCTACCCCCACGGCAGCGGGCCTGACTTTCTCGATGAGCTGGCGTGGGCCGACGCGTCGGCAAAACAGGGTGGATGGACGTTAGAGCCGGGGTAGGGGGTCCCGACAACCCGCGAGACCCCCTCAGCGGCCTCTAGTTAGTCGAGGGGTTGACTGATCTCCGAGCCAGCGACATCGATATCAACTATCGCGATCGACGAATTGCGGACTCCGGTAGTCATCTATCGTCGTGGTCTCCGAAGTGCATCCGCTAACGCGCGCGTTGCCCGCTTTGGCATGAACGGCCCAGAATTGAGAAACGGAATGACGGGGCGAGGGTGTCTTGGACGAGGCCAGAGGCAATCCGCTCCAATAGCACTACACATAGTCCTCTGGCTTTTAGCCCCTAGCGGCTTGGTTATGGACGACATTGGCGGCCTGGATCCCAATAGTGTTCGGCATTTAATTCCCTCGACCGATCTTTAGATAATGCGGTTAGGACATCGTGCATCTCTTTAAGAAACTGGCCGTCAGGGATTACGTGGCAGCGGCCAAGGCCGTCCCGATCATCGACTATGGCCCCTATTTCGCCGGCAAGACCGGGGCGCTCGAACGCGTAGCCTGCCAAGTCGCCCACGCTTGCGAGAACGTCGGTTTCTTTTACGGGCTGAATCACGGAGTCCCCGACGCACTTGTCAAGCGCGCCTTTGCTGCTTCGCGCTGCTTTTTCGAATTACCGCTCGAAAAGTGGCTCGCGCTTATGCTCGACGAAAATCATATCGGTTATTTGCCGCTCAACGCCTCGGTGCAGGCAGCCTCGGCCGTTCAGCAGACGACCAGGCCCAATCGCAACGAGAGCTTTTTCGTCGGCCACGACCGCAGCCCCGCCCATCCCGACGTGGTCGCGGGGAGACCCTTGCGCGGGCGCAATCAATGGCCGCCGGATATGCCGGGTTTGCGCGCCGATATGATGGTGTATTTCGATGCCATTGGCGCAATGTGCGACCGCATGCTGCCGCCGTTCTCCCTCGCGCTCGGCATGCCGGCGGATTTCTTTGCTCCCTATTTCGCCGAAGAATCACATGCCAGTCTGCGCTTCCTGCACTATCCGCCGCAGGATGCGGCCGAGGACAACGCCTTTGGCCAGGCACCGCACACCGACAACAGCTTCATGACAGTATTGGCGCGAAAGGCGGTGCCCGGGCTGGTGGTGCGGTTGCCATCAGGAGAATGGTTTGCGCCCCCGGTTATTCCGGGCACATTTCTGATCAATGTCGGCAATATCCTGCGTCGGTGGTCAAACGACCGCTTTCTATCGAGCCCACACGGTGTCCTGCACGATTCAGGCGTCGATCGCTATTCAATCGCCTATTTCCACAGCCCAAACCCGGACCGGGTCATCAAATGTCTGCCTTCCTGTGTCGGTCCCGGCAACCCGCCGCGTTATCCGCCTGCGGTCTACGGCGATCTCGTTCTCGAATTCTACAGGGTGAACTATTTCCGCCAGAACGGCCACCGGTCTAGCGCGGCGGTACCAGCAGCTGGGATAGCCCAGGGGAAGCTAAGTAGTCCTTCTGACGGCGCGCCTTGCCGGTGAGATCCAGCGACGACCGTTTTGCTAAAAGCGGTGCAGGCTTTGCCTATTTGCGCGGAATCGTGTGCAACAAATCCACCAAATCGATGACCTCGCCGGCCTGCGGTTTAGCGGTGGGGACGAGGCGTTCGCCACCGCCGTCGCCACGGATAGGGATCACCCACCCATGGGCGCAATCGATGACGAGATCACAGAGTTCGGGCAGGTTCACGCCCTGAGCCGGCTGGAAAGCGTAAACTGTAAAGGCGTGATAGCTCTTCTCGTCGCACGACATCGCGCTTCCCAGGCTACGACCAAGAACTTCAACGTCAATCATTTTTGCCATGTTCTCTCAAATCCGTGAAAGTGCGAATTGCAGGTTTTTGAATTCGGAAAGCTACGAGCAAGTATTGGCTATAAAGCACCAATTTACCAAACTCATGCCTAGCCTGTCAATATCCAAAATAGCAACGAGAGCGCGAGGTCGAAACCCTCGGTCGACCTGGTGGGATATAGCGTGGGACTAGTCCAAGCCGGCTGCGCGCAGACCGTCGAGGATGTGTTCGACAGAGGCCTCATCGTTGTACAGTCGACGCAGGTTGCCCGCGATGAAGGCCAAATTCGGGTTAAGTAGCTTTAATTCTTCAAGCGCCGCCTTAGCTTCCTCAATTCGGCCGAGCTGGGCCAAGCCAGCGACGACATAGCGCAGCCCGGCCGGCCAGTTCCGATTGAGCATCCACGATCGTCGCCCGATTTCGACCGCCTGCTCATAGTGTCCTAGCTGATAGTGCGCGCCTGAGAGAGCAGGTAGCCAAATAAAGAGGCGTGGATCCTTGGGGCTGAGACTGATCCCCCTTTCGGCAAGCGCGATCGCCTCCTCTGGACTGCCGCGGTAAAGGTGGATCTGCCCAAGGAGAACATGGGCGGCGGCATAGCTGGGGTGAAGACCGATCGCCTGCTGGAACGACGAAATCGCAAGATCGAAGCGATGCGTCCACATGCAGACGAGGCCGAGCGCGAAATGAGCTGCCGGATACCGGGCCTCGAGACCGACCGCGCGTTGGGCGATCTCATAAGCCTCGAGATAATTGTGCGCAACGTCATCTACCCAACCCAGGTAGGCTGCATTGCAAAGTGTAATCGCTAGTTGTGCGGTGGCCTGCGGATATTGTGGGTCCATCGCTAGTGCGCGGCGAAATAAGGCCTGCGCTTTGCTATTGTCCTCTTTGGTATAGCGGTAAAAGTGCCAGAGGCCGCGCTGGTAGAATTCGTAAGCGTCTTCTGTCTGTCGCGGCCGACGGGCAATACGATTTCGCTCTGATTTGAGCAATTCGGGCTCGATCGCGCCGGCGATAGCAGCGGCGACCTCGTCCTGCCACTCGAACAAATCCGAGAGGTGACGGTCGAAGCGCTCTGCCCACAGATGCGCGTCGGCTTCGGCATCGATCAGCTGGGCGTTTACGCGGACCCGTTCGGCCCACCGGCGAACGCTTCCCTCCAGAACGTATGTTATCGCCAACTCACGACCGATCTGCCTCGTGTCCCGCAGTTTATCCCGGTAGGTGAATGCCGTATTACGCGAAATCACTCGCATATCTGCGAAAAGAGATAGATTCGCCGTCAGATCCTCAGTGATCCCGTCAGCAATATATTGCTGGCCCGGGTCACCGCTAAGGTTGTCAAAGGGCAGGACGACGATTGACAAGCGCGGCCTGGGGTGTGTGGCGACACCGGCGATTGCTGGAGAAGCGGACTGCCCATCGGCGCTGAGCCGGGTCACGGGTGCAACAAAGCAGTAGCCGCGTCCGGTGATTGTTTGGATGCAGCTCTCCTGATTTCGGTTCTGATCAAGTATTCGGCGCAACTTCGAAACCTGCACGTTCAAATTGGCTTCTTCCACGATCCGTCCTGGCCACACGGTCCTGATGATCGTGTCTTTAGAGACCACCTCCCCTTGGCGTGCGGCCAGCAAACCGAGCAAACGAATGGATCGCGGGCCGAGCACTACCGGAGCGCTCGAGTCCTTCTGACCCAACCGGTATAAGACGCCGCCGGGCAGGTCGAGGCGGAAACCCTCAAACAGAAGGGTTACGGCTGAACCGGGTTCGTCCACGCGACTACTCCCGATGCGGTCGGCCATGCTCTCGCATCTATTTTCCGGATCCATCGAAATACGTCGGGAACCTGCCCCGCAATTATACACACAAAGGACCGAGTCGGCGGTCTGAAAAGCGCTGCAATTTAAGAAAACGTTTGGATCGACCGCATGAAAAAATTTCGGTCGGCGACATAGCGTCAACGCTCGCGGATTTCCGATATTTGCCGTCGAGAGGCAGTGCGAACAAAGGAGGTGTAGGTTCGAGGCGGAGCTCACCTCGAAACCTCCCCAACATTAGCACCTGCAGGGTTCAGGGTTGAGGCGGATTTAGTCGATTTATGCCCGCCTAGGCCCGCGCGGATATTAGGCTATAATGAGCACAGTCGCCGCGCGGGGCACCGTGGAGATGCTCGGCGCACCCGAACGGGTGAAAGTCTCCACCGATGTGCCGACTCAACCCTGTTCTCCGCTGGCCGACCCACGACTTGGACCAAATATCGATCCTATCGGGCGTTCCCGCCTCCTTGTCTCCTCGGTCTGGAACCGAAATCGCTCAGATGCGTTGCTTCAGCTTGATCTGCCTGCGAGTACCCGGCGGAAGGCGCACATAGGCTCTGGGATAAGACGGCCGCACGCCATTGACAAGCCGGCTCGATCTCCATTGATTGCTGCCCCTATTTCAAGTGGGACCGCTTCGCATGACCACCCCCGTTGACGTTGTGATCATCGGCGCCGGCGCCTCGGGAGCGGCCGTCGCCTGGAGCCTGGCCGAGACGAAGATGCATATCCTTTGTCTCGAGCAAGGCGACTGGATGAAGCCCTCCGAGTATCCCAGCACCGCGCGCGATTGGGAGGCGCGTCAGTTCACCGATTTTCACATCAGCCCCAATCGCCGTAACCGCGATACCGACTATCCGATCAACGATGCCGCTTCGCCGATTAAGATCGCCAATTTCAACGGCGTCGGCGGCGGCACCGTGCTGTACGCGGGTCACTTCCCGCGCCTCCATCCGTCGGATTTCCGTATGCGCACGCTGGACGGCGTCGCCGATGACTGGCCGATCGACTACGCGACGCTGGAGCCGTTCTACGCCGAGAACGACCGGATGATGGGCGTGTCCGGCCTGGCCGGCGATCCGGCCTATCCGCCGCATGAACCGATGATGCCGCCGCTGCCGCTCGGCGAGTCGGGCGCAACGCTGGCACGCGGGCTCAACAAGCTCGGCTGGCACTGGTGGCCGTCGGACAGCGCGATCGCCTCGGTCGATTACGAGGGCCGCGCGAAGTGCATCAATCTCGGCCATTGCACTTCGGGCTGCGCGCAGGGTGCGAGGGCAAGCACCGACATCACCTACTGGCCCGCAGCTATGCGGGCGGGCATCGAACTGCGCACGCGCTGCCGGGTACGCCGGATCACCACCAACGAGCACGGCATGGCCTCGGGTGTGGTCTATTACGACGCGGACGGGGTCGAGCAGTTCCAGCCGGCCGAGGTCGTCATTCTCGCCTGCAACGCCGTCGGCACGGCCCGCATTCTGCTGAATTCAGCGTCCGCACGCTTTCCTACGGGCCTTGCCAATTCCAGCGGCCTCGTGGGCAAGAACCTGATGTTCCATCCCTATGCACGGATCGCCGGCTATTTCGACGAGACGCTGGATGGCTATCGCGGCCCCGGAAACTGCATCTGGAGCCAGGAATTTTATGAAACCGACCGTTCGCGCGGGTTCGTGCGCGGCTACACTTTCGAATTCTCGCGCGGCCAAGGGGCGGTGATGGCCGCCGTGCACGGCATGCAGATCGGCCGCCTGCCCTGGGGCGCCGAGCACCACCGCGCCTATCGTAAGCTGTTCTGCCACCGCACCGGTATGGTGGCGATCTGCGAGGACCTGCCGGAGGAGCACAATACCGTCACGCTCGATCCGGTGCTCAAAGATGCCAATGGCATCCCGGCACCTAAGATCGCCTATACGCTTAGCAAGAACAGCCGCCGCATGCTCGATCACGCGGTGGCGCGCGCGACCGAGATCCTGCGCGCCGCCGGCGCCTACGATGTCTGGCACGAAGCGCCGATCCCGGAGGGCGGTTGGCATTTGATGGGAACCGCACGGATGGGCACCGACCCGGCGCGGTCTGTCGTCAATGAATGGGGGCGCAGCCACGACGTGAAGAACCTGTTCATCGTCGATGGCAGCATCTTCGTGACTTCCGGCGGCGTGAACCCGACGCGCACGATCCAGGCGCTGGCGCTCTACGTCGCCGACAGCATCAAGCAGCGCCTGGCCACCCTATTTGATTGAGGTGACGATGTTATCGGCGGATCAATGCCGCTCGCTGCGATGTCTCGCCGAGATGATGATCCCGGCCAGCGCCGAATACGATGTGCCGGGCGCTGGCGATGAGGCGATCTTCGGCGAGATTCTGCGGAGCCTTGGACGCGATGCGGGGCCTGTCACCGCAGTGCTGCAAACGCTCGACGCCGACGGCCCGTTCGCCGATCTCGACCCGCAGCGCCGAGATGCCGTTGCTACCCAGCTGCGCGAGGCCGGCGGCGGTGCCCTGGCGGACCTGACCCGGATTATTCTGCAATGCTACTACCGGGACGACCGGGTCATGCGGTCGCTGGGCTTGGAACCAAGGCCGCCGTATCCTAAAGGCTTCGAGGTGGAACAAGGCGACTGGTCCCTTCTGGATCCGGTGCGCGCGCGTCCGAAACTTTATCGCGACGCAGGTTGACAGCAATTGCTGCCTGCTGCGAATGGCAAATTCGCGGGGTCCTAACCAGCTTCTTCAATCGGCAATGCGCCATTGCCATTGCCACGCAAACGGGTTGAGGCCGTCGCGGGAGCGGGCGGTCTTGACGAGGAGATGCCCATCCAATATTGGGGCGCGACAGCGGACGCCCTTTCCCGGAGAAGCCGTCGATCCAGCCCTGGCAAGAGAGGCCTCCCATGGCGAACGATCCCTTCGTTGATGTCGCTGCACTCGCGTCGCTCGGTCCAATACGCTATCTCGACGCCCGCGATCAGGCGACGTTCGAGGGCCGCCACGCGCCCGGTGCAGTGCGAGTGCCGGTCGATGAATGGGATAAAGCCGCCAAGGAGGCCGGCGTAGGATTTGACAACACCGCGTATTGGGATCACGCGCTCGGGTCGCTCGATGTCGATCCTTCGGCCGTCGCCGTGACCTACGATGGCGGCCAAATGACCGACGCCGCGCGCGTTTGGTTCATCCTGCAGTATTTTGGCGTCAAGGCGGTCATCCTGAATGGCGGATGGCCCGCGCTTTCCGCAGCCGTCGGACTGCCCGCGGGCGGCGGGCCGGCGGAAGGCCCTTTCCACGCCGTTCAAGGCTCAGGCTCCGTAGGCTCGATCGATCGCGAGACCCTCAAGCGTCAGCTCGACGGCGCTGCGCATGTGTTCGACACCCGTACGCGCGCCGAGTTCGCCGGAGAGGACGCACGCAACCGTGCGCGCAGCGGGCATCTCCCTGGTGCCCCGCCACCTGTCCCATGTCGATCTGCTGGACAATGGCGTCGTTCGTCCGGCGCCGGCGCTGCGAAGCATGCTGGAGCGCGCAGGTTTCGGCCCGGGCGACCACATCGTCACCCATTGCGAAGGCGGCGGGAGAGCGGCGTTGGGCGCAGCCGCAGCCGTGCGCGCCGGATTTGACGACGTCCGGGTGTACTACCTCAGCTTCGCCGATTGGGTGCGCGACGAGAGTTGCCCGATCGTACGCGATTAGAACAACTGCTCCGAGTGATCTCGCCAAGCCGCCCAGGGCTCTCCGGTTCACAATTCTTGATGAGGTGGACCCTGTTCCGATCGCAGGGTCGGCTCAGGGGATATCCATCCCGTTTGAGTTGCAGCAGTTCGTGGCACTGGTCACCGGTCTCGCGCTGGGCTATGTTGCCGCAGTATTGTTGGACGCGCTTTCTCGATGTACAGTCCTGAAACTCACTGCTGAGAGAGACCGTGCTGATGGAACGGGTTTCGAAACCCGTTGGTCAGCTGTGCGACGCCGGTGTCGCCACGGCACCAGCTAATCTGAGAGCAGGATCGGCGCCGTGCTGCCGTTGCTCGATCCGGTCGGTTTCCAATCGACTCTCCCCCGTCTTCGGCACTGAGGGCCTCCCAATGGGAATGGTTTGTGACGAGCGTGCGAATTACTATTATCTCCCCATCTCGCATAACCGGACATACAGTGTAACAGTTCAGGCCGGCCCGGGTATTGGGGGCCGCGGATCGGCCCTGCACTCGCAATACTCCCGCCAATCCGGTGGCCTCATCTCGACGCGGCTCTCCGGCGCATCGCCGTGCGGTCGGGAGAATCGGTTCAGCCGTCGGACGAGGCCTCCGCCGGAACTACGCTCTCGGCCAGCCCATAAACCGGTTCCTCGGAGATGTCACGGTTCGTGTAATCCGGCAGTGGGATCGTCGCAACGATGCTGACGACACAGCTCAACAGGACATACCACGCGACCGCATATCCCGATCCGGTCCAGGCGAGGAGCGCGGTCGCGATAATCGGCGCCGGACCGCCGGCGATGATCGAGGCCAGGTGGAAACCGAGCGAGGAGCCGCTATAGCGCAACCGTGCCGGGAAGCACTCGGCGACCAGCGCCGCCTGCGGCCCATAAGCCAAATCGTGCGGAATGAAGGACAGGATGATGGCGACGAAGATCACGGCGGGAATGGCCGTGTTCAACAGCGCGAAGTAGACAAACGTGAAAACCCCGATTGCCGAGATGCCAATGAGGTACATCCGCTTGCGGCCGAAGCGGTCGGAAAGGTGTCCGGCGAGCGGGGTGGTGACCGCCGACAGCGCGGTGGCACACATCACCGCAGACAGCAGCAGGTTGCGCGAGCTGTGCAACATCGTCGTGCCGTAGGTGAAGACAAAGGCGGCGAAGATGTAAAACGGGCCCTGTTGACCCATCCTGACCAGGGCCGTCAGCGCGACTAGCTTGGGATGCCGTTTCAGCACCTCGACGACCGGCGCACGCTCGACGCGCTTCTGCTCGACGATGCGGGTGAAGGCTGGGGTCTCGAGAATGCCGAGCCGAATGTAGAGTCCGATCCCGACCATGACGATGCTGAGCCAGAAAGGCACGCGCCATCCCCAGTCGAGAAACTGGTCGCCAGAGATCCAGCTGAACAGCAGCACGATTACATTGGCGAGGAACAGCCCGGCCGGACCGCCCCATTGCGGCCACGAGGTAATAAACCCGCGATGGGCATTAGTCCTGGCCCATTCCATCGCGATTAGTGTCGCTCCGCCCCACTCGCCGCCGATGCCCACGCCCTGGATGAAGCGCACGACCGTGAGGATCACCGCGCCCCAGATGCCGATCGAGGCGTAACCCGGGACGAAGCCGACGGCGAAGGTCGACAGGCCGGTCAAGAGCAGGGTCGCAATCAGGGTCACCTTGCGCCCGATGCGGTCGCCATAATGTCCGAACAGCGCCGCGCCGACCGGGCGCGAGACAAACCCGACCGCGTAGATGCCGAAGGCCTGTAAGGTTCCAACTAGCGGGTCGGATGACGGGAAGTACAGCTTCGCGAAGACGAGCGGCGCGACCTGCACGTAGAGCAGAAAATCGTAGGCTTCGATAATGGTCCCGACGGTGCCCGCGACGACCGCGCGGCGCAGCTGCACGCGTTGTTGCGCGTCTGACAGACCTATTGCGGAAGATATTGCCATCCCGTGACCTCCCTAAGTCGCGCTCTCTTGGCGGACGAACCGATCGGGCACTGTTCAGAAAGCCGATGCTATCAGCCGTGGCAGCGCGCAAACATGCTGCTCTGAAAGCATCGCGCGGGCAATTTGGATTTTTGCGCTCCACGCCACCGCGCCGGCGCCCCGACCTGGTCGGGCAAGCAGCTATAAACGACCTGCTGTCCATCCTCGCGCCGCCGCTAGGGCCGACCCGGGGAGCGATTGAAGTCGCGCCGGGACGATCGACTTGCCCAAAGCAGTCGGTTGCCGCGGTCCCTCTGCTACTCCAAGAATAGCGCCATGGCGATTGTCACCAACTCGGGCCGGAAGCGATAGGCGACGTGCCACGGTCCAAGGGGGCGCCGACTGCCGATGATCGGGCCGGCATCCGCACCATGCGGGAGGAACGTCCCTTGCGCGGTGTTCTTTACGCCGCCCTCGGCGCGTTCACCTTTGCCCTCAACAATGTGGCGATGCACCGGGGGCAGGACGGGTAGCGTGCTGCAAGGCATGGCCATGACCGTGCCGATCGGTGACCTTTCCTTCCTGGTCATGACCGTCGCCTTTCGCGAGCTGGGTCAGCTCGTGGTGTTCCGGCGGTGCGCTCGCATTCTGGCGGGCCAGGGTATCTTGCATTTCGTGGGCTCGGCCACTACTGCAACTACAAATCCAACAAGCTGATGGGCGTCAACCTCGCCGCTCCGGTAGCCCAACTGCAGGTGCCGTTCGCGATGCTGCTGGCGGTCGCGACGCTGAAAAAAAAGAAAGCGGCGGCCTTTTAGCGGCTTACCTAATTTAATTGGTCTTCGGATCGATCCGCTCATCTCGCGCGCACTGAAATTGTCGGCGTTTGTCGGGTCGCCAACCGTATATCGAGAAACCTGCGGTAACGGACACAAAGGGCCGGTGGAATTGGATGCCGTTTGCCGGATTGCTGCCTAGACAACGCGTCGCAACAATCTTATTCGGCGCAACGCCCTTCTGCTCCCTCCCTTGGGTGTCTGGCTCCGTCCCGGTGCCGGTGGGGAACCCATTGCCGGGTCGATCGGTGACCTGACGCTGGGGCTCCAGCACGGACGGCCTCACGCCGTCGATGGACGGGTGCCTCCGTCTTCGATTCCCCGTCCTCAATCGTCGTCACCTTGCGGTCAGCTTGCTCCTCATCGCGCTCCTGCAAGTACCGGCGCATTTGGGGTCAGCAGCTCGCTTGCTCTGGTATTTTCTGCTCGTCTCAGCGGACCGCCACGTTAGGGTCCCACCAGTTATTCGCGGTAGCATCGCCGGGTCCGGGCTGCAATGCCCACCCTTGGGTATTGTGGGCGTAACGCGCGAGAATATTGTTGAGTATGGCGGACGCTGATGGGAAGATGTTTCCAAGCGACTGGTTGATATCGACAAGTGCGGTGACTGATGAAAGGGAATACGGAGCGTAGGCAGGGCTGAGGAAAAACAGCCCAGCAGTCGGAGCTGTCGCCGCCACGCTCGCGTCCCAACGGACGAACGCGTTGCAAACGTGGCCGGTGTACGGCTGACCGCTCCTGGTGAATGGCCCGAGCGGGGCGCCGCCAGGCCTTGCCGAAATTTGAAACTGCTTTTGCGCCGCCGTATTATTGACAAGATAATACCACATCCGTTCGGTAATCTGGTCGGGCAATGGATCGCATGTTCCACTAGAGGATGCGTCCGTCGATGGCCATGTCCAGTTGAAGAATTTGATCTTTGCCGTGAAAGCCTGGTTCAAGAGAAAGTACTGCATGTCACTCTGGATGACCTGAGATCCTGCGGTGAAGGTTGAGGTGTTACCAAGGTTGGCGTCATAGCCATAGTCCGATCCGTCAGTGGTGTTAAGGACTGCTGGTGTCAATGTGTGGATGGCAGGCATATAGTAGTAAGTCGCACAGAACATTGAGGACGGCGCGTTTGCAATACCGGCAACGCCGTCGCCACACATCATGGAGTAGAGCCGATACTGCATCGACAGGTAGCTCCTGCCGAGAGGCGCGTGCAACATCGCCCAGGCCATGTACGAGGCTTGCGTAATATAGCCGTCGATGAAAACCGCATTTGGCGACCCCCAAGCAGCATTGGTGGCAAGACCGCTTTCTTGCGCTCCAATTGTTGGGCCAGATGTCGGCGTTGGCGGATCGATCATGCCACACGGCAAACCACACGCCACATTAAAATAGAACGTCTCGTTGAGAACGTCGTTGAAAAACTGGCGTTCAGAACCGGCGAAATTGTCGCCACCAAAGGCGGCGGCAGCGGCAACATCTCTAATCGCCCACGCCGAGCCGCGCCGCTGGTCGCCCGGTGCGACGAAGGAGTACCATGTTACGCCGTTGGGCAGAGTGCATATCTGATTGCCGCCCGTTGGGTTATTGCCGCCAAGTATTACCTGACAGCCCCCACCGCTGGCGTAATAGATCGCACGATTTGCGGCATCCCCCAGCGCAGCAAGGTGCATCTCGCTGCCGGTGAACTGGTATAACCCGAACGCATATGCGCTTTGATGCGTATTGTCCTGCAGGCCTGAGAACGGATAAATCGCCCATGATTGGCACGCTTGGCCTACGACGCAATCATTATAAGGGTAAGCGCAACGTTTCGGCCATTATCGCAGGGGGTTGACGGGCTTGCTTTACTTGGGGGTGACGATCAGCGGTGTTGGGCGGCCCAGGCCCAAGG
>Ga0310914_10000546_pt1 | contig 22283 bp, 34 predicted proteins | sample GREbulkMGAN108_FD_203450 | JGI IMG/M metagenome (GOLD analysis project Ga0310914, IMG submission 203450) | Lab enrichment of tropical soil microbial communities from Luquillo Experimental Forest, Puerto Rico - GRE.bulkMG.AN108 | ecosystem: Environmental > Terrestrial > Soil > Tropical forest >... | reverse complement strand
CCCCGCGCCCGCGCCCGACAATTTCGCCATCGCGATCCATTTCGGCAGTTCGCGCGCGAGAAAGTCAGCGTAATCGGCCGGCGTGCCGAACATGGCTTGGGCTTCCAGCGGTTTGAGCTTGGCTTGCGTGGCAGGAAGCGCAAGCGCGGCATTGGTCGCGCGGTTGAGCTTGTCGATAATCGGCTTGGGCGTGGCCGGCGGCGCGACAATGCCGGTCCAGGAACTGGCGATGAAATCCGGCACACCGTTCTCCGCCATAGTCGGCACGTCGGGGAGAACGTCGAGCCGCTGCGGCGACGGCGTTCCGAGCGGCCGCAACTTTCCCTCGCGCAGTTGTGGCAGCAGGATCGAACAGGTTTCGACTGCAAGATCGATCTGGCCGCCCAACAGATCGCTCAGCACATTGGCGCCGCCGCGATAGGTCACGAGCACGACGTCGATATTGGTGAGGCTCTTAAACCAGGCGGCGAGCATGTGTGGAGGTGCGCCATTGGGCACACCGAAATTGAGCTTGCCGGGATGCGCTTTGGCGTAAGCAATCAGCTCGGCGAAGTTCGCGATGGGCGCCTTCGGACTCGCCACCATCACATAGGGCACCTCGGCGACCATCGCGACCGGCTCGAAACGTTTCGGATCGTATTCGGCGTCGCGATAAAGCGTCGGCCCGATGGCTTGCGTCGCCGCGCTGCCGAGGAGCAGCGTATAACCATCGGGTTCGGCATTGGCGGCAATCTTGGCGGCAAGCGTCGAGCCGGCGCCGGGCCGGTTGTCGACATAGACTTGCTGTCCGAGCTGGTCAGAGAGGCCCTGACTGATGAGGCGGCCCATGACGTCGGTCGGGCCGCCCGGCGGGAATGGCACGATCAGCCGGATTGGACGGATGGGATAGGTCTCCTCGGCGCTGGCAGGCCGCGCTGTCGCTATCACGGCCATTGTGACGGCGAGATGCGAGGGGCGCAATAAAATCTGAACGTGAACTTTACCGGGCCGAGGAGCAGCGGCGGAAGAAACTGGCAAAACTCGCCGCCGAGAAACAGCAACAAACAGACAAGGACAAGCAGCAATGAGCATTATTAATTACAGGTGGTCATCCAGCCGACAACAGAACAGCAGACTAATGGGAAGCACGGTCAATAAGACCAGTTACGGCTTCCCAAGTCTTGGTGTTGTTCCTGTTGCGCCGACGTTCCAAACAATCACTGAAACAATACACTATTTGCAGGAACCGCTTAACGCAGTGGTCGCCGGTAAGCAGCCGGGACAAGAAAAAGCAAAACCGTTGGCGGGCGTGAGCGGATTGTTAGGTCGTTTGTTCAATGAGTAGCGAATTTCCATGGCTGACTGGTGAAGCGCGTAAGAGGGCGCAGTGGCAGGCGTGGGACGTTACGTTTTTCACGTTTGGCCCGCTCGCGACTCCATTTAGCGAACTCGGCCAGTTCTATCTTGCGGCTATTCGTAAGCCGCTATTGAACAACAGGCGGAGGCCGCGCCCGAACTGGTCAATGTTCCTGACCAGCTTGCGCCAGCACCGGCAGAACCAACGCTCGATGAATTGCTCGCCCAGTTCGACGCTGGCGTTAAGCCCGAACCGGAGCCGGTGAACAATGTACCAGCCGAATCCGAACTGGACCAACTTCTGGCGGACTCGAACGCCGAGACCGAGCGCAACGCCATGCGGTCTGAGTTGGATGCCCTCAAGCGTGCCGAAGCCGAAAGACTCGAGCGTGCCGAGTTTGAGGACTTTGCAAACAACCTACAGAAGCGCCTTCCTGAGTGGGCCGAACCTGACAGGGCTGTGCGCGAACTTTCCTACTATGCCCACCGCGATGACGTTAGGGCGGCGTGGGAAACTCGCGGGGTGAGTGCTGCGGAACGACGACGGGCCCCAGCACAGTTGGCGCAGCTGCAACAGCTATATCAACAGGTTCTCGCCAGTCCAGACGACCCGCGTAAGCAAGCCGCGCTCCAGCGTATCGTGGCGCATGGCCAATGGTTGGAAAAGGTCGTTCTCGGCAATCCAAACGTTCTGCGGCGGATGGAGGATGATATTCATCGTCGCGCATGGGAACCGCCAATCAACCGAGAGGCGACCGAACTGAAAGCCGACATAGCATGGCAGATGAAATCTGCGACGGGCAAGAGGAGAGGACCGGAGCCGCCGACGAGTTATGGAACGATGTCCAATAATGAATTCCGGCAGAAGATTCGTGACGAGCATGGATTTGACCCAATAACTTAAAGGAAAGTGATTATGGAAAAACCACCACGCAATAAGACAACACACGGCGCGAAAAAGCGAAGTGCGCCAACATCGACGCATAAAAAGGGGAAGGGTTCTAATTCCGCGCCAAAGTCCGCACATCAGCGGGCCGAACACCAACGGCGTGAACGTGAACGTCGGCGGGCGGAAGCGGTTGCGGTGGCTGAACGTGAAGCTAGGCAACAGGAAGCTTTTACTAGGGCTGAACGGACTCGGCAGTTGCAGGAACAGATGCGCCAGCAAAGCGACCGGCAACTGCGGGACCGGCAATTGTCGGATTTGCATAGCCACGCCATGCGGCAGGAAGCGTTCAGGCACAGTGCTGTCCGGTCAGCCGCCAATGCCGCCGCGCGTCAGCAGTTGTCTGATGCGCTTGATAGTTGGATGGAAATGAAATTTCCGAAGCCACCTCCAGAACCGACGATTGTTTTCGTTCAGGAAGACGACGGGTCGGCAGATTTAGGCAGTCGCAATTTCGATGTTGGCAAGTGGATGAAAAAATCGCGCAGTTGGTGGTGAATAATCAACTATCCTGTCGCCAACCCAAATGGCGCGATAGCCCAACTTAGTCGGGCGGCTTAACTACACTGCCCGACCCTTCTTATTTCCGGGTACTCTGATGGATGGCGCTGATGAAGGCGGCAGGGTGATCCTTAGCCATAATCTCTCACTTGTGGAAGCTCGGGATCGGGAGTAGTGCATTAGCGTATGGGTAGGGGGCGTTTTCCAGGTCTGGATGGACTCCGTTTCTACGCGGCCCTGGGCGTTGCGATCATGCACGCCGAGCAGGCAGCCTCGATCTTTGGCGTCGCTAACGTCTATTCCCTCATCTATACCCTCGGTGATACCTGTGTATCGGCATTTTTCGTCCTTAGCGGCTTCTTGATCACCTTTCTTTTGCTCGATGAGTTTGAGAGTGGCGGCGTCGGTCTACTCAATTTCTATGCGCGTCGCGCGCTGCGCATTTGGCCGGTCTATTTTGCGCTCATTTTCATCGCTTTTTTTATCCTGCCAGCAATCCCGGCTATGCAGGTTCCGGGTTACGATTCAGCCGGGACGACAAGCTGGTGGGAAAGTTTTTCGCTGTATATGATTTTTGCGCCGCACGTCGCGGAGACTTGGCTACCAGCCATCCCCTTTGCCGGTGTCCTTTGGTCTATTGGTGTTGAAGAATGGTTTTATTCTGTATGGCCGCTGGTGATTCGTGAGGGGCTTAGACCAGCCGTCTCAGTCGCTGCCATTATTGCTATCGCATGGGTCGGCACAAGCTGGCTCCCTCGGCGCCTGCCCTCCCTGATGGGCATGTTGAGGTTTGATTGCATGGCGATTGGCGCGCTGTTCGCCGCTCTCACGTTGCATGAGATGACAAAGCCACTACTAACGAGTCTCGCATCGATTTTTCGCTCACGTCAGGCGCAGATTGTGGTTCTAGCGGCACTTCCATTCACACTGGCACGACAGGACCATCTTTCGCAGGCCATCATCTTTGGCGCGCTGATCTTTAACCTAGCAACCAATCGAAACAGCCTCCTCAAGCTCAATGCGCCGATCTATCGTCATCTCGGAGCGCTCTCATATTCGATGTACGCCTTCAATTGGATCGCGGCTGTCATCGCGATGCGCTGGCTCTCTGGCATTGCCGATTTCACCGTTGCCATCGTGCTTACTTTCCTGTTTGCGCACCTGTCATATTATGTCATTGAGCGGCCGTTCCTAACCCTACAGAGGCATTTCCGCGCGGCGACATCTCAGAGACCGGAGAACCTTTCCTTGGCCGCCTAAAGCCGTAGGCGCTCCTGGAGAAGCGAGTCGGCTAAGGAGCGTTCCGCTAAGCCGGGCTCAGCTAGCTTTGCGCAACAGCTCCGGCAGCTTGGCGATATTGACCGCAATCCGCCGCGCCTCCTTATTATTATTCGGTTCCCCAATTTTCAGCAGGTAATTGCCGCGCAACACTCAAGCAATTTCAATTCAGGCTGCTTGAAGATTTGATAGGCAGACTTGGTAGCTGGCAACGGCGTCGTCATAGTTCTGTTCGGCGGCGCTCCGTGCGGCCAAATAAAAAGCGACTGAACGCTACGTTTAGGTTTCATTCATGCAACTTCAATTAAGGGTTCCGCGTTATTTCTCCTAAGAATGGAGAAGCAATCATGCGAACCTTAGGGAAAATCGCCGCGGCATTAGGTGTCGTCGGCGCAATTGGTATCAACGGCGTGTTGCCAGCATCCGCTGATTGGTACGGCTACCATCACCGCTATTACAACTACTACGGCGGTGGCGGATACCACGGCGGATGGCGCACAGGGAACGGCTGCCCGCCGGATTGGACGATCCAGGGCGGCGTCTGTAAGCCCTATCAGCATGGTCCGTGGGACTACTATGGAGGGACGCACCAAGACTGGGGATATAAATAACATATACGGAGGCCGCTTCGGCGGCCTTCTCTTTTTGGCCTTGTGTCCTAGCAGTTAGGATCGCGGCATCACGGCTTCCGCAAAAGCTCGGGCAGCTTGGCGATATTGGTAGCAATCCGTCTCGCCTCATCCCGCGTGAGCAATTTCGCCGCCGATCTTCGCCCTGGCTCATCCTCGAAATAGACATAGGCGAGCTGCTGCCCGCTATGGTCGCGGACGACAAAGGCCGCGCCAATGTCCTCGACAGACCAGGGCGGCGGGAAGCGGCGGGCCATTCACCAGGTTACTCTGCAGCTCTATAGCCGTGCCGTGCCATGCAGCCGGTATAGACGGTTATTGCGTCCTCAGTTGGTCCTCCCCAGGTCGTCGTCTGGTTGGCCGCCGAAAGGTTGTTCTTGATTTCAGCCCGGCAGATCGACTGATCGTAAAGTAACTGGCTCTGTTCGACCCACCGCCCGTCGATGCGCTTAAACCTCTCTGGTAACGCCGTGCAGGCCGCCGCCGCAAGGTACAGGACAACACCAAATAAAATTTGGGCCCTTCGCAAACCTAGCTCCATAACCGCACTCTAAGCGTGCGGCAAATGCTGGCCGTTGTCGATCAGGACAAAGCAGGCGTCCAATTCCTCGACAGTCCGAGGCGGCGGGAAGCGGCGAGTTGTCATTTGCAGACTCGCAGCAAAGCCGTCGGCGGGTTTCACGACCGGCGGCTTTGCCTTGTCGCCCATACGTGCCGTGCTGAACCCTGCCAGGTGCGCACGCGGCAACGTTGGGTGTCGGACCAACTGGTGTTATCTGGCGGCAAACTGCGAGCCGGGATGATGGCCTCCCGCCTGCGAACCGCCGTGAGCACGTCATCCCAGCTCTGACCGACCACTTGGAAGATAAAGGCGGGGTGATCGGCGCAGAGATTTCACAGCCGAGTAGTGGTTTTTTCAAGCCGTTTTGCCGCACTCTTTGTGGTTACGCCTTTCGGGGTCTGGTTGTCATTTACCGCTCACACTAACTATCCATACCAGCTATTAGATCGATATCGCGTGATGGGGTCGATCATGGCGAGTGATTTGCGAACCGACGAGATTTCGGCGCCTCCCACGAACCGCGCAGCTGATGGTTCCGCTTCTGCGATTTCGATAATCGGTCAACCTGAAAAAGAATTATCTAGTGCGGCTGCCAACCGCTTTCTCGTCGCCGAGATAAATAGGATTATGGAAGAAAACGCGGAGCTGAAGCAATTCAAAGACAAATACTATGACTTGAAGGATAAATATTATGGCGCTGAGAAGAGGCTGGCCGTAGTCAGGGAAACGCTAAAAAGCTTTCGCAGGCACCAACTGCTGTCATCTGCATGCCTCATAGCTGGCGCGGCTGGACTTGTCGCTGCACCAAATTTTCTAGGCCTCAATTCATACGGGTGGTACGCTTTTATAACCATTTCTGCCATGCTTTTAATAGTCGGGATGGCCTCGAGAATAGACGGCACCTCGACCGACATTAATGCGCGGTAGTAACGAGTGTCATTTCTCGTTTAACGTTTCACCGCCAATCCTCTTCGGCCTCGCGATTGACTGCCGGTGCCTTCGGATTTTTGACCTTCACCCAATGCGGTGAGCGGCCTGAGCGGTATGGCGAGCCAAGTCGCTTTGAAACAATGCCCTCGCATCCGAGCTGACAGGCCGCACCATAGACTAGTGCGCCGTCCTCCTCGAAATGCTCATTGAGGACGATGCTTGAATGAGACCCCTTGAGTAGTTTGGCGAGCAAACTTTTGCGTATCTCGATTGGCTGACGCCGTAAATCCTTGCCGTCAAGCTCAAGCAGATCGAACGCGCAATGCACCGCACTTGCGAGTGCGCCGTGGCGACGGATCAGTTCAAAAACCGCAAGTCCGTTCTCGTCGCAAACAATCGCCTCGCCATCGATCAAGCATGAGCGCACCGGCAGGCTGCGGACCGCCATTGCAATAAAGGGGAAGCGAGATGAGAAGTCGTTCCCGGCGCGCGTAATCAGTCGGACCCCGGCACGATCCCTCCGTGCGAGAATGCGGAAGCCGTCGTGTTTGATTTCGTGCAACCAACCGGGACCGCTCGGCGGAGCCTTTGCGGGCGACGGTAGACACGGTTCGATGATGCCCAGCCCGGGGCGGGTACGCTCACGCAACGACATGCACGTTTAATAGGAACTGAAATCGAAAGAGTCGAGTGGGCGTGGCCCGGCCCGCAGCTGGGGGTGAGGGTGGTGAGGACCGGGCCACTAGCGCGACCGGCAATCGAGGGACTAGCCGGACCCGCCTACTGCGGCGAGCCGAGCATCCTTCCAGAACCCGTTCCAGCACCCAGAAGGATGAGCGAGCTACTCCGAACGAGACATCGCCGTCGCGTGCTGGGCGGCTAATTGCAGCCCCGGCCGCTGCGCCGAGGAGTGCGGATCACCGATGATGGCGTGCGCCTGACGGGGACGCGCAAACCCCGCTGAGTGTGTAAAACCGGGGAAACCGGACAAAGGCGGGGATTTCGGGGCTTTCCAACAAAGGCGGGGGAAATCGCCTGGGCCGGGACTTGCGGGACTCCAAAAGTCTGCGATTGTTTGAATCAGGTGTTTCGCAACTCAAAGCGGCATTCGAGGACATATGAGCGGTAGACCAGCACTAATACGGCAACGCGACGCCAAGCAGATTATTCAAGCGGCCAAAAAGGCGGGCGTACCCAAAGTAGAACTAACGGTTGGCGGGGTTGGGGTGGTTTTTCACCTAACCGCACCGGAAGGCGAAGACGTTCCGCCCGATAGCAACAACAGCTTTGACAAGATCATGCGGAAGTAGGGGCGGGCGATGCTTAAGAAGCGGCAATGGCAGACGGTTGGTGAGGTCTGTGTCGATAGCGGTCACTTGATAATTTGCGATCCGTGTCAGGGCGAAGAGGCAAGCTATCGGTGGATTGATGGCGATTTGGACCTGAATGAATGCGCGAAAAACGGCATCCGAACTTGGGAGCTAACGAACGACCACAAATGTCCCGTCGCTGTTGTCGCGCAAACCGGCCTCGGTGATGGGCGCTATGCGGTCGAGGCCCGTTATGAGGACCTTGGAGAATGGGGAAAGCGGGTGGCCGAAATCAGAATCAAGTTTCTGTAAGCGCCGTGACCAAAGTCCGCCTCAAATATCTCCACTGCTTTACCGATCGCCACGGTCAGGCACGTTATTATTTTCGCTATCGTGGGCAACAGTGGCCGCTACCGGCACCGCATAGCGAAGGGTTCGCAACCGCCTACGATGCGCTACTGGCGGGCATCAACGCCCGGCGCAATGTCGAATACATGCCGGGGTCATTGGCTTGGGCGATTGAGAAGTTTCTAGACTCACCGCTGTATAACGAGAAGGCGAAGACGACCAAAAAGAACTATCGCCGCGCACTGGATCACTTGCGCCGGGGCTGGGGGACCGGGTTGCTCAATGACTTGCAACCGCGCCATGTCCGAGTAATCCGCAACGAAATCGCCAAGCGGTCCACTACTGACGCCGACATTGCCATGACGCTGATTTCGGCCATGTGGGAATTTGCCATTGAAAATGGAATCGAACTTGATGCCGACCCGACGCATGGAGTGAAGCGGGTTCACAAAGTCGAGAATGAACACGAACCCTGGCCGCCAGAATTGATTGAGCGGTTTATGCGCGAAGCCCGACCGTCGCTGCGTTGGGCCATTAAGCTGGCGCTCTACACTGGGCAGCGTCGAAGCGACCTTGTGAAAATGAAATGGAGTCAGTTCGACGGGGAGTTCATTGAGGTTCGCCAGCAAAAGACCGGCGCGCTGGTTTCTGTCCCCTGTCACAAGGCACTGCGGGCTGAATTAGAAAGTGTCCCGCGAACTGCGGACACTATTCTGGTTGGAGAACGTGGCGGGCCACTGACTGCCGGAAGCTTGGGCGCCCTAATAGCGCGTCAACTGCGCGAGATGGGCGTCAGTGGGTATTCGATCCACGGGCTTCGCAAGAACGCGGCTGTAGAGCTTGCCAATGCGGGCTGTGACGCATTCGAGATAGCAGCGATCACCGGACACCGCACTGTGCAGATGGTTCAGCACTATGCGAAGCGACATGACCAACGGCGTAGGGCAAGGTCAGCGATGGATAAGTGGGAAGCGCAAAGTGGCAAACCCCAGTACAGAAGGGGAAACTAAACTGGCAAACCTTATTGATATTGCTGAATGTTTGCTCCTTGCGCAAAGGTCCGAACAATTCGATGATGCGAGTCACAAACCCGACGTTTCCGCCAACCAACTGGAAAGACTAAGCTTCTAATGTTTTTTCTGGTCGCCGCAGGTGGATTTGTTGGCTGGCGAGGGATTGCGCCAATCTTCGGTCAGCCTTGCGGTGACTCAGTGCGCGGGCTAGACCGCGAGCATGCCCGCCGCCACGACGCAAACCCGCCAACGCATCGCGCTCTTTGCCGGATCGTTCGATCCCATCACCAACGGCCATGTCGATCTCGTCGCCAAGGCGGTGCAGCTTGCCGACCGGCTGGTCGTCGCCGTCGGCATTCATCCTGGCAAGACGCCGTTGTTCTCGGCCGATGAGCGGCTGGCGATGATCAATGAGGTTTGCGGCCCGCTCGCCAGCGCCGCTGGATGCGACTTGACCACTGTCACTTTCGCCGATCTCGTTGTCACCGCGGCGCGGCGCGCCGGCGCCACCATCCTCGTTCGCGGCGTGCGCGACGCGACCGATTTCGATTACGAGATGCAGATGGCGGGAATGAACGGGACGATGGCGCCAGAAATCCAAACGCTATTCTTGCCCGCAGCGCCGTCGGTGCGCCCCATCACCGCCACTTTGGTGCGGCAGATTGCCGGCATGGGCGGCGACGTTTCGGGCTTCGTGCCGGCGGGCGTCGCGGCGCGATTGAAGAAAAAATTCGCCTAGCGGTCCAATTCTAACATTCGCATCCCCGAGCGGCAGGGTGTTTTGCGAATGTTAGAATCAAAGGACCACCAGCAAGCATTAAAGTGCTAGTGGAGCTTTGGATTTGGCATTCGCTCTCCGAACTCGCGACTAGGTAGGTAGCGAATGTCAAACCCGCTCTACTAGGTCTAAAGCCTCACTGACCTTTTGAAATTCATCATCCACCAAACCTCACCGCCGGGAGATGACATGACCCGTGTTCTTGCTCTACTCTTTGCCATCATGTGTGCCGCTTCAGCTTCCGCCCAGCCCGCGCAGCCGCTGCCGGCTGGGCTTGATCCGCAAAACACCCTCATCCTCGACACCACGCAAGGGCGCATCATCATCAAGCTGCGCAACGACATCGCGCCCGGTCATGCGCAACGGCTCAAGCAGCTCGCGCGTGACCATTTCTACGACAATGTGCCGTTTCACCGCGTCATCGATGGCTTCATGGCGCAGACCGGCGACGGTCAATACGGCAACGGCACCGGCGGCTCGAAATACCCGGCGCTGAAGGCCGAGTTTTCCAATGTGCCGTATACGCGTGGCATCGTTGGCATGGCGCGCACGTCCGATCCGAATTCGGCCAACAGCCAGTTCTTCATCATGTTTGCCGACGGCTCGTTCCTCAACAACAAATATACCGTGGTCGGCGAGGTGGTGCGCGGCATGGACGTTGTCGACAAGCTCAAACGTGGCGAGCCCCCGGCCAATCCCGACAAGATCGTCCACGCCCAAGTCGCCGCGGATATGAAATAGGGCGTCAATCGCGCTCGTCGGGCAGTGATGAAAAATCTTCTCCACTGCGTCGTTCTCCTTGTGCCTATCGTATTGGCCAGTTTCGCTCATGCTGACGGGCAAGACGTTCGCGGGTGCGAGTTTGAAGTAAAGGCGCGTTGTGCCTCCGGTGACGCGCGCGTCACGCTTGCGCAGGGCGCGGTCATCAGAGTGGAGGTGGATGTTTATTGGTGTGCCTTGCACGGGCACCCACCCTTTGCATGCACGATTGATTCGTCTCGAACCGGCCAAGACTCGGTATGGTCGGAAGATGGTGGTGCGACGCTCATCGCTAACGGCTCCCCGTGGAATCCGGACCAGCCGGATCGCGTGAAGGTGACCGTCGGACGCGATGTCTCGATCGATTTAAGCGAGACGCAATCGCTTGGCAGGTGCGGCGCTGGAGCAAAGCTGCCCCAAACCATTGTCATTCCGGCGCAGGGAAAAATCTGCCGCGTGCGGCTTGGAGATTAGGCGGCACCGTGCTCATTGCTCTTGGCCGATCCCAATCACGATCCAGGTCGAGCAAATTGCGCAAATTTCTTCTCGATCGCAGCCACGACGTCAGCCGGCAAATGCAAATCCGGTTCGGTGGAATGGAGCGGCACCTTCATCTCTGTCATCAAAGCGCGCAACCAATCGATCGGGTGATCGTGAAAATGATCCTGACCAATGCCGGGATTGGTGATGAAGGCGCTCTGCGGCCCGAGCCCAAGGCCGATGCGTTCCGGAATGCCGGCAAGCGCCGCCGCAAGTGCCGGACGGATGGTGCGGTCGAGAATCCAGATCGATTGCAAGCGGTGCCGGCGGAGCAGCCCGACAAGCCGGATCAGGTTGACGCCGCGCTGCAATTCCGATCCGGCGTGACGAAAATAGATCGTGTTGGCAACACACGGCTCGGCCGCGAGCAACTCCTTCGCAGCGCTGGTCGGTGGGGCGAAGAATATCACCTTGCCGCCGGGAGCAGCAGCGGCAATGGCGCGAACGAACGGCAAATGCCAGATGACGTCGCCGATCCCAGGTTTGACCTGAATGACCGCAAGGGGCGTCGCATGTGGTGTGGCATAGGGCGTCACACGGGCCATTACATTGATTGCCATTCAATGAGTTGCGATATGTCCTTTGTAATGCACCTCGATGCTGGTGGAAAAGCCGTTCGCCCTCTAAAGATCTAAGATCACCGTTTGCCGATGCGCACCGATCTGTTCGACTTCGCGCTGCCGGAAGAGCGCATCGCGCTCCGCCCGGTCGCGCCGCGCGACGCGGCGAGGCTTCTTGTCGTGTGCCCACGGGCGCCGATCGAGATCGAGGATCGCATGATCGGCGACCTATCGGCGCTCCTTCGCCGCGGCGACGCCCTCGTCGTCAACGACACCAAAGTGCTGCCGGCGATGTTGCACGGCCGCCGCATCGGCCGCGGCGATCGCGAGCCGGCGATCACGGCGACGCTGATCAAGCGGCTCGATGGCTCGCGCTGGCGGGCACTGGTGAAACCGGGAAAGCGGCTCGCGCCAGGAGACGTGGTGCGCTTTGGCGCCGAGGGCCGCGTCTGTTTCCTCGAACAGCTCGACGCCACGGTCGTGCAGAAGGGTGATGCCGGCGAGGTGACGCTCGCCTTCGCCTTTACCGATGCGGTGCTCGACCAAGCGCTGGAGGAACGCGGCGATATGCCGTTGCCGCCTTACATTGCCAGCCGGCGCGAAGTCGATGCGCAGGATCGCAGCGATTATCAGACTATTTTCGCTCGCGCCGAGGGCTCGGTCGCCGCGCCGACGGCGGGGCTGCATTTCACCGGGCGCCTGACGCAAAGCTTAAAGGAGGCCGGCATCGCGCTCCATCGCGTCACGCTGCATGTCGGGCCTGGCACTTTCCTGCCGGTCAAAACGGAAGACACTGATAGCCATAAGATGCATCCGGAATGGGGCAGCGTTGGCGCCGAGACTGCTTCAGCCTTGAACGCTGTGCGCCGTGCCGGCGGTCGCATCGTCGCCGTCGGCTCGACCTCGCTGCGCCTTCTGGAAAGCGCCGCCGCCGGTGACGGCGCGCTGCGGCCATTTTCCGGCGAGACCGCTTTGTTCATTACCCCCGGTTATCGTTTCCGCGCCGTCGATGCGATGCTCACCAATTTTCATTTGCCACGTTCGACCCTTTTCATGCTGGTCTGCGCCTTTTGCGGGCTCGATGTCATGCGCCGCGCTTATAGCCATGCAATTAAGAGCAATTACCGCTTCTACTCCTATGGCGACGCTTGCCTGCTGTTCCGATAAGTAGGCGGCTATGGCAGGCTCATTCTCATTCCGGCTGATCGCGACTGACGGCGCTGCGCGCACTGGCGAAATCACGACCGCGCATGGTGTGGCGCGCACGCCAGCCTTCATGCCGGTCGGCACCCAAGGCGCGATCAAGGGCGTGCATCACGACGATGTGCGCGCCGCCGGCGCCGACATCATCCTCGCCAACACCTATCACTTGATGCTGCGGCCGTCGGCGGAGCGTGTCGCCACGCTCGGCGGGCTTCACGAATTCATGCGCTGGCCGCTGCCGATCCTGACCGATTCCGGCGGTTATCAGGTCATGTCGCTGGCGCCGTTGCGTAAAGTCTCCGAGGCGGGCGTCACCTTCCGCTCGCATCTCGACGGCTCGATGCTCGAATTGACGCCGGAACGCGCGGTCGAAGTACAGATATTGCTTGGCGCTGATATCGCCATGCAGCTTGACGAATGCGTGCGGCTCCCCGCTGAACCTGCCGATATTGAGCGGGGGATGCGGCTGTCGCTGCGCTGGGCTGAGCGCTGCAAGCACGCTTTCGAAAAAGCGCCGGCCGATCGCGCGCTGTTCGGGATCGTGCAGGGCGGCGACGACGCGCGGCTGCGCGAGGCGAGCGCACGAGCGCTGATCGAACTGAAGTTTGACGGCTATGCGATCGGCGGGCTTGCGGTTGGCGAGAGCGAAGAGATGATGCTGCGTATGGTCGCCGCGACCGCGCCGGTATTGCCGGCCGAGCGCCCGCGCTATCTGATGGGCGTAGGCACGCCGTCCGACATTCTCAAGACCGTCGCACGCGGCATCGATATGTTCGATTGCGTATTGCCGACACGGAACGGCCGCCACGGCCTCGCCTTCACCCGCTTCGGGGCGATCAACATCAAGAACGCGCGCCACGCCGAAGATCCGCGTCCGCTCGATCCCGACAGCCGCTGCGCCGCCGCGCGCGAATTTTCACGCGCCTATCTGCATCATTTGTTCAAGGCCAACGAAGCGCTCGGCGGAACGCTATTATCGATCGTCAACCTTTACTACTACCAGGACCTCATCGCCGGTGCGCGCGAAGCGATCGCGCGCGGCCGCTTTGCCGATTACAGCGCCGAAGTCGAGTCGCAATGGGTGGCGAAAAGCGATTTGGGGTGAGGACACCCGTTATGCCCGCGCATAGCCATTCGGTAAAACGCCGTCGCTGCTCTCGCCTATGGCGGGCAGCCACGTCTTTGACTAATCACGGCACAAAAGACGTCGATGGCCGGAACAAGTCCATGACGACCGTGAAAAAAGTGCCGGCCCGATAGGCTGGCCGGCGTAATGACGCAGTTTCGATAATTAGAACTCAGATGGCACAACTCCGCTGGCGCCAAAACTGCGCGCCAGCGGGTTGTGCAGAACCGCCTATCCTTTGACGACCTGTCCGCGGATCTCGCCGCCCGGATTGGCGGCGGTGTGGACATTGACGTACCACATGCCCTTTTGCAGATCGTCGGCCTGGGCGTCCGTCAACGTCGCCGAGCCCTTGAACGGGCTCGAGAAGGGTTGGCCTTTTTCCGAAATCCAGACCGCGGGTGCAGCGTTCTTGCCGGCTTCGGCGGGGCCGTGGAAATGCGCGGCCGTGGCCGGGCCCGACAGACCGGAGAAGGAGCCCTCCCAGGTCAGCATTTTGGTGGCTGGATCGTAGCTCGCGGTGAGCGTGCCGGCGCCGCTACTCGTGGTCGGAGGAACCTCGGTCGCTCCCTTCATATCGGCTTTAAATTTCATCGGCGCAGCTAGGCCTGGCCTTGCCGAAGTCAACAAGACGACGCCGGCGGCGGTCCCTGCCGCATAGCCCAATAAGGACCGACGACTAAACGATTGACGCATGTAAACCTCCCTGGATGCGCGGTTCCGCGATGTCAGCACAAACACCGAAGTTCCACTTGTTATTGCCTACGTGACGTCGTGGCGGGCTTGTCAGAAAAACCCTCAACTGTCCGCTTTCTACCGTCAAAACAATATATTAGTGCCGTCTGATAATCCAGGTGCTAAACTCAAAACATAATTTCACAAGCTGAACGCGCCGCTCTTCTTGATGCCGACGTGCCAGCACGCGTTATCGCTTCAAACATGCCGCTGCCGCGATAGGCTGATCGTCGTTGCGAAATCATGACTGCAATCGTCGCAATGCCAAGTGTGGTCGATTCGTCCTTCCAGGTTGAAACGCGATCGTTCGGCGACGAGGACAACGACGCCGCAGCGCGGGCAATTCGGCCGCCGCCAATGGCCGCGTCGCGTGCGATGATCAGTGGTTTGAACCTGCGTAACTGGAGCCTTGCGTGCGGGCTCATTCGGCATGATCGATTCCTCATTGGACGCACGCCCCTCACCACATCCCTTTGAGCGACCCTCGCATGCGGTTGTGGCACCGCGGCGACGCATGCGTGAAGGTCTTGTGGCTTTAATGCATCATCCTGAAAAGTGAGCGTTCGAGGAACGCGATGCGGCGTGGCTCACTCGACCGGGCTCGTATCACGTTCAAAAGAACGTGATGGAATGGACGGCAATGTAATTCAATCCACTGCGCGTCGGTCACCAGTGATCGACCCGTTTAGCAACGCGCAGGGGGGAATCATGACAAATATCTCAAAGCTGATTTTTGGTACTGCAATTGCAGCCGTGAGCATCGCTCATCCGGCATTGGCTCAGCATGCGTCCCAAAATGCTTCGTCAATTTCTGTTCATCACAAGAAACATCTGAGAGTGAGCCGTTCTCAAATCGACTCTCGTGCAGTTGTTGCGGTGCCGAGTTCTCTTGATGATCCAGCGCGGCCGTATGTTTATGTTCCAGGCATGGCCTCGAACTTCGGTCATTAGCTGCCGGGTTGCGCGACGCGACATAGCTGGCGCGCCAAGCCTTCCTGGGAGCGAAGCCTTCCTGAGAGAAGCCTTCCTTAAAGAACACTTCGTGCCAGAACGACAGAGAGTGAGAACGGCGCGTTCAGTAGGACGATGAGTGCGTGTCGATCGGCACGCAATTGGTGCGGCCGGACAACACGCAATCCTCGACCTTCTGGTTGGAATACAGTTCGCGGGCCAACAACCAGCCGACCGCGAACAGCACCACGACCACGACGAGCGCGATCAGCGATTGGCGGCGCGCGGCAGCGTGCCGACGGGTATTGTCATCGTCGTTTGGCACGGCGCGACCTCTTGCTAGAAAACGCTACAAAATCCCGATGGTTGCGGTAAGCCCGCCGGGGAAGCGAGACGAGAAATCGTTTCCGGCGCGCGTAATCAGTCGCACGCCCGCTTAATCGTGCCGCGCCAGAATTGGTCAATTCAGCCGACCGCTCGGCGGAGCCTTCGCGGGCGATCGCAGGCATCGATGATATCCAATCCGGAGCGGGTACGCTCACGTAACGACATACGCCCTTTATTAGGAATTAGTGCCCGAAGAGTCGAGCCTTTGTAGCCCCGGTCAATCCTTGCCCAATCGCTCCGGCATCTTGGCGATATGGGCCTCCAATGACCCGCGAGATAACACCAATTCGTGATGGGCGTCACAGAATGCATGACAGAATTGCCAGATTATGAATGTAAGGAAATTTGGGGAGATCGGCTATGAAGACGCTGCTAGTGGGTATCGCCTTCGCGATGGGAATGGTTTTTGCTTCCCAAGCTTTGGCTCTGCCGTACCGCCCGAGTGGCACGTGGCAACACGGTCATTACATCTGCACCAGTTATGACCAATAAGCGGCCATGTTGCGGGCGCGAACATTCTGTGAAGCGGTCGTGAAACGTCGCAAAGAAATACCGTGACCGTTTATGATTGTCTTGCAATCGGCGTTTGCCGCGCTGGCTCTGTTGGCATCGCCAAAATTGCTTGCGGCACACAGATCAGAACAAATTGATTCCACCCGCGATCAGGATTCCCAATAGCCACATCCCGACCGTGACCGCAAAACCGATCCCAACAGCAATGAGAATAAGCATCAGTTCCCTTAGAGGCATTTTCTCACACGCTCAGGGGGGAAGCTATCCGGGAAAAGGGCGATCTTCCGTGATGGCCGTCACGGAACCTTCAAAGTAACCAATGTCTGTTGGTTTAGTTTATTCGGATCTTAGATTGCTAGGACTGCTTGGGTTCCAAACAAATAAAAGCCGATTAACGTTACGCGCCTGACCCTACGCGCACGACCAAGGGCGGGAGGAAGCGGTAGGCGGGAGTGGGGATGAAATAGCTTGATTTAGATCAAATGTTTCGGTTTGCCGGAGCAGATAATGGCTTTGGGTGTGGCAGCTGAGGCGCGCAAAGGAGGATCGCCGCAATGTTCTTTTTTCAGGAAGGCTTCACCTATCGCAACTTTCTGATGGACGTCCTAGGGATATTCTTTTTCGTTGTGTGGTTTTGGCTACTGATTGTCGTTTTTGCTGATCTGTTCCGTCGCCACGACATTTCAGGTTGGAGCAAGGCCATCTGGGTAATAGCCTTGATTGTCTTTTCATACCTTGCTGTCCTCGCCTATTTGATCTTTCAGGGAAGAGGCATGGCAGAGCGAAATGTGGAGCAAGCTCAGCAGGCGCGTGATGAGCTTAGGCGCGTGGTTGGTTTCAGCGTCGCAGATGAAATCCAAAAGCTCGATGGGTTAAAAAAAGCGGGATCGATCAGCGACGCCGAATTTGCAAGACTACGTGCCCGGCTCTTCAGTAGCGAGGGCGGAGCCCTCGCAGCCTAGGGCAGACATGGTTCGACAATGCGGAACCCTGGGCGGGTACGTTCACGCAACGCCCGTGCAACGCAAAATCTTACGCGAAAAGCAGAGAGAGAGACCCCGGCCGGAGGCCCGACGATTGCCTCGACCGGGGCCGCGCGGGCGATAGGCCGAAGGACATTGGGGAGCCCAGTTCGGCCCAGCCCGATGCTTATCAAGCCAGCCATTTCCGGCGTTCGTATGGGACACTTGCGCCTACACGGCGGCGTGGCAATGACGTTCTATTGACAGTCGAGGCGCCGAGCGTCTGAATTATTTCGCGCGCAATTTTGAAAGTTAAAAGCGAAAAGGACCGGCCTCCTGAAGCCGGTCCCCCTGAAGCTCGCCTAGCCTTTCGTAACCACCTTCGCCGGCGGTGGGGCCTTGCCCTTGCCGAACGGTGCTCCGTAGGTCTGTGCGTAAGCCCCAGCGACGCTAAAGAGGGTCAGCGCCGCTGCAGTCAGTAGAGCGAGTGCTTTCATGGCACCCTCCTTTTGTCATGACCGATGAGTCAGTAACCGCCGGGATGACCCGGCCACTAGTGCTGAAAAGACACTGTGGACATTTCAATTAAGGCAGATCGGGACTCTTCGTGACGGTGGAAAGCAGGCGTCCAATTCCTCGACAGACCAAGGCGGCAGGAAGAGGCGAGGCGTAGACGTTTTCTCGATCTTATCGGCTAGGCGGCTGGGGGTAGCCGTACAAGTAATACTGTTGTCGTAGCGACGGCGCGTTGATGTTTGGGTAGCCGGGTGCAGGACGGACGTAGGGGTAGCTAGGTGGATTAGCCACGTACGGAGATCCCTGCGGAGAAGGAGATGCCGGCACCATAAAGCCGCCGGGCGTCCGGATGTATCCCCCATTTGGGGTTCCCGTTTGGGCCTGAGCCAATGCCGTGAACAAAAGTGCCGCAGCACATGCCAAGAGAATGGCGCGCATTGTTTGTTCTTTCTTCCTTCGCCCCCCGTGTGTGAAAATGCTTATTGAGAACTCGCGAACATTGACGTGGATCAAAGTCCCTACAGCCGGCCCCAATCTTCCTCCGCTTCTTGGGTAACTGCCGGCGATTTCGGTTCTTGACCTTTACCCAATGCGCGGAACGATAGCGATAGGGTACTACGGCTGATCGGGGTCAATTCGGCTTGCCTTGACCACTCGAGCGGCTACAAGCCCCCGACCGGAAAAGTGGCGAACAATTTTGTCGTCCTTCTCGACTTCGCCGAGCGGGAATTCACCCTCTTTGGTTATCAGGGTAAATTTCTTGCCCACGCAAACGACTACCATCCTGTTTTGAGAGTGGGCCGCTTCGCACCATCGCATGATTTCCTGGTAATAGGGCGCGCGCCGCCATGCGTCTGGAAATCCAGGATCGCAGCGAATCGTTATGGTGCCATTCCCTTCATGTGGCTGCGTCAATACGATTTTCGATCTATCAGGCTTCCACTCGGGACCGAGTTGCGGGGTGGTTAGCCAGCTATACAGAAAAGACCTGCATTCCGCAGGTCGCATTTCATAAATATTGCAACCTTTAGCCGGCGCGCAGTGTGAACACCAAATGCCTGCAGGCTTTCCCAACTCTGAAATGCCCAACACCTTGCAACACAGTGTGCAGGAGCCACATTGTCGCCCTGGTACAATTTTGCTTGGTTCTGTGGCGGACATCAGCTGAGAAATATTGGATCCATTTTGGATTTGAGTTCCTTTGAGCCCGTCATGGCTTGATTTCGTGAGTCCAATCGGGACCGGAAGGTGGGGCCTTGACGGGTGATGGCAGAGTCGGCTCCACATTGCCCAGCCCGGAGCGGGGTACGCTCACGCAACCCCGAAGAGTCGAGTCCGACGCTAGCCGCCCAACCTCTCGTGCGAAGCAGCGTACTTTCGCCTCCGCCACCGCCTCAGCGGCGATCGCATGACGCGTCCAAAACTGTAGACTAGCAGTGCGGCTACTGTCGCGATGACGATGCTAGGCGATGTAGTCATTGGCGCGCCTCTCCTCGTTTAGCCAGAGGAGCCTCGACCGAGCACGGTAGAGGCAGTCGAGGCTCCCTGGGGAAGCTCGGGCGACGTGCCGATTTCGCCCGATCTACCCGCCGATCAAGTCAGCTATTTCCGGCTTTCGTTTGAGGCACGTTGGCCGTTCCGACGGCGCCGATGCGGCGTTGTATTGACAAGGCCGTTCCCCATTCGTTCTCATAGCGAGTGCGTACCCGTGGGGACTTACTGAGCTTCGCTATCGCGTTCGCGCTGAACTATCGCGAGACAAGGCCCGCAAGCTTGCGCAGGCCGAAAAGGGCAAACTCGCAGCCGCCAAGCTCGGGCACGGCATTGATCCTGCTGCCGAGCGGGATAGGCGGAAAGCCGAAGCAAAACCCCAGCCTAAAGTGAATTCACTGGCCTCGATATTCCCGGCCTACCTCGACGCTAGGCGAGGGGCCTCAAAGACAGCACCTACGAAGCCCAAGAGCGTCACTTAAACGACCACTGGAAGGCGCTTCACGGTCTTCCGCTCAATGGCATTACCCGCGCCGACGTTGCCGCTTCGCTGGCCACCATCGCCAAGGACAAAGGCCCCATCGCCGCCAATCGCGCCCGCTCAACGCTGTCGAAATTCTTCCGCTGGGCGATAGGCGAGGGGATTTGCGATCACAACCCCGTCGTCGGGACTAACAAGCGAGACGAAAACGACCCGCGCGAACGTTCACTGTCGGACGCGGAATCCGCCGCAGTTTGGCTTGCCGCGCCGGACAACGATTACGGTCGCATCGTTAAGCTCATCCTTCTGACCGGCTGTCGCCGCGACGAGATCGGCGCCCTCAAATGGTCCGAGATTGACCTTGAAGCCGGTACGATCACATTGCCTCGCGAGCGGACAAAGAACGGGCAGGAACATATTGTGCCGCTCACCGATGCCGCGCTGGCAATCGTGACCGAAATTGAACGCCGCGACCGCGATTACGTCTTCGGCAGAACGCGGAACGGCGGGTTCTCCGGCTGGTCGAAGTCCAAGGCTGAATTTGACGAGCTTGTTAAGCTCAAAGAGACGTGGACGGTACACGATCTACGGCGGACCGTTCGCACTGGCTTCGGTAAGCTCGGCATTCAGCCGCACATTGCTGAAGCGGCATTGAACCATTTGCCGCCGAAGCTAATCCGCACCTATGACCGCAACACCTATGCCGCCGAGAAGAAGGCGGCTCTCGACGCGTGGGCAGCGCACCTTAAGGTCGCGGTCGCCCAAGCAAGCGGGGCAAACGTAACGGCCATCCGCAAGATCAAGCCGCGTTCGTAGCGGCCTCCGACCGGCTTGAAGTGCAAGAGTGGCGACCGGCTCCATCAATTGGATGTTATTCGCCTAGCAGGCGACGACGATGTTCTTCCCGCATTTCGTCGGCGATGCTTGTTCGCGAGAGCCGTACCAGTTCAGCAAACGGTGCATTCGGACGGCAGGAGCGGCACGACAGCGCCGGAATGAGACTCTTTCGCATCAATGTCAGTCGAGGAACAAACCGCACTGACCGAATGTTATTTGCGCGGACACACGATGTGGGAGAATTCGATTATGAAAGCTCTCGTTCTCGGGGCAGCTGCTTTGGCGCTTTCGGTGCCGAACGCATCGGCCGATGGATATCGCCACGGCTATGGGTATCACTACGGCTACGCAACTCCGGTCTTTGAGTACTCGGGGAACGCATACTACGGCTTCCCGGCTCATGCCTACCAACATACGCCCTGGCCGATTTACGCAGCAGTGCCTATCCATGTAGCGCCGATAGTTTCAGCGCCCGCATATGGCTACGGCGCCGGCTATTGGGGCGGCTACGGGTATGGGTGGCGCTAAACTCTCGCCTGTTGTGACAGTTTAACCCGGACTCGACTCTTTGGATTTTCGTTCCTAATAAGCGCGCATGTCGTTGCGTGAGCGTAGCCGCCCTGGATTGGGGATCACGACCATTCGGCGCCCAGTCATGATCCTGATCATGGCTGCGGGCGCGTTGGCGGGCTGCAGCGGTTTCGGCAACAATCAGCAAGCCACTGCGGCCGATCCCAATATCTTTCCTGCCAACTACCGCAGCACGCTCGTGAAATTTCTGCGCCTTTCTCTCACCAATCGCTCCGATTTTCGCACCGTGACGATTGCCGAACCCGCTCTAAAGCCTGTAGGAACAAGTCAGCATTACGTCGTCTGCGTACAATCCAATCCACCCGGTCAAACTAAGACGACAATGGCTGCGGTTTATCTTTCCGGACAGATGACGCAATTTATCGATGCCACTCCGGAGCAATGCGCGGACGCCGTTTATCAGCCGTTTAAGGAGCTTGACGCCGCCACCCCTCCCGAGACCTTGCCGACGGATGACCTAAGTAACGCCCTGCACGCGCACTGAACGATTGAGGACGGTGCGATTGTGTTCCGCGAGGCTTGTAAGCTCGGTTGTGAGGGCATTGTCAGCAAGCGCCTCGGCTCACCTTATCGCTCGGGCCGATCACCGCATTGGGTGAAGGTCAAGAATCCCAAAGCACCGGCGGTGAAGCGCGAGGCCGAGGAGGATTGGGGGCGCACGTAAGCCGGGCGCGGTCAGTTGCCGTTTTGGAGCGACCGATAATAGGGGTCAGGCGTATTGTAACGATTGCTCTGACCGAAGGTGCTCATTGGACCTTGCTGGATGCCGAACTGCATCACGGGACCATTCGAACCGAAGGGTTTGGCACCTTGGCTGGAACTGTTGTTGTCCGAAGTAGTCGGCTGCTTGTCCGGATCACCGAATGAGTAATTGCCGCCGTTGGGCGACACGATTTGCTGACTGAATGCCCATGCGGACGCACCGCTCGATAAGAGGATGCCTGCCGCAAACAAGCCGAAGCCTAGCCGATATCGAAGCATCGTGAATCCCCATCCCCGAG
>Ga0310914_10000544_pt1 | contig 22306 bp, 20 predicted proteins | sample GREbulkMGAN108_FD_203450 | JGI IMG/M metagenome (GOLD analysis project Ga0310914, IMG submission 203450) | Lab enrichment of tropical soil microbial communities from Luquillo Experimental Forest, Puerto Rico - GRE.bulkMG.AN108 | ecosystem: Environmental > Terrestrial > Soil > Tropical forest >... | reverse complement strand
GTTCTCGCGGCCGCCGAACTGGTTGGGGATCCATTCGCCTTGCTTGCGCGAGTAGTCGAGGTAAAGCATCGAGGCGATGGCATCCATACGGAGTCCGTCAATGTGGTACATGTCGAGCCAGAACATGGCGTTGCTGACGAGGAACGAGCGGACCTCGTTGCGGCCGTAGTTGAAGATGGCGGACTTCCAGTCGGGATGGAAGCCTTTGCGCGGATCGGCGTGCTCATAGAGATGCGTGCCGTCAAAGTAAGCCAGGCCATGCTGGTCGTTCGGGAAGTGCGAGGGCACCCAGTCGAGGATGACTCCGATGTTGCGCTGGTGGAGGTAGTCGACGAGGTACATGAAGTCTTGCGGCGTGCCGAAGCGCGAGGTGGGCGCGAAGTATCCAGTGATTTGATAACCCCAGGAGCCGTAGAACGGGTGCTCCATCACGGGCAGGAATTCGACGTGGGTGAAGCCGAGCTCGTTGACGTAGTCTGCAAGACGCGGCGCGATTTCGCGGTAGGTGTACCAGCGATTGGCGCCGAACTCGTGACGAATCCAGGAACCGAGGTGGACTTCGTAGATCGACATGGGTGCGTCGAAGGCGTTGCGCTTGTGGCGGAGACGCATCCACTCGTAATCGGTCCACTCGTAGTCGAGGTCCCACACGACAGAGCCGGTGCGCGGCGGCGTCTCGTGATGGAAGCCGTAGGGGTCGGCCTTGTTGACGCGATACATATGAAAGCTGGAACGGATGTGGAACTTGTAAATAGCGCCCTGACCGAGGCCGGCGACGAAGCACTCCCAGATGCCAGAGCTGCCGCGTGGGGTCATGGGGGTGGAGTCGGGGTTCCAGCCATTGAAATCGCCAACCACGGAGATGCGCTCGGCATCGGGCGCCCAGACGGAGAACCAGGTGCCGGCGCGGCCGTCGAGGGTGACGAGGTGGGCACCCATCTTCTGATAGAGGCGGTTGTGGCTGCCCTCGTTGAAAAGATGGAGGTCCACGTCGGTGAGCAGGGTGGAACCTTCGAGAGCCAGTGGAGGCATGGTGGGAGTCTCCTGATCGCAGAGAAACCATAACAGGGTAACACTGAGCAACTAGCAATTAGCAGTTTCTATTCGCTTTATCCCCTTCGCTCTCTCTACCGCACCCTTACCAATTGTCACTCCATCTGAAATGACACAGTTATCTCCGATGACTACGCCTCGGCAAGCGTCACCTGGTCTCCAATTCCGGTGCTCGTGCCAACTTGCACCCAACACATCAGTTTCACTCGCTTCCCGACCTTGACCGAGGCCCCAAGCAGCGTTTCGGTGGAGATGAGGTATCGTTGCCGACCGCCACTTCCGTGAAAAGCAGAGACCAGTTACCGACAAATACGTTGTCTCCTAAAACGACTCCGTTCATCGATGAGTGTTTCACGGTCGCATTCGTACTCATCGCTCGTGCCTAGGGTCATGCCGTTGCCGACAACGTCCAACCGAAGGATTTTAGGCACACCTACTCCAACCCCTATTCACATTGGGGCCTAGGTGGCGGCAGACCTTCTGCGGCCAACCACCGTCATAAGAGACGATGACGCAGATTGTCCCGTTCCCCAACTTCAAACTCTTGCAGCCCGGCGGCAGACCATACATTCTGGGACGAAGCAAAAAGGGAATCGTGTCTAAGTCACGAGCCGATATAATGCGTGGGATCCCCGAGGGCAGCTGGGCTCTCGCAACGAATCGGCAAACCGCCTGCACGCACACACACTCTCATGTCTCTGACTACACGCGTCATTGTTGCGCTCGTTCTCGGATTCGCTGCCGGTCTCTTGGTTCTTGCCTATCCCATACCCGCACTCCTAAAGCTCGTCCGTGTGGTCGAGCCGATTGGGGTTCTTTGGGTGAACGCAATTCGCATGACAGTTATCCCTCTGGTTGTTTCGCTCCTCATCACGGGAGTCGCATCTTGCTCCAACATGCGAGCCGTTCGTGAGATTGGCTGGGGAGCCCTCGCCTCCTTTTTGGGGCTGCTTGTGTTTGTTGCAGCAGCGGGACTGCTGATTGTTCCACCGCTCTTTGCGTGGTTTCACATCGACCCAGCCACGATTGCTACGCTACGCGGCAACGCGGCAGGTGGAGCGACCACGACTCCGAATATCCCAAGTTTTGGAGACTGGGTGGTAAGCTTGGTGCCTACCAACCCCGTCAAAGCAGCGAGCGATGGAGCAATGCTTCCGCTCGTTATATTCGCTTTGGCGTTCGCTCTTGCGCTCCTCAACGTAACGGCGAAACGACGTGATGCCGTCCTTCTGTTCTTCCACGGTGTAGGCGATGCCATGCTCGCCATCGTTCGCGTCATCATTGACTTGGCGCCGGTTGGTGTATTCGCGCTGATGCTACCTGTGGCAAGCCGGACTGGAATTGCGGCTGCTGGTGCATTGGGCTACTACGTGGCTGTAACCGCTATCGCTCAAGTGCTTATCGTACTATTCCTTTATCCCGTCGCAGCCCTTGGTGGACGCATTCCAGTGCTACGGTTTGCTCAGGCGGTCTTTCCCGCACAAGCTGTTGCTTTCAGTTCAAGTTCCTCGCTCGCCTCGCTCCCCACACTTATAGATAGCAGCGAGAGGAAACTGCGGCTTCCGTCGAGTGTGACGGACCTCGTGCTTCCGCTTGCAGTATCGACCTTTAAGGTCGGCACGCCAGCGCTCTGGCTTGTGGCGGCGATCTTCCTCGGGCACATGTATGGCGTGCGGCTTGCGCCGACACAGCTTTTGGTCATCGCTTTGACTGGCATCCTGACCAGTTTCAGTATTCCAGGTGTTCCGCACGGGTGGTTGCTCGTCATTTCTCCCCTGATGGTCACAATGGGGATTCCAGCGGAGGCGATAGGACTGCTGATTGCCGTCGATGCCATCCCAGATATGTTCGCGACCACGCTGAACGTCACTGGCGACATGGTTGCGGCTGCGCTTGTGTCGCGCCGGCCAGTGATCGCGCCGAGCGTTACTCTTGAACCAGTCGCGCAATAGTATGAGCGGTTCCCTTGTTCACTAGAGACGAGCGGGATCACCATAACCTGATGGACGGCAGACGCTATTGCAGAATCAATCGGTGAATATCGGAATGCTCTCTTCCTTTTGCGACGGAATAACCAATGACCATTCCGTAGGTTCGGGTGTGGCGGAGTTCTCGGCAGCTTCAGGCCGACCAAGCTGTTGTCGTAACTTCCTATCCGCCCTCCCTCTGGTTTAGTACTCTAGAATCTCTACTTCGATCTGTATGTCCGGTTGTGCAGTGTCCCTGGGTACGGGAGCCACTGATGGGGTATGAGCTGGAAGGGCACAAGGCACTTCGGCGGCCGGCAGTCCAACCGGCTTGCTGGGTGGAGGTCCATCACTTGGTCATCGTAATGCCTCAGGCGTCCTGGGGCACCAGTTTTCTGTAGATAAGAGGCACGTATGGCTGGGCTGGCTCCGCGGCTGGGGCTACATCTGCCTCATACGGTCTCGGCCAGCCGTCTCACGTCAGCCGCCGATTCAGGTGGGGCAATTTGCACGCTTATCCGAAGAGGCAGAATGCAATCATTTCGGGAACAACTAACCCTACCCTTTCACATTTGGGGCATTAGGGCCCGACAGAGGTAATTTAATTACCGGTCGCAAGCTCCCGACGGCGTCCAATCCGACGGTATGATCGCCGCCTGAGCGGAATCATGGATTATCAAGACGAGCGACCGCCGCACGGTCGTGCCAACGATGCTCAACTGCATCGGAACGTTCGGGGCCACTGTCATCGTCTCCCCGGTTCGAGCCTTCTTCGTCGTTCCTGCCTGAGTCTCCAGACATTGCTCGCCAGCGAGCATATACCAGGCTTCTGGTCCCGGGGGAGTGTGCACGAGCGAGCGATCACCCGGTCGCATGACGGCATACGAAATAACGGCATCGTAGGTCTTCGCTGGAGGGAGATCCAGAGGCCCGATCACAACAACGCCTTCCCCTCTTTGTGGAGCGATGTCTTGCTGCCCAATTCCAAGAGCCATACTCGCCCATCTTCTACAGTCGCGCGGTGGCCCGAGGTAGTCCCGCTTTGATTGGTGGCCGCCGGCGGATTCCCGCCTTGCCCGAATGCGAGCGGTGCGACCACCAAGCAGACGGCCACAAGCGCAAAAATGGTGACGTTCACTTTTCGCATGAGAGTGCTCCTCTCAGTTAGATTGGGAGCGAGTTGAATCGTCAATGATTGTGTACTCCGATTTTGCGCAGTGTCAAAGAAGCAGAATGGGGTCGTACGGCTACAGTTTCATGTTTGGAGAGTTTATTTCACTAGGGTAGCGCAAGGGAACTTTTCGCTTTCGTCTGCGTATTTACTCTCCAGGGCGTCTTTAACCGGTTCCCTTATCCGCCCGAGAACCCTCTGGATAACCGAGACTATGAACCAAGAAAAGAAGGACTTGCTTTGTTTCGCTCTGGTGGTTGTCCTCGCCACCACGCTCATCGTTGCCTGTTTTCCGCTGTTTCACATTACGAGCAATTGGGCTGCAAACGTGTTGATGTTTGTACCAGGATTGGTTGCAGCGGCCTTGTTGCTTCGGCGCAGGGAGGCCTTCGGCTCGGTCGGTTGGGGTTTCGGCCCTTGGCGCTATTGGCTCGCAGCTATTGTGCTGCCCACCCTCGCGATACTCATTGCGGTCACGATCTCTCTACGTTTGGGATATGCCGCGCCTGCACCGCTTTCTACGCCTGCCGGTAGCCTCATCGTGCACCCTGCGAAGCTGCTCAACAACATGTTCATTTACCTCGTGATTTCGCTGCCTCTAGCCTTCGGAGAAGAGTTCGGTTGGCGAGGTTATGCGCAGCCACGGCTGATACGGCAGTTCGGACTGATCCCTGGTTTGCTCGGGCTCGGTTTGATCTGGGGCCTCTGGCACACGCCGATCTACTACGCCATGCACGTATATCCCGATCATCCATTCCTCGGCCCGTTCGTAATGACCCCTATAGATAACATCCTGGTGGTTGTCCCGATGGCATGGCTCTACATCAGGTCCAGGAGCATCTGGGTTCCGACCTTCACGCACGCCTTTGCAGATATCTTGTGGGGATTCTCAGGACTGATGTTCCCCGCAACCCACGAAATCCAGAACTGGGCAGTGTTGCAGGTCGTCCAGGTGATTATTTCCGCAGTACTGTTAATCGACTTGATGTCGAAACGACAAGACTCCTCCGAACCCAAACTGCAACAGTCGTCCGTGTCTGCCTGATCGGCCGGGCTGCGGTCACGGGGAAAGAACGGTAGCGTCTTGGTCTGGCCGCACTTCCGGCATCCGTATTCTACAACCCACTGACCTCGTGGCTTGTGAGCATTTCAAAGAAGCAGAACGAAAACTGATGCCACGCAAGAGGCGCAAATCTTTGGAGCTTCTTTTGGGCATGGAATCATTTGGCGGTCATGGAACGCTAATGGAGAGAGTGAGAGAGGGAGGCGTTTCTGGAGCTAAAGAAGATTCAGGATGGTCTTGTTAGCTAACGGCCATGTTAGGCGACAAAATCTTGTTTGTGGCAAGAGCTGAGGTCGTTGAAACAAAGGTTGGACCGGCTGTCGGATCGACTGTTAATCCGAGAGTTAGTTTTTGGGCACACCTAACTCTTACCCTTTTAAGATTTGGGACCATAGGTTGCGGCAGACTCGCTCCCGAGCCAGCGAAAACAATCAAACCAAGTGACTCCATAAAGTGAAGGCCCATAGGATGCTGGAGACAACAATCACACTCACCGCAACAGCTTTCATGCCTAGCATCAACCGCTTGGTCCGACCGAAGCCAAAAGATTTTAAATGCGCCGAGCTATCGGTTGTCGCCGGTATGCACGGTGCTTTGAAGAGCGAGAAAGATTGCGTCGGCAGCAATTTGATTGCCTTTCACAGAAGGGTGCGTGGGATCGGCGGGAATCATCTGGTTATGTAGATATAGCTCGTTAGGATCGTATCTGCGATATGCCGGAAGTAAGTCAACGAGTGTTAAGCCCGTTGTGCTGGCGTATTCCTGCAATCTCCGTTGAGGGTCACCTGAGAGGGCGTTGTCGCTGAGTCGCAAGTGATATTTCTCACGGTAGAACTGAAGGTTAGACATGGACAACTGCATTTGCATCGGAAAGGCGGCAACGACAAGCTGGTACTCGTGCTCCCTGCAAAAGATAGCAATTTGAGTGAGCATCCCGAGGCTAGATTCCCATGCCTTCTTCTGGTAGTCCGACGGAGGCGACAATACCAGAAAGTTCAAGTCCTGGACCTTGTTAATGTCGAGAATGCCCGAACCGTAGAGGAAGGACTTAAGGCGCGAATACATCAGCGTGTACAAGTGGGAATGTTGCAGCACGAAACGATTGAGGTGCCGAGCCCACAATATTTCATTATCGCGCACATCCTCTTCAGGACGCGAAATTGGGCCCGCCTGGGTGTAAACAAGAATGTCATTGAGGCATAAACCGATGAGCACGATGTCAGGCTGGACCAGACTCGCTTTTTCGTAAAGAAAATGCAAATAATCGACGAGCGACCCACCGAGTGTTCCACCATTGAGGACTTCGTAGCGAACCCCGGCCAGAGGGTGCTCATTGAGACGCCGTTCGAGAGCCTTGGCGTAAGTATCCTCGATCGGCACACCATAACCGAATGTAATGGAGTCACCGACTGCCATGATGCGGATCGTGTTTGGCGGCTTGGGAATGGTGATCTCAGCGCCTCGAAAACCGAGGCTATTGATTGCGACGGGGACACCGGTGAAACGTGCCTGGCCGCCGGGGATGTTTTCGATGAAATGTGGCGGACCTATCTGAATTCGCCGGAACGAATGGCTGTCCCAAAAGCCGAGATCCTGAGGACTGACGATCCGGACGCCGAATTCGAGCGACAACAGTGCTACAAATACGGCGATCCCTGCAATGGTGAGCTTCTTCAATAGGCGATGCATCGTCAACCTGATCTGCGGCGAGCACATAATATGTCCGCTCGTCAACAGCTCATCCGAGTGGTTCCCGGCAACGCTGCAGACTATCCTTCTTCACCACAAACGTTCCCATAAGAAGTATATCCATGTCACTTCGCAAGAAGGTGCGGAAGGCATCTTCAGGCGTGTTGACGATTGGCTCACCCTTGAGATTAAAAGAGGTATTGAGCAATACCGGTACGCCAGTAGCTTGACCGAATCTTGCGATCAGTCGATAAAATCTGGAGTTCGAGTCGGGGAACACGGTCTGTATCCTTGCTGTTCCATCCACATGAGTTGTCGCTGGTAACACGCCCCGTTTGTTTTCCCTGACGGGCACGACGTACAACATGTAGCGCGCCGGATAGTGCTTCTCGGCATTGGGCAAATCGAAATAGGTCTCGGCCGATTCCGCAAGGACCGACGGAGCAAAGGGCCGAAACGGTTCGCGAAACTTGATCTTGGCATTGACGATATTCTTCATCGCGGGGTTTTTTGGATCAGCCAGGATACTTCGATTGCCCAACGCGCGCGGTCCCCACTCAAAACGGTCTTGAAACCAACCGATGACGTTCCCCCGCTGCAATTGTTCGGTTGCTATGTCAAGAACTCGGTCCTCGTCTTCAATGTTCTGATACGGGATGTTGTGGGCTTCAAGAAAACTTTGCACAACCGAGGCACGATAGCCTTTTCCCCAATACGCGTGATCCATGCGAAATCGCCGAGGGTTCCCGAGCAGCATGCTGTCGGCCCACAACGCAGCTCCCAAAGCACCTCCACCATCGCCCGCCGAAGGCTGGATAAACAATTCCTCGAAAGGAGTTTCGACAAGAATACGCCGATTAACAACGCTGTTAAGCGCAACGCCGCCGGCGATACATAGTCGCCTTAATCCCGTTTCTTTGTAGACACTTCGCGCCATCTCCAACAAAACCTCTTCTGTAACTTGTTGGATACTGGCGGCAACGTCTGCATAGTACTGGTTTTGTTTGCACAGCGCAGGAAAGTTTGGCGGGGCCGATCCAAAATAAGAAGGAAAACCCGAATCGGCAGTAAAGAACAACATATCGGGAGAGCGAGGCTCACCAAACAGAGTTACGAAGCGATCATTGAAGGTGCGATCAATCGAATGATGAAAACTAAAATAGTCCATGTCGAGGGAGATCGAACCATCCGACTCCTGCCGGACGATCTTCCATATTCTATCGACATAGCGAGGCTGGCCATATGGTGCCATCCCCATGACCTTGTACTCTCCATCATTTATTTCAAAGCCTAAAAATGCTGTAAATGCGCTATAGAGTAGTCCAATAGAATGTGGAAACAGAGTCTGTTTTCGCAGTTCGATACGATTGCCGCGTCCAACCCCCCAAGTACCAGTAGCCCATTCACCAACGCCATCGGCGGTGAGGATTGCAGCTTCTTCGAACGGTGAGCACAGAAATGCGCTTGCAGCATGGGACAGGTGGTGCTCGCAATAAAGAATACGGTCTTTAGGAACCCCCAATTCCGCAGCCATTCTTGCTCCAACCCATAGCTTGTCCTGCATCCAGCTAAGCATTGCTTCGCAGAAGACCTTGTACGACTTGGGGTAGGACTGCAGGACGGTCATCAATATTCGGTCGAACTTCCGGAAAGGCTTTTCAAAAAATGCGACATAATCAACGTCACCGGCCTTCATGGCTGCGCTGTCCAGGCAGAACTGAATGGCAGCCTTTGGAAAATTGAAGTCGTGTTTTCTGCGCGAAAACCGTTCCTCTTCGGCAGCGGCAACCAGGTGGCCGTCGCACAGCAGCGCGGCCGCTGCGTCATGGTAGTAGCAAGAAATTCCTATGATATTCACATCAACCTTGCTGCCGCGCCTGTCGCAAGTCGTTTTCTGCTGGGGAACAATCCGTCCACCCAGTTGGACGAACTTTGATATGCAGAGGGTCTGAAAAGCAGCGCACAGCTACGCCAAACGGCAACATGACAACGGCGTAAGTGAAAGCTAAGATTATGTGCGCCTGAAGATTGCCGATCGTACGCACGATTTGCTTCCAAAATGCCCACGCGACTTTAATATGTTTCACATGACGTGCCTAAAAAAAGGTATAGACGAATGGGGCAATTGCAGAGGTTTGTGCTAAGGCCAACAATGCTATAAAGAGAAACAAAATCACCAGAATAGGTGTTATCCACCAACGCTTGTTGCTCCAGAAATAAGTGAATAGTTCTCCAATGATCCCACAATAATAGCCAGCGGTGTTAAATAAACTCATCACAACTCCGTTTCTGCGAGCGAAGGCACAACGCTAGCGTGGAACTCATACGCCGTCAGTATTGGCAGCAGCCAAAACAGTAGCCCGGCAAGGCACCAGATCACTAACACAGTTGCAGATGCAACCGACAGCGTCAATCCGACCAGGAATAACTCTTTTAGATGTTGCGGGTATGCGGCGCCGCCAGGAGGGACAAAGTAAACAAACTCGATTCGCTTTCGTTCAAAGAGTCCGTATTGGTATCCATCAAAAATGGCATTTGTAGATGCAAAAAATAGATGCTGAAACAAGCCTCGATAGTAGTCAGTAGAAGGCAGACGGTAATGAGACCCATGTTGATCTAAGAAAATGTGCTGCTGCGATCCCGATACTTCCGCGCGATAGACCTCGAGTAGCGACGCCGGGTGTCCATCGACCAAGACAAAAGCATCGAACGTGGGGTCGAGCAATACCCACTTGTTTAGGGCGGGAACCCATGCTTCGACGAGATCATGCGTTTCGCTCGGAGCGTTCAGGCTGCTCGTGACCGCGACTACTCGGGCATTGATTCCTACGGACAGCAAGGCACCGGTCAAAATGAACGAGAATCGACGGCAGGCACCAGGAACACCTCGTTGTTGCTGATTCAAATATTCTTCTGGCTCTTCAGTGTTGTCTACAAAACGATCTGGTCTTCTCCCGGGTTGTCGATAGGGTTGCTTGTCGCTCTGCTGCGCTCTTACCCAATGCTGGATCAGTATTATCTGTGCAAGTGGGTCGCTCGTGCGAACAATCAGCGGCGCCGTGTATTGCTGGAAATGGCGGAGTTTGGGTGCATCCGGACTCTGCCGTATGAAACCCGGCAACGCCGGCGCTGAGAAGGCTTGCGGGTCTGCCAAATTGGAGACGACCGTTCTGACCAACTGAAAGTCTTGGAGGCGAGTGAAAAAGAAGACCGCGATTAGGGCCATTAGTGCGGCCGAGGGAACCCTAACTAACTGCTTCATCTTGTTTTCCTGCATTTAGACCAGCGAAGTCAGGGCGGGCACGAGAAGCACATTACGTTACCGCGGCGCGCGGAGGAAGTGTATCACGCATTGTCGTTTGACTTACGGCATGCGGGTCGACATGCCTGCTCTGCTAGCAAAGAGAATCGGTTGTTGGCGGAGTTTGAGACCGCTGTGGAGCTGAGGGACGCTGCCAGCAAAGCCGAGCCGGGCGTGTCCACGGAAGGGTGTCACCCTTACAGCTTAAGCCATCGGTAGCCACTAGAAGGCTGTGCAAGGGCACAGCGAACGGCGAGAATCCGCAGATTGTCCAAGCCATGCTGCGTTGGACGAATCTGAACATGCTGGCTCACTACACCCCACGGCTTCAAAACCGACAAGCTGAGGCTCAGGGTGCGGTGCTGAAAAGACTGGTGCGTTCCGGCAACAAGCAATCGAGAGTCGGAACGGGAGTTGGAAGAGACCGAACCGGGTAAGTGATGGTGGGCGCTATAGGATTCGAATCCGTGTGAAAACGTAAACACAACAACTTAGAACGCGGCAGACGGCACGATTTACCCTCTTTTCAATGTAACGCAGTGCGAACGGCATGTAAACGGCATGGAAGATTAAGCGACTTTGCTCAAGTTCCGTGGGCGCTTAAAGGAATTTTCACTCAGCGCCAAGAAAGGTCTTGACAAAATGTCAATTATTGTATTACAATAAGTATAAATAGTGAGCTTAGAACTGGCAATGCCTGCGCGACTCGGAAGTCGTGACCCAGAAGACTCAGCCCCAGGGGAAGGGTTCGTGCCCGCAGGATGGGTGTTGCCGATGCCCACATTCCCGCCCGCCTGGTAGATCATGGAGTTCCCCAGAGTGGTGCTGTTGGCCCAGATGGGAATGTAGTTAGTCGTGCCACTGCCTCCCACGGACGAAACATTCAAGCTGAGGTTTAGGCCAGAGGACGACTGGGCCGATGAAGCGGATTGGAAGGGCGTGGTCCGCACGAAGGCTGCCGCTGGCAGCCTCGGACGACTTCCAGCAAGGCCCAAAATGTTTTACACCTCTGTGAAACGCAAGCCCGGAAGGCCAAAACTGCCCCTGTAAGGGTGAAGTCTCTTCCGCGGCCACGCCTCTCTCAGTAGGTGCGCTGACCCGCCTATTACAACTTAAGCGGTAGTCATTGCTTTGAAGCAATGCCGAAGTCGCACACAACCGGTAACATTAAGATATTGCCTGTCTCAGGGCCACTTCGAGACTTGGGCTAGGCAATTCGAGCCGCCGTTTACCTTTCACGGCGGCTTCTCTCACGCTGCCCATGAAGATAACCCGATGCAGAAAGAGAATCCTTGCTTCATGAGCCGCTGAGTTTGTCAAGTGGCGCAATTTCAATGAGGCGCTCAGATTTCGGGCACACTTCACCCTTGCCTGTGCTGATGTGGCTAATTACCACTTCCCATGGGGCTCCATCCCTATCAATTTGAGCAATACGCGGGGGACGAAAATACTGGCGGGCTGGAGCACATGACGAAGAATCTCGAAATGCGAAGGTCAATGGCCGACAAGACATTTACAAATCGGTCAGGACGCCTCATCGGTATTCGCTTCATCCGGCCCTCGGAGCAAAAAAAAACATTTCATCGCAAGTTGGTCACAAGATCAGGCCACGGCTGAGAGCAGGAAGCGGACGTCGCCGCATGGCGTTGCATTGGGTGCCGCTCGAAGGTGAGCCAAAGGTTACCCGACTGGATATTCCGACTGATTGTGTGCGCTGGACGAGGGATGGCCGGTCGCTTCTCTACTCCAGTGCTCAAGGCGGTGCATCGAACATCTGGGAGCGGCCAATCGTTGGGGGAGCAGCAAAACAGCTCACCCACTTTACAAGTGAGATGATCTCGGTTTTCGATGTGTTAAAAGATGGCAAGCAATTGGCGATACAACGCGGCACCTCCAGTTCTCATGTGGTACTGATTCGTGACGTGAAGTAACACGAAGGGCGAGACGTTAAATCTACACCGCGCATAATGCGCTCTGCTACTGAACAGAGACGCAACCAGTGATTCCGTCCCCGACTAGGCTTGGTATCAAGCAGGTCTTCGATTCGTTCGAAGGTAGACTTCTCTCATCCCAAATGGCCAGGATTCTGATATTCGTCGATTGATTCTGAAATAGCGGCAGTGCCAGTCTAAGGGACACTGTCCCACGGGAGGGGATCCCGGATTATGGAACTCCGAGGAAGTTGCGGATGGCCGACGAAGGACGAACCTTGGATAAGGGAGTGGATCAATAGCGTGGCGGACGACATGATGCGCGAGCACTCCTACATGGAAGTGCGTCTACGAGGTAGCGAGCTGGTAAGTGTGAGTCTTACGGAAATTGGCGCGTCCTGTGCGTGCTTGTTGGACGAGAACACAGAAACATCACCTGGGAAGTGACTAAAGATTTGGTGGCCGACCGTTTCGGTTGTCGGCCACCAGGCCACCAAGGTTTACCTTCCTTCAGGAAGTGATCTTATGCGTCAAGTTTTTGTCCCAGGAACTCCTTGGCTTTGGCAACTTCGCTATCCCACTTGCTGAGTTGCTCAGGAGTTAGAAAGTTAACAACACGCTGACGAATCTCGTCGCGGTGCGCCCTCACCTTGGCGATGATATCGGCTCTGGTTGTGTTGGGATTGTTCCTAAGGTACTCTCCGACTCTCTCTCGGGCTTCCGCAAGAGCGGTATGGAGCTTTTCTTTCTGCTCGTCGGTTAGATTGAGGTCTCCAGCGAAACGCTTCAGTTCAGTCGCGACCTGTTCGCGTTGTTCAGCGGTCAAACTCATGATAAGCCTCCATGAATCGTTGATGATTTGAGTTAGGACAACTCGGAGCACTTGCGAGATCCGAGTTCCCCAGAGTTGCAAAATTTGGTTGCTACATGGACCCGGCGGACGTGGAGCCATGCACATATCGGAATTGGTCGAGACTTTCTCTGACAATATACGCCCGGAGTTCTCGGCTTGGTAGTGATAAGGCGATTTTTTAGATAACCGCGCATTGACTAACCGCAATTGACCGGCGGTTCCTTTGGCCCTATCATCAAGCATCCTTTCTGCACCCCGTCGTCATGATCGACACGACGATCTCGCACTACCGCATCATCGAGAAACTCGGTGGCGGCGGTATGGGCGTGGTCTATAAGGCCGAGGACACGCGGCTGCATCGTTTTGTCGCGCTCAAGTTCCTGCCTGACGATGTGGCTGGTGATGCGCAGGCACTGAGCCGCTTCCGGCGCGAGGCTGAAGCTGCGTCCGCGCTGAACCATTCCAACATCTGCACGATTTACGACATCGGTGAGGAAGATGGACGAGCCTTCATGGTCATGGAGTTTCTGGACGGCATGACGTTGAAGCATCGGATCACTGGGCGGCCACTGGAGACGGAAGACACACTGTCGCTCGGAATCGAGATTGCCGATGCGCTCGATGCGGCACATGGCGAAGGCGTCGTGCATCGTGACATTAAGCCAGCGAACATTTTCGTCACCAAGCGCGGTCACGTCAAGATTCTGGACTTTGGACTGGCGAAGGTGACCGGAAAGCATGCCTCCTCAACTGGAGAGACGGTGACCCTGCTGGATTCCGGTGCCGATCACCTGACCAGCCCAGGCGCGATGCTGGGAACGGTGGCTTACATGTCGCCCGAGCAAGTGAAGGCTAAAGAGTTGGATGCTCGTACGGACTTGTTCTCGTTCGGAACAGTTTTGTACGAAATGGCTACGGGCAAGATGCCGTTTGATGGCTCAAGTTCGGGCGAAATTTGCGGTTCCATTCTGCGTGACGAGCCGAAGTTACCGTCGCAGGTCAATCGGCAGGTATCGCCAGGACTGGAGGCGCTCTTGTGCAAGGCCCTCGAGAAAGACCGCAAACTGCGCTACCAAAGTGCGGCCGAGATGCGGGCGGATTTGCAACGGTTGAAGCGGGACACAGATTCAGGCCGTTCAGGCGCCGCGAGTCCTGACAGTGCCTCAGCAACAGCGACGCGTTCGGTATCCGGTCCGTCCTCAAGTGCTGCCATCCTGTTGGGTGAAGCAAGAAAACACAAAGGACTGCTCGCGCTGGCATTCCTCGGAGTTTTGCTCTTCACGGCGGCTCTAGGGACTTATTTATACGTGCGAACTACACGAACTGCGACAACTAGTGATAACAAATGGGAGCAACTGACTTTCTTTACTGATGCGGCGGTCTACCCGGCATTGTCGCCGGACGGACGATTGATGACGTTCATCCGGGGGAACGGAACCTTTCTGGGGTCCGGGGACGTGTACGTGAAGCTGCTGCCGTCAGGCGAGCCGGTCCAACTGACGCACGACAAGTTGGAGAAGTTGAGTCCGGCATTTTCACCAGACGGAACCCGGATCGTGTATGGGACGGTGGACCCGTGGGATACGTGGGAAGTATCTGTACTGGGAGGAGAACCGCGGCTGATGTTGCGCAACGCGTCGTCGCTAACCTGGATTGAGGATGGAAAGCGGTTTCTGTTTTCCGAGATCAAGAACGGTTTGCACATGGGAGTGGTGACGACCGATGAGGGGCGAGGGCAGAGCCGGGATGTGTATCTGCCTGTCGGGGAGCGGAGCATGGCGCACCACTCTTATCTGTCGCCGAATGGGAAATGGCTGTTGGTCGTGCAAATGGACGAGAAAGGGGAAATCGCTCAGTGTCGCGTAGTGCCATTTGAGGGCAACGGCAGGGAGCAGTTGGTGGGGCCTGCCGGCGCTAAGTGTACAACGGGAGCCTGGTCGCCGGATGGGAACTGGGTTTACCTGAGCACGAACCTGGGGGGACGATTTCACATCTGGAGACAACGATTCCCTCAGGGAGAGCCGGAACAGGTGACATTGGGGCCAACGGAAGAAGAAGGAATCGCGATGGCGCGGGATGGCAAGTCGTTTCTAACCTCGGTAGGGACACAGTATTCGACGATCTGGATTCATGATGCAAGAGGGGAGCACCAGATGTCGTCCGAGGGAGACACGCTATCCGCGACATTCTCAACGGATGCAACAAAGTTGTTTTACTTGAAGAAGGCTGGGCCGAACGACGTAGCCGAATTGTGGAGCGTAGACCTGACGAGCGGGAGCAACGACCCGGTCGTACCGGGATATGAGATAGAAGAAACTCTTGGGGGTTATTACGCGAGCTACGCTGTGACGGAGGACGGAACCCGCGTGGCCTTTGTGAAAAGGGACGAAAAGGGAATAGCTCATTTGTGGATTGCCTCGACGGATCACCGCACTTCACCTGAGCAACTCGCATCACTGGAGAACGAAGACGAGCCGATGTTTCTTCGAAATGGGGAACTGGTCTATCGCGCGAGCGAGCATGGAAAGAATTACATTTACACCCGGCAAGGAGACGGATCGGGAAGGAAGAAGTTGCTGGAGGAAGCGATTCTGGATCTGACCGCAGTGTCTCCAGATGGACGATGGATAGCGGTCCTCGAGAAGGACGATACGGATAAAGATCACCCCTATAGAACGCTGGCGTATCCAACTGGAGGGGGAAAACCGGTAACACTGTGCGCGTTGTGTTTTCTATGGTGGAGCATTGATGGGAAATACTTGGCCGTGCAATTCCACCCGCCACTTCATTCCCTGGAAACATACTTGTTGCCGGTGAGCGCCGAACGCGGACTGCCGGATCTGCCGCCGGGAGGACTGAGCGGTCCTGAAGATGCAACGAAAGCGAATCGAGTCACCGTACTGCCAAAGGGAGCGGATTCGGCATTTGGGCCGGAGAAATACTCGTACACGATCACGAACGTTCGGAGAAATATTTACCGGATCCCGATTTCGTGAAACTGGTTACCGGCGATGAGCTATACATACTCAGGATGCAAGACCTGCACTGAATGTTCGTATCAATGAAGACGCAACCTGTGGCTCAGCCTCATCCCTTGCCATTCAGACGTTATTGTAACACAATAATTAGCAAAATTGTCAAGAGCTTCTTGGGTAGCTGTGATATGAAGCCGAATGGGTGATTTCAGGCACACCTCACCCTTACCCTGTACTCATGTGGCTAATTACCCACCGCCAGCCGATCCGGGCCGTGAAACCGAAGCAATTGGCGGTTGCCTTCCTTCCGCTCGACTTATCGGTGAGCGATCCAAACACAGGATTAGTTGTGGTGAGACGACGGAAGGAAGATGCTCCCAACAAGGAACAGCTCCTATCGAGGCTCACTTCCCACGACATCCCGAGTTGGAATTTTACTGCCGGGTGTCGCCACCTCACGCCTGTTCTTGTTTCGCTGGGGTGGAGGGCTGCCTTTCGACGACTCCCCGGCCTCGCTCCTTATTTACTACCGTTCGGCCTCTCATGTCAGTGATCTGACACCCTGTCTTCTGTGTCCAGGTCTGCTGGCGCACTTTGGCGCGTGCGTCCACGCTTGTTTTAGAGCACCTACCGCCAGCTTCTCGGCTGTCGGCAACTCTTCCGCCCTAATTCCAGCCTTTTCAAGGACTGCTTGCACGGGTCCCCACAGAATTTAGAACATTCCGGTGCCGTCAAAAACTCGCAACTTCTGTTGGATAGTTCCCAATTTGACGTCAGTTCGAGGAACGTCCGGTAGAGGGTTGGACCGACCAAGGTCATGGCGCTCCCTTGGCGACATACGGCACAGACAAGAATCTTCAGAAGCCATGAGGAGCGTTCCTTATCAAAAAGCCAGGCTTCCAGGCACACCTCGCCCTACCCCACATCTCATAGGGACAGATTGCTTGCCACCGAGCGGATTAACCGGAATTGACCGAGAGATCCTTTCGCCCTATCATCAAACATCTTTCCGCAGCCTATCGTCCATGATCGACACGACGATCTCGCACTTCCGCATCATCGAGAAACTCGGTGGTGGCGGCATGGGTGTGGTCTACAAGGCTGAAGACCTCGATCTTGGCCGCTTTGTTGCCCTCAAGTTTCTGCCGGACGATGTCGCCCAAAACCCGCAAGCACTGGAGCGCTTCCGCCGCGAGGCTCGGGCCGCATCTGCACTCAACCATCCAAACATCTGCACTATTCACGAAATTGGGTCGTTTGAGGGCCGTTCTTTTATAGCGATGGAGTTCCTCGACGGCATGACGTTGAAGCACCACATCGCTGGGCGGCCACTGGAGAGGAAAGACACACTGTCGCTCGGAATTGAGATCGCCGACGCGCTGGACGCAGCACATGGCGAAGGCATCGTGCATCGTGACATAAAGCCCGCGAACATTTTTGTCACTAAGCGCGGCCACGGCAAAATACTGGATTTCGGACTGGCGAAGGTGACCAGCCAGGGCGAGTGGGACAGACGCGACGAGGCCGAAACTTTGACCCCTGATCCCGGCGCAGAACAGTTAACCAGCCCGGGAGCGATGTTGGGCACGGTGGCCTACATGTCGCCGGAGCAAGTGCGGGCGAAGGATCTGGACGCTCGGACCGACCTGTTTTCGTTTGGGGCAGTGCTGTACGAGATGGCGACGGGCAAGATTGCATTCGACGGCGCCACTTCAGGCGAGATTTGCGGCGCCATTCTGCATCAGGAACCGACATTGCCGTCCCTAGTCAACCCGCAGGTTTCTCCCGGGTTGGAAGCAGTCATCCGTAAGGCGCTGGAGAAGGATCGCACTAATCAAGGTCTGCCGCGACCTAATGCCCAAAATGTGAACAGGGGTAAGGCGTAGGTGTGCCCAAAAACACGTCTTCAATTTCCTTTCTTGTCGGTCGAACCTTTTGTACCTCGAGAGGCGATCGGCCCTGCGCTGTATCTTGAACCTTATTTAGAGAGTTCTTGCACAACGCGGCCGGAACAGATAGGTCACTATCAACGCTTATTTTCAATGACTTAGCCAATCACAAGAATCCCAGTCCCAAATCACACCCAGCCCATTGTGTGGAAACTGGGTTCGCGGCAGAGTGCCTCCTGTCAGCCGGATTCACCGGCCCATCGGAAAAGGAGAAACTCAAATGAAAAGCGCACGCACCCTGATCACCCTTTGCCTGTTGACCACCGCCGCCCTCAGCCTCTTGGCCCAGACAATCCCGAGCCAGCGGCTGATGACTGTCAACATCCCGTTCTCGTTCAGCGTGGAGAACCATTTCCTGCCGGAGGGCGAATATCTCGTTCTTACGGTTACACCGGAGCGGTCGATTCGCATAATCAGCACCGACGGCAAGTACTCCGCCGTCGTGAACACGCTGCCTAACTATGCCAGTTCACCTTCCGAGAAGAGTCGGTTGCTGTTCCACAGATACGGAAGCGAGTACTTCCTGGTGCAGGTGTGGACCGCCGGACAGAACGTCGCGCGTAATCCGTTATCGAGTAAGCGGGCTACGGCGATTGCCAGCAGCGGAGAAAAACCTCAAACCTTCACGGTCCTGGCACTCGCCGACCGCCGCTAACGAGTTTGCTGTAATTGAACCCTTCGGGCGCGTCTACCGTCGCGCCTTTTTCTTGCGCCGAGGAATCAATGCCTCGCCCCAATACAGCAAGGGAGCAAATCGAGACCGACCGCACAGTTCACAATGCAGGTTGATCTATACAGTGACTTCCGAGAGGATTGGACTGGGCGGCGATGTTCACGGCCATTTCATTGTGAGGGCGTAGATCTCATTCGTGCCAATGTCACGAGTGAAAATTGGCGATCCATCGGGGGCAACACTCATCGTTGTATCCCCGCCAGCGTCCTGAGCGCGAGGGAGATCCTTCAGAGTGGTAACCACCTCCGATCTAAGATCCGCCATGCGGACGCGAACTACTTTCGGGACTTGGCCGCCTGTGGTGTAGTAGAAGTACTTTAGGTCGGGCGATTGCGCCCAACCTTGAACGGGCTCTTGCTCCGGGTTTGGCAGGTCCGACCAATTCTGGGTGGCAAAATCGAAAATCTGAAAGGACTTGAGGCTAGATCGTGCTGCGATTAATTTGTTGGGCCCAATCCACATTGGACCTAGCTGGTTTCCGGGCAACAGCGAGATCTGCCCCGTTCTCAAGTCGAGCACATTGATCTTGGCCTGCGCTTGACCTCTATAGTCATTGAACACCACTCGATTGCTGTCGGGTGACCAAGTCAGGGGGCTGGTATTGAAATCGACTACCTTCTTTGGAGCACCTCCATCCATGCTGATGACGTAGCCACCCAATCCTTTCGAGCTCTGGTAGATGACCTGCCTGCCATCGGGCGAGATAAATGGATCAATTACCTGTTCTGGAGGATAGGTGAGCTGCAATCGCTCAGTTCCATTGCTGCGGCTACGCCATAAAGAGTGATCGGGCAGGGATATATAAGCGACCCATTCACCGTCACTGGAAAAAGTCGGATCAAGCGCCGAGATTCCCGAGAAGGAAGGCAAGGGGACAAACTGCTTCGTAGCCACATCATAATGAACCACCTCACCGCGCTCCTTGACCCCGAGGACAAGGATTTCCTTGCCATCTGGTGTGACTCTGCCGGCTCCGTAGGCAAGTGGACCATTGGTAAGCTGGATAGCCTGCCGAGAGCCGCTGAACCAGCGGGTTTGTACCGGAATCGCCCAGACGTTCACGGTGCGATTATGTGCTTTTGTAAACACTAGGTACTTGCTGTCAGGGGTCCAAGCTGTGCGGCCGACCCATTCGTCAGCCTTGCCCGGGATCAGTACGTGTACTCCAGAGCCATCGGCTTTGGCTTCAAAGATCGCTGGCAAAGTGACTCCTAACCCCGTTTGGGCCGTAGGAGTGGAATCGACCATGAACGCGATCCGGGAGCCATCGGGTGACACACTTGGATCTCTAACGGGCCCCGGCATACCGCTGACAAGTTTACGAGGACTGGAGCCATCCGCTTCCGCAACAAAGAGGTCTCCGTTCTGAGCAAAGAGAACACGACCGTCAGGAGTATAAGATCCGTCGTCCGCTTGAATATTGCCCAGCGGGCGTGGAGAGCCTGCCGGCAGGGGAAGCCGCCAGAGAGGACCTTTTACGCTCAACGGGTCGATAATGCTTTTAAGGAGTAAGGTGGACCCGTTCGGGGCAACGCCAAGAATCATTGGAACCCGCAATGTGGTCGATATATCTCCGACCAGACCACCTCCGATCGCGACTTGCGCGATCCTGAAGTTCGGATAACCTTCGTTGAAGTAAATTCGGGAACCGTCCGTGACTAGGAACGGATACTTTGGCTGCCCATCGTCGGTGAGTTGCGTCACTGCTTCCACCGTCGGAATGCCTCGCAACAGATTCCGCCAAACAACTAGACCAACAGCCGTTGCGGCGAGGACCACGACGATGATCGCTCGTTGTGTGAAGATGGCCGCAGTTCTGGCACGGGTAGCAGACTCGCCTCTGCTAGGTGCGAAACCCTCTGTACTGGTTCCAATGTCGGAAACGGGTTGATAGCGTTGCTCCGAACCTTCTGCGGCGGTGCCGGTCACAGGCGCAAGGAAGCGGTACCCCCGCTTGGCTAGCGTTTCGATGTAATGCGGATGATCCGCATCATCGTTCAGCGCCTGACGCAGCTTGCGTATCGCTGAGTTAAGCCCAACGTCAAAGTCAACGAAGGTGTCGGAGGGCCACAATTTCTGGTGCAAATCTTCCCGCGATACAAGCTTGCCTGCGTTAGCAACTAACTGCACGAGTACGCGGAAAGGCTGCTCTTGTAATTTGATTCGTAAGCCGCTTTTACGGAGCTCTCCTTCCCGCTCGGAGAGCTCGAAAGATCCGAAGCGAAAGACCCGGTCGCGTGAGACAGAAGGCTCGGTGGGCACATGCACCCGCTGGTGCAGGTATGGTAACCCGACTTACGCTCTGCTGCCAGAGTGTTCCTTCTAGGAATAACCCAGTCAATTCCGCTCAGGTCTGCCGCGACCTAATGCCCCAAAATGTGAATAGGGGAAGGGGTAGGTGTGCCCAAGAACGCGCGATTCGGCTTTCTCGGCGGGAAACAGGGCATGAGGCGCCTTAACGGAGATTCTGCAGCTTTCTGGATTACTAACCGCTGATAAAGAGTCGGGGTATAATCCTCGCTACTTCTCATGGGCCTCGCTGCCGGAGCGATCTTAGGGCAGAAAGATTCTCTCGGGCTTCAGGTCGCGATGCACGATGCCGCGGTCATGCGCCGCTGCCAGTGCGTTCGCGATCTGTAGGACCTTACTTTTCGGGGCGAGTGACAAAGATTCAAGCCACAGTTCTAGGCCAGAACGAAATCGAGAATCTTTACCCGCCCGTCTTTGGTTAGGCTGAGTCCAACAAAAGATGCCTCAGGTCTGGAGGCCACCCAGCCACTGGGGACCGAGCCGGGCATGGTGATCGGCACCGCGGGCTACATGTCGCCCGAGCAGGTGCGTAATAATCCCCTTATGGCTCTCGTTGCTCTCCTTCGAGGCGTCAATGTTGGCGGACACTGCAATTCCGCTCACTTGTGTCGCATCTCCGACAGCCGTTTAGTACGTTGGCCCTGACCTGCGTATGTTTCGGGCTGCGTATCAGTGAGGCCCTTGCACTGAAGTGGGCTGATGTGGATTGGCTGAGCGGGACCCTGCGAGTAGAGCGTGGCATCGTGCAGCAGATTGTGGATGACGTGAAGACCGATGACTCACGCAAGACCCTCACAGTCTCAAGAGGACATGTTGGAAGTGCTCAAGGTCTGGAAGCAAACAACTCAATTCTCGAACCCGGAGGATTGGATTTTTGCTTCTCCCGCACAGATTGGGAGACTGCCGTATTCCTACACCGGAGTAAAGCAGGAATTGCAGCGGGCCGCTAATGCCGCTGGCCTCGGACATCTTCGCAGCCACGCATTCCGGCACACCTGCCGTACCTGGCTTGATTCTGTGGGCACGCCAGTAGGCGTGCAACAAAGACTCATGCGTCATGCGGACATCCGCACAAGGATGAACATCTACGGTAACGTTGTGACGCCGGACATGCGCGAAGCCAGCGGGAAGGTCGCAATGCTGGCACGAAAGGCATGTAAAACGGCATGTAGGCTTGGTATCAGATTGAAAAGATGGTGGGCGCTATAGGATTCGAACCTATGACTTCCACCGTGTGAATGAGTCTAGCGGTAGGAAACAATGGATTTACGAGTAACGCTCGGGAATGCTCGGTAACGTAGAGTCAACAGT
>Ga0310914_10000538_pt1 | contig 22436 bp, 23 predicted proteins | sample GREbulkMGAN108_FD_203450 | JGI IMG/M metagenome (GOLD analysis project Ga0310914, IMG submission 203450) | Lab enrichment of tropical soil microbial communities from Luquillo Experimental Forest, Puerto Rico - GRE.bulkMG.AN108 | ecosystem: Environmental > Terrestrial > Soil > Tropical forest >... | reverse complement strand
TGATGACCGAACTCCACAAGCAGGGGCGCTACGACCGGATGAGCGAGGACTACCTCAAGCTCACCGGCGAGACGCCGATGAGCATGGCAGACTTCGTGAAGCTCCATGCCACGGAATTTACGCGGTTGTCACCCTTTGATGCGGGGCCGTGAGGTTTCGATGCGGAAATCGAAGTTCAGATCGCGAAAGTATTCGGTGCAAAACTGAAGTCCGCTTCCGGATAGCCGAACTGCCAGCTTGGCGCAGGCATATCTTCCGACCCTCACCTATCTCGGCCCGCGCTAGAGCATATTAATTTTGCAGAGATACGAGACCGAAGCCATTGGAGGGCGTCTTAGAAACCGGTCTCCCCCGCCGGGGTTTCGCTTTGAGGGAGCTTTAGGGAGTACGCTTCGCGGGTAGCCACGGAGGCGACAAGGTTCGAAAGGGTTCTCCTGGCCTCATGAGCCGGGAGGTTTTTTAAAAAACACGCTGCCCCGCACCATATACGGGGTGGAGGGAACCATGCGCTCGATCTCGGTTCTGGCGGTGGTCGTCCTGGCGTACACAGCTTGCCAATCCCAACCGAATCCGGTCGTTCCGCCAACCGGCGAGGGAGCAGGAACCGCGGCCACCAATGCCCAAGCGCCCGGCAACCAGCCGCCCTGCTCAAGCTATACGGTTCCAGTAATGGTGGGCGGCGAGCAGCAGCAGAGCGTTGTGGAAGCGTGCCAACAACCTGATGGGAGCTGGCGGATCACCCAGAACACGCCGGGATTGCCGACGCAGGTCTATACCGTTCCCCCACCGACCGAATACCCCTATGGCTATCCTTATCCTGATTATTACAACTATCCTTTTTATTATCCCTACTGGGGCATAGAGCCCTGGTTATTCGGGCTCGGGCCGACGATCGTAATAGCGCAAAGGTTTCCGCATTTTCACCATGAGTTCGTCCGAAGTTTCCACGCCGGCTTTGTTCACGGCTTCCACGGTGGGTTCAGTCACGGTTTTCACGGTGGTTTCGGCGCTGGACACGGGGGCGGCAGAGGAGGCGGACATCGTTAACCGAGCCGAGGCGTCTACTGGCTCCAAATCCCGCAACCCTTCCAGCCGTGTCACGATCCGCTGACGATCCCCGACCCCGCGGTCAAGATGGCGATGGCGATGCGCGAAGAGGCGGGCAAGCTGATCGCGACTTGGCGCCGCGACACGCCGAGGCGCAGCGATGCCGCCTATTGCTCTTCAGCGCCTGCAGCCAGAAGGCCTACCGGACGCCGTGACGATCGCTAGCCTCAAACGCGAATATCCCGTTTTTCAGCCCGCAATCGCGGCGGTGCCACCAGATCTTGATTTTCGCGATGATTTTGCGCCGCGGCTTGCCCGGCAGGGTCCGGGCGCGTTTGAAGCGTTGTTCGGAAAGGCCGAACGGACGATCCTCCGCTCACCACCTGGATCATCACGCATGTAGGCATCGAAAGGTCACCCGTTGCATGAAGCCGTCCCTCGTATCCGTGCTCTGCGTCACCTTTCTCATGAGCCAAGCCCATGCGCAGGGCCTGCTCCAGACGCACCGCATTCCCGCAGATCTCGCAAACCAAGCCGTCGCGGCGGTGGTCGCGAAATGCTCCAGCCAGGGTTACGCAGAGACCGGCGTGCTGGTCGACGCCGACGGAGTGCAGCAGGCGGTGCTGCGCGGCGATCGCGCCGGCGCCCATACGCTCGACAGCGCTTTCTCCAAGGCCTACACGTCAGCGTCGTTCAAGACCGACACGACGGCGCTTGTCGAAAGATCGAAGACGGTGCCGGTATTGGTGAACCTGTTCAAATTGCCGCATCTGCTGTTGCTCGGCGGGGGCATCGTCATCAAAATCGGCGACGAGGTGGTCGGCGCAATTGGCGCCGCCGGGGCGCCGGGCGGCGATCTCCACGACGCCTGCGCCAACGCCGGCCTGGACAAGATCAAGGATCAGCTGAAATAGCGATCACGCCCGTGTAAATATGGCCCTGATCGACCGCGACGAATTCCCAGCCGTCCCGGTCCAAGTGCAGCGATGCGCTCGGTCTCCTCGGTGCTGCGGGTGTCGCCGATGTGGTAGAATCTCGTATTCCCAGGCTGGCATCAGTGTTCGTCCCAGGCGCGGTCGAGCAAAGGCAGCCAGTGGTTGTTGGGGCCTCGACCGCGATCTCAAAATCCTCGCGGTGTGACAGGGGATCAAGACCGTTAGCGCGCCGCTGTTCCTGGTGCTCGCACCTTTGGCCGCCGCACCCATGACCGCACGCTGGCTCTGGCATCGTAGTTCTGCTGCCGGGCTGATGATTCTTTTTCTGTGCAGCTGCCAGTCAGGGGCTCAACTCCCCAACCCCAGTGATAAGAGTGCGAACAAATTGCGGTGTATCGCCTCTCGTTGGGTCAACCGTTGCAAGATGGTGATGAGGATGGCACGTGTGAGTTACGTCGATTTGCGGGACTTCATCGACCAAGTGGATCGCCTGGGGGCTCTCCGTCGCATAGATGGTGCCGATCCTTACCTTGAGATCGGAGGCATCACGGAAGTTGCCGCAGCACTGCCAGACTGTCCGGCTCTGTTGTTCGATCGAATTAAAGGCTTCCCCTGCGGGTTCCGGATTTTTACCAATGCGACAACCAGTTTGCAGCGCGCCTGTTTAGCGCTGGGGATTGACCCGACGCTGCGCCCGTTGGAAGCGCTTAAGGCATGGATGGAGATTCGCGGCGGCCTTCAGGTTCGAAAGCCGGTGCAAATCGATCATGCGGATTTCTTAGAAAATTCAGATGTGAATGATGAGGTGGATCTCTCTAAGTTTCCCGTCCCTCATTGGCACCGAGAGGACGGGGGTTCGTATATCGGCTCGGGCAGCCTAGTAATCATGCGCGATCCCGATAGCGATTGGGTGAATGCCTCGATTTACCGAGTCCAGGTTCACACTAGGAACAAAGTCACGATTCAATTCGATCATCAGGGACGCCACGGAGCGATCATTGCCAAGAAGTATTGGGACCAGGGAAAGGCTTGTCCAGTCGCCGTCGTCAACGGTGAAGATCCGGCTCTCTTTATTGCTGGATTTGAATACTTGCCAGAGGGGCAATCAGAATATGACTTCGCGGGTGCCATCAAGGGCCAGCCAGTGGAGGTTTATCCAGGCTCGGAGACGGGGTTGCCGATCCCGGTGCATACTGAGATCGTACTAGAGGGCGTGCTCCTTCCGGATGTGACGCTACCGGAAGGGCCTTTCGGTGAGTTCACTGGTTATTACGCATCGGAAGCGCGACCGGCTCCAGTGATGGAAGTGTCCGCAATCCACTACCGGAATGATCCGATTTTATTCGGTTCGCCGCCGATGAAGCCTCCGCGCTTTCATTTTGGATTACCGTTCCGAGCCGCCAGCATATGGAGCCATTTGCAGGCTGCCGGCGTAACCGATATCGTCGGCGCATGGCAGCATGTGGCCCAGCTAATGACTGTAATAGCGCTGAAGCAGCGATACGCCGGTCACGCCAAACGCGCCGCTCTGATAGCTGCTGCAAACAGTTACATGGGCCGTATTATTGTGGTCGTGGACGAGGATGTCGATCCATCCGATCTGGCCGACGTGATGTGGGCGATTGCGACACGCTGCGAGCCGTCTGAGTCTGTGGATATAATCAGGGACACATGGAGTTCCTCGCTCGACCCCCGCATACCGCCGGAGCGGAAGCTGATCGGCGCTACTTCGCATTCAAAGATGATAATCGACGCGTGCAAACCCTTCGCGTGGCTGAGCCAGTTTTCCCCGATATCAGCGATGAACCATGAAGATAGACGTGTCGTCGAGCAAAAATGGCTCAGCAAGCTGGTGAATGAGTGAACGAGCCGCGTCTGACGCGAGGACAGGTCTTGCGCGACTCCAACTCGATCCGGGTCACCCTTATCGAGGGCCTGATGTTAGACCTGCGAGGTCGTCCGCGCGATTATCACCTGTGGCACGCCGCAGGCGGCCATCGTCTCGGTTATGCGGCGATCTACGTCGGTCGGCTGCCACAGCAATCCCCGCATCGGCCAGTCCTTCTATGGTGCGGTAGTTTTCCGACATATACGCGCGCGCCCGCGCGCGAGGATCGTAGCGCCGACACTTGCGCAGGGTGCGGTCGCTGATCCCCAGCGCCGCCTGATGGCCGAAACGGAGTGCGGGGCGTTCGGTGGAGCAAATCTGATGTGGTGGACGACCCCTGACGGCATCGATGTGCCAAGCTCGGGCCGTTGAGTGCAACGAGCTGAAGGAGCCGTCCACTATGGAGATTACCACAGTCGGTTTGGACATCGCCAAGCGGGTCTTCCAGCTGCACGGCGTCGATGCAGCTGGCAAGGCAGTATTGCGGCGGAAGTTACAACGGTCGGAAGTACTGGCGTTCTTCAAGGCCCTACCGTCTTGTTTGGTTGGCATTGAGGCTTGCGGCACGGCGCATTATTGGGCGCGTGAGATCAGGGAGCTGGGGCATGAGGTGCGATTGATGCCGCCCTCATACGTGGCGCCTTATGTCAAGCGCGGCAAAACCGACGCGGCCGACGCCGCGGCGATCTGCGAGGCCGTGACCCGACCGACGATGCGCTTTGTGCCCATCAAGACCGCTGAACAGCAAGCCGTATTGATGTTGCATCGAACGCGCGACTTGTTGGTACGGCAGCGGACGATGCTGGTGAACGCCCTTCGTGGCCATATGGCCGAGTTGGGCATCATCGCGCCTCAGGGCATAGCACGCGTGGCGGACCTGATGGCCGTGCTGCTAGGCGAGGAAACGACGAACGTGCCGGCGCTGGCCCGCGAGGCGCTTCGCGGGTTGGCCGCGGAACTTGAGGCACTGGACAGGCGAGTGAAGGAGATCGAGGTAGCGATCGTGAGGTGGCACAAAGACAACGAGGCCAGCCGCCGGCTCGCCACTATTCCCGGTGTCGGGCCGATCACGGCATCGGCGATCGTCGCCACTATTACCGACCCTTTTCAGTTCCACTCCGCTCGGCACCTTGCGGCCTGGATCGGGCTGGTGCCCAGACAGCACAGCAGCGGCGGCAAACAGCGCCAAGGAGGGATCTCCAAACAGGGCGATCGCTACCTGCGCCGACTGCTCGTGCTGGGTGCAACCGCAGTGATCCGGCATTCGCGAAGCAAATCCACAGCCGAGGCTGGCTGGCTCAAAAGCCTGCTCGAACGCCGGCCCGCACGGCTCGTCTCGGTGGCACAGGCTAACAAAACGGCGCGGATCGTATGGGCTTTGCTCGTGCATGGGGAAGCCTATCGCATGCCGGCAGCAGTCCCAAGTGGCGCAGCCTGAAGCCGAAAGGAACCCCATCAGCGGTTGCTACAGCTGACGGGTGAGGAGGGCGATGGTGGCGTGATGGCGAACCGGTCAAACCCGGAGCTTGGAAGAACCCGTCAAGCGTTATGCGCCATTCCAGCGCGTAAATCTGTTTGGGAGCCAGGCTGCGAATTGCATCAGGGCCAGCGGTCCTAAGACCGCGCAACGTAGGCCGGACACATGACCGCACCCGACCGCGGCGCAACATACCAGATCGCCCTTGCTTCGACGGGGTCGTCCACACATAACACTTGGTGCCGGGGCGAAGTGCGGTGACCCCCTTTCCGGCCGCTTCGTCACAGTGGCGTTGCCCGTGGCGGTGCCGCGCCAAGTTGTTCCAGGACACTCAGTCGATCCCAAGTTGCCCAAGATTCGACTATCTTCCCGTGCGCTATTCTGAAAATCAAAATCTCTGATTCGTCGATTTTTCTATTAGCTGGCTTCAATACACGCGATGCAATCTCAAATGTACCTGTTTGTGTTCCTGTAAATCTTAGGAGAGTCACCACGCGATCTCCTTCAGCTATCATATCTTCTATGTGGGCATGATAATCTGGCATAGCGCCACGCCAGTTCTTAATCATCGTCCTAAGCCCATCAGTATCATGTTTGAGTGGTTTAGCACCAAAATGATGAATGCGGTCTATAGAAATATACTCTTCCAAATCCGAAACTATGTTTTGGTTCCATGCACTCTCGAAAAATCTGCGCACAATGGCTTTATTCTCTTGGATGGACATCTGCACCTCCCTCCTGCAGTGTAGAGAACACTCTGATCAACGTTTTGCCTGCTGGAACGCTGGTCGCGGCGGGCCGCTTGCCTGTGGGGTGCGAGGATAAACCGCGAGCCACTCGGTACCAAACGTTCGATTTTGACCACTTCCTAAGGGAGACATCGGAGCGATCGACCGGTTTTGGCCCCACTCCGGTCATTGCCCGAGGCGAGCCCGAAGGGTTCAGTTGGCTGGATTGCCGACCTTCGCCGAAGCCGCGGAATGGAGAAGTTGCGCCGCAAGCGGCCGTTCCGGATACAAAATCGAAGTGGTGCGTCGATCCAACTCCAGACATTCCGTGGGAGAGCTACCAGGTCGGGCGGACAGGGATCCGCTGAGGTTGACGGATTTCGACCGCCTCTGTTGTTATTTCGCGGCTCCACGCTAGTCAATAAAAATGGTTAACGCCCTGTCATAGATAAATAAAAATGGTGAAGGTCGGATAGTCATAAAAAGTTAATTTTTCCTTCTCACTCTTTCGATATAAACATCGCTTTTGGTGGCGGATATGCCCGATCAGGAGAAAAGGGATCACCGCTACTTGATCGTGTCCTCGGCAGACTTAAAATCCGCGCTATAGGTCTCGAAAGGGATCGAAAATACCCTCATTAGGCACCTGTACAGTGGCCGCGGCAGTATTAATTCTATCACCTGTTTCCAGCGCGCTTGCAGGTTGCGTTGCTCATTGCCTTTTAATCCAGCGAGGTATGGAGGCCAACTCACAAGGTCTTTTTGTTCCAGAGTGGTCCGAGAGTTCGGGTGTTCTTCGTGAAAATCTTGGCACGGTTGAGGCTCAGCAGGACAGTATTGATTCTGAGTGTGAAAGGGCCAGGCGAAATTTTTTGGAGGACCCGTCCATCTCAAAGCAAGAGCGGGCCGAAAGATTCGTACGGCTTCACACGCTTGGGATAAGTGACCACCTGGACTTGGTTCCCGCTTCGTCCTGGACCGTTGGCAGAGCGAATTCTAAGCTCATCGTCAAGATCGATCCTCCCCACTGCGATTAGCCGACATTCCCAGATACCGGGCCGTTTTCTAGGCCATGATCGTTTTGCTCGGGCGTTTTGGGCAACGGCAAATCGCACCATCTGGGGCAAACCGCATTATCGGAACCGGGCGGTCGAACGCAAGCGTCGACGTCCGCTTTGCAGCGACTGGACCGACGATCGGCCGCTATAGCGGCGGCTGAAACTATGTATGGGGCATGGACCGGATTGCTGCCAAGGGCGATTAAGGTCCGCAGTGGGTCGAAACCTGGTCGCTCGATCTCGGTCCAGCGAACGGCCGGGGTCGACCAGCAGATCCTGGTAGAGATAGACCGGGTCGTCGTCCGGCGTCGTCACACACGGTGGAAGCGCAGGAGCGGCCATGGCCCCGGCCCGAGGAACGCCTCGCGGCGCACCGCGGCGAACGCCGCCTCGAGCCGCGGATGGTCCGCATTGTACCGCATCGTGACCTGCTTGGCATAAGCGCGCCGGACGATCGGCAACTCGGCCTCGGTCATCGCCCTCTCATTTCTCCCCGTGATGACAATGAGCGTCAGTCGTAAGCCAGCGCCCAATCCGGCCCCTTTAGCCAGCACTGCTCCTCGGGCACGTCACCGCGGCGATAGAGCCGCGTCACCCGCTCCCAGCCGCCCTTCTCGAACGCCGCCGCCAGCGCCCGCTCGGACTCCGCGTCGCGCGCGCCTTCACACGGAAAGATCGCGACCGCCGAGATCCATTTCGCGAGGAATTCGTTGCCGCGGCGCTCGGTGCGGAATACCGCGCCGCGCCGCTGGATCGGTATGTTTTCGGGATTTTCGCCGAAACCTTTGTCCGAGGTCAGCGGCAGGATCAGCCGGCCGCCATCGTTGAGCCGGTCGAGCCAGATGTCGGCCGGCCGGGTCGCGCCGGCGTTCACGTAAATTACATCGGCTGGATCGAACTCGATCTGCGCGCCGTCGCCCGGCAAGGCACGCACATTGGGTTGCCCGGCGAAATTCGCCGCAAGGCGCTCGGAAAGGCCGACATCGAATTCGATCGCCGTGACCCGGCCGCTCTCGCCCACCATGTGCGCGAGGATCGCCGTGTAGTAGCCGACCCCGGCGCCGATGTGCACGACGTGCTCGCCCGGCCGCGATGCCGCCGCCGCAATCAGCATCGCGTGCAGCGAAGGCTGCCCGTTGTTCAGGTCGCGCTCCGGTACGATGCCGACCAGCGCGTCCTGATAGAGATAGACCGGATCGTCGCTCGGCGTCAGTACATAACGGCGCGACCAGCGCGGCATCAGCCACGGCCCCGGCCCCAGGAACGCCTCGCGGCGCACCGCGGCGAACGCCGCCTCGACGTGCGCGTCATCGACGTCGGTGTTCGCCAGTACATGCTTGGCATAGGCGCGCCGAACACTTGGAGCCCAGGCGCATACCATCCGGGAGGAGCAATGGCAGCCACGCCACAGCAGGTTAAGGCATGGGTCCGCCCTGCCGGGCCGCCGCAGCAGGACGTGGGCGCGGCGTTGGCCGCGCTGTCGGGGGAAGATCTGCTGCGGTTGCGCGCGATCGCCAGGCTGCGCGCCCGCTCCCTCCCTCCCGGCGGCATGACATGGTCCGACCTGCTGCATGAGGCGGTGCTGCGCGCTCTGGCGGGCGCGCGGCCATGGCCGGCGGGCGTGCCGTTGCTCGCCTTTCTGGCGGGCGTCATGCGCAGCCTCTGCGACGAGCAATGGCGCCGCCACCGCCGACGGGATGATCTGCCCACTTCGCATGATGGTGGCGGGGCCGACGACCCGGAACGGGCCTGCGCCGCGGCGGAGGCACTCGCCGCTATTCAGCGGCTGTTCGCGTCCGACGAGGCAGCGCTAAAGGTGATCACCGGATTAATCAGCGGCATGGCAGCGGAGGATATCCGTCTTCATTACGATATGACTGCCGTGGAATACGACACGACACGCCGACGGATAAGGCGGACCATGCTGCGCCACGGTTTGGCTTGGTCTTGGCCATGACTCGCACGCGCTATCCTCAATCTGGACTGACGGTGTTGCTTGACGCCCTGGAAGCGGAACTCTTTGCTGCACCTGCAGACGACTTGCGCGACGCTTTGTGCGAGGCCGGTCGGGCGGGTACGCTCGTCTGCCACGAAGTCCGGGCATTGCTGAACGAAGCCATCGCCGAGAACGAAGACGGCTCTGCTGCGACGCTGTGGTTCGACACTTGCGCCCGAACCGGACTGGATCGGATTTTTGGCATTTCGAGGGAGCTTCGGGCCGGCGCATTTCTTGCTCAGAGCTACCGCCGACATTAGCGGGAGAGCCGCTTCTGTAAGGCAGGGCAACCGGCTTCTGTCGGTCGAACTGCGTGTTGGATCGCCACCGCGGCAATGACGGGTTTCGGCGCAAAGCCGCCCGCCGGCAATCAACCGATCGATAGCCGGCGCCCTTAACGCGGCTGTTCGCAGCTTAAGAAAAACGCACCGAGGGCATTGGAGGTGAGGAATCGCTAAAATCACATTGACTAAGGTGGCCGCTGTTATTTTCCGCGGCATGGCGCCCGGAATCGAGGTTTTCTGCGGAAGAGAAGAGGCCGCTCGCTGATAATTTCATGGAAAAACAGCGAGAACAGCGAGAGGCGCTGTGCGACCTACCGGCCGTCCAGCCATTAATCGGACAAACCACCTGGCCACCAATGAGGCGAATTTAGTCCTGTCATTAACCAGGTTTAACTTGCATCGGCTGGGGCGGCTCGCACCAATAGCCCGGCGGGCTCGGAACTGGCCGGCAGTGCCGCTCAAACATGCATTGTTTGAACATGAGATCGGTTGGCATATCGGTCAGCGCAGCTGCGTATTGCCGGCAGATTGATTCAATCACGGCGACACTATCGTCAGCGACGCCGAGACCGATTTGCCCCTGGACGGCGGTGCCTGTGACCACGCATGTCAATGCCGCCATGGCGCGGGCGAACCAGGCACACGTAGCCGCCGCGGAGTGCGCGCGGGGGAGGACGGATTGGACGAGCTCGACCGTCACAAGCGCAGGCTGGCTGCCGTTACGGATCAATGGCCGGAAACTGCGATACAATCCTCATATTTGCAGAAGCCGCTCTCTACGGGGCGGCGCAAAAAGATGCGGTCGATTGCACCGCCCGACCCGGTTGTGCATCTGGCGATAGCGAGTCTGGGTGCCCGCCAGTGCTAGCGGCCGTGGAGCCAGTCTTCGATGAGCCGCCGGGCTATTGAATCGAGGCGCGGAAGCCGGAATGCGTCGTCATCGACATGCGAAAGTAGCCAGTCACGGTGGAACCAGCGGGCGTCTTCGAGCTCGCCATAATCGATGATGACCTCCGTCGAGCGCGCCTCGGCGACAAAGCCGAGCATGATGTTGGCCGGAAACGGCCACGGCTGCGACGAGTGATAGTGCACGGCGCCGACCTCGATCCCGGTCTCTTCGAGCACCTCGCGCGCGACCGCGTCTTCGAGGCTCTCGCCCGGCTCGACAAAGCCCGCGAGCGTCGAATACATGCCCGGCAGCGGGAAGTTCTTGTTGCGGCCCAAGAGCGCGCGATCGCCGTCACTGACGAGCATGATGACGGCGGGATCGGTGCGCGGAAAATGCATCGTGTTGCAGCCGGGGTCGGTGCAGCGGCGCATATGCCCGGCCTCTTCGCTGCGCGTCGGACTGCCGCAAAGCCCGCAATAGCGATGCCGCGCGTGCCAGAACATCATCGCGCGGGCGAGCGCCAACAGCGCCCCTTCGCGGCGGTCGATGCGCGGCCCGACCTGGCGAAGATCGGCAAACCGCACCGTCGCTGCCGGCGTGCCGCTCGCCGCCAATGCCGGGGAATGCAGCATCTCGAGCGGCGCCTCGATCGGCGACACATCCAGCGCGAAATGGGCGCGCTCTTCGATCACCCCGAGAAATACCAGTTCCCCGCCGGCCAACCGGTCCTCGGTATTCCGTCCGATAATCCCGGTAATGCGATCTGTATCCAACACGACCGCGCGGGGTTCGCCGCCGTCGAGCTCGATGACCAGGTTCTGATTGCGCCAGACCGGGACGAAGAGACTGCCGGGATCGGCCAGGCGCTCGACGATCCATGCCGTGTCGCGCCGGCGCAGACCGGCGCGCTCAAAACCGGGATGTGAGTAGAAATTTGAAGCCTGCATGGGGTGCACACTGTCACATCCGCCGGCGCTGCGGCAAGGCGCGAGCCCTACAACTCGGCGAGGCGGCGCTCCAGATAAGCGCGCTCGACGCCATTCGCCATCAGCGCGAGCGCTCGCCGATAGGCATCAGCCGCAGCTTCGAACGAACCGAGCCTGCGCAACAGATCGGCGCGGGCAGCGTGCAAAAGGTGATAGCGCTCGAGTTCACCCGAGCTGCCGAGCTCGTCGATGAGCTCAAGGCCGCGCGCCGGCCCCTCGCTCATTCCGACGGCGACGGCGCGGTTCAGTAACACCACCGGGCTCGGATTGACCCGGACCAGCAGGTTATAGAGGGCGGTAATTTGCTGCCAATCCGTCTGCTGCGGACTTGCCGCCTGAGCGTGTACTGCGGCAATCGCGGCCTGCAGCTGATAGGGTCCACCCCGGCCCATCCGCAGCGCCGCCTCCACCTGCGTCAAACCTTCATCGATCTGCGCACGGTCCCACAGCGACCGGTCCTGTTCCTCCAGCGTCACGAGCGCGCCGGCGGAATCGACCCGCGCCAATCGGCGGGAATCATGCAGAAGCATCAGCGCCAGAAGTCCCAGGCCTTCTGGATCTTGCGGGTCGATGGCGCAGAGCACGCGGCCGAGGCGAATGGCTTCGGCACACAGCTCGCGCCGGATCAAGGCGTCACCCGCGGTCGCGGTGTAGCCCTCGTTGAAGATCAGGTAGATGACGGTCTGCACCGCTGCCCGGCGTTCGGGCAGGGCATGAGCCGGCGGCACCTCGTACGGAATGCGTGCCTCTTGGATCTTGCGCTTTGCACGCACCAGCCGTTGCGCCAGGGTCGGCTCCGGAACGAGAAAAGCACGGGCAATCTCGCCCGTCGACAGTCCGCCGAGAGTGCGCAAGGTTAAGGCGATCTGCGCCTCGCGATTGAGCGCCGGGTGGCAGCAGGTGAAGATCAATCGCAGCCGGTCGTCGGGGATTTCAGAGGGCAATGTCTCCGGCAGGGCCGGCTCCTCGGTGTTTGTGAGTGCTGCCTCGTACTCGAGCAGAGGCAATTTTTCGCGCCGTGTGCCCTCGCGCCGCCGTGCGTCGATCAGCTTGCGGTAGGCGGCGGCGGTGATCCAGGCTGCAGGATTGTCCGGAACACCGTGCTCCCCCCAATGACGCAGCGCTGCCGCGAAGGCCTCTTGCATCGCCTCTTCGGCGCGGTCGAACGAGCCGCAAAGCCGGATCAGGCTGGCGATGATCCGGCCGTGCTCGCGGCGAAATACGGCCTCTGCCGAAGCACAGATTTCAGCCGACTGCGGCATCAGCTGTTCGCGCGGCTCCTGGCGAGGAGGTAGGCCCGGTCGGCCACCGCCCGAATTTCGATGCACCCCTCCCCGCCTTTGCACGAAGTCGGAATCTTCGCGGCCCAGGAGATCGCCTCGTCGAGATTGTCACAGTCGAGAAGGTAGTACCCGGCGAGCTGCTCCTTTGTTTCCGCGAAAGGCCCGTCAATGATGAGCGGTTTGCCGCCCTCCATCCGGACCGTGGTCGCAGTGGAAGTGGGCCTCAGTGGCTCGGCGGCCTCGAAAATGCCCTTGCTTCGCGCTTCGTCCATGACTGCCAGATGCGCCACTCTGAGCTGCTCCATTTTCTCCTCGGAGAGCTCAGCGGGGTTCTCTTGGCTGTAAATCAAAAACATGTAGCGCACGGCTCAACCCCACTCAGCTTTCGACGGCCCAAGAGGTGCGGCCGGGGAAGGGTGGCGGAACGGCGTCCCTGACGCTGGTGCGCGCCATGTGGCGCTCGTAAAAGGCCGCAAGGTTCGCATTCCGGCGCAACATTGTGCCGCTCTCCGGCAGATGATGGAGATAGAACAGCATTGGCAGCACGTTCATATCCGCCAGCGTGAACGTGCTCCCGACAAAATGGCCGGTCTTCGCCAGCGCATGATCGAGGATGGCAAATTGCCCCTCGAGCTTCGGCAGGGCGCTTTCGATGATCGGGCGGTTTGGGCTGCCGTCCGGGGTGCCCGGGAAGAAGTATGCTCCGACATAGGGGCGCGCGACCAGCGCATCGAAATGCGTGTTGACGATCGAGATCCACTGCTCGGCTCGCGCGCCGCCGACCGGGTCCCGTGGAGCGAGCGGTGGACCCTCGAACACATGATCGATGTAGAAGCAAATCGCGCGGGATTCGGCGAGGATCACATCGCCATGCCGCAACGCCGGAATCTTACCCAGCGGGTGGATCGCATCCACTTCCGGCGTGTGCGGCATGGCTGGCACGAGCGTATACGGCACGCCCTTCTCGTGACAGGCGATGCGGGCGACCCAGACGTAATTGCTCTGCGGCGCGCCAATGATCTGAAGCTCTGGCATGGCATGCTCCTTCGGAACAGTGTGCAACGACGGGACGACGCTGCAGGAAGGCGAAATCGACAGCGCGGCCGATTTTTTCGTACCCGCTCCCGCGATCAGTTGAGCGGCTTGCCTTCGACAAAGCTCGTCAAGCGATCAAGTTGCTCGTGCAGCACGCGGTCGACCTTTGGCGCCCACTGATCCATCCCGCTGCGGATATATCCGCCGACAACATAGCTTTGCGTGACCTTAGTGCCGCCTTCGGCAGGCTTCAGGGCCCAGGCAAGTGTGCCGTCAACGCCTTCCATTTGCAGCGGACCGAGAGCGCCACGTAAACGTAAGCCCTCACCAGGCGCCGCGTACACAACCGACAGATGTTGGACGGAGCCGCCGTCCTTCAGTCGTTCGCAGAAGCAGCCGCCGGCTTTGAGGTCGAGGCTGAGGTTGGTGGCGTCGCGCGAGAAGGTGTGGGCAGAGCTCCACCATTGCCCGATCTCGCCCAGCGCCGCGTAAACCCGCTGCGGCGGGGCCGCGATCGTCACTGTGTCGACGACCTCAAAGCCGCTCGGCGCGATGGATTTCACTTCGGCTCTCACCGAACCCAGCGATGCCGACGCCAGCAAAATGCCCGCCAACCCTGTAACGGCGATCCGCCCGATGGCGTGATGGTCCGACATGGCTGAACTCCTTCAGTTGGTGTGCGACGAAAAGACGACGCACAGGACGTGCAAAATCGACAGCGCATCCATCACGCTGGCGGTGCGCACGATTGGCCGCGAAGCTTGCCCCGATCTCACCGACTACTGATATAGTGCCGCGGGAGGCCGGCGGCGGACGGGTCACTCGCCAACCCGGTCAGGTCCGGAAGGAAGCAGCCGTAACGAGCACCGACCCGGGTCGTCCGTCCGGTCTCCCTTGTGGCAGCGCGGTATAGGTAATGAGCGATTCGGCGTCCGCTTACCGGGTCCTCGCCCGCAAATATCGGCCCTCAACCTTTGCCGAGCTGATCGGTCAGGAGGCGATGGTCCGCACCCTGTCGAATGCGATCGCGACGGGACGGGTAGCACACGCCTTCATCCTGACCGGCGTCCGTGGCGTCGGCAAGACAACGACGGCCCGCATCCTCGCCCGCGCACTCAACTGCGTCGGCGCGGACGGCACGGGCGGGCCGACGGCGGAGCCCTGTGGCCGCTGCCCGCAATGCCTCGCGATCGGCGAGGACCGGCACGTCGACGTGATCGAGATGGACGCGGCCTCGCGCACCGGCGTCGACGACATCCGCGACTTGACCGAGGGGGTGCGCTACCGCCCGGTTTCGGGGCGGTACAAGATCTACATCATCGACGAAGTCCATATGCTCTCGAAGTACGCCTTCAATGCATTGTTGAAGACGCTCGAAGAGCCGCCGCCCGACGTCAAATTCATCTTTGCGACAACCGAGATCCAAAAGGTGCCGATCACGGTGCTGTCGCGCTGCCAGCGTTTCTCGCTGCGAAGGGTGCCGGCCGAATTGTTGATCCGGCGCTACCAGCGGATCGCCGCGGCGGAGGGCGTCGAGATCGAGCCTGCGGCGCTCGCGCTGATCGCGCGCGCCGCCGATGGCTCGGTGCGCGACGGGGAATCGCTGCTCGACCAGGCGATCGCACTGTCGGCGGGGCGGATCGAAGAGGCCGAGGTCCGCGACATGTTGGGTATCGCCGATCGCGGCCTCGTTTTCGACCTATTGGAATGCGCCTTGCGCGGTGACGCGCCGGCCGCCCTGGCGCAGTTGGATGGCCTTTACCAAGGCGGCGCCGACCCGCTGATGGTCCTGCAGGATCTTCTCGACCTCAGTCATTTCCTGACCCGGCTCAAGCTGGCGCCCGATGCGGGCGCCGGCGACCCGATCGCCGAGGGCGATCGCGAGCGCGCCCGTCCGCTTGCCGAAAAACTCGCGATGCCAGTGCTCGCCCGGGTCTGGCAGATGCTGTTGAGAGGGCTGGAAGAGGTGCAAGTCGCGCCTTCTCCGATCCAGGCGGCTGAGATGGTGCTAGTGCGTCTCGCCTATGTCGCCGATTTGCCTGCCCCGGCCGAACTCGTGCGATTGATCGCGGCGTCTGCGGGGGCCGTGCCTAGCCGCGGGAATGGCGCCACCACGGGTTCGAGCCCCCCGGCGCCTTTGCCGACGACCGCACCGGCGCCGCCAACGGGCGCCCTTGCATCCGGCCCAAGCGCCGTAAGTGCGCTGCGCGTCACCGCCGAATTTCCCCAGTCTCCGAATGATCCCACGCCCGATCCGGTGCCGCAGAGCTTTGCCGAGGTCGTCGCGTTGTGCGACAAACGGCGCGAAGCGCTGCTCCGTTCGCATCTCTGCTCGCACGTGCATCTGGTCCATTTCGAACCCGGACGGATCGAGTTCCGACCTGCCGCGGGGGCGCCGCGCGATCTCGCCAACCGCCTCGGCGAGCTGTTGCGCGAGTGGACCGGCATACGATGGATGATCTCCGTCTCCGAAGCGGAGGGGGAGCCGACGCTGCGCCAGCAGGAAGAAGGGCGCAACCGGGATCTGCGCAACGAGGTTGCGCACCATCCTTTGGTCCAGGCGGTCCTCGATACATTTCCGGGCGCCACAATCACCGCGGTCCGAGAGAGATTTACGGCGGCCGATCTGGAGGCGGACGAGCTCTCCCCGGACACCCCCGGCGACGAGCCCGGCATCGCAGAGGAGTGAGTATGAAGAACATCGGCGAGCTGATGAAGCAGGCCCAGGAGATGCAGGCCAAAATGGCCGAGATGCAGGCTCAGCTCGAAGCCCTCGAACTGACCGGCGTCTCGGGTGGCGGGATGGTTCAGCTGATCCTGAACGGCAAAGGCGATTTGAAAAAGATTCAAATCGACAAGACCCTGCTTGCGCCCGAGGAGGTCGAGGTCTTGGAAGACCTCATCGTGGCCGCGTTCAACGATGCTCGGGTAAAAGTGTCGGCTCATGCCGAGCAGGAAATGCAGAAGCTGACCGGCGGCATGAAGCTGCCTGGCGGCATGAAGCTGCCGTTTTAGAGAAGGCCGTTGCGGCGACTCGGGGGGCGCCCCCTCCCCTTCCCTCCCTGCACTATGTCGGCCGGAGAGGTAGAGCGGGAGCCGCGGTCGGCTCCCACCCGTTGAATGTCCGAACTCGACACCCTCATCCAACTGCTCGCGAAACTGCCGGGGCTCGGTCCCCGCTCCGCGCGGCGGGCCGCGCTGTATCTGATAAAGCGGCGCGAGATCCTGCTCGAGCCGCTGGCGGCGGCGCTGGCAAAGGCGGCCGCAGCAATCCGGCCGTGCTCGGTTTGCGGTAACCTCGACACGGTCGAACCTTGCACGATCTGCCGTGACCCGGAGAGGGATGCGACGACGATCTGCGTTGTCGAAGACCTTGCCGATCTCTGGGCGCTCGAGCGCACAGGTGCCTTTCGCGGCCGCTATCACGTGCTGGGCGGCACGTTGTCCGCACTCGACGGGATCGGTCCGGAGGAGCTCACTATCGAACGGCTGCTCGCCCGCGTAAGGCCCGGACAGGAATTGGTCCTCGCGCTGAATGCGACGGTCGAGGGTCAAACTACTGCCCACTATCTAGTCGACCGGCTCGCCGGACGAGACGTCAAAATCTCGCGGCTCGCGCAAGGCGTCCCGATTGGCGGCGAACTCGATTATCTCGACGACGGGACGCTGACCGCGGCCCTCAAGGCCCGTCAGGTGGTGTAACGAGCTTACCCGTTGCTTCTCGGCGCTGCCCGCGCGCCTGCCGATCGCCGCGCCGATTGCCGTCCAGCGCCCCGCCCAAGCCCGATTTTCTTGGCAAATTCCGAACGTTGCTCGGCGTAATTTGGAGCCACCATAGGATAATCCATCGGAAGCCCCCATTTGGCGCGGTATTCGTCTGGCGTCAAGTTGTAGGTCGACCGCAGATGCCGCTTCAGCATCTTCAACTTCTTGCCGTCCTCCAGGCAGATCAGAAAATCGGGAGTGACCGATTTACGAATCGGCACCGCTGGTTTGAGCGGTTCCGGCTGCGGTTCTGCGGATTGACCTTCCAGCGATCTGAGTGAGTTGTAGACGGCGTTGATGACTTCGGCCAGCTGTGCCGTGGGCAGCGTATTGTTGCTCACGTATGCGGCGACAACATCCGCGGTCATCCTCAGCAACTCTTCCTCTGCCACTTTCGGCGCTGCCGTTTCTGCCATATTTCGCCCCAAGAAGTCCTTAATTTCGTACCAATCCCCATAATCGAAGCACGAATTTCTTGTGTCAACCGAAACTTTTGCGAGAGCGCAGTAATCAGCATTTGTCGGTTGCCGAATACGATTTGACCGCATTACCTCAGCTTGGCAGCGCTACTGAGAAAGCCGAACGCGTGGAGAGTGAACGCGAATGTCTGGCGGTTCGGCCGCTAATGGAACGCAGCGAGGCAATCGCGCGAGATTGGGATGCGAACGCGATTTGTGGTAGACGGCTGGCTTTATCGGTCGAGATCTGGTAGATTAGTCGTCGGCTAGACACTCGTCGCCTAAGGCCGGGGCGCGAGGGTTGCGCCCCGGCTCGGAAACCGGCCCCGATTTAGGCGCGTCGGTCTGACGGCTCGTCCTGCTGCTTTCACAAGTGATTTTGATGCTTTCAGCCCATTCGCCCGAACATAGACCCGCCGTTGACGGCTTTTTCTCCAACACGCTCTGCAAAACTGATCCTGAACTCGCCGCGGCGATCGCCCGCGAGCGCGAGCGCCAGCAGTCTCAGATCGAGCTGATAGCAAGCGAAAACATCGTTTCGCGGGCAGTGCTCGAAGCCCAGGGCTCGGTGCTGACTAACAAATATGCCGAGGGTTATCCGGGCCGCCGCTATTATGGCGGCTGCGAATTTGTCGATGTCGCCGAAACGCTGGCGATTGAACGCGCAAAGCAGCTTTTCGGATGCCGTTTCGCCAATGTGCAGTCTCATTCAGGGGCGCAGGCGAACCAGGCGGTATTTGTCGCGCTGCTCCAGCCGGGCGACACACTTCTTGGGATGGCGCTGGCCGCGGGGGGCCATTTGACCCACGGAGCCCGGCCGAATTTATCCGGCAAATGGTTCAATGCGGTCGCCTATGGCGTCCGGCCCGACGACGGCCGCATCGATTTCGATGAGGTCGACAAGCTCGCCCAGCAACATCGGCCGAAACTGATCATCGCCGGCGGCAGTGCCTATTCGCGAATTATCGACTTCGCCCGGTTTCGTGCCATTGCCGAGAGTGTCGGCGCTTATCTGATGGTCGATATGGCGCACTTTGCCGGGCTGGTCGCCGGCGGGGTCTATCCGAGCCCGATGCCACACGCGCACGTCGTAACGACAACGACGCATAAGACGCTACGCGGGCCGCGGGGAGGGTTGATCCTCGCCAATGACGAGGAGATCGGCAGACGAATCAACGCGGCGGTATTCCCGGCGCTGCAGGGCGGGCCGCTGATGCACGTGATTGCAGCCAAGGCGGTCGCGCTACACGAGGCGCTACAGCCCGAGTTCGAGCTCTACGCACGGGGTGTCGTCGAAAACGCGAAGATTCTCGCTGCCACGCTCATCGAGGCCGGGCTCGATATCGTGTCGGGTGGGACAGATTCGCATCTGATGCTGGTCGATCTGCGGCCGCTGGGTCTGACCGGCCGGGGTGCCGAGACCAGCCTCGGGCGAGCCGGCATCACGTGCAATAAGAACGCTATTCCCCTCGACCCGCAAAAGCCGACCGTAACCTCCGGCATCCGGCTTGGTTCGCCCGCGGCAACGACGCGCGGTTTCGGCCCGACCGAGTTCCGGACCGTCGGAAACTACATCGTCGAGGTATTGAGTGCGCTCGCGCAAGGAGCGGCCGAGAACGGCGCAACCGAGGCGCGTGTCCGGGAGAATGCCCGGGAGCTTTGTGCCCGGTTCCCAATTTACCGCGAACCCGGCGTAAGGCAGGAACGAGATTAATGGCGTTGTCCACCGGATCGGGAGGAGCAGATGCGCTGCCCGTTTTGCGGAGCCGATGATACCCAGGTCAAAGATTCCCGACCGACCGACGATCGCGGCGCCATTCGACGACGGCGTTTCTGCCCGAATTGCGCGGCCCGCTTCACCACCTTCGAACGCGTGCAGCTGCGGGACCTGACCGTCATCAAGAAGAACGGACAACGTGAGCCGTTCGACCGGGACAAGCTCGCCCGCTCAATATACATCGCCCTGCGCAAGCGGCCGGTCGAGCCCGAGCGAGTGGAGCGGATGATCAACTCATTGGTGCGGCAGCTGGAAAGCTCGGGCGAGACCGACATCCCGAGCGATATGATCGGCGGCCTTGTCATGGAGGCGCTGTCGAGTCTCGACCAAGTCGCCTATATCCGTTTCGCGTCGGTCTACCGCAACTTCCGCGAGGCTAAGGATTTCGGCGAGTTCGTCGGCAGGATCGCCGCGGATGGCAATTGAGCGGCCGGCGGCGTCTGCACACTCGTCAGACACGCGGGATCGGGACCTCGACGTACGCTCGATGCAGGCGGCGCTGGCGCTGGCGCGCCGCGGTCTTGGGACGGTTTGGCCCAATCCAGCGGTCGGTTGCGTCATCGTCAAGGAGGGCCGAGTTGTCGGGCGCGGGTGGACGCAGCCGGGCGGACGGCCGCATGGCGAGACAGAGGCGCTTCGGCGCGCCGGCGAAGGCGCTGTCGGCGCTACCGCCTATGTCAGCCTCGAGCCGTGCTGTCATTGGGGCCAGACCCCGCCTTGTGTCGACGCGCTGATCGCCGCCGGCATCCGACGGGTCGTCGTGCCGCTGGAAGACCCCGACCCGCGCGTTGCTGGCGGAGGTCTGCGCCGGCTACACGAGGCGGGGCTCGAGGTCGAGACCGGACTATGCGCCGCCGAGGCCGCGGAGGTGAATGCCGGCTTTTTCAGCCGGCTTCGCCTGGGCCGGCCGCTCGTCACGCTGAAGCTCGGCACTTCCCTCGACGGCCGCATCGCTACGGCGAGTGGGGAGAGCCAATGGATTACCGGACCGCCAGCGCGGGAGCGCGCCCATGCACTACGCGCGGCCCACGACGCGATCATGGTCGGAACCGGCACGGCTCTGGCCGACGATCCTCAGCTCACCTGCCGCCTGCCCGGCCTTGCCCAGCGCTCGCCGGTGCGGGTCGTCATCGACCGGCATCTGCGCATGCCGCCAAGCATACAACTCATCGCCAGCGCGCGGGAGGTTCCTACTTGGGTGCTCACATCGCTTTCGGCGGATCCGTTGCGCCGGCGGGCACTCGCCGACGGCGGTGTCACGGTCATCGAGATCGACGGCGACTCCAATGGAGACATTGATCTTGCCAGCGCATTGGCGGCACTCGGCGAGCGCGGCATCACTCGGCTGCTCGTCGAAGGCGGCGGGCGGCTCGCGGCAGCTCTGGTGCGCGCCCGCCTTGTCGACCGGCTAATTTGGGCGCATGCGCCACTACTGATTGGCAATGATGGCGTTCCCGCGATAGCCGATCTCGGCCTCGAAGTGCTCGCCGACGCCCCGCGTTTCGAGCGTCTATCCACAGAAATAGTCGGAAACGACGTATTGACCATGTTCAGAGCTTGCACCTAGCCAAACTGGCCGGCGCGGGAAAGATGTTGGGCTCAATGGCTGGAGCCGGCTTACCTCCTACAGTCGCGGATCGCGGCCTACACGGAAGGATAGCAGCACCGATCGGCAGCATCAGGCCGCCGCCGAGTCGGTGCGCCACTCACCGTGCTGACGATCGGTGTCGGGGTCTTCTGGCTCAGCTTCGCATAAGCTGGCGCCGGTTGTGCCGGCTTGATATACGCGCAGCATGACGGCAATTGGCCAATCGGTTCTCCGGCTCGAAGATCCGCCGCTTCTGACCGGGCGCGGGTGTTTTGTCGCCGACCTCTCTTTCCCGCACCAGGTACACATGCGGGTCGTGCGCTCGGCCCGTGCGCATGGCCGGATCCGCGTAATCGACACCGCCGCGGCGCTGGCGGCGCCTGGCGTTGTCACGGTATGGACCCATCGCGACGTTGCGGACCTGCCGCCGATCGGGCTGCGCGAGGGGATTGGCACACGGCAGGCCGACGTCGCCCGGCTCACACCCTATCTGCAGCCGATCCTCGCGCGTGAACGGGTCCGCTATGTCGGCGAGCCGTTGGCGGCGGTCTTTGCCGAAGATTCCTATCTCGCGGAGGACGCAGCCGATCTAATCGCTGTCGAGATCGAGGAATTGTCCGTCGCACTGGCCGCCGATGATGGCGTGACCTGCATCGAAGCCGATGTAATCCGCAAGGGCTACGGCGATCTCGAAACCGCGTTTGCCGCTGCGCATGCGGTCGTCGAACTCGACCTGGCGGTCGGGCGTCACTCCGGGGTTCCTCTCGAAACTCGCGGGGCCCTCGCCCGTTATGATCCCGCAGCCGACGTAATCGAGCTGTATGGCGCCGCCAAGGTGCCGCACGCAACCCGGGACGTGCTCGCCCGCGTGCTCGGGCGCAACCCCGCCTCGGTGCATCTCTGCGAAGGCCATGTCGGCGGCGGCTTCGGCATTCGCGGTGAGCTCTATCCCGAAGATGTGCTGGTCGTCCTCGCCGCGATGCGCCTCGGGCGCCCGGTCAAGTGGATCGAGGACCGGCGCGAGCATCTGATGGCCGCCAACCATTCCCGCGAGCAACGCCATCGGGTCCGCGCGGGGGTCGATCGCGAGGGCCGGATCCTCGCCCTCGACGATAAGTTCTTTCATGACCAGGGCGCCTATCTGCGCACCCACGGGACACGGGTGGCGGATCTAACGGCCGGCACATTGCCGGGTCCTTATCGCGTGCCAGCCTACCGGGTCGTCGGGCACGTCCGGCTGAC
>Ga0310914_10000534_pt1 | contig 22513 bp, 17 predicted proteins | sample GREbulkMGAN108_FD_203450 | JGI IMG/M metagenome (GOLD analysis project Ga0310914, IMG submission 203450) | Lab enrichment of tropical soil microbial communities from Luquillo Experimental Forest, Puerto Rico - GRE.bulkMG.AN108 | ecosystem: Environmental > Terrestrial > Soil > Tropical forest >... | reverse complement strand
CATTGCTGAGCATCATCTTGTCGCCGGAACTGTACGGCACCTTGTCGCGGATGCGGCGCATCAGTTGCTTAGCCGTGACCATGTACGACTTCGCGTTGCTCATGAAGAACGAGCCAAACGGCCACCAGCCCGAGCCAGAGGCCTACATCGAAAGATGATGCCGTGCCGGCAGCAAGGCCGATGATAGAGAAATTGACAGGTACTAGCGTGGTTTCCGGTCGAGCGCGGTTACAACGCCTTGTTGCTGTCTTTCACCGCCGCCTGTTCGACATAAATCTCGCCCCCCAGTTGCCGGAATTTCTCCGACATCTGCGCCATCCCTTGCTCCTTGTCGTTCAAGGTCGCCGCATAGTCCCGCACATCCTGCGTGATCTTCATCGAGCAGAATTTCGGGCCGCACATGGAGCAGAAATGCGCCACCTTGTGCGCTTCCTTGGGCAGCGTCTCGTCGTGATATTCGCGCGCGGTGTCCGGGTCGAGTGAGAGGTTGAACTGATCGACCCAGCGGAATTCGAAGCGCGCGCGTGACAGCGCGTCGTCGCGCAACTGGGCCGCCGGATGGCCCTTAGCGAGGTCGGCCGCGTGCGCGGCGATCTTGTAGGCGATCACGCCTTCCTTCACGTCGTCGCGGTCGGGCAGGCCGAGATGTTCCTTCGGCGTCACGTAGCAAAGCATCGCCGTGCCGAACCAGCCGATCATCGCGGCGCCGATGGCCGAGGTGATGTGGTCGTAGCCGGGCGCGATGTCGGTCGTCAGCGGGCCAAGCGTATAGAAGGGCGCTTCGCCGCATTCCTTGAGCTGCTTCTCGACGTTGACCTTGATTTTGTGCATCGGCACGTGGCCGGGGCCCTCGATCATCACCTGGCAGCCCTTGGCCCAGGCGAGTTTCGTGAGTTCGCCGAGGGTCTCCAGCTCGGCGAATTGCGCACGGTCATTGGCATCGGCGATCGAGCCAGGACGCAAGCCATCGCCGAGCGAGAACGACACGTCATATTTGCGCATCAGGTCGCAGATCTCGTCGAAGCGCTCGTAGAGGAAACTCTCCCTGTGATGCGCGAGGCACCACTTGGCCATGATCGAGCCACCGCGCGAAACGATGCCGGTGACGCGGTTGGCGGTTAAATGGATGTAGGGCAGGCGCACGCCGGCATGGATGGTGAAGTAGTCGACGCCCTGTTCGCACTGCTCGATCAGCGTGTCCTTGTACACGTCCCAGTCGAGCTTGACGGGATCGCCGTTTACCTTCTCCAGCGCCTGATAGATCGGCACGGTGCCGATCGGGACCGGCGCGTTGCGGATGATCCATTCGCGCGTGGTGTGGATGTTGCGGCCGGTGGAGAGGTCCATCACCGTGTCGGCGCCCCAGCGGATCGCCCACACCATTTTCTCGACTTCCTCCTCGACCGAAGATGTAACGGCGCTGTTGCCGATATTGGCGTTTATCTTGGTGAGGAAGTTACGGCCGATGATCATCGGCTCAAGTTCAGCGTGGTTGATGTTCGACGGAATGATCGCGCGCCCGCGCGCGACTTCGCTGCGTACGAATCCAGGCGTGATGAAAGCGGGTACCGCTGCGCCAAAGCTCTCACCATCGGCAAGCGCGGCTTCCGCGCGCTCCAATTGCTTCTTGCGTCCCAGGTTCTCACGCTCGGCGATGTAGATCATTTCCTTGGTGATGACGCCGGCACGCGCCCATTCGAGCTGGGTGACGGGCTTGCCATCCAGCGCGCGCCACGGCTTCGGCACGTCCGGGAAACTGCGCGCCATATGCTTGCCGGAAACGTTGCCGTTATCGACCGACTTCACCTCGCGACCCACGTATTCTTCAACGCCGCCGCGCTCTTTCACCCAGGCGATGCGCGTGCGTGACAATCCCTTCTCGACGTCGATCGTCACGTCCGGATCGGTGTAAGGTCCGGTCGTGTCGTAGACCGGCAGCGGTGGTTCACCCGACGATGCATCGAGCGCGATCTCGCGCAGGGGCACGCGCAGGTCGGGCGCGGCCTCGGGCTGCGAATGAATCTTGCGCGAAGCGGGCAGGGCGCCGGTGGTGACCTTGGGTGTGACGAGATCGGCGCTGGTGACGGGTTTGTTCATGCGATGACTCCCGAGCGAAAACCGAAATAGCAGAGCGCGGCGCCGACGATGACCCAGAATGTCGCGGCGGCCATGGTGAAATTGTAACTGAGAAACTTCTTGCCGAGTTTCGTCGCGCGGTCGGGCGCGAAGACGCGCACCGCGCCGCTAATGACGGCAATCCACCCAAGCAGCGTGATGATCACCGGCCAGTTTGCGACCCACACATTGTGGCTGAGCACAACCGCAAGTCCGGCCGGCATCAGGATCATGCCGGAGAGAAAAATCAGTGCCGGGCTGCGCAGAAATTCCTGCGCCAGCTTGCGGAATGCGGCCTCGTTGGCGAGCACGCTCACGCCGACCAGGGCCATCACGGGCCCGATCAACCGCGCAAGAAAGATGGAGGTCGCCATTTGTCCTGTCCCTTCGCCGGCATGACCCGGATCAGGTTCAAAGGGTTTTTCTCAGCCCAGCAACGGGCACCCCTCGGAACATTGTTTAATGTAGGCACGGGGGCAGGGGTGTCAATGCAACTTTGCCCGGCTTGCGGGTTGAAAAATCATTGCGGCTATGCGCGAAGCGCGAGTGAACCGGCTGCCTCAACCCCGCGGCGGCATGAAAATCATGCGCACGGAACAGGAGGATCTGCCGCGGCAGGATCGTGCTGTCGTGCAGTACGCGGCCGAGGATCAGCCCACCCTCCACCAGGGTGTAGGCCGTATTGGCGAGCGCATCGAGGTCGACTTCGTGCAGCGGGTCCGCCGAGTACCGTTACTCAGATTTCGGTTCGGCATCATTCGCGATGGCCAGGACGGGAATCACCGGTGCGATCATCTACGCACGCACACGCTGAACTTTGGCCTGGCGTACAAGTTCAACTGACGCAAAAAAGGCGCGTTCACCACGCATTGCCGGGTCTCTCCCGACAATTCATGATAGACGCATGGCGCAGCCATTCGTCGAGCCATGCGACCGCGGCATCATTGCCGCCGAAGTATGCCCGCGCGAAATCGGACGGGAGATTGCTCCGCAACGTCGCCGGATAGTGCTGGTAGCCTGTGTGCTTGCGTCCTCGATGGCCTTCATCGATGGGTCGGCGCTGACCGTAGCGTTGCCCAGGCTCCGCGCTTTCTTCGGCGCCGATCTCGCCACGGTGCAATGGGTGCTCAACGGTTACGTGCTGGCGCTTGCCGCGCTGACATTGATCGGCGGCGCTCTCGCCGATCATTACGGCAAGGCGCGCATGCTGGCGGTTGGCTGCGTGGGTTTCGGCCTCTCATCGGTCGCGTGCATCGTCGCGCCGACGATCGGCTGGCTCATTGCATGCCGCGTGGGGCAAGGTGTCTCTGCAGCGATTCTGACGCCGGCGAGCCTTGCCTTGATCGGCGCAACTTATCCAAAGGAAGAGCGCAGCCGGGCTATCGGTGTGTGGGCGGCCGCTTCTTCGCTCACGACCGCTGGCGGTCCAATCCTTGGCGGTTGGCTGACTGAGAATTACGGCTGGCAGTGGGTATTCGCGATCAATCCGCCTCTTGCGGCAATCGCCGTCATTCTTCTGATTGCTTATGCCCCGCCCGATCAGCATGCGACGCGACGCTTCGATATCGTGGGGGCCGCCATCCTTGCCGTCGCTTTGGGTGCCTTGGCCTCGGCGCTGAGCCAGATCGGGCCGGAGAAGGCCGCGGCAAGCGGTGCAATGATTGCACTTGGCGCCGTGGCAGGCGCCGCGGCGCTCGTTGGCTACGCGCTGTGGGAGCGCGTCACGGCATCTCCGATGACCCCGCCTCGGTTGATGGCCAATCGGCCTTTTGTCGGCCTGAACGTTGCAACGCTATTCATCTATACGGGCCTCTCGATCATGTTCTTTCTGCTGTCATTCGACCTCGTCGACCGACGCGGACTGTCGCCGACGAGTGCCGGCCTCGCATTTCTCCCGTTTACACTTGGCGTTGCCGCGCTGTCGCAACCGTTTGGCGCATTGGCCGACAAGATCGGCGCACGCAAGCCGCTGATTGCCGGGCCGCTCGGTGCGGGCTTCGCGTTGCTTCTGCTCGCTCTGGGCAAGGATGCTTCGCTTGCATTGGGTGTGCTGGCACCGATGCTGCTATTGGGGATCTCGTTTGCCCTGGTTGTCGCCCCGCTCACGGCCTCGGTGATGTCGAGCGTGTCGGATGCGGATGAAGGCCTCGCTTCGGGAACCAACAATGCAGTCAGCCGGATTGCGCAGCTCACCGGCATAGCTGTCTCGGCCGGCGTCGCGTCATTTGCGTTCGGATACAGAGCCGGACTGATCCTGGCCGCGATTTGCGCCGTCGCCGGCGCAGTCACAATGGCGGTCATGCTGCCGAAGCCGGCGCGCAGACGCTAGACGGTGGCCGGCGTCGGAACTGGTGTCAGGTTCTGCGGTTGATAATGGGCAAGCGCCTGCATGGTACTTGCGTCGACAAATTCGACGCGTCGCTCGCTTCCCGCGATCAATTTCTCGCTGCGATAGCAAAGCTGCACATAGGAATCGAGCGCGCACACATTCATCGTCAGTTGCGAAATTCATAACCGTCGACGATGAGGTCCCGCCTGCGCTTGATCATCTCGTCGTCGATAAGAGCCTCCGAGGTCTTCAGATCATTAGCGCTTTGCCCCTTTCGAGCCGTAACGCACGGGAAGCCCCGGCGCTGGCGTCGGGGCTTCTTCTGAGCCGCATCAGTGGGTGCCCATGCGGTGCAGCTTGAGGACGGTGTAGACCGTATCGCTTGCCGGCGTCGGAATACCGAACTCGCGGCCGAGCGCGCGGACCTTTCCGGCGAGCCAATCGAGCTCGAGGCGATTGCCGCGCTCGAGATCGTGCGCCATCGACGCGCGCATGCCGGGCTCGATCTTGTTCACGAGGAAATTCATGCGCTCGTCGATGTAAGCATGATCGAGTGAGATGCCCTTTGCTTTTCCGACCGCAAAAGCTTCTTCCATGAGCTGGTGGAAAAATTCGCGTAATTCAGGGTCCGCAATGATGGGGCCGATCGGTGAGCGTAGTCCCGCGGTTGAGCCGGCCATCGCCGTGAGGAAGATGAATTTCTGCCAGAGCTCGCGCGATATGTTGGCAGACAGATCGATATCGAGCTTGGCGGCCTTGCCGGCATCGACAAACGCGCTGAGTTTTGGATCAGGCTTTTTGTCGGCACGACCGAAACGCAACGTCGCGAATTGGCTGGTGTGCTTGATGACGCCGGGTGAAGCAATGACGGTGGCAATGTAAGCTGCACCGCCCAGTACGCGGTCGCCGCCGAGCACCGCCGAAAGGCGCTCGACGTTGTCGATGCCGTTCTGGAATGTAATGAGGCGGCTGTCTCGCCCGAGAAGCGGGCGCGCTGCTTCTGCCGCCGCGTCGGTATCCCACAATTTCACTGCGAACAGCACAATGTCGACCGGTCCCACTTTCGTAGGATCGTCGGTGACGTTTGGCTTCGGCAGATGCAGGTTGCCGTGAACGCTTTCGACCTTCAGCCCGTTTTTTGCAATCGCGTCACGATGAGCGCCGCGCGCGATGAAGAAAACATCATGGCCCGCCGCCGCAAGGCGCGCACCGAAATAACCGCCGAGAGCTCCGGCGGCCATGGCTGCAATACGCATTGGTTTGATCCGGTCCGTTACTGGTGCGGACCGGTTTACCGAAATCCAGCAACGTTGTCATGGCCGCTCGTCGCGGCCAGCGCGCCGTTAAGACCTAGTAACGGCCGGACGGTCGTATCGTGTCCCAGGTGGCCTGTGCGTGGCTTTGCGATGCTGGCGCGTAAGCATGAGCCAGTGAAGCCTGCCGGGATTTTGCCGACGATGTCTGCGGCAGCACGATCACCTTCGCGCCGACCTGCACGCGATTGTAAAGGTCGATCACGTCGTCGTTCGTGAGACGAATGCAGCCGCTCGATACCTGCCTGCCGATGGTGCTCGGCGCGTTGGTGCCATGGATGCGATATTGCGTTCCGGCGATGTACATGGCGCGAGCACCGAGCGGATTGCCCGGGCCGCCGGCCGTCATGCGCGGGAGGTAGGGCTGCCGCGCCAGCATTTCACTCGGCGGATACCAGTCGGGCCATTCGGTCTTGCGTTCGACTGTTTTCACGCCCGACCAGGTGAAACCCTCGCGGCCAACACCGATGCCGTAGCGCATCGCCTTGCTATCGCCGAGTACGTAAAAGAGATAAGTGTTGGGTGTATCGATGACGATGGTGCCCGGAGCTTCATGACCTGAATAGTTGACGATCTGCCGACGCAGACGAGCGTCAACTGGCGCCTGGTCTTCTTCGTCGATTGGCGCGAGTGCAGCGGCCTGCGGCGCGGCCTGGGTCGGAGCGGCAGGAGCGAGGAAGGCAAACAGAGGTTCGGCTCTGGGGGCACCGCACGACAGCGCAACGGCGCCTATGAGCGCGGCAAGCATGACTGACCTGGACATGACACCCTCGTCGATTTCACCCTCCCGTCTCCGGTCGGGAAAATGACCGACAGGTTCAAAGGTTCCTCGTCACCCCCCGGGTAAATCCATTCATCCAGCAGGAACGATTTGGCGAGCATCGAGTTTGGTGCGTCACTCTTTTCGCTTATGCCATCCGACAAGCGCCTCGGGCACGCTGTCGGTCGAAGCGAAATAGGGCTTGATGTCGAGAAGCGGCGTACCATCAAGGCAATCGAGTCCGACGACGGAAAGCCGGTTCCCATCGACACTCAGCAATTTGACCACACTCATTGCGATCGGGTTGGGGCGGGCGGGAGAGCGCAAGGCGAAGGTGCCCCGCTGGATACCGAGATGGCCGGGCACCTGCAGCACGAGATCTCGCGGGGACCGGTCCATCCAGTAGAGCAGGACGATGTGCGTGCAGGTTTCGACATCCTTGAGGGCTTCACGCCATCGGGTGTCGACCTCGACCGTACAGACCGCTTCGGACTCCCGCGCATTCTTCGGGCAGTCCTTGCGCTGTTTCCAAGGCGTGTGGATTCGGCCGATGAAATAGAGCCCGGCATCCGCCTGCGTAGGCAGATCGACCGACTTTTCGCCCTCCCAGATACCGAAGTCTTTGCTGCTCATGTCCGGGCCCTCCGCTGCATTCGGGGACACCCGTGATGGTCCGTCAATCGGGCCCAATAAATAACGGCGACAGTCTTGCGGATAGATGCTTCAACGTATAAACATATCCTTATATAGTGGGAAATGGCCCATACATGAGTACGAGCGGCACACTGAGCTTTGATGCCCTGAACTCCGCCCTCAAGGCGGCAGGCGAGGAAACACGCCTGCGCGTGCTGGCCCTTCTGGCCGATGCCGAACTGACCGTCTCCGACCTGACAGATATTCTCCGGCAATCGCAGCCACGCATCTCCCGCCACCTGAAGCTTCTGGCGGAAGCGGGCCTTGTCGAGCGTTTCCGGGAAGGCACCTGGGCCTTCTTCCGCCTGGCCGAACACGGGGACGGTGCTGACGTCGCGCGCACCCTGATCGCGCGGCTCAATCCCGGCGACCAGACAATCGCGCGCGACCGTGCACGGCTCGCGTCAGTGCGGCAGGCGCGCGCTACAGCTGCGCAGGCCTATTTCCGCGCACACGCCGCCGAGTGGGACCGAATCCGAAAATTGCACGTGACCGACGACGCAGTCGAGGAAGCCATCCGCGCCGCACTCGCGGACAAGCCGTTCCGCTCCTTGCTCGATCTGGGGACCGGAACGGGACGCATGCTTGAATTGTTCGGTCCCGAAATCGAGCGCGGCCTCGGACTAGATCTATCGCTCGACATGCTGCTGCTCGCTCGCGACCGGCTTGAGCGCGCCGGTCTCAAGAACTGCAGCGTGCGGCAGGGCGACATCTACGATCTGCCACTCGCCGACGATTCCTTTGACGTGGTCATTCTGCATCAGGTGCTGCACTTCCTCGACGACGGCGCCCGCGCGATCCACGAGGCGGCGCGCGTTTTGCGTCCGGGCGGACGTCTGCTGGTGGTCGACTTTGCGCCGCACGGACAGGAATTCCTGCGCGAACAGTTTGCGCATCGGCGCCTGGGATTTGCCCCTGAGACCGTGACACAGTGGATCACGGCGTCGGGTCTTGAGCCGGTGCTGCACAAATCGCTGGCACCGGAACCCGGCTCTGAAGGCAAGATCGCCGTTTCTCTTTGGCTTGCACGCGACACGCGCGCTCTGATGGCTACGCCCTATCGGCGGGAGGTGGCGTGATGAACAGTCCCGTCCGGCTGAGTCGCTTCACGCGCGCCAATAGTGGCCGTATCGGTGTGTCGTTCGAATTCTTCCCGCCCAATAGCGAGGAGATGGACAGGATCCTTTGGGAGTCAATCGAGCGTCTGGCGCCTTTGGTGCCGGACTTCGTGTCGGTGACCTATGGCGCCGGCGGCACGACGCGCGAGCGCACCCACGCGACGGTCAAGCGCATTCTGACCGAAACGCCGCTGATCCCCGCCGCACATCTCACCTGCATTGCCGCCACGCGTGAGGAAATCGACGCAATCGTGCGGACATATCATGCAGCCGGCGTGCGCCACATCGTGGCGCTGCGCGGCGATCCAATAAACGGAGCGGGCGCAAAATATGCTCCCCACCCCGGCGGCTACAGCAATGCCGCCGATCTTGCTGCCGGCATCAAGCGCATCAGCTCCGATTTCGAGATTTCAGTGTCGGCCTACCCGGAGAAGCATCCCGACAGTCCAACCGTCGAAGCCGATATTGATATGCTCAAGGCCAAGGTCGACGCCGGCGCGAGCCGCGCGATGACGCAGTTCTTCTTCGAGAACGACCTTTATTTCCGTTATCTCGATCGCGTGCGTGCACGCGGCATCGATATTCCGATCGTGCCTGGAATCCTGCCGGTGCAGAATTTCAAGGCGGCCACCAACTTCGCGAAGCGCTGCGGCGCGTCGGTCCCCGGCTGGATCGCGGAGCGGTTCCAAGGCCTCGATGATGATGCCGCGACACGCAAGCTGATTGCTGCGGCTGTTGCCGCCGAGCAGGTGTTCGATCTTGTCGACCGCGGCGTCACGACCTTCCACTTCTACACGATGAATCGCGCCGACCTCGTCTTCGCAATCTGCCACCTGCTGGGCTTAAGGCCGGTCAATTCGAGACAGAACGCGCGTGAGCAAGTAGCACAGTAATGTCCGAAAAAAGCGTACGATCCGAGTTCGTCAGTCTGATCAAGCAGCGCATTCTTGTGCTCGACGGTGCCATGGGCACCATGATCCAGTCGCTGAAGCTGAGCGAGGAAGGCTATCGCGGCGCGCGCTTCGACGCGTGGAATCGTGAGGTGCGGGGCAACAATGATCTGCTCAATCTCAGCCGTTCCGACGCCGTGCGCGACATCCATCTCGCCTATTTCCGCGCCGGTGCCGACATCGTTTCCACCAACACGTTTTCCTCGACCTCCATTGCCCAGGCCGACTACGGCATGGAGGGCATCGCCTACGAACTCAATCAGGCAGGCGCGACGCTCGCGCGCGAGGCAGCCGCACAGGCGCAGAAGGAAGACGGGCGCCGTCGGTTCGTTGCCGGCGCTCTCGGTCCGACTAACCGCACGGCATCAATCTCGCCCGATGTCGCAAACCCCGGATTCCGCGCTATCACCTTCGACCAGTTGCGTACGGCCTACTCCGAGCAAGCGCGGGGTTTGATCGATGGCGGCGCCGATCTGCTTTTGATCGAAACGATCTTCGATACGCTCAATGCCAAAGCCGCGATCTTCGCCATTTCCGAGATTTGCGAGGAGCGCGGCCTCGATATACCGGTGATGATTTCCGGCACGATCACCGATCGCTCGGGGCGACTGCTGTCAGGCCAGACACCGGGCGCGCTCTGGAATTCAGTACAACATGCGAATCCCGTGACCATCGGGTTCAACTGCGCGCTCGGCGCGCGTGAATTGCGCGCGCATATCGCTGAATTGTCGCGGCTCGCCGACACATTCGTCTGCGCTTATCCGAATGCCGGATTACCGAACGAGTTCGGCTACTATGACGAAAGTCCGGCTTTCATGGCCGACCTTCTGGGTGAGTTTGCCGAAGCGGGCCTCGTGAACGTTGTCGGCGGCTGTTGCGGCACCACGCCCGAGCACATCGCGGCTATCGCGAAGGCCATCGCCGGAAAGGCTCCACGAGCCATTCCCGATTTGCCGCGGCAGTTGCGCCTGTCCGGCCTGGAGTCGTTTACGCTCACGCCGGAGATTCCTTTCGTCAATGTCGGCGAGCGCACCAACGTCACCGGCTCCGCCAAGTTCCGCAAGCTGATCACTGCAGGAGACTACGCGGCTGGCCTTTCGATCGCGCGCGAGCAGGTGGAGAACGGCGCGCAGGTGATCGACGTCAATATGGACGAAGGCCTGCTCGATTCCGAGCAGGCGATAACGACCTTCCTGAACCTGATTGCCGCCGAACCGGACATCGCACGCGTTCCGGTGATGGTCGATTCATCAAAATTTGCGGTGATGGAGGCCGGCCTCAAGTGTTTGCAAGGCAAGTCGGTCGTCAATTCGATTTCACTCAAGGAGGGCGAGCAGGCCTTTATCGAACATGCCCGCACCGTGCGTCGCTATGGCGCGGCGGTCGTGGTGATGGCATTCGATGAAAAAGGCCAGGCCGATACGCTCGAACGCAAGGCGGCTATCTGCAAGCGCGCCTACGACATCCTCGTGAATCGCGTCGGTTTCCCGCCCGAGGACATCATTTTCGATCCAAATATCTTTGCCGTCGCGACCGGCATGGACGAGCACAATAGCTACGGCATCGCCTTCATCGAGGCCGCGCGCGCAATCCGCAAGGATCTGCCGCACGCGCATGTTTCGGGCGGCGTGTCGAACCTGTCTTTTTCGTTCCGCGGCAACGAGCGGGTGCGTCAGGCGATGCACTCCGTGTTCCTGTTTCACGCCATCAAGGCCGGCATGGACATGGGCATCGTGAACGCCGGCCAGATCGCGGTCTATGACGACCTCGATCCGGAGTTGCGCGAGGCCTGCGAGGATGTGGTTCTCAACCGCCGTGCCGATGCGGCCGAGCACTTGCTGGAACTTGCGAAAAAATTCCAGGGCGGCGGACAGGACGCGAAGGAAATCGATCTGGCGTGGCGCGAGCAGCCGGTCGAGAAACGCTTGGCGCATGCGCTGGTGCATGGCATTACGGACTTCATAGAAGCCGATGTCGAAGAGGCGCGCACGCGCGCCAAACGACCGCTTGAGGTCATCGAAGGTCCGCTGATGGAGGGCATGAACATCGTCGGCGACCTGTTCGGCTCGGGAAAGATGTTCCTGCCGCAGGTGGTGAAATCCGCGCGCGTCATGAAACAGGCAGTCGCCTATCTGATGCCTTACATGGAGCAGGAAAAAGACGGCCGGCAGCACGGCGCCTCAAATGGCAAGATCGTGATGGCCACGGTCAAGGGCGACGTGCACGACATCGGCAAGAACATCGTCGGCGTGGTTCTCCAGTGCAATAATTACGAGGTCGTCGATCTCGGCGTGATGGTGCCAGCGGCCAAGATTCTCGAAACTGCGCGGACGGAACGGGCCGATATCATCGGCCTGTCGGGGCTGATCACCCCGTCCCTCGATGAAATGTGCCACGTGGCCGCCGAGATGGAGCGGCAGGGTTTCGAATTGCCGCTGATGATCGGCGGCGCCACCACCAGCCGTGTCCATACGGCCGTAAAAATCCACCCCAATTACAAGCGTGGTCAGACGGTCTATGTCAATGATGCAAGCCGCGCGGTCGGCGTGGCGCAGACGCTGATGTCAGTTAATGCCCGCGCCGGCTATGTGACCGAGCTGCGTGGCGAATATGCCCGCATCGCGGCGGCGCATGCGCGCGCGCAAGAAGACAAGGCGCGCCTTCCGCTTGCCACAGCGCGCGCCAATGCTCTCAAGCTCGATTGGTCGGGTAGTTACCAGCCCCCGGAGCCGAAATTCATCGGCACGGAGGTCCTCGGCGATTACCCGATCAAGGAACTGATCGACTACATCGACTGGACTCCGTTTTTCTCCACCTGGGAATTGTCAGGCAAATTCCCGGCGGTTCTCGACGATGCAAAATTCGGTGAAGCCGCGCGCTCGTTGTACGAGGACGCGCGGGCCATGCTTGACAAGATCGTTGACGAGCACTGGTTCAAGGCCAGCGCTGTCCTAGGCTTCTGGCCTGCCAATGCCGAGGGCGACGACATTCTTGTTTACGGCGATGGACAGCGGCATGAACCCATCGCCGTACTGCACTCGCTGCGCCAGCAACTCTCAAAACGCGAAGGACGCGCCAATGGGGCGCTCAGCGATTTCATCGCGCCGCGTGAGAGCAGGCTGACCGATTACATCGGTGGCTTCACCGTCACGGCTGGCATCGGCGAGGACGAAGTGGCCGAGCGCTTCAAACGGGCCAATGACGATTACTCGGCGATCATGGTGAAGGCACTGGCCGATCGGTTGGCGGAAGCGTTCGCCGAGAGATTGCATCAGCGTGTGCGCAAGGAATTCTGGGGCTACGCCGCGGACGAGACGTTCAGCAATGACCAGCTCATCGCGGAAAAGTATCGCGGCATCCGTCCTGCGCCGGGCTATCCGGCGCAGCCCGACCACACGGAAAAGAGCACGCTGTTCCGACTGCTCAGGAGCGAGCGCGTCGGCGTGAAATTGACCGAAAGCTATGCAATGTGGCCAGGCGCGGCGGTATGCGGGCTCTATTTTAGCCATCCGCAGAGCGCGTATTTCGGCGTCGGCAAGATCGAGCGGGATCAGGTCGAGGACTATGCGCGGCGCAAGGGCTGGACCGTCGCCGAATGCGAGCGCTGGCTCGCGCCGATCCTGAATTACGACGCGCATCCTTCGCCGAGTATCGTGGCCGCGTGAGCAAAACGAAGCCAATCGAGAAAATCAAACACCGGAGAGCGTGCGTGGCTCTCCGGTGCTGTAACTGTCTTCCGGGTCTGTTCCGGTATTTTTGGTTAGCGTGTCGTCGGCCTCCTGAACTCAGAATGCTCCGAGCAAAATCGCGCCGACGAAAGCAAATACGGCGCATACAGCCAGCACATTGAGCTTCAAGGCAAGGTCCACGGCAGGTGCCTCCCTTGTTGAGGGATGAAATCTAGCACACAACGAACGACCCCCGAAGGTAGTTGCAGGCCGGTGTCGCTCTATTTACGCATAAGAGCATGCTTGGCCGTCATTGCGGTGCAACTGCTTGATCGCGGCTCATAAAAAATTTCTATCTGGAATAATTTTGGCAGTGCAAAATTTCCGCAGCGCGTCAATTTTGATGGCAAATTTGCGGCAAATCTCCGGCTCTTGAAAAACCTCGATCGGGGACCACGCCGGAAATCACATGCAGGATGCGATAATTGATGCATGAAATGATTTTATTCCGTTATTGCTTAGTCGGCACGGTTATGACGAGATTCTGCCGCCACAATGCCAGGAGTGATCATGTACCGCTTACGTAGTTTGTTTTTCACAATTTCATTTTGCTTTTTTGCGATCGTCGTGGCGCTCCCCGTACAGGCACAAACATCCTCCCAGCAGTGGCCGCAACGTCCCGTTCGTTTCATCATTCCACTCGGGCCCGGCTCCGGCGTCGATATTACGGCGCGATTGGTTGCCGACAAGCTGTCGGCGAAGTGGGGCCAGCCGGTTGTCGTCGAAAACAGACCGGGAGGCGACGCCTTTCTTGCCATTACGGCTGTTCTCAGTGCGCATGACGACCACGTGTTGCTTTTTGCACCGGCGTCCACGTTTACAGCTCACACGCTGCTGCACGACAAGCTGCCCTACGATCCGAAAGAACTGGTTCCTATCGCGCGTGTTACCAACACACTCATCGCGCTTGGCGTCCCGACGGACTTGAATGTTTCTTCGGTCAAGGAGCTCGCGGCGAAAATCAAGGCCGAGCCCGGCAAACTAAATTATGCATCGGTCACCGGCGCGAACGATCTGCTTTTTGCGGCGTGGCTGAAGACGGAGAAGCTCGATATGGCCAAGGTGCCGTACAAGGACACGGTGCAAGCCATCAATGACCTGGCGGAAGGACGCATTCATGCTTTCATCGGCGCCTATGCGATCATGCGTCCGAGGGTGCAGGCCGGCAAGGTCCGGGTGATCGCACTGACCAATCGGCAGCACGCGAAGGCATTGAACGACATTCCGACTGCGGCGGAAGCCGGATTCAAATCACTCGAGTTCGATGGCCTGGTCGGTCTACTCGGTCCGCGCGAAGTAGCGCCGGCGGTTCGCGAGCGCATCGCCGCGGATATCCGTCAAGTCGTCAGTGATTCCGATGTCGAGACCAAGCTTGCCGCAACTGGGCAAGTTGTGAACCCGGGAACACCCACCGAGTTCACGGAAGCCATCGAGGATCAGCTCAAAACTGTCAGACAGATCGGCGAGACGCTTGGGATAAAGCCGGCCCAGTAATCGCTAGGCTTGCCCCTCAATCATTCGCACGATGACCTCGGTCGCGCGGCGCACGTAGGGAATCGCGATAAAAGCAAGCACGGCTGCTACGGGCCAGCCGGTTACAAATGCCTTGAGCCAACGCCGGACGAAATCCGCGCGCAAGCCGATATTCGTGAAGGTCACCACGCCGCTCACCACAAAGACAATCAGCGCGCTGATGATGACCGGAAAGATGAAACGGGCCTTGCCTTCCATCAGGTTACCTCTAGCGGGCGAGATTTTGGCGAAATCGCGTCCTGATGTGATCTGAAAGCTGAGATCGGTTCAAGCCCGCCAATTCGCCGGCAAGGATTCCTTATCCTTTGACAAACAAGGAGCGGTCACAAACATTCGCGCAGACTCAAATAGTTAGATTTCAATGTCGACGTTTTTCATGTTGCGCGTGTTGCAGTCTGTTCCCCTTTAATTCCAACGATTTCCAACAACTCGCGGCGGCTCCACGCGACATGAACGCGACATGAAGGGGGTCGCCGATGCCGCGCCCGTCGCGCCCGCACGCCCGCTTTGGACCAATGGCAGAGGCTCCCGGAGAGGTGGCTGAGTGGTTGAAAGCACCGCACTCGAAATTCGGCGACGGTGATGCCTTCGCCGACGATCCCGTACTGATACGTCTGAATAAGTTGATCCTTTCGAGTACCGGCCAACGCCGTGGTGCTTCCCTGTCCTGCTCCGTACTGAGCCGTTGGGTAGCAAAATGGTAGCAAACTCCGCAGGGAAGACGAACGCGATTGCATTAGTGATTTACAATCGATGCACGCGAGAAGGCCGATCAGATAAAGCTGGGCAAAATCCGGCCACACTCGCTGAGCCAAGTCGATGACAAAAGTTGAGGTCTCCATAGCGCAGCGGCCCAGAGGAAAGAACCGAGTCCACGAGCAGTGTTATTTTCTGCCCCAACGTGTTACGCGCTCGGACCGCATCGAGCAAACTGGGCCAGTGTCGAACCAGCCAAACCAACAGCTCTTTGTCGCTGCCGCGCAGACGGAGACGAGGCGGCGCCCGCCGCGTTGCGATATTTAGCTGATGACGGAGAAACAAGTTCTCGGCTTCAAGCCGCATACGCGACTTGAACACATCAGCAACCAACATTACGAGCATATGCAGCACCGCAATCATCGCCCACAACGATGCGAGATTCTGCCTTACAACGCGAATCCAATGCCGGATGGAATTTTCGGAAAGGACACGCTTTGCTTTAGCAACAATTTACTATGCAGAAATCCTCTCAGCGCACAATGATCGAACCGATTAAAACGTCTGGCTTCGTGCTCTGCCGCATCTACGACAGACCCTGAACGCCTTGCGCGGTTACGCGCTTACTGCGCGGCCTCTGCGTGGCCGAGATAGGCGGCCTCCAATGCCGGGTCGTGGGCCAGCGCTTCCGCTGTGTCATCGCGCACGATGCGGCCCGATTCCAGAACGTAGCCACGATCGGCGACGGTCAACGCCAGCGCGGCCATCTGGTCGACGAGCAGAATGGTCACGCCGTCGTCGCGGAGCATCGCAAGAACGTCGAACAGTTCATTGATCATCGCCGGAGCGAGACCGAGCGATGGTTCATCGAGCAACAAAATGCGTGGCCTCGCCATCAATCCGCGGGCGATCGCGAGCAATTGCTGCTCGCCACCCGAGAGAAGCCCGGCGCGGCTGGAAAGCCTGTCGCGCAGGCGCGGAAATCGTCTCAATAGCGCTTCGATCTCGGCCTCACTATCAACGTCGGATCGCGTATATGCACCGAGGAGGATATTGTCGAGCACCGTCAATTCCGGAAAAACCTGCCGTCCCTCCGGGACGAGCGTCAGTCCGCTCGCCGCGATCTTGTGTGCGTCGAGATCTTCGATCCTCGTGTCTTGCAGCACGATGGCTCCGGTCACCGGACGCAGTAGACCGGTCAGGGCGCGCATCGCCGTCGATTTGCCGGCTCCGTTAGCACCAAGCAGCGCAACCATCTCGCCAGGCCTGACCGCAAACGAAACGTCTTCGAGCACTGGCGCTGCGCCGTAACCGGTGGTCAGCTTGAGACACGACAGAATGGCATCCTGCGAACCTAACCATGGTGTCGAACGCGGCCGCGCGCGCATCTCACCGTCACCGAGATAGGCCTTCAGCACACGCGGATCCCGGCGAACTTCGGCGGGCTGGCCAGCCGCAATGATCCTGCCGGCGTCGAGCACCACGATGTGGTTCGAGATGTTCATGACCATTGCCATGTCATGCTCGACCAGAATGACCGCGATGCCGAGATCGGCAATTCGACGGATCAGTTTTGCCAGCGCGGCCTTATCCGACCGCATCAAGCCTGCCGCCGGTTCATCGAGAAGGAGAACCTCAGGACGCGTCGCCAACGCTCGCCCTATTTCGACAAGACGCCGATCCACATGCGGCAGATCGCCTGCAAGCGCTGCCACCGGTCCGTGATATCCGGCGAACACAAGCAAAGCTTCAGCCGTGCGCTGGTCCTCCGCGGTGGCGATGTCGCGCAGAGGATTTCCGAGTTTCCCACGGCACAACGCGATGAGAATGTTGTCGAGCACGCTCATCGCGCCGAACAGCTGCGTCGTCTGATAGGTTCGCGAAATTCCGGCGCGCGCGATGCGCCAAGCCGGCGCGCCCGCCAATTCCGTTTCGCCACTCCGAATTGAACCGCTGTCGGGGCGATAAAAGCCCCCGATCATATTTAGAACGGTGGTCTTCCCCGCCCCGTTCGGGCCGATCAAGGTCGTGACCACGCCCGGCTGGGCGACGAAACTTACATCCGTCGCCGCCTTAATCCCGCCGAATGAAATACCAATATCGCGCACCACCAATTGCGGCCGCGCGCCATCGTTTGCGAAGAACGCGGCGAAGTCGAAATTGCTATCCTTTGCCGCCGCGGGATCGGTGCGCCGTACGAAACGGCCGAGCGTTCCGATCACGCCTTCGGGTGCCAGCCAGAGCACAACCAGCAGCAGGACCCCGACGAACAACAGACGGTACTCGGCAAGGCTGGATAAAAGCTCAGGCAGCATCACCGTTATGACCGCGCCCACCGCCGGACCGAGCACCCATCCCGAGCCGCCGACGATGACCGCAAGGAGAAAAAGGATCGACTGCGAGAACGGGAACGAGTCCGGCGCAACGAACATCATCAGCGGCGCAAAGATCGCACCGGCCAGACCGGCGAACACCGCCGAGATGGCAAAAGCCGCGGTTTTGATCGCGACCGGGTTGAGGCCGATCGACCGCGCGGCGACTTCGCTGTCCCGCACGGCGACCATCGCCCTGCCCCAGGCACTCGCAGCCAGGCTTTGGAACAGAAAGAACGAGACTCCCGCAAGCACCGTTGCGAAGATCGCCGTCTCACGCTCGCCGAACGGACGCCCTGCAAGTGTCGGCGGTAGAAGGCCCATCAATCCGTTCTGGCCGCCCGTCAGAGTTTTCCATTCTATGGTGCCGTGCTGGACGATGAACGCAAATGCGATAGTGATCATCGCGAGATAAGGGCCACTTGCGCGCAGCGCTGGCAGAGCCAGCAAAGCTCCAACAATGCCGGCGATGAGACCGGCCAACGGAAATGCCACCCAGAAGCTCACGCCGTTCACCATCAGGATCGCCGCCGTATAGGCGCCGATAGCATAGAAGCCGACATGGCCGAGCGAGACCTGTCCGGACAATCCAAGCAGGACGTTCAGCCCAACGCCGACGATGGCTGTCAGCGCGACCAATGCAAGGATGAAGTGCGAATAACCTTCGGACCCGAATGTGAGCAGCACGCCCGCTCCTGTCAGAGCGACAATCGCGACTGTCATCGGTGTCGGCGTCAGCCCGCGAGCGAGCATCATCACACCTTCTTGGTCGCCGCGCGGCCGAGCAAACCGTTCGGCATTGCCGCAAGTGCGACAATGACGACGGTGAAGGCAACGATCTGCGTGTAGGTCGAGCCAACGAGCGCGGTGACGAGCGCCTCGATCAGTCCGTAGAGGAATCCCGCCAGCATGACGCCGGACGCGGATGTAATGCCGCCAAGAATTGCAACGGCGAAGGCCTTGATGCCGAACAGCGTGCCCATATCAGAGTGAATACTGAACAGCGGCGCGATCAGAAGGCCCGCAAGGCCCGCAAGCGCCGTCGACAGTGCAAACGACAGCGCGATTGCCACCCGCACGTTGATTCCCATAAGACGCGCGGCATCCTTGTTCTGCACCACCGCAAGCAGAGCTTTGCCAAGCTTGGTACGATTGAATGCAAGCGACAGCGCGAGCGTGATTCCGAGCCCGACCAGCGGAATGACAAGCTGCAGCGGAAACACACCCGCACCAAAAAGCAGAATTGGTTTTTGCGCCAGGATGGACGGAAAAGCGCGCGGCTCCTTGCCAAACGTAAACAGCACGATGTTGTCGAGCACGATACCGCCCGCGACCGTCGCCATCAGCCAGCCGTTAGAGCCCCGTTCGGCAAACGGCCGCACCAGGAAACGTTCGACCACAAGACCGAACAGGGCGCAGAGCAGCAGCGCCATGGCCACGGCAAGCGGCAACGGCCAGCCGAGCCGGATTGCAAAGGTGTAGCCGAGCACGGCCCCGAGCATCATCGAGGAGCCCTGCGAGAAGTTCACGGTGTTGGATACGACGTAAGTGACGTGATATCCGAGCGCGATCAGTCCATACATGCTGCCGACGGCAAGGCCGGTCACGATCGCAGAGATCAACAGCATGATTTCAACGCCCCGGGAAAGCGAACAGCGGGAGGCAGGGGTGAACCCGCGTCCCGCTGCGCTCGGTCATCGGTTCAGTTCGTCAGTGGAAGTATCTGGCCTTCCTTGAAGTGTGTGAAGATGTAATCGTTCGAGGTCAGCGCGTCGTGTTCGGTCGCCGAGAACGGCTTTTTGTAGTTCTTGATAAGGCCGTCGTACGAGTCGATCTGCTCGAACGCCTCGCGGATCTTGGAACCGTCGGTCGAACCAGCCGCCGCGATCGCGATGGCCGTCAGATTCATCGCGTCATAGGCATTGGCAATGCCGACCGCCGGGGTGACATCCGCCAGCGTCTTGATTTCCGGGTATTTCTTTTTCAGCGCGGCCAGAACGACTTCCGCCTTCGGCGAAAGCGTACCGGCGAAGCTGAAAGTCTGGATGAAATGCACTTTGGCACCGCTCGGTCCGGCAAGTTCGCTGAAGCGGCCGCCGGCCGGTCCCCAGTGCGATACGATCGGAACATCCCAGCCCATCCGGTCGAGCGACTTCACGACCTGCGAGGATGGCGCGACGTTGGCGACCATGAACAGAACATCCGCTCCTGACTCTTTGAGCCGCGTGAGCTGCGGCACAACGTCGACATCGGCATCCTGGAATTTTTCGATTCCGGCATAGGGCATGCCCTTCTCTTCCAGGGCGGCTTTGAGTCCCTTCTCGTTCGACTCGCCCCATGGATTGTTGATGAGGATCATCCCTGGTTGCTTCGCGCCGTATTTCTTGACGGCGTAAGCGACGAGCGCCTTGTCGACGAGCGCGTCGACAGCGGAAACACGGAACACATAATTTTCCGGCGCGCCATTGCGTGTAATCGGCGTGCCCGCCGCCCAGACGCCCATGAAGGGAACCTTGTTCTGGTTGGCGAACGGCACGATCGCCATCGATACCGGCGTATCAAGGCCGCCAAAGAGCGCGGCGACTTTCTCGCGTTGCACAAGTTCACGCGCGGCCACGACTCCCCTGGCCGGATTGCTTTCGTCGTCGCGAACGACAAGCTCGACTTGCTTTCCGAGGACACCGCCTTTTGCATTAATTTCATCGATCGCGACCGAAAGGCCGCGGACGATTGCTTCTCCCGATTTGGCCGATTGGCCGGACATTGCCGCGACGAGGCCAAGCTTGATGGTGTCATCAGCCATCGCGGGAAGTGCGAGCGTTGCGCTTGCGGCCGCCGCCAGAAGGAGACGTCGGCTGATTTTCGAAATGCTGCTTTGGAGGGCCATGGCAATACCTCTTCGAGAGTGATCCGGCCATTTCATTCGCAAACCGCGTGCCACCGGGACGGCCCCAAAACACTGACAGAAGTGGCGTTACAGAGCATTGTCGCCGCCTATTTAAGAGGCAACGTGTAAATGCTTTAGGCATATTGTATTCATCGGTGTATACAATCAACGGAGTCTTTCAGTCCTATGATTTGGCCGGAAAAATGCATGGCTGGCGGAGATGGAGATATTGTCCGGCATTGCCAGCTTCTCAAGGAGATCTCGTGATGGCACCCGCTCAAGCCGCTCTCAAAGCCTCTGTGATCATGCCAACCGACGAAACCGCCGAAGCAGCGGCGATCGTCGAGAAATTTCTAGTGGCTTCGATGGTGCCGGATCCCGAAACAGCGGCCCGTTACGTTGCCGAACCCCTCAAGCTCACGTTCACCGGCGGCCGGCGTTTCAGTCATCCGCGCGAAAGCACGGCGTTCAATGCGAAACGCTACAAGTGGGTGAAGAAAGCCATGGAGCGTTCCGACGTGGTGCCCGGACATAACGAGACGATCGTCTACAACATCGGAACTTTGTACGGCGAATGGCCGGACGGCACACCGTTTGACGGCAACCGCTATGTCGACCGGTTCGTCGTCCGTGCCGGAAAAATCGTTCAGATGGATGTCTGGAACGACAGCGCGGAGCGCCTGCTGACGCGAAACGGCATCGACGCCTGACTAGCGCCGATGGCGCCCTTTGCCGTTGGCACTGCCGTTCGTTTCTTCGTCCGCATAAGCGGTCAGAATATCCTTCAGGTCGCGGCCCCTCTCAGGACGCGCGACGATCAGCGCACGTCCGGCAACGGCTTCGAGATGCTTGTCCATGACCGCGGACGCACGCTCGACATCTCCCGCTGCCAAAGCGGAGATGACGGCGCGATGTTCGTTGACGGCGCACTCCGACGAATGCGGGCGGCTGTACAGCGCGAGGATAAGCCCGCAACGCGACGACAGTTCGCTGACATGGCGGGTCAACACTGGGCTTCCGGTCATTTGCGCAAGCAGAATATGGAATTCCGTCGCAAGGCGTATCGATAGCGGCTCGTTGTTGCCCCTCGCGCGTTCTTCCTGGTCTACATGCGCTTCAAGCGTTTTGATCTGCTCTTTGGTCAGACGTCCGGCAAGCCTCGACATGACCAGGCGCTCGATCCCCAGCCTGACATCAAAAGTATCGCGTGCTTCTTCCCAGGCCGGCGCCGCCACCGCAGCCCCGCGATTGCGGCGCAATTCCACCAGTCCTTCGGCCGCAAGCTGACCCAATGCGCTGCGCACGATCGTGCGGCTCGCACCGAAACGTTCGCCGATTGCGTCTTCGGGAAGCTTCGCGCCGGGCTCCAACGCCTGCTCGATGATCGCGTGGCGGAGCGTTCGATAGATCGAGCCTGCTCGATCGGCGTCGGGTTTTGCCTTCGACCTGGCCATGGTTTGCAGTTTCCGTTGCGCCAGCCCTTTTAAGGGTATCGCCCGCACACGACAATGCTGGCCCCGTTCGCGTCATCAAGATGCGAACGCACAGCGGCACTCGTGATGCGCACAATCAGGCGGTAGGTCTACGCTCGGGATCGGCGCCTTGCCCTTCTTCAACTTCGGCAAGGTAAGTGTAGGTGCGCTGCAACTGTTCGCACCTTTGCCGGCTGTCCTCGTCGTGGGTGCGCTTCGCTAACTCGGCGCACTTTTCGGCCTGTCGTCGCAAAAACTTCACAGAAGCCATATCTGGGACTCTTCGAATTCCCGGCTTTTGCATTGCAGCATTTCTTATTTTGCGTTGCAACGAAAATTATATTGCCTCTCAGCGGGATTTCGATCGGCAGAGCGGCAACTTGGCGGCAGCTTGGCAGCGCTCCCGTCGACGCTAGCGATCCCTGAATCCAGCCGCGGAGCCGATCTGGTGACCTTCCAGCGCATCATCGTCTGGCCTGACGGCCACAAAGAGATCGAGGGCGTCACGCCGAAGCAGTTGCCCAAGCCCGACAAAGAGCCAGACGAG
>Ga0310914_10000532_pt1 | contig 22546 bp, 18 predicted proteins | sample GREbulkMGAN108_FD_203450 | JGI IMG/M metagenome (GOLD analysis project Ga0310914, IMG submission 203450) | Lab enrichment of tropical soil microbial communities from Luquillo Experimental Forest, Puerto Rico - GRE.bulkMG.AN108 | ecosystem: Environmental > Terrestrial > Soil > Tropical forest >... | reverse complement strand
ATAGTCTTATGGCGGCTGTCAAAAACAAAAGAAATTGGAAAATATTTCAAAGAAACTGAAAAGAAAAGAAATTATAAACACCTAACTATCAACAATTTAATAAAAACAAGTCTTCAGAAGTTGAAAAATATTTAATTCGCAACATTGTAAAAAAACTATATTTCCATAGAGAAAAACTCAAATATCCTATGGTAAATATTAAAAACGAAGAGTTTTTGAAGTTATTTTTCGACTGCGATAGCCTTATTCTCGTAGCAATAGGTGAAAATGTAGTTAGCCAAGCTAACGAATTATATGATTTTAATTTCGTTTTTTATCCATATGAAGACTTCCTTGAGTGCAGAAACCAAAAAAAGCCTTTCGAAAAAAAACTAAGATTCCTACCTATTAACATAAAATATTTTACTGAATTTAGTTTAGGAACAGTATGGAATAAAACAGGTGAAATTCTTTATCATAATATTGATATAGCTCCTTTTAAATGTACTTTTTCAGTTAGCGCAACGCTATATTCTAAAAAATTATCTGATGTGTATTCAACAAAAAAGAATTCATATTTCCCAATTTATATGCATCAAAAGGGATTTTTCTGTTACATGATTAAACATCCAATTTCAGGTGAAAAACTTATTGTACCGCTTAGCATTGTTGCAAGAAAACTGTTTTTTGTCACATCCGATATGATAGAGCATATAATCAACGGATCAATTGAGAAATTATATGATCCTCAGAGTATAAAATTAGATTCAAAAAAAGATGAAATATGTCTAACAATAAGGTTTAGACAAAAATTAAATGAAATTGAAAGGTTCTTTGTTGCTTGCTTTGCAACAATGGATGCATACAGAAAGACTGTTACTTATTTAAGTAATTCTTTTCGAATTTTTAATAATAGAGCCCTTGGGTCAAGCGAAATTGATTTTAATCTGTTTTTGTTAGATGATTTAAAACTTAGCATGTGTGGGTATGAGATAGGAATTGATGGCGATGAAAAAAAAATTATGATAACACAAATCACCAATTATAGCTTCAAAACGCCATTTAATGTTATAAATTATGAAGTAATTGTTGAAGAGAGAAAAGAAAGTAGCAATAACAATTCTAGCCCGGGAGTAATTGATGAAAGGTACTTATTGGATATTGATAATTTTACTGTAGATGTTGATTCTTTATCATCTCCGTACGAAAGATCTACAGATGTAATGACCGGCATCAAAGATGAGGAATTAGATTTGCAAATAAAATTTACTCCGGATCTTCAAAATAAAACTCCGGAAGAAAGTAGAGGTTATACAATAAAAAATTTAATCCCAACAGATGTGGGCAGCGCAAGTGTTTCTACAGCTAAAGATTCTACAGCTGCAGGTATCAATTTAACGCAAAAACAAAAGGGAAAAGAGGATAACCCAAACAGGCCTTTTTATTATGAATTTGTTGAATTTTTATCTGCGATTGATTTGAACGAAATTTCCGTAGATGTATTGAGATGCAAAAACAAAATATTTAAGTTCGTGACTTTCGAGGAAAACGGCAAGAAACCTTCTTTATTGAGAAACGAACAAGAAAAACAAGAGAGCAGTAACTATCAATACATAATCATAAGTATTTACTTAAAAAAAGAGAAAGCAAAATTTTATTTAATCGAATTTGCTGAAATCATTAAGCCAAGAAATCATTATTTGAGTATAATTTTTGACCCTAACTTTTCTGATATCAATACTGAATTTTTTAAAAAACTCCTTTCCGCTAGTGAAAACTATGATGGAAGTATTACAAAAGCATTTAAAAACATAACAATAAATAATTACTCAACAATTAACAGAATAAGGTTAAAACATAGTGGATCAACCTACGGTAGTCTTAAAGTACGAATTAGAATTAAAGTAAGTGAATTAGTGAATAAAAGAGACTCTATTTGATACTTTAAACGAAATAAAAAATAGACAAAAAAACATTTATAAAATCTTCCTTTCTATAAATGCACGACTTATTCTAATATAAAATTGGCATTAAAAATTAGCGACTTCTTTTGTAATTGACAACTGTCATTGAATGAAAAAGTTATTCTTTTAAATGCGAGGCCATTGGCTTATGACTCCATTGGTACTCATTGTAAAGTTAAATTAATTGGGGAAATAACAAATAATTTCCGGAAGTAGTTATAAGCTCAGGTAATTTTTACTAATTATTTTAAATTAAAATTTCGTAAAGATTCTGGCATTGCTGGAACACCAACTCTTCCAAAATAAGCAATGTATCGTTGTCTTAACTGCTGTATAAAAGGAGAGTTTACTTTATATTTCCTTTGCAAGTTTTTTATTTCTTCTGAATTTACTTTTTGTAAATTATTTGCAAAATCTATAACTATAGATTTATTGAAATTTTCATCACATGGGAATGAAGGAAGAATATGATATTTTGGCTCATTTTGGTTAAATATTTGTTTAATTCTATCCAGTTTTTCTTTTTCTCTTTTTGATCCTGTAAGAAAAGAATTATAATTCCTTTTTTCATAATTACTATATTTCTTGCATAAGTATTTATCAAACGAATCGATTTTAAAAATAAAAACATCAAAATACGCCTCCACATCATTTGTAATTTTCTGAATATCACATTCCGGTGTTATCAAGATTCCAAAAGTATTTTCATCAAACTTGCAAATGTCACCAGTCATTATTGGCGAGTTAGAGAGCTTAGAATAAAACAACCTACTAAAAAGTTTTGCGATCGACCTTTCATCTGTTATGTTTCCCCCCGTTATAGAGCATTCTTTAATTGCATCAATTAGCAGATTTGATTGAATTAAGTTTTCTGCTAACAAAAATTGAAAAATATCGATAACGAAAAGGGCCGCATTTAGTCCATCTTTTGAAGCTGTTTCATAAATATCTGTTAACCAGTTACTATCTGCATCAGATAGCTCCTTAAAGATTTGTTGAGTTGATTTATTTATTGTTGCTGCCCAGGTTAATGGAATTGATAGGTTTTTATGTTCATCTTTCCACTTACTGATATCTTCCAATATTTTATTTTTTGTGGCTTCGACATTAGTAAGTTTCCCTTTCTTTTCAAACTTTATTCTTGTGCTATAGAGCTTAGACAATTCTTGTCCATGTTTTTCTTCAATATTTTCCTCTGATAAAACATAAACTAAGGAATAAAAATCATTCTCTTTTAAAAACTTTAAAGTTGCATCTTCTTTAGCTGAAGGAGTCCTTATTGAATTAGTTGTTCCATCATCATCACCTTCCATAATTTCTTTCCTTGCATCTGTATCAGTGTACTGCCAATCAAGAATAATGGCACTAAACGAACTGATTGAATTTAAAGATTGTTTCGCTAATTCTAAACTATTTACACCTATTACTGGCAATTCTTTATTTAATAGATTGAATAAAGAATTTTCTTTAGTTCTTTGCCAATCACCAGATTTAAGGATTTCTGCCTGATGAATTTTGTCATCTACATATAATATTACGCCACTTCCACTCATTACAAAATGAATTTTTATTCTAAAAAATAATGGATTTTAGTTTTGTGCTACTAACCATTTACGCAATGTTTCTGAATATCCAGAAACCCCTACTCTTCCCTTGTATGATAAATATCGTTGTCTTAATTCTTGTATGTATGGACTGTTCAGCTTACACACTCTATCATTTTTCACTTTTGAAATAATTAATTCTGCTTTTACCAAAGAGAGTCCAAAACGAAAATCTATTAATGCAATGCCAGAAAAATCATCTTTTTTAAACTCAAAGCAAGGAAGAATATGAATTCTCGGATTTGTTTGAGTGAATGCTTCAATTTGTAATGAATGTTCTGCTTCGGTTATTTGTTTATTTAGTTCTGCGGAAACTTCTATTTTTTCCGCTTTAGAAAACTTACAGGTTTTAAAAGTTTCGGCCTTTGTGATGATAGGGTTTGCTTTTATTTTTGCTTTTAGTTTAAATGGAGTTTTTTTGAAATCATCTTTTGAGAATAATAAAACCTCAAAAGAGTTTTCAACCGGCTTGCTAATTGTATGCCTGATATCACATTCAGGGGTAATAATAATAGCATACTTGTCTTCTCCAAGTTTGAAAATATCTCCTGTCATTATCGGGTCGTCTATATTGACCTGACCGTAATATAATATTCTAATCAATTTAGCATAATCTTCAGGATTAGATAGTTGATCTCCTTTTTCAGCAACTTCTTTAATTTTTGAAAGCAGTATTTTATCTTGAATTATTGTTTCACAAAGTACATTTTGAAACAAATTGACAACTTCAATTTCTGGATTTGGACGATCTTTTTGAGATGTGATATATAATTCAGTTATCCAATTAGGATCAATGGAATATAGTTTGGAAAAGATTTTTTGTAGAGATTTATTAATTGATTGACTCCAAAATAATGGAACTAAAAGTTTTTGATTTTTGGTTTTCCAGTTTTCAATGTCTAATATAATTTGCTTTTTTGCCTCCTCTGTATTATTCAAATCTGTTTTTTGTTTGAATTGAATTCTTTCGCCAAATTTCCCTCGAAGAAAATCTCCATGTTCTAATTGGACATCTTTTTCAGATAAAATATAAATAAGCGAATGAAAATCATTTTCTTTTAAAAAAGTCAAGGTCGCATCTTCTTTGCTGGATGGTCTTTCTAAGAACTTAATAGTTTCGTCCTCTGCAGAAAATAAAGCATCTTCTTCATCGTCGTTGAACTGCCAATCTAAAATTAATGCACTAAATGTTCCGATAGATTCTATCGATTTTTTTAAAAGTTCTCTAGTATTTACCCCTATAACAGGGTAATCTTTATTCAAAGAATTAAATAAACAATTTTCATTTGTTCCTTCGCTGCTCCCGTCTTGTTTTTGCACCCTCTCGTGAATCATGTCATCAGCAAATAAAATAACTCCTTGCATATCTATTCGTTTTCAAATTGAATTAAGAAATTTGCTCCAGAAAGGATTTTTTCGGATTCTATTGTAATAATAGAAATTGTAGCGTTTATTCTATCTAACAATTCATTAATTATATAAAGACCGAGTCCCCGACCTTCGGATTTTGTAGAATAGAATTCCATGAATACAACTTCTTTTAAATCTTCTTTAATGCCCGGCCCATTATCTGAAAATATAATTTTATTATTCTCTGCATCTAATGTTAATACAATTTCTTTTGAAGGAATGTTACTTTGATTAAGCCAATAGATAGAGTTATCTGTAAGATTTATCAATGTCTGCAAAATTAATCCAGTGTTTGTTTTGACAACAACATCTCCTAATTTATCATCGATTGTAAATTCGATATTTCCTTCTAGTTCTTTTCTAAAATATCGTTTAACTCTTTTTGCCACATCATTGATACTTATATCTTTAGTGACCTTTCGTGCGACTCTAAATAAAGGTTGTAATATTTGAAGTTCTTGGTATAAAAATTCAAGATTATCTGCTAAATCAACGAAAAACTGTTGAAGCTCTTTTTTTGTTACTTTATCAGATTCAAATTTTTCACTAAACTCTTTTGCATTTGCTTGAAGTTTCGTCAAAAGGCTATATGTATCATGGGAGGATTTTTCTACGGCCATTCCCACACCTGCTAATTCATTACTTATTGATAATTTTTCTTTATACTGTTGAACTAGATTATTTGTAGCCTTAAAAAGTTTTTGAGATTTATCTAGAAGTTTTTTATCATCCAATTCTGCCAATAAATCTTTTAGTTGTAAATAAGCATCAGAGAATCCTTTATTAGCAGAAATAAACGGCTTTTCTCTTTTCAATGCATCTTTTCTTTTATCAACATCTACAAAATCTTTCATTACTTTCAATCCAGCTTGCATAAGAGCAACAAAATCTTCATAAGCACCATCAATATTCATTAAGCCTTCTCGATCTGCAGAATCTCTTAGTTTAGGATTTTTCTCTTGCGATATAAAAACAAAACCCAATAAATCATTATAACTAAAATAACTACCCGCCCTATCTTCTGCTCTTAATTTACTTAACATTAACCAATCTTGCCCTTTTTCACCATAAGGATAAACCCTAGTATAGTCTCTGTATAAATAAACAGAATTATCCTTTAATACATCTTTTTCTTGTGTATTAAGACTATGGATTTTATCTGTTAGATCAAATGCATAAAAGAAAAAATTTAACTCGCCAATTTTGGGCTTCCGATTAACTACCCATTTATCTCTCCCTTTGGTTTCTTCATCCTCAATTAGAAACTGTTCTTTAAAAAGTTTTAACTTTTTCACATCGTGTTCTATGTCTTCAAATAGGTTTATTTCGTCAATAATTTCTTTTTTATTGTGTCGGTATATATAAGTAAACTTTCCATCATCTTCAATTGATCCCTGAAAAGAATAAGGTGCTATGGGAAGTAACTGATCTATCGTTATAGAGTTGTCAGATTGAATTATTTTGTTATTCCAATCGATATCAACAATAAATCCTCGTTCAATTTTAGCTTCAAATCCTGGAATGATTGGAGGAATCATTTTGTAAAAAGCATGCATTAATTTTTTTAAATCATCTTCTTTCCATTCATTTCTTAGATCAGATATACGAATTAATGTACCTTGATTTTTTTTATTTTTAATAACTTGAGGTGTATCATTAACAACCCATGAATTGGTGATTTCATCCAAAAATTTTGTATCAACATCTGAATTGTCAATTTCGAGTTCATTATTTAATGTGTATTCTCTAAAATTGACAGTTACCTTTACTTCATTTTCTTTTTTTGTTTTCGTATATAACTCAATATAATTTCCTAATTTATACACAGCAAAGCGGCCTACTCCTTTATCACCTTGCATTATTCTTCCTTTACGAGTATACCGATTATTAGATTTTTTTTTATTAAGTTTATTTGGAGTTGCAGGCTTCATCCAAACTGTTAATACAGTATCAAGTTCCATTCCATCTCCATCATCTTCAATCTCTATACTTCTGGATTCAGGTAAGGAGTCCTTATCAAAATTGAGAAACCGTATTGTAACTTTTTCAGCATCCGCATCATAGCAATTTTTAACTAACTCTATAACACCCACCCATTTATTGCTAATAAGTTGATCCCCCAAAATGCTTATTAACCTTGCATAAGGCCTAAACGGTTCTGTACCATTATTTATAATAGACATAAAATATATTGAATCCCTTGTTTAAAAGAAATAAGAAGATACTAAAGATATTATTTTTAATCTATTTATAACAGATGCAAAGAAATAAATTTACCTGAAAGTCTATTTGCTTTTTCGAACAACAATCACAAATTCGTCAGGGTAAACCATTTGACTGTTTTTATTAGAAAGTTTTGTAAACTTTCCAGTTTGCTTGTCACGTATTGTCGGCATTAATTTATGAGGAATTTTTCTTTTAATGACTTCAACAATTTCAAAATTCAGATTTACTAATTGTTCGGTAAATACTTCTGCGGATTTAATGTTTACCTCACGCATTCTGGTGTTTCCAATTACCAAACAAGCAATACCATCGGGACACAAGATTCTTTGCATTTCAATAGCGACATCATTCATATCATTAAAGTAATTTGCTACTTCAAGTGATAGTTTAATATCCTTTTCTTCAAGTGAAGCTATTATTGTTCTTGCTGTTGGACTTAAAGAGGTTTGATTTTTTTTATTAGAATAAAATGTGCCTATGAAATTTTTTCTAAAAGCAATTATATCAGAAATATAGCTATACCAATAACCTGTTAGTTGATGAATATCGGCATATTCATATGAAGTAACATAAGGGGGAGAAGTTATAATCATATTTACCGACTCGTTTTCTAATGTTGTTTTTCTTGCATCGGCTAATAAGATTTCACATTCAGAGAAAAGGCAATTCTTTGCAACTAATTCCTTATAATACTCTTCATTTTTTTTTATCATCAATAAAACCTGCCGTCTAAAACTCTTAAATGGGTCTGCGATTTTTTTTGAAGGATCGATTTGTGGTTTGGTACTTGATTGTAACCAACGCGAACAGTTTTTAAGAATGTTAGACAAAGCACAAAGAAAAAAATTGCGATAGGATTCATTTTCACATTCTAAAACTACATTGTATAAGTAGCTTATCTTATTTTTCTCTTCTTCCCTAAACCAATAGTCTATTCTTTCATGATAATTTCCCCCAAAGTACCTAGTAGATTGATTGTATTGTTTTATTTGAGTTGATAATAAAGCAAATTCTTGAAGCAATTCATCAGGATTGAGAGGGTTAATTTTGGCTTTTGTTATAAGCTGAGCGACAGGATTAATATCTACGCCAATTGATTTGAAACCATGAACCTTAGATTCAACTAAAGTCGTACCGCAACCTGCAAAAACATCGGCTATAATCCAATTTGGCTTAGCGTAGGTTTCAATGATTTTCTGAACAAGTTGTGGTAGAAATTTTGCTGGATACCTATGATATCCATGTGTCCAACGATTTGTTGAGCGGGTTCCAAAAAATGCCCAATCATCATTTGGTAAACACTGGAATTTTTGATGCAAATCATTAAATGTACTATCAAGCATTATATAATTTTTTGCATTAAAATCTCATTTTGATTTTAATAACGTAAAAATATTCAGTCTATTTTGTCGGAAAATAGAAAATCGACAATCCGGTCAAAATATCCGGTGAATCCGGATTTTTAAATGACATGAACTAAGAGTTTATAAAACCTGAAATTAATCATGTGGGTGCGTATAAATCACAGTAGCGTTACAAAAAAATCTGCAAAAGCGCAAATTTTCGTTATATCGTGTCAAATCAAACTGCTTTTTATCTTTTATTTGAATTGTTATAAATCATTTTCATTGTATCAATTAATAGTTTTCTTTATGCCTAATCAGAAAAAAATTAGGTAACGACAGATTATTAATATTTATTCTTATGAACAAACAAGAAATCACAAGCTCTGCATTTTTTAGAGAATTAGATTTAGAGAAAGAAGCATTTGAATAATATATCTTACTTTATTGGGGAAGGAATATTAGAATTCCAGATTCTCAAAAATATTATTCAGAAATCTTTCTATATCCATTAAACATTTATGAAACTGAAGACACTCTAGACATTTCAAAATTTGTCATAAGGAATATGAGTATCGAGTTTGGCAAGCGGCTTGCAAAAGGTTCTGTCTATAATAAAAAGAATCAGCATATTGGGTACCGCCGAAAAAAAATCATAAAGAGAATCTATATTAAAGATGATAATGCTGAATCGGATCCACAAAAAAAGGAATGGCTACTTAAATCAAAAAAACCATACTATTTCAGTGGTTCTATTTCAGAAGAAATTTTAAAAAAGAAAGTTGTAATTGATAGTTTGAGTTACATCCCTCTTTCAGTTATTATGGTAATGATTGAAAATCAAACATGGTTTCATTAACAAATCAACTTTGAACATTGATAACAACCTAGTATACTTAAAGAAGATGGCATTATAGTCTTTTGGAGCCTAGCTCTCAACGGCAGTACAGGGGCATTACAAAACTTACATTGATATTTCATTTCAATTAAATGATACTCGCAAAACTCTTGTTTTTTTTCTCGCCACGATTTTCTAAAAAAAGGGTTAGCTCCGTCTTCCTTTAAGCATCTTGGGCAAAATAAAAAACCTCTCCCTTTTGACTTATTTGCCAACAGTTTTATATATTTTTTATATCGAGATTCTGGATCACCCCGAAGGGTTGTTGCTTTAATTTTTGACAAACTCAAGTTTGCTTTATCTGCAATTATCTGAAGGACTGTTGCATCCTGAATAAAATCAACATCTTGATCTATTAAAAAGAAATTCGGAATTTGTGAATAACAAAACTGTTTTATTTCCAAAAAATGAGCAAACGCATTACGTATAACAAAACTGCTAAGAATTTCATCTTCATGTAATGAAACGTATGCCGGCCAAAACTGTAAAATATCTTTCATTGAAAACTTTTAAACCTTCTTTTGGATGGAGGCGTATAATTAATTTTAGAAAGCGTTTCCAATGTTATTTTTTCAGTATTGTCTTTGATAGCCATTATTGCCGCTCTCTTTATAATATTAGAAACTTCACCAATCAAACCTTCAGACATAGTATATATCTTAGTCACAATATCCTTATTTATTGCTATGTCTGATGTTTTTTGAAGAGGCATTAAAACTTCAAAACTCTTTAATAGTCTTTGAAAATTTATATCCAAGTTCCACTTTGACAGTGTCATTGGTTCAAAACGATTGGCTAATTGAGGATCAACCTGCAAGGCATTATATGCCTCGATAACACCTACAGCAACAATGCAGATTCTTAGTTTATTACTTAAAAATTTTAGAACATTGCGAAAATTATGTTGAGCAGTGCTGTTACCCGCTAATATCTGCTGAACCTCATCAACAATTAATATTTTAGTTTGATTGCGCCGCAATATTTCCAACACCTGCCTTTGATTTGTTTCCAGTCTGTCATTAGTCCTAAAAGGAGCCCTTAGCTCATCCAATATATTTACATAAAAAAGCTTTTCATCTGGTTTTGTCGGTGATTGAACATATAACACCGGGCGATAAATCATACCGGTTTCTGCATCAATTTTTGGAAGATGTAGATTAGTAAATCTATTGACAATAGATGTTTTTCCATTATTAGTATCCCCAACTATTAATATATTGGCCATTCGAACAGATCGTGAATAAAGCAACATTTCTTCCAGTGTTCCTAATATCAAATCGGCTTTTTCATACCCAATCCACAAATCAGAAGAAATATGTTTTATTCTTTCTTCAATGCCAAGTTGTGACAATTGCAATATTTTATTATTCTTGTGTTCCATAGTCTAATGTTTCAAATGGTTCAACAGAATCTGCCAATAAACTAAACTGACTTATAACAGAACCGTTGTTTTTGTTTTCACTACTAGTTTCCTTCATAATTTTTTGTGTCGCTTCATGCTTCTGTTTTGATATTCGAGTTTTTTCTTTAGCCTTCTTAATCTTTATGTTTTTTGTTTTAGCAACAGCTTCAGTTTCGATTTGATGCATTTCTTTCAATGCTTCGAAAATTTTATTTTCATTAATTTCCTTTTCATTCCTTTTATTTAATTCGTTAACTGCTTTTTTATATTCCCAAACTGTTATTGCAGGAAATCCTGTATTGCGATAAGGAATTTCATAATAATACTTTGAATCAGGATCTAAAAAGTAAAGCTTACTTATATCTCGAGGATCACGTTTGAAAATAAATTTTCTCTTAATTTTAAATTTGCTATTAGTGGGTTCTAAAGCATGTATCCAAGGCCGCAGTATATCCGAATAATAAAAAACATAATCTATCAATACGCCATACTCCTGAATAGTTCTTTCGTAAAAAGGTAAGAAATCGATTATTAGTTTTCTTTCATTATTTATTTTTTTGGGTAGTCCATATCCTTTTTCTGATGCACTTCCAAAGACACCCAAATTCCATTTTGCCATTGGTGACATTGCAATTCCGGAATGATTTGCTTCGTGGTAAACATCAATTATATAAGTAGCAAGCCATTTCTCAAATTCTTTTAATGATAATGCCGCTTTTTTAATGGATTTATATTCACCTCTGTCTTGGGGGTTTGAAAAAGTTGTTCCGGGTAACTGATGTACTTCTTGGGATAACGTTTTAAAGAATCGTTCAATATTACCTCCCCAGTTTGGTTCCTTAGGCTTTCTGAATGTCAGCTCTATACCATATTCTTGACAGGCAAGCTGCAGCATGTCGCCTCTAAATTCTTTCGCATTATCAGTATTAATCGTAGTCATTAAGCCCCAACATGGCCATTTTTTATTTATATCCAAGGTGTTTAAATAAATATCTTTAGGTAAAACAGCATGAGCAATGCACAGACCTACACTTAATGCACTTGGTGGATCAAAAGACAAATAAAATCCGACAACAGTACGACTATATACATCTAATGCGAGGGTTAAATAGGGTTTACCAATTGGAATTCTGTCTCTTTCCGAAACAAGAATAATATCTAGTGGTGTATGATCTATTTGCACCACTGATAAAACATGGTTAGCACCCGGAAAAGAACCCAATATAGGTTTATACTTATCTTTTGCGGCTTTATAACCCACTCTGTATTTAAGAATTTTTTCATCTGATATTCTTAAAATTCTGTTCCTTATCGTATTGGGATGGGGCATTTCCAAATTCCTTTCTAAACATATTTTATTGACTTCAAAACAAACCCTTTTTATCGGCATTCTCTGATGATTAAGATATACACGTTCAATACATTCTGAAATTATAGTTTCGATAGTTGGATCTAATCTGCTTTTACCTTTACCCCCAAATCTTGGAAGAGGAGCCAGCGACGACAATTGTCCCGACGCTTGATATGCCTTGATCCATCTATAAACAGTGGTTGACGATGCCTTGTATTTTTTACAGATAGCTAATTTATTTTCGGGGTCATCAAGAATTTGCTTTATTATAAAAAGGCGTCTTTGAGCTTCTTTTAAATCTTTATCGCGCAGATCCGCAATATCAACCTTCTTTGTATAAAATTTCCCTTTTGAAATTGGTACAGAAATTTTTGATACTTCAGCTCTTATAACTTCTTCTGTAACCGGATTAATTAAACTAATAAATCGAGTGTCGATTAAATTATTAACTAAATAATTCACACCTTTATAGGAAACACTTGATCCGGCAGTTAAGTCTACATAATTTTGTTGTGCCATATTTCGGTTTTCATAGTTAATAGATTAGTTAAATCACACGCTATAGTCCTGTTGGCAATTAAATACCAAAGTGTGTGTAATAATTCAGCTCTTCTTTGTTCTATCCCTGATAGTTCTGCCAATAATTCATCTGGAGTTGTTATTCTGATATCTTCTATTTTACTGCAGATAAGAGGAGCATCGCTATCATCAAAATTTTTGTTATTTAAAAATCCAAAAAGAAACTTTACATTTTCTAAATAAGGATTTCTAATTTCCTTTTCTGTCAGTATTTGAAAAGACCATCCTCGTTTTTCTGCATATTCTTTCGCAGCATCAAATCTGGGTTTTAATTCTTTCCCTTTTGTCTTCAGTTCAACAGAGTATTTTATTTCACATAATAAAGGACTGACCTCATCTTTAATATAATAAACAAGGAAATCAGGAGTATAATATCTTTTTTGCTTGTCATGAACATATTCAATTGTTACCGGTTGCTCAATGTACTTTGCAACATTTATATCAAATTCCTGTAGTTTGATAAAATCTCTTTCAAGGGATGATTCAAAAAGATGCGTTTCATTATCTTTTTGACTATAAATCTTTCCTGTAAGCGATCTACGTCCAAGACCAATTTTTCTTGCTGGTTTTTCTGGATTAGACATTGGCATATACGTTAAATTACAATTATTATTAAAAAAATTTCATCTTCTAATGTGATTGGGGAGAAAAACAAGTGAGATTTTTCAACTTCTTTTGTGAGTTTCGACCACTTTTTATTTCAACTTCTTTTGTTTTTAACAGCGGCGATTTTAAATGAAAAATAAAAAATATGAAAAAAAACCTGTATTCATCATTAATCATTCTATTGATAGCCTCCATTTTATCTTCCTGCAACAGTGGAAATAATCGTTCGAAAAATAACAACGGAAAAAAGAAAACGGGTGTATTATTGGTAAACCATGGTTCCCGTTCCGATACATGGCGCAGTGCATTGCTTGAGCTGGAAAAAAACGTTAAGGACTCTATATTGCACGATGGAACCATTAGTGGCATTAAAACGGCTTTTATGGAATATAATGAGCCGTCTATTGCTACGAGGTTAAAAGAGTTTGATAAAGAAGATTATACCGATGTTGTGATTGTACCTGTATTTCTTACAGTAAGTACACATTCTTTTGACGATATACCTACATTGATAGGCCAAAAAGATGATCCTAAGTCGATTGAGCTTTTTAAAATTGAAAAAATGGAAAGGTACACACCTAAAGCCAATGTAAAAATTGCACCATTGCTCGATTTTACGGATATTCTGAAAAAGAATGTTTTAAGGCGGTTTAATGAATTGTCGAAGAACAAAAAAGAAGAAGGGTTGGTATTAATAGCTTACGGCGATAAAACATATAATGCCGAATGGAGTAAACTAATGCAGGATGTTGGCGAATATGTAAAACAAAATACCGGCATTACACAATATGGTTTTGGATGGTGTGGCCATATTGCTCATTACAGCCCGGACTCTACCACTTTTGCCGTTAGTGCAATGTTGCAACAAAAAAAGACAGCAGTTGTAATTCCTATACTTGTTGCTTTTGATGAAACGTTTCAATTAAAAATTATTGGCGGCGGTATAGATAAAATTGCACAGTCAAAAGAGAAAGTATTGTACAGACCGGATGCTATTTTACCCGATAAAAATGTGGAAGAATGGATTGTAGCAACATCTAAGGAGAATGCAAAGCAATTAATCGGTTCAACAACAGATAAAAAATAATGATGGCATCGGCATTATTAAAAAGAATAAGCAGGTGGAATGTTGCATGGCACCGGGATCTGGGTTATTTTTTTTCATCGCTCATTATCCTTTACTGCATTTCGGGTTTGGCACTTAATCATGTGAATGACTGGAATCCTGATTTTATTATTAAAAGAGATACTATACACTTGCCTGCAACTTACACCAAAGAGCAGGTAACGGCAGGTGTTATTAATGGCTTTGGTAAACTGGTAAAGGAGGCTTCTTATAAAGTGTATGATTTTCCTACAACGGATCAGGTAAAAATTTATTATGAAAATGCAAGCTTTCACGTTAGGTTTAAAGAAGGAACGGGAATATATGAAAGAGTAGCAAAAAGGCATTTGTTTTATGAGAGTAATGTATTACATCGCAATAGTTTAAAAGGATGGAAATGGATATCGGATATTTTTGCACTGATGCTGATTGTAATAACAATTACAGGGCTGTTTATCTTAAAAGGAAAATACGGCATCAGGCGAAGGGGCGTATGGTTAATAGTAGCCGGATTTATTTTGCCGCTAACTGCTGTAATTTGGTTTTATATAATTAGTGCATAAGTCCCACTATTTAACCAAAAAACTTTTATAGAGCAGTCTTTCTTCTTGTAATAAATACAAAGCAGATATTATGATATTTTAATTGTTCATTATTAATTACTAATTGTTATTACACATCCGCTTCATTAAAAGATAAATCTATTCTTTCAATATTATTTTCTACTTTTCTGTAAGTAACACCGGCTTTATCCAGCATTTGTTTGGATGCAATAAAACTATCGGTAGCATGATATTTATCCGATAAATACACTACTTCTTTAATTCCTGATTGTATGATGGCTTTGGTACATTCGTTACAAGGAAAGAGAGCTGTATAAATTCTGCATCCATGCAGATCTCCTATATTGTTTAAAATGGCATTTAATTCTGCATGGCATACATAAGGATATTTTGTTTCTAATGTACTGCCCTGTTTTCCCCAGGGAAAATCATCATCACTACAGCCTATAGGCAAGCCATTATAACCTGCTCCAACAATTTTATTTTGTTTGTTTACAATGCAGGCACCTACCTGTGTACTGGGATCTTTACTGCGTTTGGCAGAGAGTAAGGCAACGCCCATAAAATATTCGTCCCACGAAATATAATTTGTTCTTTTTGTTTGCATACGATTACCGTTTGTAAAATTCAATTGAAAAGATAATGGCAATAAAGTTTGTTACAAAAAAATAATTATACAAATTAATAAACCTGATGTATTTGCTACGCTACCTACTTATTTCTTATATTTATCGCTATACATTTTATTATGCAGGGAAAAGAGAAACTAAATTTATTTAGCCTTATCATGATTGTGGTAAGCCTCGTAATAGGAATGGGTATTTTTAAAACACCAGCTACTATTGCAGCAAAATCAGGTACACCTGTTATCTTTTTTACTGCATGGATTATTGGAGGTTTTATTGCTTTATGTGGTGCTTTAACTTATGCCGAAATTGGTCAGCGGCTACCTGTTATTGGTGGTTATTATAAAATATTTTCGCATTGCTATCATCCGGCAATCGGTTTTACTGTTAACGTTTTGATATTGGTGAGCAATGCCGCATCCCTTGCTGTTGTTGCTTTAATTGGTGCAGATTATGTAAGCGATCTTTTATACGGAAGACCTTCCGGTGTATTTTTTAATGTGAGTGTTTCTGCCACTGCAGTGGCATTGTTTTATGGCGTGAATTTATTGGGATTAAAAACGAGCAGCCGTACTCAAAATTTTTTAACGCTTGTTAAAATTGCGTTGATATTATTACTCATCTCTACATTTTTTACAGGAATTACAGTTGAACCACATGGTTATAACGACGGAACCGTGTATCGTTACGATGGTTCCAATACGGCATTATTAATTATATTGAGTATGGTGGCTGTATTCTTTACCTATGGCGGTTATCAGCAAACTATCAATTTCGGCGGAGAAATAAAATCTTCTGCAACTATGCAGCGTGGTGTGGTAACAGGTATTTTAATTGTCTTGTTTCTATATCTCTCCATCAACTACACTTATGTAAAAGTAATTGGTTTTGATAAGATGAAGAATGCTAATGCCATTGGTGCATTGTTATGCGAAGCATGGTTTGGAACAGCTGGTGCCAAAGTGTTCGATCTATGTATGGTATTAAGTGTGTTGGCTTATGTAAATGTTATTTTATTAAGCAACCCAAGAGTAATGTATGCCATGAGCGAAGAAAAATTACTACCTGAAATTTTTAAATATCGCCATCCAAAAACAGGTGCGTTGGTTCCCGGTTTAACAATGTACGCATTGCTAACTATTGTTATAACTTTTTTTGGTAAAGGCGTAGATAATGTTTTAAGCTTTAGTATGTTTTTAGATTGTATTGGTATGAGCACTTCTGCGGCAACATTATTTATTCTCAGAAAAAGAAAACAAGGCGATGGTGCCGTAACCGGTTCATTAACAAAAGTACTGCCATTGCTTGCAGTGTTGTTTGTTTCTGCATACGGTTTTGTTGCAACTGCGGTGGTAATTGATAATCCTAAAGCAGCATTAACAGCGGTAAGCCTATTGGTAATTTTTGTGTTATTGTATTTTGTAGTGTATCATGGTAAGCATGAAAAGAAACATTGATAAATTTTTATGACACCGGCAGTAATATTTCATGGCAACGCCGGTTGTGTCACTCACTTCAACGTTTTAAACTATGCTGAACTTTTATTGTGTACAGTAAACAAAAACATATCTTAGTAACCTTGGTATTCTTTGTTGCTTTGCGAGAAAAAAATAGTTATGGACATATCCTACATACTTAACGAATATGCAGAAGACAGAGAAAATTATTATCGTGCTGTTTCTCCGCCTATTATTCAAACATCCAATTTTGCTTTCGAAAAAGTGGATGATTTAAGAAAAAGTTTTGAAAACGAGTATTCAACATGGTTGTACAGTCGTGGGTTAAACCCAACGGTCGAAATTCTTCGCAAAAAACTGGCAGTATTAGACGGTGCAGAAGATTGTTTGGTTTTTAACAGCGGGGCAGCAGCCATCTTTGCTGCAGTGTTGGCTAATGTGAAAAGCGGCGATCATATTGTTAGCGTAAAAGGTGTATATACGTGGGCAAGAAAAATGTTTGAAAATATTTTGCCCCGTTTTAATGTTACGCATAGTTATATAGACGGAAAAGATATTGAAAATTTTAAGAGAGCTATTCAACCGAACACGACCGTCTTCTATCTCGAATCTCCCAATAGCTGGACTTTTGAATTGCAAGATTTAAAAGCTGTTGCCATATTGGCAAAGCAACATCATATCATTACTATTTGCGATAATAGCTTTTGCACACCTGTTTATCAACGGCCATATGAATTGGGGATAGATTTGGTACTTCAATCAGCAACAAAATATATATCCGGTCACAGTGATACGGTTGCCGGGGTTTTAAGTGGCAGTAAATCGATGATAGAAAAAATATTTAACAGTGAGTATTTAAATATCGGTTCGGGCATCATGCCGTTTAATGCATGGCTGCTGATTAGAGGATTGAGAACTTTATCCGTTCGGTTAGAAAGAATTTCCCAAACAACAAATTCGGTAATTTCTTTTCTAAAAAATCATCCTTTGGTAGAAGATGTAATTTTTCCTTTGGATGAATCTTTCCCTCAATATCAATTGGCAAAAAAACAAATGAACGGTGGTTGCGGTTTATTTACTTTTATAGTGAAAGCGAAAAATATAGATGCCATTGAAACATTTTGCAATTCATTGCAACATATATTAATGGCGGTAAGTTGGGGCGGTTACGAAAGCTTGATTATTCCGGGATGCGCCGGCATAAAAAGAGAAGCTTTTATTGCAACTGCAAGAGAACACCGGATGTTGCGTTTGTATGTGGGGTTAGAAGAGGCGGATTATATTATAAAAGACTTAAATCAGGCTTTTAATAAAATGCTGCAACTTTCATAGGTAAATAGCTCCACTTGCATGTTTAAACTTTCCGCTTGTCTAAATTTTAGATAGTTGTTATCTATTCTGCTATTTTTGTTATATGATGAAATATCTATTCAATATTGCAGCTTTAACAATCTGCTTTGCTGCAATTAGCCAGGATAAATGGGATTTACGCCGTTGCGTAGATTATGCTACCAAAAACAATATTTCGGTAAAACAGTCCGATGTACAAGCCAGAATCAGTGCACTGCAATTAAAACAGGCAAAACTAAATGTATATCCAACTGCAAGTTTCTCGTCTAATCTGGGTGGCCAGTTTGGCCGTTCTATCGATCCAACAACCAACCAGTATACAACTACCCAGCTATTATCGCAGAGCTATACTGTGCAGGGCAATGTAACTTTATACAACTGGGGCAGAATAAAGTATAGCCTTGAATCCCAGAAAAACAATACAAAGGGGGCTTATTATGATATCGAAAAAAATATAAATGATATTTCATTAAATGTAGCTAATGGCTATTTGTTAGCCCTATCTGCAAAAGAACAGATAAAAGTTGCCGAGGTACAGGTAACTCAAACAATACAGCAACTGGATATTACCCGCAAACAATATGCAGCAGGCACTGTGCCGGAATTAAATGTGTTGCAATTTGAAGCAAAACTATCAACAGACAGCAGCAATTTAATTTCTGCAAAAGCTACGTTTGATCTTGACATTTTATCTCTGAAAGCATTGTTAAACCTGGATGCTGCAGCGGGTTTTGAAATTGAGGTGCCTGATGTAGACAAAATTCCGGTGGAAAGTTTTGCAGATTTACAACCGGATGTTGTATTTCAATTGGCGTTACAAACACAACCGCAACAAAAATCTAATTTGGTAAAAATAAAAGGTGCGGAAGAAGCAGTAAAAGCATATAGAGCTGCTATGTATCCTACGTTTAGTGCAGGGTATAGTTTAGGTACCAACTTTGCAAATTATTTACGTTCAATCGATCCTGCATCTCTTGTACTTCAAGGTAATGTTGCAACAGGAAATTTTGTTAACGTAGCCGGCACTAATTATTCTGTAATGCAACCTCAGTATTCATATTCTTATACACATAAATCGTTTGGTAAATGGTGGACCGGTTACGGCAATCAGTTATCAGACAACTTTACACAAAGAATTGCAGTAGGTGTTTCAGTACCCATTTTCAGTAACGGTCAAAACCGGATAGCTTACGAAAATGCCAAACTTAATGTAAGAAACATACAATTGCAAAGCGAGCAGGCAGATTATACATTAAAACAAAATATTTATTCTGCTTATGCCAATGCTGTAGCGGCATATCAAAAATACGTAGCTGGAAAGAAAAATGTAGAAAGCAATCAAAAGGCCTACGACTTTGCCAGTAAGCGTTACGAAATTGGATTGCTTGGAATTTTGGATTTAATAACCAATCAAAATAACTTAACAACAGCTAAACTTACTTTAATTGCCAATGAGTATGATTATATATTTAAAATGAAGTTGTTGGAATTTTATAAAGGCAATGGCATAAAACTTTAATTGAAAAACTGAAATATAAATTGATATGAATAAGAAATTGCTTTGGATAATTGTTGGTGTAGTAGTAATTGTTGGTGCTTTAGCCGGATTAAAAGCCGGTGGTGTTATTGGTAAAGAAGAAGGTATAAAAGTTTCTACCGAAAAAGCCGTTAAACGCACTATTACAGAAACCGTAACTGCAAGCGGAAAAGTTTATCCTGAAATTGAAGTGAAAGTGAGTTCTGATGTAAGTGGCGAAATTGTAGAACTGAATGTAGAAGAAAGTGATACTGTTAGAAAAGGGCAAGTAGTAGCAAGAATTTATGCCGATATCTATTCTACCCAACGCGATCAAATGAATGCAATGGTTGGGCAGGCAAAAGCACAGGTATCAAATTCTGAGGCAAACTTAAGCGGCTTAAAAGCAACATTAGATCAGGCAACATCTAATTACAACCGCCAGAAAAAATTATTAGACGATAAAGTAATCAGCCGTTCAGAATTTGAAACTGCAGAACAATCTTATAAATCTGCACAGGCGGGTTACAATGCCGCATTGCAAAATATTAAAGCGGGCCAATTAAACATTCAAAATGTACAAGCTCAGTTAGCTAAAGCAGATAAAGATTTATCTCGTACAACAATTCTTGCACCAATGGATGGTGTTGTTAGTTTATTGAATGTGAAGAAAGGCGAAAAAGTTGCAGGTAACAGTTTTAATGTGGGTACGGAAATGATGCGTATTGCAGATATGAACAGTATTGTAACACAGGTTGATGTTGGTGAAAACGATATCCCTAAAGTAAAAATAGGAGATACCGCTTTGGTTGAAGTAGATGCTTATAATACTCGTAAATTTAAAGGCATCGTTTATAAAATTGCTAATCCAAGCACATCAGCTTCTACATCATCAAGTACCGATGTTACCAATTATAAAGTGCACATCAGACTATTGGTGGATGGTTACAGAGATCTAATTAAAAAAGGAAGTTTTCCTTTCCGTCCGGGCATGAGTGCCAGTGCTGATATTCAAACAAGAACTGAAACCAATGTTTTAAGTGTTCCTTTAAATGCGGTAACAACAAGAGATAAAGAAGATGCTAAAAAAGATGATACCAAAAAGAAAGACGATACGAAAAATGCTACTGACCAAACTCCTGCCGTTAGCTCAGAACCAGACGAAGTGGTGTTTATCCTGCAGAAAGACAATACCGTTAAAAAATTCAAAGTAAAAACAGGTGTTCAGGATTTAAATAATATTCAAATTATTGATGGATTAAAAGAAGGTGACGAAGTAATTACCGGCCCGTACGCCACTGTTAGCAAGACTTTAAAAGATGGATTGAAAGTAGTGGTAACACCAAAAGACAAATTATACGACGATAAAAAGAAGAATTAGTTTTATAAGTTTTCTGATGATGAAAAAGGGAAGCAGATGCTTCCCTTTTTTTATGATAGATATTCCTTCGTATGTTTGTTTACTCAAACACCGGATATGCAGTTTGGAATAATTGGAAGCGGAAGCTGGGCAACAGCGATTGCAAAAATTCTTACCGATAACGGTAACAATATTCTTTGGTTGTTCAGAAACGAAAAGGTAATTACGCATGTAAAACATCGCAAGCACAACCCGCAATATTTAAGTCAGGTTTATTTTAACACCAATCAGTTAACCTTAAGTTCAAACATAGAAGAAGTTGTAAAAACCTGCAATGCAATTATAATTGCCGTGCCATCGGCCTATGCAGAAGATGTATTGGATGCATTACCCCGAAATGCTTTCGATGGAAAAAAAGTAGTCTCCGCCATTAAAGGAATTCTTCCCGGTTCCAATCAGCTGTTAAACGAATTTTTGATTGATAAATTCAGTTTCAATAGTCAAAATTATTTTACCATACTCGGTCCTTGCCATGCAGAAGAAGTAGCATCAGAAAAACTATCTTATCTCACTTTCTCCGGCATAGACGAAACTGAAACAAAAAACATAGCAGGCTTTTTTAAAACAGATTATATCAACGTAATAACCAATACCGATATAATGGGTGTTCAATATGCAGCCGTAATGAAAAATATTTATGCTTTAGGTGCAGGCATTGCCCACGGATTGGAATATGGAGATAATTTCTTAAGTGTTTATATTGCCAATTGTGCACACGAATTAGCCGTTTTCAGCAAACACTTGATGTGGGACGAAAACGATACCGAAGAACAAAATATTGTAAATTATGCTACTTCGGTTTATTTAGGGGATTTATTGGTGACCTGTTATTCCTTATACAGTCGTAACAGAACTTTCGGTAATATGATTGGTAAAGGTTACAGCGTTAAAACCGCACAACTAGAAATGAATATGGTTGCCGAAGGTTATAATGCCAGCAAGTGTATTCATAAAACCAACGAAACGGTTAAAGCCGAAATTCCTATTGTAGATACCATCTATCAAATTTTGTGGGAACATTTGCCTGCCGAAGAAGGCTTCAAAAAAATTGAAAATATTTTAAAATAAATTTTGTTGCCGGCATTTCAATTTCATGGCATCGGTTGTTGTGTCACTCACTTCAACGTTCTGTTCTTTGTGCATATTT
>Ga0310914_10000525_pt1 | contig 22674 bp, 20 predicted proteins | sample GREbulkMGAN108_FD_203450 | JGI IMG/M metagenome (GOLD analysis project Ga0310914, IMG submission 203450) | Lab enrichment of tropical soil microbial communities from Luquillo Experimental Forest, Puerto Rico - GRE.bulkMG.AN108 | ecosystem: Environmental > Terrestrial > Soil > Tropical forest >... | reverse complement strand
TACATGCAGTTATAGCTTTAGCTGATGTCTTATATGATTCTTTACCTATTAAACAATGGATTAAACAAGTTACAGTACCTACGTGTATAGTTCATAGCATTAATGATACATACATACCATTCGAATGCGCAGTAACTAATGCTAATTCTAGTTCTTATGTTAAGGAATTTATACCTATTAGAGGGGATCATACAACTCCTGAAATGACTCCAGAAGACATAGAAAGACTCCAAAAGTTCTTGGAGATATCTAGTTCCTGTTTTTCAGACATCTTTAAAGATTTCATGTTAGTTAAGGAGAACTCTCCTATATGTAAACTTTAAAGTACATATATTATAGCTTTATACAAGCTATAATATAGAAATTGGTTATACCACAACTTCATTGAAAGGCATAGAATTTTTCATTATAAAAATAGCAGTTCTCTAAAAAGAAAAATGTCTTGTTGCGGAAGCGTTTTTAACATTGTGATCGGACCTACTGGTCCCACCGGCTACACTGGCCCTACAGGGCCAACAGGTTACACTGGTCCTATCGGAGATCCAGGTGCAACCGGACCAACAGGTCTTCAAGGAGTGACCGGTCCTACTGGAGACGTTGGTCTTACAGGACCAACAGGTCTTCAAGGCGATACTGGACCAACCGGTTTCACTGGAGACATTGGTCCAACCGGACCAACTGGTTTACAGGGAGATATAGGTCCACAAGGTGATACTGGACCAACAGGTCCAACCGGTGATATTGGTTTAACAGGACCAACAGGTCTCCAAGGTTTCACTGGTGAAACAGGTCCTACAGGTCCTGTCGGAGCAACAGGAGCTCAAGGTATTCAGGGTGTAACAGGACCAACAGGTCTAAACCAATACGCCAACTTATATACTGTATCATCAGGTTTAACTGGAGGTAACATCGTACAATTCAATAACTTCCATACTAATGCTCCGGGAATTTTCACTGATTTCTCAACTAACTTAGGTATCACTGTAGCATTATCTGGTCGTTATTTAGTAGAATACATTGCTAACTTTGAGATTGCTTCTGGTGTTACCGGTTTAACTACAGGATTCATTGAATATGATTTAGATCTAGGCGTTATTCCAGCTAACATGGTAACTTCTTCAGATACATCGCTCTTCATCCCAACACTTTTGGATGCTAACCTTAAGAACTCTGGTGGTAGCTTTGTTCTTATCTTAACCGCTTTAGATACAGTTATGATGCGTATCACTGCTTCCTATAACTTAGGTTCATTATTACCTGCTACGGTTACGTTACCTGATCCAGATAGCACTCAAATCGTTATCACCTATCTCGGTGCATGAATAATTCCCTAACTAATTATACTTTAATCTTCTTATACTTTAACTATAATAAGTTGCTATAACTTATTATATATTCCTTCCTCTTATTGCATTGAGGTTTATTTATTATTATATTTTAGGCTGTGTAAGGGATGTTTGACATCCCTTATAGCCTTATATCTTTAAGAGTTCATGAAGGGAGCATAATATACTTATGAAAGATTCTAAAGTTATAGATCCTTTAGCTAGAGGTCCTCTAAGTTCATTAATTAAATCATAGATAGGTCTCTCGGAACCAAACTTGGCATTAGTATTCTTAGAGCAATAGATTAAGATCTGGGCTTCATCATAGGATGCTAAAGGTATAATGTTAAATAAATACTTGATTATAGGTAGAAACTTGGATCGTTGTTTGACGTTTAGATAATACATAACCATTAATGTATGTATCCCTGAATGGTTTAAGATATTATGATGAAGTGGTATACCCAGTTGCAATGCTAGAGACGTCTCCCATAACCTGTTATCTTCCTGCTTAAAGAGTTTACCTAAATTCTTAACATAGGATGAAGGTGGATACTTAATAGTATCGTAGCCTATCTTGAATTTAAGTAAGGATCTAATGGTATTAAGACCAGGTACTCGAGCTATTAATTCATAGTTGCGTTCATACCATCCAGCCGGAATCTTGATATCATTGAAATATTCAACATATTGCCTTGTGGGCTCTAGTTGTATTCTTCCAATGATTATCGGAATTCCCATGAGATCATGATTAACCAATTCTAGATCTAAAGTTATGAACTCTGGTACATTAACTAATCCAATACCTAAATCAATGATAGCATAATACCATCCAAAGCATGAAATGGTTCTATCCGTGAAGCAATAGTTAGTGATTTGAGCAACTATAGGAAGATATTTAAATGTTTCTTCAGAGATTACTGGATTTATGGTATGATATTCATGCATTTATTCATGTATTTTATTTAACTTGGTGGAGGTCTCATTTGTGTGCTTTGAACTGGAACACTTTGTGTTGGTACCCTTACAGGTTGTCCTGAAGGTACTTGACCTGTAGACATTTGTCCCTGGGTTCCTGCAGCTTGAGCTCTGGTATCAACTACTCTAACAGAGGGCTGAGATGGAGCTTGGTTTCTATTGCTGAAGACAAAGTATATGACTACACCAATGACTAGAACTGCTGCCACGATGAGAATGATAATTAAGATATTACCAAAGCCAACCGTAGTGGATTGAATCTGATCCTGTTGGGCTTTAAGTTGGTTGTAGGCTACAGCTTTAGCTACATTCTGGACGAAACATGTAGTAGATATATCACCAGTTTGATTGAATGTAGCAGAGCCAGCTATGTTGCTATTAAGTATCGCTGTAGTGTTACCTCTTCTAACATTGGAGATATTTTGTTGACACGAATTGAGGGCCGTCTGAGTTATATTATTTTTTATCTCTTGTTTAGCTATAGCTATGTTAGTATTTTGGTTGATAACTGTTTGAAACAGGAAAGTATCAGTGGTTTGTTTCTGTTTCTGTAATGAGTCTACTAGGTTATTTACCTCTACATCTAAGGAAGAATCTATAACATCACTACCTGATATCTTACATACTTGATCGAATGATAAATTGCCTCCAATGTTAGAACCACTGATGATTACAGTGTTATATTCATCTATATTAGTGCAATCTCTTGTGGAAGTATTTAATACTGTTTGCATCATGTTGTTTGCTACGGTCTGAGTTACACTCGCATAATTATACTGAGTGTTAGCCATTTATTTTAAAAGGTTAAATGCAAGCTAATACAATTGTAGATAAAACTACCACTATTTATTGTGATGGATCTTTTAGTCCTAACACTGGGATGGGTTGTGGAGTATACATACTTAACTCTAAAAGTACATATAATTGCAAGAAGTTTAAGCCTGATGATACTCAAGCTTCAGCACCTAGAGCTGAACTTTACGCCATCTATATAGCTATCTATGAAGCTAGTTTGGTTGAAGGTCCAGTAACTATATACAGTGACAATGAATATGCAGTTAAGACCTTCAACATTTATTATCCCAATTGGATCAACAGAGGTATGACCAAGAGTTCTGGTAAAAGTCCTAAACATTTAGATCTCATTACCCCTATGTATGAGTATTTTGCATCCCAGAATGGTAGGATTATTATCCAGCATGTTTACGGACATCAAGGCATTGAAGGTAATGAAAAAGCCGACACATTAGCTAAAGCAGCCTGTTCGTTAACGCCTGGAACTACCCTTGAAACCATGGAATAGTAGTTCAGTGAGATAAACACATATAACACGAAATAAGTCTTCGTGTTATAACATATAAGATTTCATGAAATCTAGGAGAAGTCATACTGTAAATTTATTACCTAACTTCTTGCTCGTACAATTATAACATGCATTGATGTTATAATTTAATGTGATAACTAATACTTTATTTAGTACTTTGGATCACATTCAGGTTTGCACTCTGGTTCACACTTTGGCTTACATTCTGGTTCACACTTTGGCTTGCAACAAGGTGTTGGACAACATTTCTCATCTACAATAGCTTTACGGACGAGAATGTAGATAATATAGAGGATGATAATCCATACAATGATAACTGCAAGGGCAGCTAAGAAAACAGCCCATCCATTATTGCAACACTTCTTTTTCTTGTTCTTATTATTCTTGTTGTTACAGTCGTTATCACAGTCATTATTCTCCCAAGCCCAGATGGCCCAACCCACAATAATAGCTAAGATCAAAGCAATAACGAAGGCGATTCCAATGTTAGCTCCAAACCACCAAAGAATGGCGAAAACGATAAGGAAGAGGATAAAGGCTCCAAGCCAGAAAGCTCCTGTCGAACAGTTGTCCTTGTTGCAACTGTTATGATGGTTGTTATGACCGTTGTCATATTCTTCACGATTGCGATCACTAAAAGATTCCATTGTTATCGGTTCTTTTCTCAGCTAAACGAATAAAAATTTCTATTTTTTTATTATTTTGGATTTCAACCAGGTGCTTGAATTTTTTCACTGAAATAAATGGTATTCACCATTGAAGAATTCACTAACTACGTAATCCAAAATGTGAGAGCTAACTCCACCAGAGATAGAGCCAATATTGCTTCGATTAATGATAAGAAGAGAAGGGAAAGAGAAGCTGTAATCGTATCTAAGGTTAAGCCTTGCGTAATAGAATCCAACATCTATTCTAATTTGGACCATATTAGAGATGGTAACTTAACAAGTTTATATAATGACCAGTTCTACAGTGAAGGCTTCATGAGATATTTAGCTGAGATATCATGTCCCATCTTCTATCCCATGGCTTCTAATTCAACTATAGTCAAGGAATGGCTTAAGGACTTCAAGAAGATTGGAGCTGAAAGTGTAGAAGGTGTAGCTATCATGGCCTCCATCTCAGATCATGATAAATTATTCATCATTAAGGGTCCTAGATCCAAAAGCTCCGATCTAGCCCACGAGGCTGTTGTGGGTTTGGCTTTGAATCCGTTACGAGCTATGATCCCTAACTTTTCATGGGTCTTTGGAGTTCTTAGATGTAGTCTTCCAATCACCGATAAGGATAAAGTTCTTTCATGGTGTGACGCTAACGATCCTGTAACTTATGTAGTCTATGAAAGAGTACCTGGCGTCTCCTTGAAGGACTTCATCCAAAAAGCCACCCCAGAGCAGTTCTTAGATGTCTACCTTCAAGTTCTAGAATCGGAACACATGGCATCCAAGTTCTGTCAATTCACTCACTATGATCTTCACTATGAAAATGTAATAATTAGACCCTTAGATCAAGAAGCTACTATTGCCTATGAAATAGATGGTAATGTCTTCTATCATAGAACTAAGAATGTAGCTACTTTCATTGACTATGGTTTCTCCCACGCGGTTTACAACGGTGAACATTATGGTCGTTATGACTTCCAAGGTTATTCAGTGTTACCAGATAGAGCTTATACTATGTTTGACGCCTTTAAGCTTCTATGTTTCTGTATGATCGTAGCTCCAGCACCCCTCCAACCTTTACTCCAAACCATGCTAAGCTTCTTCACTAAGGAGAGATCAGCTGATGTACTCAAACAACTGGGAGTGGAAACAGGCATCTATTATTCTTTACCTTACCAGTTAGGTTCTAAGATGAAGCTTAAGGACTTCATTGATTACATATTACTTAGATCTAAACCAGATTTCATAACCTTAGTTCCAACTAATACTAAGATTTTATCCTGTAATCTCTCAGGAACTTGTTTAGACACAGATGCTATAGTTAAATACACTGGAGTAGATCATAAGGGTGAATTAACTTCTATCACTGGATATAAGATAGCTCTATTACATGGTCAGATAACACCTGAGATACGATCTAAGTTCAGGGAATTATTCAGGAATAGACTTTACATTGAATCTTACGCCAGTATTAGGAAAGACATAGAAGTATTATCTGATCTGATCAGTGAGACTAAGCCTATTGTAGCCTTCTCTAATCCAAGTATTGCCATGCGAAACCTTCAGGATCCTAAAGTTAGAAGTTTATACAAGAATTATGTTAATAAAGTAGTAGATATGGTAGCTAAATATAATCACATATTAGAAAGTTATGATGCCATGATTATGGTAATGAATGACCTGGATTACGATGTTGAAGGTGTTCAAATCCATCAGAGAGCTGTTACTAATGCTTATAGTGGACGTCTCAATAGACTCATAACTGGAATCATGAGTGATATAAATGTTATCAAATCCTTATCTGTTAATTACGGACCAGAGTTATCATGGTTCTTCCAAATCTTACCTAACTATGTTGATGCTCTAAGAATTTGATTGTAATCATATCCTTGATGGATTAATTTGGAATGGAAATGTCGGACGCTATAAGCATCGACGTCGCGGATAGCTTCAAAGATATAATAGATGAACGATTAGGTCAATCTAAGATTAAAGCTAATATACTAGGTATCAGCCTTGGAATACTTGTGGCTCTAATTTTAACTGGTTCTGCCATAGGCATAGCCGTAGCTCTAATTATAGTGTTTCGAAATCAAAGCCTTGAAGCTAAAAAGAATGCAGCCATCCAAATAGCTAGTTATTCTGGCTCTGAAATATCTAAGTTCTTGGAACTCAACTTCCAAACACTTCTAGTTATGACACAATCCATTACGCAAAACAACTACGTAGTTAACGATCTAACTTATAGAACTATGGCATCGTGGCTAAGAATGGATCATCCAACTATAGCTGCGTATGAATATGCTCTAGGTCCAGATATGACTCTGGAATATGAAGATCCTATGCCTTCTCCAGTCCTAGGACTTCAATTACTAAGATACAATAGCCTTCATGCCACCCAAATAATGAAGGCTATATCTAATAGAGCTATAACACTCTATGGTCCCTTTCCCTTAATTCAAGGTGGCATAGGAATGAATGCATTTTATCCCATCATCTATCCTAATGGAACCACTTATGGTCTTTCTTCTATCATGATTATGCTCAATGATGTCCTGAGTTCCTTAAGAATCTATGAGACTCTAATTAATTATAACTACCAGTTCATTAATTCTTATGGTATATTTGCTCAGAACAACGGAACCACTCTCATTAATGCTATGGGAACCAATGCAACATTATTTTACGATTCCGTTAATGTTACTCTAAATCTTTCTAATGAAACTTGGATTCTTTCTATTACACCTATCAATGGATGGCTTCAAGATGACTATATTTGGCTTGAAGTTATTCTAATTACTGCTTTCGGATCTCTAGTTGCACTTTCCAGTATCATGGTTTTAAGGGAGATAGTCATGAGTATTTCTGGGCGTAGAGATTTCCAGTTTGCTAGAGATGCCCTAGAACGTCAAGTAACCATGAGAACTAGGGAAATCTTGCAAAACAACCTCAAACTAGTGTCTCAACTAGAGCAAAGAGAAGACATAGAAAACGTTTGGGGTTTATCATGGATTGTAGCTAATAATGGAATTGTGACATCCTCTAATGAAACCTTCTCTAATCTTATGAAAGAATCATTAGTAGGTAAAACTTTAACCGAAATATTTATAGAAGCTATACCCTTCCTCCCGGGTAAAACCTACCAACGTAAACTTACACTTAGGGTTAATTCAACTACTATTAAAGCAACCATTAAATCCTCAATCCCTGATAAGATAACCATTACTACTTCCTATATCGATGAATCTCAAAGTTCCACCAAAGAATCCGTAAGCAGCAAACCTTAGATAAATAAGTTAAAGAAAATATAATATCTTAACTCAAGATGTTATAGCTCTTTTGCGTAAATACATTCTATAATATCTTATCTATGGAGATATTATATTCTTTAACGTAGTTAGATTATAACCCTTACTATAATTGTATAAATTTTTATTAATTATATTATAGTCTTAACATAACTGGATACTAAATATGTTATATAGAGATTTATATTTTTATATCTCGCAGTTCTTAGGGGCTTTAGATACTATTAAATCCTTAGATACTGTATGTAAAGAATCTCATATGTTAATTTCTAAGGATAAGATTCATTCTCTACAACTGGTACTAGCTCAAGATCAAAGATTTGTATATGCATGTAGTATTGGATGTTTAGATGCTATAGCTTACTATTGGAATGACTCTCTAGTATATGATGGATCTAAAGAAGCGTGTAATAATGGCTTGTATAAAACAGTTCTATACTTAAAGCCTAGAGTTTTGGGCGATGATTTAATGATAGCAGCTATCAAAGGTGGAGATCTAAGAATAGTAGAATATCTATACATCAGAGATGTAGAATTAAAACATAAATTCGTTTACATGGCATGTGTCTATGATAATTTAGCTATAGCTAAGTATATAGCTCAAAGATTAGATGAAGGCTTAGCAGATTATCTCAACAACATTAACGCTGTAGAATATTGTATTAATCAATGCCATGAAGACGTAGAAACTATACAATGGTTAGTTAATCTTGGAGTAACCTTTGACGTAGATAAATGTCTTATCAAAGCGTGTAACTTTAACTTTGAATTAGCTAAGTATTTTGGTGATAAATGTTATAATGCTGGAGTACTAGATGTTGCTATCTTAGAAGCGTGTAAGAGTGGCAAGATTGAAACGGCTAAGTATTTAAAGGATAAAGGAGCTAACCTTTATAGTTATGGAAACCCTGCACTAATATTAGTTAAGTTAGAACATCCTAACGTTAGAACCTTAGAATGGTTAAAGGATGAAAACGTGGACATGGAACCCGTCATGGAGTATTACACTTATAAAGTGGATATAGCCCCCGATCTACTAAGATTCCTTAGAACTAATTCTACAGGAAGATGGTTATGCTGCAATCTATGTCTCAAAACATGTTTAATGGGTTTGATTACGATCGCATTAATTGTGGCTTTTCTATTATTCTTGACGCCTTTTGGTATCATAGGAATCATAGCTACTACTGTTAAATAAAAACTTGGATTTTATTCCTGAAATATGTATCGTGATATATACAACATTGTGGCCCAATATTTAGGTCCCATATATACATTGAAATGCTTAGATCGTTTATCTAAAGGAGCTTATGGACTAGTCTCTAAGCAAGATAGGAAGCTGTTAAGGACTCTATATAAGATGCCTAAAGACTTACGCTTCAACTATGCATGTAGGAAAGGTTCCATATCTTATATCATGTATTTTGCAGCATATTGTAACTTTCATGTTAATGGAGCTCTGGAATGTCTCAAAGTTAGAAATCTAGAAGCTATAGAATGGCTAATTAACAATAAATATATAACTAAAGATAACGGACAGATAGTTATGGAAGAAGCATGTAGATATGGCTATGATACTTTAGTTTTTAAGTTGATAGAGCTTAGAACTCCCATTAATGTAACTAAGTTAATATATAACTCTAGCATCGGAGGCAGCTTAGTTTTAGTTAAGTATTTCTGGTCCTATCTCAGAGTTAAGGATCTAGAATATCTAAATAGAACAAGCATCTTAGAACAAAGTGTTGAATATGGTAACTATCAAGTTACTATGTGGCTCTTAGATCATGGTATAAACATGAAAATAAATCATGTAAAATTAATGGTTAAGGCTGCTTGGGCTAATTCCTTAGATTTAGTTAAGTATTTTCACGCTATGGGAGTTCAAGGAACCTTAGGATTAGAGTGGTCGTTGCATGCAGCTTGTTATAATAACAACATAGCAATGGTCGAATTCTTGTTAGAAGGAGGAGCTAATCTACACTATAATGATGATATGCCATTAGTATATGCTATTAGAGGTCAGAGTGTTGACGTCTTAGAATATCTAGAAACTCAAGGTTGTAGTTTAAAGAAATATATAGCCCATAAGGGTATGCCCTATGGAGTTAAAATTAGTCCAGAGTTCAAGGAATACATGATCCTTAAAGATGCATACACTGCAGCTAGATCTCATAAAAGGTGTCATATAATTATCATGTTAGTCATAGTTTTAGCGATACTTCTATGTTTAAGTAGCGTTATTATACCACCCATAATTGCATCCATCTACATTAAGAAACAATAAATATCTTAAATATAATGACATGATTATATGTCATTATAGATCAAAGTATAAATAGATCGTAAATGTTATATACAGACATTTATAGAATTATAGCTGATTATTTAGGCACAGTTAACACTCTTAAATATTTAGATAGAGTTTGTATAGATTCTCATGGATTAATAGCCAAACGACAAGTAAATGTATTGAAGCGTATCGTGAAGAAACCTCAAGCTCATCGCTATCTTGAAGCTTGCAGAATAGGATCCTTAGAGCTTATCTTATATTTTGCTAGAACTATGAACTTCAGTGATCCTATGTTGTATACTTATGGAGCTCTAGAGTGCTTAAAACTTCATAAGCTAGAAGCTTTGGATGTCCTGATTAAGGAAGGTTATCTCACTAAATATAATTCTAAGATGTTACTTACTAATGCATGCGCTTATGGTCATGAAGCGTTAGTATATAAGTTGATAAGTATAGATACAAAGTTCATCTTAGATGAAGTTATATTCAAAGCAGCTGTCCATAACCATATATTATTAGTGAAGTTCTTCTGGTCTTATGCCACACCAGAAACTAGAGAAAGATTAAGTTATAAACAAATAATAGCCCATTGTATCAGTAGAAGAGCCGAAGAGGTAGTCATGTTTTTATGGGATAGTATTCCTGGAGATATAGATGAATGCATTGTTAATGCAGCTTGGTATAATTGCATGTCTTTAGTTAAGTGGTTCTGTGATAAGTATAGTTATTTACATCTTAATTCTGCATTACTTGGAGCCTGTCACAATGGTAACGTAGAAATGTGTCAGTATTTGGTTGCCAAAGGAGCAGATATTCACTGCGAAGGAACCATTAAGAGAGCTCTTGAAAGTTGCAACCCTGAAATCATAGAATATCTAGAGGAGTTGGGTTGTGATATTAGAAGTTATATAAAATATGATAAGATTCCAGATTTAGAACCTGAATTTGCAGCATATTTAGAGAGAAGATATGGTTTATGGATTAGAGGCAGAGTATGTTTATGGCTTAGTACTATCTTATGCGTTATAAGTTTGGTATGTTTGATGATAGTTGTGTTATTTATGTTAATTGGTATACCAATGATAATTAGTTTTTAAGCTATAGAGAATGAGATATAAATTACAAGATGAGAAGATCTTGTAATTGAAATTTTTATGTATTATAGTATGACTACCCCATAGCATTTAAATCATGCAAGATACAAATGCTTACCAGAACTTGAGCCCTAGAAGTCATGTTAGATTAAGACCTGAGATGTATGTATCTTCTACTGCCATTCAAACTAGAGAAGATTTTGTGTCTGTCACAGATACTAATGGTAATACTAGAATAGCAAAACAAGAAATACCAGTATCCGATGCTGTAGAGAGACTTTTCATTGAGATTTTATCTAATGCATCAGACAATATTATTAGAAGTAGACAAGCTGGAATGGAAGAATCTTTAATTAGAGGAGTAGATGTTACCATGACGAATGATATAATTAGTGTTACTAATTATGGCATGACTATTCCATTAGATATACATCCTCAAATGAATATTCCAACACCTACAATGATATTTGGTCGTCTTAGATCCTCCTCCAACTATGGAGATGATAGAGCCGGCGCGGGAGTCAACGGTCTAGGGTGTAAACTTTGTGTATTACTATCCAGTGTATTTAGAGTAACTATCGGTAATGCTATTCAACATAAATCTTTTATTCAAGAATGGTATAATGGGATGGGTATTGAAAGCGAGCCTCAAATCACCGATTATGCACAAAATGTTTCATTCGTTACTATAGAATATAAGATGGATTTTGGATTGATGGGTTATACAAATGCTTCATATACAGAGATAGATTTAGCCTTATTTAAGAGACACGTCATGGATTTATCTTTCACATCTAAGGTTGAAACTAGCTTTAATGGTGAAAAGTTTGATCTGAGAGATATTAAGAAATATGTCAAGATGTTTACTTTTGTTCCAGAACAAGCAGCTAATATAGTTCACCTAGAATATGCTAATGGAAGTGAAGGAAATGGTAATTATTGGAATCAAGTTAATAATTTACCTATGATTGAGATGTGCGTAGTAGAAACACCTGATGATGCATCTAATGTAGCTTTTGCTAATGGCATTTTTAATAGAAATGGTGGAGTTCACGTTGAAGCAGCTACAACTATAGTTTCCGATGTATTAGTACCTAAAGTTAATGCATTATTCGAGAAGATAAATTCCGATAAGAAGGAGAAGAAAGGCAATATAAGTGTCAACAAGAAGAATATCAGACCTCATATTAGTATTATCATTGCTGTTAGAATAGCTAATCCATCCTTCGATTCTCAATCTAAAACATGTCTCAAAGGACCAAAGCTAAATATTAAATTCACTGAAGAGGAAGTTAATAAATTATCTAAATTTTCATTGCTATATAAGAGACTTATACAAGAAGCTGAATCTAAAATGCTTAACGTCTTAAAGAAAGGAGAAAGAACAGGTAGATCCAGACATATATTCGATGTGGATGTTACCGATGCTAATTGGGCAGCAACTAAACGGGCCAGTGAATGTGTTCTTATGATAACCGAAGGTAAATCAGCCACTGGATATGCCACTCATGCCATTAAACATATTCAAGGTGGAAGAGATATTTGTGGTATCTATCCTATGAGAGGTAAACCTCTAAACACTATGAACGTAGGTTTAGCTCAGATCATCTCTAACAATGTCATCATGGAACTCAAGAAAGTTCTTGGTATTAAGGAGGGAATAGATTATACCGATGATTCTAATTATAAGACATTGCGTTATGGTAAACTTTTAGTTATGGCTGATTCAGATGAAGATGGTAAGCATATTATTGGATTAGTGTTGAATATCTTTCATACTATGTATCCATCCTTATTACAGCGTGAATTCGTTATGATTTTGAGAACACCTATCATTAGAGTAGACAAGGGTAGAGAAAAATATAGTTTCTATTCCCATCAAGAGTATGATGTATGGTCTCAACAAACACCTAATTTCCAGAAATGGAATCACAAATATCTTAAGGGTTTAGGTTCATCAGAACCTAAGGAAGTAGAGGAGGACTTCCAAAATCCACATTATGTCCAAATAGTATATGATGAATATGCTGATCCATATCTTAAGTTAGCCTTTGATAAGAAACTTTCCGATGAACGTAAGAAGTGGATCGCTACTATTCAACAACCATTGGGTATTGAAACTTGGCAAAGATTACCAGTTTCTCATTTCATTAATGAGGAATTGGTCACATTTGCAAGAGACAATCTAGCTAGATCTATTCCAAGAATTCTAGATGGTCTTAAAGAATCTTCTCGTAAGATTATGTGGGGTGTTTATTGCCAATGGGGAGGATGCGGTCGTTATGAGAATGGCCAACACAAAATTAGCAAGACCGATGTTAAGACTGCACCTTCAGCCAGATCAGATAAAGTGGATTCGTTCTCAGGTTTTGTTTATAAGAATACCGCTTATAAACATGGACAACAATGTCTTTCTAAGACTATTTCAGGGATGGCAGCTGATTATCCCGGAGCTAACAACATGGCATATTTCTACCAAGATGGAATGTTTGGTACTAGAATCCTATTGGGCCAAGATGCGGCTCAACCTAGATATGCTAGCGTTAAACCAATAGGATGGTTACCTTATATCTATAAGGTGGAAGATTTCCCCATCATGGATTTCAGAACCGATGAAGGTGAAGATCAAGAACCTGTAACCTTCTTACCTATTATTCCAATGGTTTTAGTTAATGGTGCTGATGGCATTGGATCCGGTCACTCTACCTTCATTCCTAAGTATAACCCAACAGACATCATCAAGTGGTATAAGATGAGGCTTTCAGGATTACAATATCTACCTGAGCCTCTTCCATGGTATAGAGGCTTTAAAGGTACAATAGAACCAGTATCCATTAGAAGAACTCAAGTTGAAGAAACTATAGAACGTGAGGTTGAAACAGAAGAGGATGATGGTACAGCTCAGGTGACTGAAGATCAAACTTTTGGTTCTTCAGGCTCTCTACACAGAGCTTTTAAGATTTCTGGTTGTATGCATCAGGAAGGTTCCGATATTGTAGTAACTGAGATTCCTATTGGTAAATCCATTGATTCCTACGAGAAGTTCCTCAAGAAACTAGTAGAAGATGGTCAGCTTAAAGATTATCATAGTAAATCTAATGAAAATAATGCACACTTCATTCTTAAAGAATACAAAGGTCCGACTTCGATGAGGGATCTTAGATTAGTTGCAACCATGGGTATCACAAATATGGTACTTTTGGACAATAACAATGCTCCAATTAAATATACTACTGCTAATTCCATTTTAGAATCCTTCTACCAACAAAGGTTAGGTTACTATGAAAAGCGTAAATATCATATACTGGAGGAAGCCCTCAAAACCATATCCGAACTCACTGAAAAGTATAAATTTATTCATGAAGTTGTATCTGGAACTATTATAGTTTACAAGAGAAAGATCTCAGAGCTTAAAGCTGAGATGGAGCAGAAAGGCTATTCTAAAGAACTATGTACATCTGTATCTCTAAGTTCTTGTACTGAAGAACACATGAATGAGTTATACCAAAAGATAGAGCAATTAACACAAAAATACAATGAAACCTCAGAAACTACCATCGAAGCCATGTGGGTTTCCGATCTAGAACAACTAGAGGTAGCCTATAAACGTCACTACAAAGAATAAGCATCTAAGAGATGTTAATCTTCAATGAAAGTTCCTACTACATTATTATACACTATGCCACCTATAATATCTCCTATGTGAGATATTATATAACCGATATAAAAATTTATCGTTGGCTCGTACAAATGTATACAGTAATTCACGATCAATACCTCGATATAATTGGTGAAGACATTGCTTCTGATATTAGTTCTTTCTTTGATGATATAACCATTATACTTCAATGGGATCGTGATTTATTCTTATCTTGGTTAGAGCAACTAGGTAAAGTTCATACAGATGCTATAATTTATATCTATTCTAGAAGGCATTTACCTCAAGGTAGTGGTATATCACATGAAGGTATAAGACATAGCATATCTTATATTAAATTCATGAAATATGTTAGAGAGTTCTGCATTAGTAATGGATATATAGAGAATCGTCCCATTAGAACCAAGAATCACAGCTCTAAAAGAGTACAAGAAGAGTTATATGTATTAGATATGTTAAATAATTTATCCATAGATGAAGAACAGGACGAAACTATTACAATGGATGAGTGTTTAAAGTTCTTCAAGAAGGTCAAGATATAGATTAAAGTATAAAAATAATAAGACGCTTAATGTCTTATTATTGCATATTAGTATTTAATTATAGCTAAATTATCACCAGGTTTAATTACGATGGTCTGATAATTTCCATTGTAAAGAGTGAAGTAGAAGCGTCCATCTGCATCATAAGCAGCTGTCTCATTTATAGTGCAGTTGAGAGCTGCTAATTCTGGATGCGCTATGGCTATATGATTAACTAGTAGAGCATTAGTTTCAGCTGATCTTACATGGATGTAGTTCTGAGGATCTATATAATATTCAGTGGCAAAAGTACTAGTAGTGAACCATGAGCTATTCTTATCAGCTGGATGTAGGAATCTTCCAGTAGAATTATAGGTTTGAATTTCAGGATCTAAAGTTACGGTTAGTTGAAGCAACGGCATTTCTGGATACAACCTTAGTATTTATATCTAATGGAATTCATAGTTCTATATTTTTGGGACAGAATAACATACAAATAAATTAGATCTATGTTATGAGATGCTATAACTAAACGATCCATATCCAGATTGGCTGAAGCTACGTTATATTTCTTGAGATATTCTCTTATAGTATCAATAGCCTCAAAGTATGAGATAATGATGACTGCTCTACCTTGTTCTTGAAGTGCATTGAAGGTTTTAATGGCAGTATCAAAGTTAAAGGTTCCCTGAGCGTATTCTAGAAGCCTTTGAGAATTTATTTCATCCTTGGTAACCATAGCATATGATCTCAACGGATAGTTAAAACCATTGATGAAGTCTGAAGGTATTGTTGGTTCCATACTTGATATTCTAAGAGTTAAATCCTCCGCTTCTAACTCTAATTTATTGTACTCGCATGCATCTAATACATAGATGATATTCTCATGAGTTAGGATAAGATTATATTCCGTTCGTTTTAGGATAGGAAATCCAGCTTTGACTAACCTCTCGAATAGCTTATTAGTCTCATCTAAATCATAGGAATCGGATAGAACTACTTGCTTATACTTCTTAACTAATTTAATGAAAGGTTCGTATATTTGGTCGGGATAGACTTCAGGATGTAACTCGTGAAGCTTATCTAACTCCCCTAAGATTCTAGTTGTATCCGTTACGATAGTGAATGTAGTTTCCATTTTAAGGAGATAGATAAGTAGTAACGATAATTAATAGTTTTATATGCAAACGTTTAAACCTAAATGTACTGTACCAAGGGTGAATATAATTAGAACTAATAGAACTGTGACCAGGATGAAAGTCTGAAGGTAATCTCCTAGACTGTCTCCAGATACGTTGCATTCTTCAGTAATAAGAATTACAAAAACAATAAAAGAGATCCAATAAGCTAAGACGATAATTACAATCCAATGTTTACTGCCATACCATCTTAGAAGTATGATGAAAAGAATAAAGAAAATAATAAATACCACAAAGGGTACACCCAGCAATTCTGTCATTCTTTTGTACTTTTATCTACTATGAAGACTTTATTACGTTTAAGTATTAAATTTGGTGATATATTAGCTCTTAGGATAGGTATCTTTTCTTATGAATATACTAAACATATCAGGGATGAATGTCTCAAGGATTATAATTTAAACTTTATAATTCATGTACCTTATTTAGAAGCTGGACCTTGTATACAAATAATAGAAAAACTAACATCCAATGTTTATATCATAGCTCATGGTGAGGATCTATATTATGATACTGGATCTAACCTCAAGAATAAAGAATTGTTGATCTCCAGTATTGCTACTATCATGTCATATGTTACGCTTCTAACTGAAACGAAAATAGATACATATTATTATACTACGTTTCAATCCTCTGATGTTACAGATAAACCTAACGAAATCATGAAACACCAGATAATGATATATCATGAAAATCCAAGTTATTGTATTCTTCTTTAATACTTCGCTAATGATACACTTCGCTAATTATAATACCTTGATAACCAAGGTATTATACTTTTTACAATAAGGTAATTCCAACTTGCTCTGGTGTTAAATTATACCGTTTTAATCTCTCATTCAAGATTCTATAACATTTATGTAAAGATTCTGTAAGATCTTTATATTTAGCTCTAACTATACCTTCATTGTTTTTAGTTAAATCTATTGTTTTCAAAGCTTGTTCCTTCTGTTGTATCATACTTAACAGATCTTGAAAGGATTTAAGCTCCGAGTTTTGGGTTTTAGGTGGTAACATTCTTACTATTTCAGGATCTATATTGGGGTCAACATATCTTTCTTTAACTTTAGCATTAAGTTGACCATTTAAGAGATTTATTTGGATGTTTTCTTCGGAAGTTAGAGGTCTCTCTTTTTCTATGATTTGATAGTCTTTTAGCTTCATAGTGCTAGGGTGCTGGGATTCTGGAACTGTAAGAGGTATGAATTGTACAGGTTTCTGTGTTATAGGTTCTTTCATTGTTCCGTCTAAAACAGTATTATAGATATTGTTTCGTTGAAAGATTAAACCTTTTAGGATAAGGGCTTCAAGAACATATTTAACTATAGGCTTAATTTCATGAACTAAAGCTCTAAGTTGATTAGTATTGGATCGTTTATGAAGGGAGTTATTGGCAGCTATAATACTTAGCTTAAAGAGATCATCAACATTATATAGAGCATTGTAGATGAAAGGTGTTATATAACTAGTATATTGTTCCATAAGTTGTTTGAAACATTTAATAGATAAAATTACATCTCTAGCCGCATATTCAGCCATTTGTCTATCATAGTTTAAGCCATCATAGAATTTATCCCAGTTATGTTTCATAGTACCTAACTTACCATATCCTATTAATTTATTAGCTATGAAATCCATACCTAAGTTAGTTTCACCTAGAAGTTCAGCTATAGTTTGATTATCTATCCAATTGGATACTTCAACTCCTATTAGAGCTAATTTCCTGACATCCACAGATATATCAAAACCTACTTTAATAGTAGTACCTCTCATTAAAGTAATGAAGTTGGGTGTTTCAAGTAATATCTTAGGAGTGATAGATGCTACATTAATGATGTATGTATATTTATTAATCCCGAGTTGGATAATGGTAGGTGGTGAGTCGGAAGGCTTAACATTAGTTAATGAAGTTTCGGTATCTAATCCTATGATGGATTCTTTGAGAAGAAGTTGACATATACCATCCAAGAGATAGGAATTATCATTGTCTATTATGAGACAATGATATTGTTCATCAAGATTAAAAGTAAACATGGGTTTACTATCACCATTATATAATTAAAATATCAATGTTACGAATTTAATTCGTAACATTTCTTATGGTATAATTACTGTTGCTGGAAGTTCTGACTAGGTTGTTGAGAGTTATTAGTAGGATATAACATATCGTTAGGATTATTATTAACAGGAGGACGTTGATTATATTGTTGGTTAGTCATAGCATTAATGTTTGGTAGTTGAAGTAGAGGACCAGTAGTTTGATTATGAAGTTGCGATTGAATCTGATGCAAGGTTCTCTTAATTTCATCCATATCGTTATATATTTGTTCAACCATTTCGATTAAGGATGGATTGTGTTGAGGTTTATAAGCTTGACGATTGTTGTAATTGTTACCTACAAAGTTATCTCTGCTGTACTGCGGTCTAAAGTTCGGATTGTAAGACATAAATTACTAGATTTCTGGAGAGTTTCCCTGAGACCCGGAATCGGATTTAATTGGTAGAAATCAATTTGGAACAATATATCGCTCAAGATGTGGGCTAAGCTATCGGGTGATGGATTACATCCTAACAACTCATAGGATATTTTAAGCAAAATTAGCTTGAGTTTCCTATTCTGAAGGGAACCTTGAGCACATTGTAATGGCAATTCAGGATAAGAGGTGACCGAACAAATAGTATTCATAGAAATAGCTATATCATTAGTTAAACGTTCTAAGCTATTGAGACATCGAAATAAGCTGTCTAAGGGTTCAATAGTTGTTTGAGCTAAGACATGGTATATATCAAACCATGAAGCTGGAGCTCTAATATGCTGCACAAAGCTTTGAAATGATAATAGCTGCTGGTTGGCGGCTTCTAGTTCGTAAGCTTTGGTTATCCTATCCTCACCTTGGAGCCATACTATACCATAGGATTGTATATCTCTCATTAATTGCTTAAGAGTATTAATATGGAATAGTAGCAGGTTGTATTCCTGTACAGTTAGAAGATTGGGTGCGTTCATACTTATTTATTAGAGTAGAATCCTGAATTAAGATAGTAATGTTTAATATGGAATTTTTATGGATTGCATTAATAGGTTAAATAATCTGATCTAATGAAAACAAAGACTAAAGGGTTGAAGCTTATAGCTTAAATGGTCTTATTACTTAATTTGGATAATTTGCCAAGCATCCACAAGATTGAAAGCTTTAATAGCACTGGACCTAGTAAACTTATACCTTACACTATGATAGCTGGTTGCGTCGTACTGGCAGGTTATGCTTTGTGGCCTTCACCTCAAAAAGTTGATTTAGAAGAGGAAGAAGAGGCGGATGAAAATTAATCCCCACATACAAATGTACAAGCCTGAGTTCAATATTGTCCCAGTTCCTGAACAAGTAGAACATATCGATCGTATATATGAGACCTTACATCACTTTCATGGTTATGTAGAAACAAGTCAAACTGGTTCTGGTAAAACATACGTCACATCAGCTGTTGCTGATAAGATGGAGCTTGCTATGTTGGTTATCTGCCCTAATCAAGCAAGAAAAGCTTGGACTGACATCCAAAAACATGGTGCCTTCGTGGCTAAGCTCTTCACACAGGGTGAAGTTAGAGGTCAAAGTGGAAGAGAGAATAAGAAGTTCCCCTATGTTAGAAGAGAGAGCACTCAATATTTCGATGAAGAAGGAAATCTTCAAACTAAGGAGATGTTTGTTACCACAGAGATCTTTGATCAACTATTGGATGCCGGAATCTTCTTAGTCTTCGATGAAGTTTCTACTATGAAGAATGAAGAGTCCCAAATTAGCCAAGTAGTTTCAGCTATGATTAATAGATTGGTTACTAGACCTAGCACCAAATCCAGATATGTTTTAATCTCAGCTCTGCTATCCGATAGTGAAGAGAATGCTTCTTCTTATGCTCAACTTATGGGTTATTATTCTGGAGACTTAGTGAGCTATAATCGTTCCACTAGAACTTATACAGTTAAAGGATTGTACGATGCCTTAGATGTGTTTGAATGGTTAGATCCAGTTAAAGCAGAAGAGATATTAAGTCGTCATGGTCCTATAGGTGAAGATACCAGTAAAGAAGAAGCCAGAAAGATCATCTTCGAGATGATGGTGGAAGTAATCAAGCCAAGATTGTTTTTCAACCTTCCACCTTTGAACATTCCAGCTAATCTCTCTGCTTCATACTTCAACATGACTGATCTGGAATATAAGAGATATAAGATCGCTGTTAAGGCTCTAGAAGATTTCACTAAGTATGATCCATTAACAGGTGAAGTGAGAGCAGGACAACTAAGTGATAATGAACCTATGCTTAGAGATTTAGAACTTTGCAAGACAGGTATCTTGGTTAGAGAAACCCTTAAAGTTTTAAACACTCAATCCACATCTAAAGTTGTAATCTTAGTCAACTCCATCGATACAATTGAGTCTTTGAGAAACGCATTCAGCGCTGTAGGTTTATATCATGAAATTATCTATGGATCTACTAGTGATAAAGATAGAGATGAAATCATCAACATGTTCCAAGAACCTAACCTCAGACTTAGACTTCTTATTGCAACTATGAGAACAGCAAACATGAGCATATCTCTCCACGATGAGGATGGTCGTTTTCCAAGAACTACATTCATTCTTCAAAGATTTGGTTTCATGGATACAGTTCAAGCAGCTGGAAGAACCATTAGAAGAGGAACCAAAAGCATTCCTACAGTTGTACTAGTCAATGGCAAACATTATCTTCAAGCTAAGGATAAATCCATTGATGTTCAAGAGAGAAGAATCATTGATGCTACTGATCGTAAATCTTCCGTAGCTAAAGCCTTCCACGCTGGAAGCGGAACAGTTTATCCAGCTGATTATCCACAAATTATACAAGCTGCTGAACCTGAAATAGTTAATTGGTATATGCCTCAACTCTTAACTTTTGGTATTAACACTCTTTCAGCTGAAGACGTTGAGAGCGTTCTAAGTGGAAAGTCTCATTATACAGCACCTTCGAGCTCTCGTTCTAGATAAATGTATATAAAGCATATAATAACACGCAATGTGTTATTATAATTCAAGTAATAAGATAGAAGAACCTCTTTATGCATTAATCATTGAATGAAATCTTTCCTGAATTCTATAGGTTCTACATAATTTCTTCTAAAATCTATAAGCTTATATAACAATGAAACTATGAAAATCAATGAATATGACCCTTAAAACGCGTTAAGAAATATTATACTATGAATGCGATAGTATAATAACATGCTATCTGCTACAATCTATGTTTAAATTTCATGAAATCCTGTTCTATAAGCTCATAGATTTTAGAAAAAATTATATAGAACCTATAGAATCTCATGAAATCTATTAAATAAAGTTATAACATCTCTGTTGTGAGATGTTATAGATACGCTTAGAGCAACTATGAAGGCGTTTTTGGACCTTCAACGAATGATTTTTCATGAACTTCATAGGTTGTATATAATTTTTTCTAAAATTTATAGAGCTTTAAGAACAAGATGTCATGATTTTTATCATAGATTGTTTTAGATAGTATGTTATTATACTATCAAAGTCATAGTATAATATTTCTTAACACGTTTTAAGGGTTCCATGCATTGATTTTCATGGAATCTTGTTCTTGAAGCTTATAGATTTTAGAAAAAATTATATACAACATGTGAACTTCATGAAAAATATAACGTAGAAGAATTTAAAAAGCTCTTCGTAAGTGTTCTAACCTCTTCAAGACCTTTGACAACCTCTTCAAGACCTTTGACAACCTCTCAGGACCTTTGACAACCTCTCAGGACCTTTGACAACCTCTCAGGACCTTTGACAACCTCTCAGGACCTTTGACAACCTCTTCAAGACCATAAATGTTTCACTAAAGCTACTATATTTCTATAAAAATATATAGAGACTTTTATAGAACAAAGTTCATGAAAAGGTTACAACAAAGTTCATGAAAAGGTTACAACAAAGTTCATGAAAAGGTTACAACAAAGTTCATGAAAAGGTTACAACAAAGTTCATGAAAAGGTTACAACAAAGTTATACCATCTCAATGAAGAGATGTTATATGTAAGCTTAGGGTAAATATAAGAGCTTTTTAGACCTTCTATGATGATTTTTCATGAAGTTCATAGGTTGTATATAATTTTTCCTAAAATCTATAAGCTTTAGGTGACAAATTTCATGAAAATCAATGTATAAAGTCCTCAAAACGCGTTAAGAAATATTATACTATGAATGCGATAGTATAATAACCTGTTATTAGAACAATTTATGTTTAAATTTCATTGTTATATAAGCTTATAGA
>Ga0310914_10000522_pt1 | contig 22761 bp, 15 predicted proteins | sample GREbulkMGAN108_FD_203450 | JGI IMG/M metagenome (GOLD analysis project Ga0310914, IMG submission 203450) | Lab enrichment of tropical soil microbial communities from Luquillo Experimental Forest, Puerto Rico - GRE.bulkMG.AN108 | ecosystem: Environmental > Terrestrial > Soil > Tropical forest >... | reverse complement strand
CTGCGAAAGCTATTACCAGGCGATCCGCCGGTCGAGCCTAGCGCAGATCGAGACTATCGACATTGGGAGGCGATCGCTACACGACGAAGGATCGACATTGTTAACCGAGCGGCTGGCCGACAAGGTCTCAGTCGACCATCACACCGCCCGGCGTCTGTTCACCCTGATTTGCGTGCTGCACCTGCGGGGGTGACGCTGTGGCGACAGCACCGCTTCTTGTGCTCGCTTCTGCCTCGCCGCGCCGGCTCGATTTGCTTCGGCAGATTGGGATAGAGCCCGACCGGGTCGATCCTGCGGAAATCGACGAGATGCCGCGCTCCGGCGAGCTGCCGCCGGCTCACGCGATGCGCCTTGCCGAGGAGAAAGCGCGGGTTGTGATGCTGCGGCATCCCGGTGCCTTTATCTTGGCCGCCGACACGGTCATAGCTTGCGGCCGTCGCATCCTGCCGACACCGGTAGACCCGGCTACCGCGCGATTTTGCCTTGAGATGTTGTCCGGGCGCCGCCACCGTGTCCATGGCGGCATCGCTGTGGCAGGACCGGACGAACAGCTAACATTGCGCCGGGTCGACAGTCACGTCAGGTTTAAGCGCCTCAGCGAGGCCGAGATAGCGGCCTATCTTTGCAGCGGCGAATGGCGCGGCAAAGCCGGCGGCTACGCGATCCAGGGTCGCGCGGCGGCTCTGATCCGCTGGGTCAGCGGATCGTACTCGAATGTGGTCGGACTGCCGCTATTCGAGACGGCCCAGCTGCTCTCCGGCCGCGGCTACCGACCACCTTGCCCGGCACCCTGATGATCGCCGCGGGCCCGGGCGAGTGGCGTGCTGCGCTACTCGAGGACAGCGCGCCGGTCGAGCTATTTATCGAACGCGGCGACGGTAGCGAGGCGGGCAGCATCCATCTCGGCCGCGTGCGCCGTCTGCTACCGGCGCTCGACGCGATGCTCGTCGATATCGGCACCGACCGGCCGGCTTTCTTGCCCGCAAGCGAGATCTGGCCGCGTAAACGGCGACTAGACGAGGGCGAGCGCGTCATCGTCCAAATTCGCCGTGAGGCGCAGGGCGGCAAGGCGGCCCGGCTGACGACGGGTGTGGTGTTGCGCGGCAGGCTCGTCGAACTGAGCGTGGGACGACCGGGCATCCGCGGCGATGAAACTCTGTCGCCGACGGAGCGAGCTAAACTTTCCGGCGTCGCCGAGGAAGATTCAGCAGGGCTGAGGCTCCTCAAGCCCGAGCCGATCGACCTCCTCATCGCCGAATTGACGGAGCTAAACCGGCGCTGGCGAAGCATCCGCGACCGGGCCGCAAGACTCTCGCCGCCGGCCCGGCTCGACCCTCCCCTATCATTCCCCACCGCGCTCTGCGGTGCGCTATCGGCAGCACCCGGGCGGATCCTTGTCGATGATCCTGCCGTCGTCCCGGAACTCCGCGCGGTCTTTCCCGATACCGCTATCCAGCATGAACCGGAGACCGAATGGCCAATTGAACTCGACGCGGAGTTCGATCGGGCGTTGGCCGGAACGCTCGCGCTCGCTGGTGGCGGTTCGGTTCACATCGAGGTCACGCGGACCGCCGTACTGGTCGACGTCGACAGTGGGAGTCCGCCGACGGGCGCGCCGGAGACTGCCGCGCTCGCAGTCAATCTCGCGGCCGTCGATGTCATCGCCCGGCAGATCCGGCTGCGTAATCTTGGCGGCGGCATCGTCATCGATTTTATCGGTCTCGAGAATCGCAGATCGCGTGAGCGCGTGTGCGATGCGCTCGCCGAAGCGCTGGCACCCGATTCGAGACGCCCGCAAATTCTCGGCTGGACGCGACTCGGCCACCTTGAGCTGGTGCGACCGCGCCGCGGGCCTCCGCTCGCAGAGCTGCTGCTCGAGCCCCAACCTTGGGGTCCTCTCGTAAAGACCGCGGTCACGGTGGCACACGAGGCCTTGCGGGCGCTGCACCGCGAGGCACGAACGCAGCCCGGGCGTCAGTGGCGTTTGACGGTCAACCCGGACGTCGCCGCGGTGCTGGCCAACGGTGCGGCGGCAGCATTACGCGCGCTCGAACACCGATTCGGACGCTCGATCGTAATCGAGACCGACCCCGGCCTCAATCGCGACCGGTTTCAAATCGCTCCGGCCTGATTATATCGACCTGCGATGAAGTTCCGGTCATCGGATTCGCTGCGCCCCTGCCCGATCTGCGGTAAACCGCCCACCGCGCAAAACCGACCGTTTTGCTCGGCCCGTTGCGCCCGGATCGATCTCGGCCGCTGGCTCAAGGGCAACTACCGGATCCCGACCGAAGACACAGCCGACGAAAGCGAGGAAGGCTGATCGCCCAGCGCGATTGACGGCACCGGCGCGACCCGCGAGCATACGTATCACAACACAGAGGATGGGATGAGCGCGTCGCCTCGCCTCAAGCACTACAAGGTGATCTACGCTGACCCGCCTTGGACCTTTTCGACCTATTCCCGTAAGGGCAAAGGCCGCAGCGCCGAGGCTTATTACGATTGCATGACGCTCGCCGATATCAAGGCCCTGCCGGTCGCCGAATGGGCGGCGAACGACTGCGTCCTTCTTCTGTGGACGACGGATCCCCTTCTCGAGAAAGCCTTCGAGGTGATCCACGCCTGGGGCTTTGCGTACAAAACCATCGGTTTCTATTGGGCAAAGCTGAAGCGGCCAGAGCCCCTCTTTGATGATAGTAGTTTCTTCACCGGGCTCGGTTTTTGGACCCGCGCGAACCCTGAACTCTGTCTGCTTGCGACGCGCGGCAAGCCGCGTCGCCTTTCGGCAAAAGTCCGCAAGCTGATCGTCTCGCCGCGGCGTGAACACAGCAGAAAGCCCGACGAGGTCTACGCGCGCATCGAGGCGCTATGCGAAGGGCCTTATCTCGAGATGTTCGCACGGTCCTCGCACCCCGCCTGGGACCGCTGGGGCCTCGATGCCGATTTGCGTGCTATCGGCCCGCGTCGTTGGCGTGCCACCAGCTATCCCGACGCGTCGCAGGCCGCCGATTAGTTTCCTCCCTAGCCGCTTCAGCAAGCCTTAACCACTCCCCGGCAAACTCGCGCAGGGGGTGTGTCAGAGGCGGCCTGAGGTATTTACCGGGATGGCGGCGTGATCGGCTGGGCGCTCCGCTGGGTATTGTCGTGCTGCGGTGTAGCCCTTCTATGCACCGGCCTCCTCAAGCTTGGCCCGGAATTTTTTCTAGACCGTGCTACCAAATCTCAACTCGTTGCACACCCCGCTGAAATCAGTTCGCCGGTAAATACACTCGTCTATCCGGCAAACGAACAAGGCCATGTTATCCTCGACGCTGCCGTCAACGGTGCGTCGATAAAGCTGCTTGTCGACACTGGTGCCAGTCTGGTCACGTTGACCCCGGCGGATGCGCACGCCGCCGGCATCGCCCCCAGCGAGCTGGTGTTCAACCGTCGCGTCAGCACTGCCAACGGCTTCGCACGCATGGCTCCGGTGATCCTGCGGGAGATCCGCATCGGCCAGCTATCTATCTACGATGTACCGGCGTCGGTGCTCGAGCATCTCAACATCTCGCTGCTGGGCATGAGTTTCCTCAGCCGATTGCAAAGCTATGAGATGCGCGACGGCAAGCTGACGATCAGTTGGTAGTAGAAGAGCGGCTGAATCGGGCGCATCTATCTGCTACATTCTCCGCAGGGCCGCACCGGCGGCCGCTTGACGTAGAGGGGGTTCGCATGGGCGAAATACTCGGTATCGGGGTCACGCACTTCCCCGGGTTGATGCTGCCCGACGCCTATATGAGTTCGTTTCTGACCCGCACCCTGAAGAGCGAGCGTGTGCCGGCGGAGATGAAACAGCCGGCCCGCTGGCCCGAGCTGTTGCGGCAGGAGCTAACTGCTAACCAGGACGGCAAAGCCGCAGCCGACCATCGCCGCCGCCTCGTCGGCGGCTTCCGCAAGGCGCGCGTGGCGCTCGACGCGTTCGCGCCGGATTTTGTGCTGATCTGGGGCGACGACCAGTACGAGAACTTCCGCGAAGACGGGGTGCCGTCATTCTGCGTGTTCGCGCTCGACGCGAGCGACTGCCGCCCGTTCGGGCGCCCAGGCCGCAGCGAGCAGGGCAATGTCTGGGGCGAGGCGCCGGACAAGGTCGTCGGGGTCGAGGGACACCGTGCTGCCGGCTGCTACCTCGCGGGTGAGCTGATCAAGTCCGATTTCGACGTCAGCTACGCGTATACGATGCGCCACGAGCTCGGTCTGCCGCACGCGTTTATCAACACGATCCTGTTTCTCGATTACGACCGGCGCGGCTTCGGGTATCCGGTCGTCCCGTTCCATGTCAATTGTTACGGCTCCTCGGTCATCGCCAAACGCGGCTCGAGCGCGCATCTGACCGGTGGTGCCGACCCGAACGCGGTCGATCCGCCCGGCCCCAACCCCCACCGCTGCTTCGATGTGGGCGCTGCTGTCGCCCGCGTGCTCGCGGACAGTCCCTGGCGCGTGGCGCTCGTCGCTTCGTCGAGCTGGTCGCACGCTTTCCTGACTGCGAAGCATCACTGGATCTACCCTGATGTCGCGAGCGATAGGGCACGCTTCGACGAACTCGCTTCGGGCAATTTCGCGCGCTGGCGAAATCTCACCACCGCCCAGATCGAGGATGCTGGCCAGCAGGAATTCTTGAACTGGGTCTGCCTTGCCGGGGCGATGGACGCACTCGGCCGCAAGGCCGAGATCATCGACTATGTCGAGTCCTACCTGTTCAACTCGGACAAGTGCTTCGCCCTGTTTCGGCCGGCGGACTGACCCGAGTTCGCCCTTTCAGCCTCCGAAGGGATAGGAACCCCTCTTTCACGTCGGCGCGCCAATACGACTCACGAAAGCTCCCAGCTAGCTAACAAAACTAGGTGTCGAGCCTACCGTTCGAGAGGCTGCCTGTTCACCTGCCGCGGAGAGGTCAGATCTCGACTTCGAGACCGACCTCGACGACCTGGGCCGTCGGCACGCCGAAATACGCGGCCGGAAGGTTGGCGTTCAGGTGCATCGCGGCAAAAAGCCGTTGTCGCCATACGGCCATCCCCGGCACCTTGCCGCTCGGAATGACCATCACCCGGCGAAAATAATAAGTGATCTCCTCGGGATCGATGTCGCGCAGGCCGACATGGCTGCAAGCGAGCTTCAGCCCATCCATCACATTGGGATGTTCCATAAATCCGAACTGCAGGATAAATCGCGAAATCCCGGCACCGACCGGGACGAGACTGACCCGCTCGTCCGGATCGATACGCGGCGCATCGGAGCTGACGATGCTGATCAGCAGCACGCGCTCGTGCAGGACGCGATTGTGCCGCAAGTGATGTGTAGGGGCCAGTGGGATACCGGAGCTGGCGGCGCTGAAGATCGCTGCGGCCCCCGGCAGGCGAATCGGCGCGTTGGCAAGGACCCACTCAATGAAATCGTCCTCGCGCTGACGCAGTCCCGAGCGCTGTTGTTCGAGAAGCAGGTACCCCGTTCGCCAGGTCAGCATCAGAAATGCGACGACCCCCGCCATCAGGAGCGGGAACCAGCCACCCTCCAAGAGCTTGGAGGCGTTGGCAGCGACAAACACCAGGTCGACGACGAGGAACAGTCCATTGACGACCATAACGAGAAGCGGGCTGAAGCCCCAATGCAGCGCGACGAGCCCCGCCAGCACCGTGGTCACCGCCATCAGCATCGAGACGGCTATACCGTATGCGCCGCCCAGCGCGTCGGAGGACCCGAACGTGATGACCGCTCCGAACGTGCCAGCAGCCAAGAGCCAATTGACGATCGGAATATAGATCTGCCCCTTTACCTGGTTGGCTGTGTGGAGCACCCGCATGCGGGGTAGAAAACCCAATTGGATCGCCTGCTGAGTCAGAGAATAAGCTCCCGAGATGATCGCCTGGGAGGCAATGATCGTCGCCCCGGTCGCGAACACGACCATTGGGTAATGGGCCCATCTCGGCGCGAGCAAATAGAACGGGTTCTCGATAGCGCGGGGATCCGAGAGCAGCAGGGCTCCCTGGCCGAAGTAATCGAACAGCAGACCCGGCAAGACAACGGCGAACCAGCCAAGACGGATAGGCAGGCAGCCAAAATGCCCCATATCCGCGTACATTGCTTCCCCGCCGGTAACGGCGAGGAAGACCGCGCCGAGCACGGCGAACGCGATCCCCGGCGGAGCCTGGGTGAGGTACGCCAGGGCATGATGCGGGCTTAACGCCTATGAACGCCGTCCCCTTGCGCTGCACTAGGAAGAGGCCGACCAGGATCACAAGGCTGATCGGCACAACCATCGGTGCGAGTCGAGGGGCATCGAGCTTCAGGCCCTCGATTGCGCTCAACACCGAGATCGCCGGGGTGATGACACCGTCGCCATAAAGCAACGCTGCGCCGATCAACCCGACTATCAAGAGGGAGGCGCGCCAGCTCTTGGCTGGCGCACGCCGGACATCTAGGAGCGCCAAGAGCGCGACGATTCCACCTTCCCCGTGATTGTCGGCGCGCATTATGAGGATCGCGTATTTGAACGAGACGATCAGGATCAGGGTCCACAGGATCAGCGACACGATGCCGATGACGGTTTCGGACGACAGCGTTCCGCCCGCTGCTGCAGCCTGCTTGAGCGCGTAGAGGGGGCTGGTGCCAATATCGCCGTAGACGATGCCAAGCGCGGCGAGAGCTGCGGCCGCCGGCAACGGGCGAACATCGTGCCAGCCCAGCCCCGCCGCTTGAAGGGTCCTCGCCATTCCCGTTTCCTTTCAACGGTCACGCGAGTTTGTGGCAACACGGTCGGCAGACAAACAAGCCAGAACCCACGATCGCCAGGGGCCGAGCGTATCACCGCACTCGGACCTCCCCAACCGGGAAGTCATTGCGTGCGGTCGGGGATCTAAGGCAGGGGACCGGTATGACTTTGCGGGGCTAGGAGAGGTTGGCGCCCACGTCATAATACCGCTTCATCGCGGCAGCGTGGTCACTCACGGACCGGTCGGCGCTGCGGTGGAGATGGCCGCTCTCATAGTAATCGGCCAAAGGTCAGGTGTTTAGTCGCGGGCTATTCCCAAAACCGCACCCCGTCGCGGCATTCAGCCTCGGCGCCGACACCAGGGGTGCGAGGATTGCTGATATGGGCCGAATGGTGGGTGGGTCCATCAGCGCTCGTAGCGGCCATGCCTAATCAACTGCGCTTTTGTAAGGCATAAATCTTCCATTCTCTAAAAAAATCATTGGCGCCCCCTACCGGATTCGAACCGGTGTTGCCGCCGTGAGAGAGGGGCAAAGTTTAAATTTCCGATCAATCCTGAACGGTAACGAACAGCCATCATCTTATAAAGATGAAATTTTCTGTCCATCGCATTCCGCTCTTGTCCAGCCACGTCCATTCCGTATAATTTCCGTACGCAAGTCTCCGCCCCCGGCCACAGGTGAGCGGCGTACGAAAACATACCGAAAGGGATAGCCACATTATGGCGCGCACTGTTCGCAACCCGAAGATCGATACACGTTCCGCCTGCGCCAAGTTGCCGGCACGGCGCGAGCCGTATTGGACCGTGCTTTCGGCCGGGTGTGCGCTCGGCTACCGCAAGGGTGCCAAAGGCGGCACCTGGATTGCCCGGTTCCGCGGCGATGACGGCCGCCAGCAGTACGAGTCGCTTGGCGCCGCCGATGACGCGCCCGATCCGAACGGATTAAGCGTGTTCGACTTCAAGCAGGCACAAGAGAAGGCGCGGAGCTGGTTCAATCGCAAAGCCAGGGAGCAAGCGGGAGATTTCGCCCCGCTCGATCGCCCCTACACCGTTGTCGATGCGCTGGCCGATTATCGCGCCGACTATTTGCGGCGCGGCGGCAAGGCTATCGATCGACTCGATTGGTCCGCGGCAGCATGGATCACGCCCGAGCTGGGCAATATCGAGCTGGTGAAGCTGACAAAAGCGCGCATCGTCGCGTGGCATTATAAGATCGCCGAGACACCGGCGCGGCTGCGCACGAAGCCCGGCGTAGAGCAAAAACACCGCGATGCTGACGACAGCCCCGATTACAAACGTCGGCGCCGCTCGACCGCGAACCGGGTGCTAACTATCCTCAAGGGGGCGCTCAACCACGCGCACCGCGAAGGTAAATGCGCGGGCGACGACGCATGGCGCACGGTGCGGGCGTTCCGTGGGGCGGATGCAGCGCGCCTCCGGTATCTATCGGACGACGAGGCGCGTCGGGTGACCAATGCTTGCCCGGCAGATTTCCGCGCGCTAGTCACGAGCGCGCTGCTAACCGGCTGCCGCTATGGCGAACTAGCAGCGATGACGGTTGATGATTTCAACCCCGATGCTGGCACATTGCGGGTGCGCCAAGCCAAGGGCGGCAAGCCGCGCCATGTCGTGCTTACGCAAGAGGGGCGCGAATTCGTCGCTCAGCGGGCTGCGGGGAAGTCCGGCAGCACGCGTTTGTTCCTCCGGGGCAATGGCACACCGTGGGGCAAATCCGAGCAGCAGCGACCGCTAAGCGCAGCTTGCACAGACGCTCGCATTGATCCGCCCGTCAATTTCCACGGTTTGCGGCATACCTACGCGAGCCGCCTCGCCATGCGCGGCGTGCCGTTGGCGGTGATCGCGACGCAATTGGGGCATGCCGACACCCGCATGGTCGAAAAGCACTACGGTCATCTGTCGCCGAGCTACGTAGCCGAGATGATACGCAAGGCCTTCGGCTCGCTCGGGATTCTCGAGCCGTCCAACGTGGCGCCGATCTCCGCGCGCGATAGGATTCATTTCGCGGCGGATAGCGATTGCAACGCGACACGGCGGGCTTCTGCACCGGCCTTCCGCCGCCACCATTGCAGAGCGCTTGCAGAGGGTCAGATGTCGAAAACCGCAAAGCCCACCGAGTCACACGGGCAGCAGTGGATACTCGACCCGCGTAGCCCGACGGGCTTGCGGCTCGTCGACCTAACTGACCCGCCGTCGCAGCCAACGGCGTTTTTTGACGGCGATAAATTTGCGCAGCAGTTCAATGTAGAAAGGCGGCAATTCAATACAGAGCAAGATTGGCTGCTCAACACTCAGCAAGATTGGCCGCCGCAAAAGGGGCCACCGGACCCGGCGCCGCCGATAAAAATTTGCCGGCTCGACGGGATGGCTCCGGCGGAGGAACCAGATCCATGGCGGGTGTCGTTCCCGCCGTTCCCCGAATTTTCTCTAAAGGATCGAGTGGCGATAACCCGATACGAGCTGCATCTGATTTGCGTCGGCAGCGAGCCCTACGCCTCGTGGTGGCGGCCGACATACGAAACCCCCGCTGGGCGCATGAGCTTGATAATTAGTCTTGCCACCGAATCCGAGCGCAATCTCGACCGCGACATCCGCGATGGCATAATCCGCCCTCAGGTGTTGGGACACGATAAATTCGGCCAGAGAGACCCTTCGAGCGACGTCTTTGATCTGAAGCCGGCTAGCGACTTCGTTCGCCGCATGCAGCTATGCCCCGAGGAGCGTGACCGAGGCTACGGAAACCGCTTTTTAGAGCTTCAGGCCGAGCGCGAGGCGCAGGCGGCCGCGCCGCCACAGCGCCAAACCGAGAATCCACACCCAGGGCCAAAGCCGGGCGAAAAGAGCCCCAAAGAACTTGCCTGTCAGATCGCCTTAGAAGTCCTCGATGACAAGGAAAAGCGGCCAAAACGCGGCTATGGGTGGCGGACCAAGATCGCGCGCCTCGTCAATGCCGAGCTCGCGAGCCGCGGAAGCAAGTACCGTGACGACAGCGTGCGCAGGATAATCTACCCGACGATAAAGGAGTGGGAGATCGAAAACCCGGATAAGAACCCGGATAGTGTGTCCGGGTAATATCCGGTTTGTAATATTGCTCATATCAGGATATCCGCCATGTTCCATTTGATGGAAGGCGGAAATGAACCCTGATACACTTGATCGAATTACAGCAACTATTACCGAGTTCCGACGGCTAAGCGGTATCGGCCGCAGCCGCATCTACGAGATGCTGGATGCGGCCGAGATCGAGAGCGTCCACATCGGCTCGCGCCGACTCATTCTGATCGACTCCTACAGGCGACTGATCGAGCACCTGCGACAGGCCGCAACAATCAGGGCTCAGCAATGACTGCGGCCCAAATCGCAGCTGCGCTCGGCAGTGCGCGGCGCTCCGGGCAATGGTGGCGATGCGTCTGCCCGGTGCACGGATCGCGGACCGGCCGCAGTCGCAGCCTCGCACTGCGCGACCACCCCCGCGGACTCGCCGTGCGCTGCCATGCGGGATGTAGTCGCGATGATGTGATCGCCGAACTGCGCCGCATGGGGTTGCTCGCCGCCAACAATGAGAGAGCCCGACCGGCTCTCGTGCTGCCGCACTGCGACGATGCGGACGCCGCTCGGCGCATCGCACTGGCGCAGCGAATCTGGGACGCGGCCAGGGATGCGCGCGGGAGCCCGGTGATGCGCTATTTGGCCGCCCGCGGCGTCGCGCTGTACCGGTGCCAGCCTCGCTGCGCTGGGCATGCTCGCTGCGCCGCCCAGACGGCACCAATGCGCCGGCGATGGTCGCGCGCGTAGACGGGCTCGACGGCGAGTTGGTCGGTGTACATCGCACCTGGATCGATCGCGACGAGATCGGCATGTGGCATCGCCGCGACCGGGCATCGCTCGGGCCGATAGGCGGCGGCGCGGTGCGGCTGGCACCAGCGGCCGGGACACTGCTCGTCGCCGAGGGCATCGAGACGACGCTCGCCGGCATGGTCGCCACCGGCCTGCACGGCTGGGCCGCACTCTCGACCTCGGGCATGACGGCGCTGTGGCTGCCGGCTGAGGTGAGCCGTGTCATCATCCTCGCCGACCAGGACCGTTCCGGCGCGGGCGGGCGGGCGGCGCATGCCGCCGAACAGCGCTGGCTCGACGAGGGTCGGCGGGTGGAGATCTATATTTCGCCGCATGTCGGTGAGGATGCGGCCGATCGGTTGCTCGCCATGGCGGATGCCGAGGCGCGTCATGCCGCCTGACGGCGCCGATGGCCTTCGCCGTATCGGCATGGTCGCGATCCCCACATGGCCAGAGCCCGATTTGCGGCTGGTCGAGGACGACCGCGCGCCGGCACCAATCCTGGAGGATGACGCGCTGCCGGCAGGCTGGGGCGGATGGCTCGCCGACGAGGCGATGGCGCGTGGTTGCCCGCGCGATTATGTTGCCGCTGGTCTGATCGCCACAGCGTCAGCGCTCGTAGGGAATGCGCGACATGTCGCCCCGACTGCGACATGGACAGAGCCGCCGCATCTCTGGATGGCGCTGATCGGCTCCCCCTCGAGGGGCAAGAGCCCGGCGTTGCGGCCGATCGTCGAGACGGTGCGCACGATCGAGCGCGAGGTCGCGAAAAAGGGCATAGCGCCGCCCGATCGCCCGCCGGACGCCGATGCGCTCCCCGTACCGTCGATGCCCCGGCTGATGGCGATGGACGCGACGACCGAGGAGTTGCAACACCTGCTCGCGGGACAAACCCGTGGGCTGCTCTATGTGCGCGACGAGCTGGCCGGCTGGCTCGGGAATCATGACCGCTACGGGGGCCACGGAGCGGACCGCGCATTCTACATCGAGGCCTGGAACGGCGGCGCCGATGTCGCCGACCGGGTCAAGCATCGCAACATGCCCGTCCGCATCGAGCGCGCCTCGCTCGCGATCCTAGGCGGCATGCAGCCCGACCGTCTACGGGAGGTATTGGCAGGCTCCGACGATGGGCTGATGGCGAGGATCATCTGCGTGTGGCCTGAACCGGCACCGATCGGGCCGCTCTTGGCCGAGGACGGTCAGGCTGTCGTGCGCGGTCATCGGCTGCTCTCGGCTGCGCGGCGGCTCTATGGGCTCGCGATGGACGATGACCCAGCGGGAGAGCCAGCACCGCGAAATCTTGGGCTCGACCCGGCAGGCCTGGCGTTGTTCGACGAATTCCGCCGCGAGGCGATGGAGCGGGCGCGATCGTCACGCGGGCTGGCCGCCGGGTGGCACGGCAAAAACCCCGGCCGCGGGCTCCGGCTGGCGCTCGTGTATGAGCTGTTGGCGTGGGTTGGTGCCGATGGCGCCGAACCGCGCACCGTCACCGCCGACGCGATGGCGCGCGCAGCGGGATATCTCGACTATGCCGCCGCGATGCTTGAGCGAGTGACAGCCGGGCTCGCCATCGGCCGTGCCGAGGCCGACGCGGCCGCGATCGCGCGTCACATCCTCGCGACCGGAACCGACTCGCTCAACGAGCGGGTGCTCTATCAGCGTCCGGCCTGGGCATGGCTGCGCGGGCGCGAGCGTCGCATTGAGGCGCTGCGCGTGCTCGCCGACGCGGGCTGGATACGCGCTGCAGCGCCGGGTGGGCCGGGCCGCCCGCGCGGTGACTGGGAGGTGTCGCCACGGCTATGGAAGCTCGACCGATGAACCGCTGGCGGCAGCGGCTCGACGAGCTCCGGAGCGAGGTGCGGGAACGCTCCTGCGCAATCTCATGCGCTGTTCAAAACGCTCAAAATGTTCAAAAGCCGCCACCAGCACCGAGATTTGAACAATCTGAACGATTTGAACAACAGATAGAGTGCGCAGCCGCCGAGCCGATCCGTGCGGCAAGTTGGTCCGAAGCCCAGGAGGAACGGGCCGCAATTGTGGAACACGACGGCCGCATTCCGAGCACCTGGGCCGAGGGCTTCACCCGGCTCGATCCCGACCACCCTCCCAGCGACGTGCCTGCGAAGCGCTGGCTGCGCTTCATCGACGATGTCGGCCGGTTCCTCGACGGCCCGTTCTGTGCTGTTGCGACAGCACTCGGCTGGGGATCCTACGATCTGTTCGGCTGCGACCGGGACCGGCCGTTCGCGCGTATCGATTACGCCGGGCTCTTGTGGCTGCTGAACGGCGACAAGCTGATTGCGCTGACCGAAAACACGGCGACGATCGAGACGCGGACGGGAGCGCGGCAAACCTACCGCCGCAAGCCGACCGACCCCGGCCGCGTGCTGGCGTGGGAATTGGGCCGTGAGTGAACCGAGCGACCAGGTTTTTTGCGCATGGTGCGCCAGTGGCTTCACTCCGCGCGTGACCGGCGGCCGCGCGCAGCGCTTCTGCCGCCCCACTTGCCGGCGAGCTTTCGATGCCGCCGCGAGGAAATTTGTGGCCGAAGCGATCGCTCGCCGCGCGTTGACCCTGGCAGCGCTCCGGAATTGCGCCGCCGCAACGCGCGCGTTGCTTCCAGAGGCCGACCCGCCCGCGTCGATAGACCCGGCTCCGAAGCTCGCCCATGTAGCGCCAGCGGAGAGCCTCGACGAGGCCTCCGATCTGCTCGATGATTTCCTGCTGGCGCTATTAGACCTGCCGGGCGACACCTGGCCCGATCTCGCCGCTGCGCTTCCCGACGAGGATTTACGATCGGATCGATCAATACATAGAAGCTCGTTTGTCGTAGCCGCGTTTCTGCGGCTTCATCCGCTCGTCTTGGTTGCGCGGTCCCCCTGACAAATCGCTCGATGTTTTCGAGCGATCCGCCCTAAGATTGCCGGAGCCGAGCCATCGGGCGGATTTCCCCGTACCGGCTGGTGCAATTGAATTTGGTGGGCCTCGTGGTGATAACACCGAGGTTTGCGATGAGGAAAATATGGGAGAGATATCGAACGACAGAGCCAATAGAAAATATGGCTGGGATCATCAGCCTCCGGCGTATAGCTGGTGGGAGCGGACCTTGGCTCGGTTTCTAGGCCCAGATACCGCGGTTTACCTAACGCGGAAACGAAAGTGGGATTGGAGCGATCACGAGGGTCTCCTTGTATTCGGTTGTTTGATAGGAGGCATAGGCGGCCTGATCGTCTTCGCTTTTTTTACGGATCTTCTGGATCAGAACGGCTTATTACAGCCGGTCATCGATTATTGCAGTGCATTCGGCGCCTTTGTGGCTCTGCACAAGACCGTCATCTTGGGCGCGATCGGCGGCATCGTCGCAGTGCGGGTCCTCCTCAAGCTCCCCCATTCCATTGGCTGGATCGCCGGCCGGCTTTTCAGGACCATGCGTGAGGGGTTCGAAAAGGGACTGCATGGCAAGGAGCCCAGCAAATTTTCTTCGGACCCTCGCGCGCGCGATTGACCATTTATTTATTACGATTGGACTAATTTATTACGATTGGACGCAACGCAAATTCCCATGGCCCCTGACGGGCGGGCCGGTTTTCCCCGTACCGCGAGGGCCGCCGGGTATCTCACCGGATCGCGCCGCCGGGCACCGAATTTTGTGGGTTAACCATAGAGCAACCATCATCTGGCATACCGAGCGCATACCAGACGAATACCGCCTAACACCGCCACGCCCTGATCCGGAGCGCATCGACCTCGCCGCGATCAAGACCGATCTCGAATTCGCCATCAACCAGATCTCACGGCTCCATAGGCAGCTAGCCCGGACCGCGCTCGGAATTCTATGTGATTGTTTCAAGTACGTTGCAAGCGACAACAAATCTCCATAGATACTAAATTCGTTGAACCGCAATTTTGATAGTTGTTGAAATATAACCTTTTTCTTTGCCTTGGGGATTTATGCACGATTGTTGTCATTCGTGAATTCTCTGTGATTGTTGCTGTGAACGTCGAAACAGCTGTGCTGGACGTTTACCCGTAACCATCCAGCGAAGGCCGTTGCTGTTTGAAGCTTACGCCGCTGCAGGTTTGCCGGTCTTTTGAAGCTTGCGCGTCGGAAAGCTTGTCATGACCGGGGTATGTGGCGGGCTACCGCAGGCGAGGCAGCAGGTGTCGCGCGCGCGAGGGTAGATGTGGGAGCACGTAGCGATCCGCGTACGCGTGCGCTCGTTGACAGTTGTTTGGGCCCACCGGATATTAACCCTTTGAAGCCGGGGGGTGGATCGATGGTGGACAGTCGCCCAACGATCGTTCTCAAAGGTAACGAGATCCCCTCCGTCTGGTACGTCGGCGGCTTCGAATTGGAGATTGCGGAGCTTACCGACGGCCGCCTGGACGAGCCGGCCCGCATCCTGCGTGGCGCGGCCGGGACGGCATGGCTGCGGTTGCCGTGCGCACGACCGCTCGTTTACGTGGTCGGGGCGCGCGAGCATCCCAAGGTATCGCGGCTCACCCACGCGGTCGAGGTTGTCACCGAGGTCCTCCGCTCCCAGACCGAGATCAGCCTCGCCGAGGCGCGGCAGCTTCGGCCGGACGCAGCAATCGGCGACGCCATCTCCCTCGACCTGGCCGTCGACCGCGCCGACCTCCAAGGGATCGTCGACCTCGGTCGCGGCGTGCACGACTGGCTTGTCTCGGACCCACGCGCGGATCGCTTCGCCGTCAAGTTCAGCGATCTGACCGTCAGCTTCGAGGCGGTCGAGGGAGGCGTGGGCCGCGTCGTCGAGGGGTTGGTCACCTACCCCGTCGCCGACCCGTTCCCACCCATCGAGATCGTCATCGACGGCTTCGTGCTCGTCCTCTCCTCCCTCAGGCTGTCTCCCCGCCGGTCGACCGCGGTCGCCCGGGTGCAGCTGCCCGGCGGGATCACGGATGTCGACTCGTGCCAGTCCGCCTCGATCGACCTCGGGCAGATCACCATTTCGCCGACGTGCGACTTCTACGTCGACGCACCGGACAAGGCCTACGGCCCCTGGCTTCTCGGCGACACCGGCATGGTCATTGAAGGCACGGGTTACGTGCTCGACCTGAGCGCGGCGATGAGCCCTGCACCCTGGCCGCCGACGTGGCGCGGGCTGTCGCTCGGCGCGGGCACCGCGACGGGCGAGAAGTTCGTGCCGGACCCGTGCAACACAGGCTACTTGCGCGGCCACTACACGCACAGCGGCGGCATCGTCATGAGCCCCGGGTTCTTCGGCAGCCTCTACCTGGCGGAGCGGGTCACGTTCGGGGCGATCAACCCCTTGGGGCAGAAGTTCACCTTCGACGACGGCGCGATCGACGTCTGGTACAGCCGCATCGGCGGCGGCGAGCTGCGGAACGGGTGGACGGAGCTCCCGGTCGATGCCGTGTGCGAGAGCAAGCTGGGCCAGCAGGTGACGACGCCGATCGGCGTCGTGTCGATCCAGCCTGACCTCGACCTCGCGGGCGCGATCGACCACGGCCACCGGGAGATCAGCTGGGGCGAGCTCACTCGCCACGGCAACGAGGTGGTGGCGTGGACGGGGATCTTCGGCCCCGGCTACCTCTACCTCCCCGCGGGTCCGGACGAGTCCTTTTCGCCGGTCGCTACGGGCGCGTTCTCGGGCCTCGCTGTGAATTCAGTCCCCGACGCCAGCCTCGCGGAGCTCGAGGCCCGCAAGGCGGCCGGCGTCTCGTTCCCGTGGCTGTCCCCCGCCCTGGTGTTCTCACCCGACCGGCCCGGCGGCCGCAGCAACCCGATCCAGCTCGATCGGCTGCAGGGTTGGATCCGGGTTGGCGTCACCGGGGTGGACGGCGCCCTCTCGACGTACACCGAGAGATCCGAGGACCTCGGTGACCCGAAGAGCACCGAATACGCCGGCAACGTCCCGTTCCGTTCGACGCTGTTTGTCAACGACAAGCAGAACCTGGTGGCCGAGTTCGTCACGAGCGCGAGCTTCGACTCCAGCATCGGCGGCCGCTTCCAGATTCCCCCGCCGTGCGACATCCCGCAGCTCGACTTCGCACAGATGAAACTCACGTCCACGGCGTGCCTCGTCGGCGGTGAGGTGGTGCTACCGAGCGCGGGAGTGCCGCTTGTGTACTGGGGCCTCCAGCTCGTGCCGACCGGGCCACCCGACCACTCCGGCGTCGTTAGCGTCCGCACCGGACGGGTCCTGCTTACCGCCGCCAGCATCGCGGAGCCCGTCCACTTCACGAGGCCCTTCGGGCTCACCTGGGGGGAGATGCTCGCCGACGGGAACCTCGGCCAGCTCTACCTCGACTTCAACAATTGGGGCCAGCGCTTCGACGGGCTCGTCTTCAATCCGCACGAGCTCGTGCTCTCGACCTACGATACCCATGTGCCGGACCCCTACCTTGGCGTCTCGGGACCAGTCTCTTTCCCGTTCTTTGGGCTGCACCAGGTGAACATTCGGGACGCAAAGGCCCAACCGGGCCCCCCGAGCGGCCCCCCACGGCACGTCACCGTGCCCAAGACGCCGATCACCCCCCATGCAGTACCGACCGAGCTCGCGCTGTCAGGCACGTGGCACGATGTCGGCTCGAACGACTTGGCGGTGTTCAACTGCCGTGAGGCGGACGTCGACTACAACGTCCCCGGCCAGAATGGGTTCCTCGGCACGGGCACCGGCGTGCTCTCGTTCCTGCACTCGGACCCGCTCGATATCACGGTCGAGATCCATAGCGACGCGACCGACATCCATATCAGCTCGACGGACACCCACGATATCGACCTCGGCCTGTACGCCCGCCTCGGCGGGATCGCCCAGATCGCGGGCTGCGCGCGCATCGATGGCCCCACGCTCTCCCGCCTCACCCTCTACGGAACCTTGGAGCAAAGCGCCGCCGCCGGGTCGATCTTTGGGCCGAAGACGGGCTACGAGACCGAGATCGACATTTCCGTCACTCCGACCGCATTCGACTTTTACGCGTCGGGCGACATGTTGCTGTCCGTCGCGCTCGTCGACCTCGAGGCCTCGGCTACCGTGCACCTCCTGTTCGACTTCGCGGCGGGGTCCGCGGAGGGCGAGCTGTACGGCCGCATTAACTGCGACGCGGCGGTCGCCGGGCTGTCCGGCGAAGGCCAGCTTACCTGGCACGTCAGCCCGTCCCTCCAGTATCTGCAGGGACGGCTCAAGGTCGGGGTGATCTCGCTGATCGTCAGCGGCGGTCTCGAGGGCGGCTTTTTCATCGGCAACAACGTGCCTAAGGCGCTCGCGTGGGTCCTTGATCCGACGGACACGCACTTCGGCATGTCGAGGAGCATCCTCCCCGCGACGCTCACGGGCGTTTACGGCTACGGCCAAGCGTCGATCGGGAAGAACTTCTACGTGTTCGGCGGAGGGATCGATATCTTCGCGGGCGCCGGCGCATTCAGTGCCCCCATCGCGGCCGGCGGGCCGCTCGCGCCGTTCACCGGCAACCCGCGGCTCCCCTACGTCGTCGGGGCATGCGGCATCTACGTCCATGGCGAGATCCTTGGCGGGCTCGTCAGCGCATCAGTGTGGGCCAACCTCAGCCTGCGCGGTCCTCTGCCTACCTACTTCGAGGGCACCTTCGGCCTCCAGGGCTGCGTGGCCTGGGTGCTGTGCGCCTCGGTGAGCATCACCGCCGGCATCAACAGCTCCGGCTTATACCTCAGCTGAGGAAGCCAGATGGCAAACGACCGAGCACTCCTACAGGCCACGTCGGCAGGCATCGCTGGCGACGGCAGCACCTACGTCGTGCTGCGATGGGAGGCGATCGATGGCGTCGAGGGCTATAACCTCTACCGGCGGATCGCGGGTTCGCAGTCGCGCCCGGCACGGCCGATCAACGGCCGCAGGCCGATCACTCCCCCGTCGTCAGCACGGCAGCTGCGTGCCGTGGTGCCGGAGGGATCGCCCGAGTGGGAGGGGCTCGCCCGGGGTTTCACGGCCGCCGCCCGCAGCACCGGCTCTCTCGAGCTTGCGAACCCCGCGGTCAGCTTCGAGCGCGGCCTCACCGAGCGCGAGTTGCACCTCGTGCGGGCCACCGCACAGGCCAACCTCGCCATGGGCCATGCTGCGGGTCTCGCCTACACCGATCGAGGCGTGAAGGCCGACGAGCACTACCTCTACGAACTCCGTGGCGTGCTGGCGGACGGCAGGGAACGGCGGTTGGCGATCGACGTCCCCGTGTGGGCCGGGCACTTTCGCCTGCCTGATGCACCGTCGGGGGTGACGACCCAGGCAGGCGACCGGCGCGCGCTCGTGCTCTGGAACCGCAACCCCTACGCGGCAACATTCGTCGTGCAGCGGGCCACGAGTCCTGGCGGCCCGTTCCAGCAGGTGAACCCCAAGCCGGTCGCGTACGACATGGATTCGGGCCTCGACGGGCAGCCGCTGGCCGCCCCGCAGCCCGGGTTTCTTGACATCGGGGCCTGGGACGCTGACGGGCACCCCACGAGCCACCAGGTCGAGGGCGGCGACGTCTATGGCCCCGACAACGGGACCACCTACTGGTACCGGATCGCGTCGCGTGACCCGCTGGACCGGGTGGGTCAGTGGTCCACCGCAGTCGCGGCCACGCCCGTCCGCAGCCTCCCGCCGATGGCCCCCGACGACCTCCAGGTGTTGCCCACCACCGCAGCCGACGGCCTGGTCGTCACGTGGCGCAAGGTGACGCGCAACGTCGAGAACCACCAACTGCCCGACACCTCGCAGACGAGCTACGTGTACCGGGCCGAGACCCGCGAAGCCCTCGAGGACGTCGCCGCGCTGCCTTCCTATCTAGTGGCCACGCGGTGGGCCGATCCGCAGGACCCCACGACGCCGCTCGTGTCGTGGACCGACCTCGACCCCGCCCTTGTCCCGCCCTACGGCACGAAGCCATTCTTCTACCGAATCCGGGTGGCCGACCCATATGGCGACCTCAGCGCGCCGTCGGCCGTCATCACCGCAGCCGTGCCGGACACCACCCCGCCGGGGCCGACCGACCTCATCAGAGTCATGGGAGCCCCCGACCACATCCGCGTCGAGTGGAAGCCCAACCCGGAGCGCGACCTCGCCGGCTATCAGATCTACCGTGGCGTGTGCGACCGCGGCTTCATCTATCGTCCGGGCGTCACCCACGAGAAGGATAAGGAGGGCAGGGTGGTCACGCATGGCGAGAGCCGTTACCCGTGCGACGTGACGCTCGTCGGCGACGTCCCGCTGGGCGACGCGAACGCAATGTACGCCGCCGACGGCTCCATCTGGTTCGAGGACTTCAGCGTCCCCGCGGGCTCACCGCTCTGCTACGGCTACTGGGTCCGCGCCTACGACCAGGCCGGCAACCTCTACCCCGGGGACAACGGCTGTCCCGCCCGCCCGGAGGAGTATCGCTGCGCGCGGCTTCGGGAGAAGACGCCGCCGCCCGTGCCAGTGATGACCGGCCTGCGGGCGCACAACAACGGCGTCCTCGTCGAGTGGATCTCCTCGCCGGTGCCGGACCTGCGCGCCTTCCACGTATACCGCTCGGACACCGAGCTCGACCCGCCGAGGTTCCTCGCGTGCATCTTCACCGACGGCACTGTCAGCGCCACGCGGTGGATGGGTCTCGTCCCCTCGTGCGACGACGTGCCGGCCGTGCCCGACCCGCTCGCCGCCCGCGGGTCCTACCTCGATGCCACCGCCGTGCCGCACCACGTCTACTGGTACCGCGTCTCCGCGCTCGACTGGCTGGGCAACGAGAGCGACGGCTCTCACCTAGAAGACGTCCCGTCGAGCAGCACGTTCACGTACACGAGCGACCTTCCGGTCACGCCCTCGGTATTCCCCCCGCCCCCGCCCGCGAGCGCTGGCTGCGGTCTCGAGGTCACCTGGAGCCCGACGTTCGACCCCGCCGCGCTTCAAGGCTTTGTCGTGTTCCGCGCCGCGTCCGGCATGCCGTACCGGCAGGTGTCCGGAATCCTCGAGGCCAACACCTTCACCGACCCCACCGCACGGCGCGGCGTCGACTATCTGTACTGCATCCAATCGATCGACCACAGCGGTTTCCTCTCCCGACCCTCGTTGCCGGTCCCGCACCGGTACTGACACACAACAAGGCGGACGCCATGGGCATCCTCGACGAGTTCAACCCCACGCGCCACGGCTGGTCGTTCGTCAATTGGGGCGAGGCCAATGACTTCGGCTGGGACCTGTACCGGCGTACCTACCTCGCGGTCAACCCAACCAACGACCCGATCGCGTCGCCACTCGACGTCGCTTTTTTCCAGATCTTCAAAGGATGTGCCGCAAACGGCAACTGCGGCGGCATGTCGATGCTCGCGCTCGCGCTGTTCAAGTACGGCGGGTACATGGGGTATTGCTCACCGCCGTCCTTCTACGCCCCGGCCAATATGAGCGACCACCAGCAGCCGGCGCGGGCAGACCTGCACGAAGCGGTCAACATCATGCAGGCCCGGCAGTTCAGCGCAGCCGGCATCCGCAATTTCCTCGATGTCGTGAAGGCGGGGCAGCTCAACGATGGTGTCGCGGCGTGGAACCGCGTCCGCAGCGGTCTCGGCAGCGGGGACTACTGCATGCTCTCGCTGTCCAACGGCGTCTTCGGTGACGCCGCCCACACGATCATCCCCTACCGCGCCGACATGAGCGGCAGCGCGTACGTGCTCCACGTGTGGGACCCGAACCGCCCTTATGCCTGGTTCCCCGAGCATTACGACGGCGACCACAACAAGATCGTCATCACTGGACCGACGTCGTGGACCTACGACCAGAACGCGGGTGGCCTGTTCAGCGACGGCACAGTCTACGACGGGTCGAAGAGCGGCTGGTGCTTCGCCATCCCGACGTCGCTCGAGGTCCACAAGGGCCGGCAGCCGATCAGCGCGGGCTTCATCCTCACCGGACTCGTGACGCTGTTCGTGAGCGGGGTCGGTGCAGCTGTAACCCAGCTCGAGGACGACAAGGGCCGGCGCCTCTACACGAGCGACCGCCGGCACCGAAGCCGCGACGACCTTGAGACGTCGTCCGAGCGCCGCCTGCCCGGCGTCGCGCCGTGGCCGTGGCCCGGCGGGCTCGCGGGCGACCTGCCCGGCGAGCTGTTCTTCCTCGAACGGCCGCCCGGGAGCTCCCCGCTGCACGTCTCGGTGCAGGGCGACGAATACCACCTCGTGCATCTGTCGTCCGGCCACCTCACTGAGCTCACCGCAGGGCGCGCGGCGGCGAACGCAAAGGACCGGGTGCGCCTCGAGGGCTCGTCCGACGACGACCAGTCCGTAATGGTGAGCACCAGCGCGGCACGCCGTCGCATCGACGTCCACCACCTGCGCTACGGCACGCCCGGCGCCTGGCGAAGCGTCAGGGTTCGGAACGCGCTCGTCACCACCGACCGGCTGAGGGTGCACGCGCCCGTCGCGTTCGACGCCGTCGAGATCTCGGGGACCACGGCACGGCGCCACGTCGACATCGAGCTCCGCCGCTACAACGGCCGGACTCTCGCGGAGCGCAACCTGAAGCAGCAGCGCGTCCTGGCGGGCGAAACCCTGCGCACAGCCCCCGACTGGGAGCGCCTCGCTCGGTCGAAGGTCGAGCAGGTGAGGTCCAAGACGGACCTCGGCGGCGTCATGCCGGGGAGAGGCCGGGGCTAGGGCTCAACTGCCGCTGCCTCAGGCCTGTTCGGGCCCGTCGCACACGTTTCAGGTGTCCGCCTCCTCGTTGGATGCGGCGCGACATCCGCCGCGTCATAACCGAGGCGCTGATCCCGCGCTCCGCCCGCCAGGGTGATGGAGTGTTAACAGCGGAGAGAAGATGCATCGGCGACCAAAATCGTTGCCACCCGTCATAGCGATAATTGACACACCGATCGTCCCTTCTGATGATGGAGGGCTCGCTTCTGCCAGGCGAATGCTCTTTCTGGCAATGTCAGGAATGGGGCACGAGGACGCGTTCCCGCCTCCAAGGCTGAGCGGCCGCTGTCGGTTCGTTCAAGAGACCTTCCCGGGGTTCGGGGCAATGGGCGAGACGCGCCGAGACCAGACATCAGCGCGCTCACAGCATGTGAGTTCGGCCTCATAGCCGAGCAATAGCCGAGCCCCTTCCGGTTTACCGAATGGTGAAAACGGGTTAGAGTATGGCGGGGAGTCAACCTGCCGAGGGTCAACCACAGCAACACGTCGCTAGTC
>Ga0310914_10000518_pt1 | contig 22796 bp, 21 predicted proteins | sample GREbulkMGAN108_FD_203450 | JGI IMG/M metagenome (GOLD analysis project Ga0310914, IMG submission 203450) | Lab enrichment of tropical soil microbial communities from Luquillo Experimental Forest, Puerto Rico - GRE.bulkMG.AN108 | ecosystem: Environmental > Terrestrial > Soil > Tropical forest >... | reverse complement strand
TGGTGCTCCTTGAGCACATTGATGATCTGCTCCTCGCTGAACCGTCCCTTGCGCATTCGTCCGTCTCCTCTCGACGGATCCTAGCTTCTAAGCGGGGGCGTTCCAGGGGGCAGGGTCATCAGGAAACTGGCGGACTGCAGCGCAGCTTGTGAGTGCAAGGACAGCGACCATACAGAAATTTTTGCCCAAATTTGCCATCGGGTTCCGTTTGCTTAGAATGGAGCAAACCCAGGCACGCTGGCACAACGCCGAATGCGCTGGCTTCACTAACATGCCGTCCCCCCCTCATCGGTGTGCGGAAACGTACGCCTGCTGAGTGCTCTTTAGTGTGAGCTGGTTCACACATGGCGAACAGAATGTCTGAGGCACTCGCTGACTTTTCGGAGTTTGCTAAAGTGGGCGTGCCGTTTGATCAGATTTTCGACCAAAATTCTGGCGATCATGGGGGTCGTCGGGCGGCTTGTCCCGGATCTCTAAGTTCCCAATCAAAGTGCTTCCATTTCCCAAGGTGTTGAGGCTAAAGAGAGCTGCCGCCTCCTCGTCGGTCAGATCGAGCCGCCTGCGCACGGAATGCCAGATGATGGTCGCTTTCGACGACGGATGTCGAAAATCTGAGATAGGGAAGCTGATTAGGCCTTCTCCCCGGCGAAACTCCGTGAGCGCGCGCCGCGAGCTTCGCGGCGTATGATGTAGAGTAAGTGGTAGTTTCCGCAAGCACCTCCGGAGGCGCTTTAGAATGATCGAGTTTTGGCATTCCTATGGGACGCCGCTTATATTTATACTTATAACGAGTATTATTCTACTGACACCGGTATTACGATATGTTCGCGTGGGGTGGAAATATAAAACTATGGACATAACGAACAGTATAGATGACGAGGCCAAAAAAATTTATCTCGAAAAATTCCTAAAAGATACCGCCGCAACTCCTGACGAGGCGCGGATCAAATTTTATAAAAATTACCACAGCCGTTTTGGTCGCCGACATTTTATAGTACCACTTGCCGTGTTAGGAATCCTTGTAATCCTCCAAGGGAGCTTAGCAATAGAATCCATCATTCATCCGGACATTCACTTGTGGACACCTAAATTGGAGCTGAACTCTGCTGCTCTTGCCGCGTTAGCTGGGGCATACATGTGGGTAGTCAGCGATTTCATCTTGCGAGCGCGTCGGATGGATTTTTCTCCTGCTGACGTTTTGTGGGGCACCCTTCGGCTGTTCATAGCGGTCCCCTTAGGGCTCTCCGTAGGTTCGCTCGCTAAACCTGATGTCCTCGCCTTTGTAGCGTTCGGCCTCGGTGCCTTTCCATTAGAGACGATTCAAACTTTTTTGCGACAACTTTCTGCAAAATCATTGAATATCGAAATTGGAACTGTACAAAATAGCGAGCTTCTACGTTTGGATGGCGTTGACCAGATCTTGGTGGAACGACTTGCACACGAAGATATAGCGTCGATTGCCCAACTAGCTTATTGCGATCCAATACAACTGACGATGCGGACAAATCTTTCGTTTAATTCTATTGTAGATTTGGTAAACCAAGCGCTGGCATGGGTTTATATCGGCGAGAAACTGCCACTGATTCGGGCGCTTGGCTTCAGGGGTGCGTATGAGGTGCGACAATTTTGTGAAGACTTGGGCCTTCCAGAATCTAATACAGATAGAACTAATGCGCAAAATATTATAGAGGAGATTGCGCAGCGGCTCGGTGTCACCCAGGATAAGATGTGGTATGTGATAACGACGATTGCCTATGATCCTTACACAGACTTTATATACCGAACTTGGAGCTGAGGGGCCTTCTGCCGGCCGAGCGGCTGATCCCGGCCCCCGATTGCGGCATGAAATACATCCCGCGCAAGCTCGCCTTTGCCAAGCTCAAGGCATTGGCCGAGGGGGCCGCGATCGTCCGCCACGAGCTGTTTGGGGGTTAGCTCAGGGTTAGCGCAAGTTCCCCCACTGTCCCCTCCGTCAGCCAGTCCATTCGCGCACCCGAGACGCAGGCGCACTCGAAAGAGGGCATTGATGTGCCGCTGAACGTCAGATCCGATTCGACATGCTGGGCGGTGCCGTTCTCCGGGATGGCGGTCCAGAGTCGTTAACTACCTACCAGCACCGTTATCATTTCAACGGCTTTGCGCCGGTCGCCGGTCATCGCGCGCGCGGCGAAGGTCGGCCGGCGAGCATGACGCTTGCCGCCCGGGGCACTGATATTTCCGTCGTCCTAGCGGAGGCTTACTTGCCCTTACCGTTCGACTTGCACGACGGCACCTGGTCCTGTGGCATCGGATTTCCATTCGGCGCCGGTACGCCCGCGGCCAACCCGGCCTGCAGCAGCCGTGCGTATACCGCCTCGGTGTCCTCGCAGAGCATGAACCGGTCCTTCACCAGGTTGTCGATCGCGTTCATCACGGCGGCGCGATACATGGCGAACGAAGGGTAACGCTCCTGGACCGACGGCCGCGGATCGCCCGCGGCAACGCGCTCTGCCTTGGTCGCTTCGAACGGGATGTATTGCCCCGAACCTTCGCAACCATCGTTCGCCCAGACCGGTGGGCCCAACTGCTCGAAAGTCTTCGCGCCGGCGGACGCGCCATGCCGATCAAAGACAGCCTCATAGCTGCCACCGCTCTGGTCCACAGCCTGACCGTTGTCACGCGCAACCGCGCCGGCTTCGAGAAGGCCGGCGTCCGCCTCTTCGACCCGTTCGGAGTCTGATCACGGCACCGGCCGGAGCCGTACAGCAGTTTGCTGAGGTCATCGTGCCGCGCTTTCCGCCGGGAGGATGTGAGAGAATCGAGATTGACGCATTCACTTGGTCGTCATCCCGGCGCAGGACGGGACCCATAGCACCGCCACTTGGGCATCATCATGCGACGGCAATGCCTTACCAGATTATTGGAAGGCTCGTGCCGCAGCAGGATCGGCCCCGGCCTTCGCCGGGGTGCCGAAACCGGAAAGCAGCCGAATTCTTTCACGAGCTCTGGGTGGGGCAGGTCAACCAAAGGCGTAACCTACCCTCCTCGTGTCGAGCGTCCGCAATGCCGGCACGCTCCGGCGGTGCTACTCTGACGCTGCCTCCGGGGTGTGGGAAATCGCTCGCTTCACCGGCGCCGGGGCGGGAATAGGGAGGACAATGCGATGAGGAACGGCTTCAGGATCGTCGACATCGACACTCACGTGAACCCGAGCTACGACACATTGGTCAAGTATCTCGATCCCGCGGCCCGCGGGCGGGTCGACGAGTTCCGGCCGTTTGTGCGGACGCGGAGCGCGGATGGAGTCACCACGCGCGTCCTGCATGTCGCCCCCTACCCGTTCGACCGATTTCCGGGCGAGGCGCCGACGGAGGCTCAGGTCGTGGCCGGCGGCAAGGGCGCGCTCGAGGGCCGCGTCACCCGCTCGTCAAGCCATCACCGCGTGCCGCCGGCGCCCGGCGTCCAGGACGAGAATGTCGACGACCGCATCAAGGATATGGACGCCGAAGGCCGCGACGTCGATTTCCTGATCCCCGGCACCTGGGCCACGGCGGCGAGCGGGCTGCCCGACATCACCCTGACCGAGGCGCTCTATCGCTCCTATCACAATTACATCTCGGCCTATTGCCGGTCCTATCCCGGCCGCCTCAAGAGCATGATCCTGGTGCCGGGCGGCGATATCGACTGGGCCGTCAAGGAGGTGAGGCGGCTGCGGAACGCGCCATGGGTCGCCGCGGTCTGGCCGCTCTTGCCCGAGGGAAAACCGATCGACCATCCGGAGCTGGCGCCGCTCTGGGACGAGATGAACGACGCCTATCTGCCGATCCTCTTCCACAGCTTCTTCTATGAGCCACCCTATTTCCCGGGCTACCGCGACATCTGGGGCAATGCCGTCGTGGCACGCACGGCCGCCCATCCCTGGGGTGCGGCACGGCTCCTCTCCTACCTGATCGTCGGTCAGATATTCGACAAATACCCGAACATCAACGCCGGCGTCGCCGAGGTCGGCCATGGCTGGCTACCCCATTGGGTGATCCGGCTCGGCGAGATGATCCGCTATGTTTCAGGTGCCACGCCGCCGCTCAAACACCAGCCGATCGAGTACGTGCAGATGGGCCGCTTCCGCTGCGGCGCCGAGCCTTTCGAGGGTCCCGCGATGACCAAGGCGGTTATCGACATTCTGGGGCCGGATGTGCTGATGCACCAGTCGGATTACCCGCACGGCGAGGCGCATTTCCCGGACACCGCCCAGATGGTCCTCGACTGGCCGATCTGGAGCGAGCTAGGCCGCGACGTGTTGCAGCGGCATATGGCCGGTAATGCAGAGCGCTATCTCCGCATGGCTTAAGCGACCTCGATTGGATCGATCACGGAGCCTTGGGTCGCAGGAGCCCTTGCTCCAGCCTGCAGCGTCGGCGAGCGCTTCCATTGCGGTCGATCGCCTCAGGCTTCGGAGCCGGAGCCCCCATCAGGGGCATTGACACAATGACCGTCCGGACGACACAGAAAATCCTTCTTGAAGTCTCCGCAGCCCGAAAGCGCTAGAGCTAATCCTACGACGATCCCGTAAAGCGCGATTTTGTACCACACCAGCTTCATTCTCTCCAACATCAGCCAACCCCCCCACGGGCGAACATTAGGCACGAGCGATAATGAGAAAAATTTGGGCCAATAAAGCCGACCGACCCGACGCCCAACGACATTGGAACTCTGCATCGTAGGGATTTTGGCTTCTGCATGGTGCTCGACACGGTGCTGCGGCAGTCCGCGAACCCGAAGGCTCGCTGCGGGCGTCCGGCGTCATTAGTCGCCGATAACCGAAATTTGTGTTATCCACCAACGAGGAATTCCGGAACGACCGCGGTCTTCGTGCCTTATGCGATCGTTGCTTGTCAGATGCCTGGTGCTGCTGCTGGCGCTCGCTCTCGCCAACGGCAATGCCCATGCCGCGCTGCATCTGACTGCCGCTCACTCAGAGCCCTGTCCTGAAGAGCACGTCCGCCACACCGGAACGAGCCCGCCCCATCACCAGCATGGGCAGGATCACGGGATTGCGTGCTGCTGCGACTGCCTGGGGTGTATCTCTGCGGCCTATCTTCCGCCCCAGCTCAGCATCGCTCCAGCGGAACTCGGGGCGCAAATCCATTATGACGCGCTGACGGCGTCGCTCTCCGGCCACACGCTTCTGCCCGAGCCTGGTCCTCCCAGACCCGGCACGCTGAGCTGAACCTGGCGCGACTTGCGACCGGGTTGCGGGGCCGTTTGCCCGCGCGCCGGAGGATGCCGGCCTTGGGTTCCCCTCTTCATCACTCGCGCCTTGCCAAGCGCATCGGCCAGATGCCCGCAAAGGGAGTTTCAAGGAGCGTTTCAAATGATAGTACGTCTATACCGTTCTTTGCTAATGGGTTTGGTACCGATTGCGTTTAGCGCATGCGCAAGTCCCGAGCCCGCTCCGGCCGAGCAAGAGCTTGCGGTACCGCTGGGTGTCGACCTCGGCGGCTCGGGCCCCGTCGCCGCGCCAGTGGCGCGCCCTCAAGGTGAGCCCGGCTACTCGGAACGTGTAGGTCAAACGCAAATGGCGCATGCCGGCGCGAACGACGCTCACGGCACCGGCACCGTCAATTCGGTCGACCTGGCGCGGCACAAGGTCGAAGTAACCCACGCGCCGATCCCCGAGATCGGTTGGCCGAGCATGACGATGGAGTTTCCTGTCGCACCTTCGGTCGATCTTAAGGAGATCAAGCCCGGCACGCGGGTGAATTTCACGATCGAGCAGCAGCCGGGCGGTATGTATGAGATCAAGGTCATTACGCCGGCCGGAGGCGGACGATGACGGACCCGGTCTTTACCCGCCGACGCTTCATGCTGGGTGCGGCTGTGACCGGCACATTGATGCTCGCTCGCTGGCCATCACGGAGCGCGCCCGCTCCAGCGCCGGTCCTCAGCGGCACGGAATTTCAGCTCGAGATCGGCCCGATACCGATCAACATCACCGGCCGGCCAGTGACCGGGACCGGCATCAACGGCCAGATCCCGGCCCCGATCTTGCGATGGCGCGAAGGCGATACCGTGACGCTCGCTGTCACCAACCGGCTCTCGGAGCGGAGCTCTATCCATTGGCACGGGATCCGCGCGCCATCGCCGATGGACGGCGTGCCCGGATTGAGCTTCGCCGGCATCCAGCCCGGGGAGACGTTCGTTTACCGCTTCCCGGTACGTCAAAACGGCAGCTACTGGTATCACAGCCATTCGGGTTTCCAGGAGCAAACGGGGGTCTACGGGCCGATCGTCATTGTGCCGAAGGACGGCTATGCGCAGGCCTTCGATCGCGACTATGTCGTGATGTTGTCGGATTGGAGCAACGAGAGCCCCGGCACGATCGTCAGCAATCTCAAATTCCAGAGCGATTATTACAATTTCCACCAGCGCACCGTCGGCACCTTCTTTGACGATGCGCAGCGCAACGGCCTAGCCGACGCGGTCGCCGACCGCCTCCAGTGGGGCAAGATGCGCATGAGCCCCACGGACATTCTCGACATCGGCGGTGCCGCCTACACCTACCTGCTCAACGGCCAACCGCCCGGAAGGAACTGGACGGCGCTGTTCCGCTCCGGTGAGCGCGTGCGCTTGCGCTTTATCAACGGCTCGTCGATGAGCATCTTCGACGTTCGCATCGACGGCCTCCCGATGACCGTCGTTCAGGCCGACGGCAATGATGTCATTCCGGTTACGGTCGACGAGTTCCGCATCAGCGTCGCCGAGACTTATGACGTGATCGTGCGGCCGACGGCCGACCGCGCATACACGATCTTCGCTCAGGTCGAGGATCGCACCGGCTACGCTCGCGGCACGCTCGCGCCGCAGGCCGGCATGACCGCGACTATCCCGCCGATGGATCCCCGTCCGTTGCGTACGATGACCGATATGGGCATGGGCGGGATGCAGCCCGGTTCCATGTCCGGCATGGATCATGGAGCGATGTCGGGCATGAACCACGGTTCTATGCCGGGCGTGTCCGGAATGGGGGTAAGCCTCGAGGCGAAGAAACTCGTGGGCAGTGTCGGCGTCGACAATGTCGCCGAGGTGCCCACCGAGCGCCTAAACCGCGCCGGTGAAGGCTTTCCGGCCGGCCGGCGCGTACTCACCTATGCCGACTTGCGCGCGACCCGACCCGGCCGCGATGCCCGGCCGACGTCGCGCGACATCACGCTCCATCTCACCGGTAATATGGAGCGCTTCATCTGGGGCTTCGACGGCAAGAAGTTCTCTGAAGCCGAGCCGATCGTGCTGCAGCGCGGCGAGCGAGTGCGTTTCGTGCTGATCAACCACTCGATGATGGAACACCCGATACACCTGCACGGGTTGTGGAGCGAGCTCGAAAACGGGCATGGCGCCTACCGGCCGTATAAGCACACGATCAATGTCAAGCCGGGGGAGAAGCTGAGCTATCTCGTCACGGCCGACGAGCCGGGCCGCTGGGCCTATCACTGCCATCTCCTCTACCACATGGATCTGGGCATGTTCCGCGAGGTGCGCGTCCCATGAGCAGGCAAAGGAAAATCTTGTGCGCCTGCGGCGCTGTCTTGGGTCTCGCTCACGCCGCGGCTGGGCAGACCCCTGCGACGCCCGCTCAGCCGACGGTTCCGGGTGAGCGCGAATTCGGGCAGCCAGTGATGGACCAGGGGATCTTCGCCCACGCCATCCTCAATCAGAATGAGGGCCGGTGGAATGACACCGAGACCGAGTACCGCTGGGAGGGACAGGGTTGGGTCGGGACCGATTACGACAAGCTGTGGATCAAGTCGGAGGGCACCGTCCAAAGCAACGGTACTGTCGACGACGGCCAGGACCAGTTTCTGTACAGCCGCGCCATCACGACCTATTTCGATCTGCAGGGTGGGCTGCGCAGCGATATCGATTCACGCCCGACCCGCAATTGGGCGGCTCTCGGCATACAGGGCCTCGCCCCCTACTTCTTCGATCTCGAGCTCACAGGCTACGCGAGCGGCCAGGGCCATCTCGCCGCCAAGCTCGAAGCTTCATACGACCTTCTGATTACAAACCGGCTGATCCTGCAGCCGCAAATCGAGGTCGATCTCTACAGCAAGGCGGACCCCCCGCGGTTGGTCGGCGCCGGCTTTTCCAGCATCGATACGGGACTCAGACTCCGCTATGAGTTCAGCCGAAAATTCGCGCCCTATCTCGGGGTGGTCTACGAAGGCAAATTCGGCCAGACCGCCAGTTATGCGAGGCGGATAGCCGAGAGCACCGGCGACTTCCGCTTCGCCTTCGGCGTCCGCATCTGGTTTTGAGGGACGCGGCGATGCGCACCGTCGTCGCTTTCCTGGTCATTTTTGTGCTTGTCGTCGTGCTTGCCCTCGGCGGTGTCGTCTATGCCGGTTTCTACGACGTCGCCGCCACGACGCCGCATTGGCCCTTTACAGCCTGGCTGCTGGAAACGGCGCGCACGCGCTCGATTAAGGCGCGGGCAGCGGAGATCCAAACGCCACGCGGGCTCGACGATCCCGCGAAGCTCGTCATCGGCGTCGAGCATTACGCGGCGCATTGCGCCGTGTGCCACGGCGCGCCCGGCGTACCGAAGGGCGACATCGCGCGGGGCCTTTATCCGCCGCCGCCGGATCTGGCCAAAGCCGCGCCGGTCTACAGCCCCGCCGAGCTTTTCTGGATCGTCAAACACGGCATCAAGATGACCGGCATGCCGGCCTGGAGCGATCACAGCAACGAGGAATTATGGGCGACGGTCGGCTTTCTCCAAAAGCTGACGAGCATGAGCGAGCAGGACTACGCCAGGCTCGTGACGGCGAGCATGGCGCACGGGCACGATCACTAATTTCGATCTGACAATCCGCGAGGGGAGCGGGCGGGGCGACTGAGTGACTAGGAAAGACGACCTCGGTGGGCGAGACCGTGGAACCAGTAACCTTGACCTTACCTCCAGAAGAGAACCTCTGTGCCTATCAATCAGCGGTCGGAGAGAACGTCAGCCATGAACATCGGCGAGGCGGCGAGCGCATCGGGCGTGTCAGCCAAGACCATCCGCTATTACGAAGCGGCGGGCCTGATCGCGACCGCGAACCGCAGCGCCAGCGGCTATCGCGTCTACACGCAAGCGGACGTGTTCACGCTGCGGTTCATCAAACGGGCACGCGAGCTGGGCTTCTCGATCGAACGCATCCGCCGGCTACTCGATCTCTGGCAGGACAAGAGCCGGGCCAGCCGGGATGTCAAACGCCTGGCGCTGGACCATATCGCCGAAATCCGATCGAAGATCGCAGCAATGACATCAATGGGCGATGCCGTCCAGGAGCTCGCCGATGCCTGTGACGGCGACGAACGCCCGGAGTGCCCGATCCTGCGTGACCTCGAGGATGCTGCAGCCCAGCCGCTCTCGAGCGGGGCCGGATAGCGACCGCCGTTTACGAAACGCGCGCCGAACGCCCTGCGCCGAGCCGCGGTATGAAACCCGGTACGTGCTGCATATAGGCGCGGTACTGGTCACCGAACTCGCGCAGCGCTTCGCGTTCCTCGATCCGCGCCAATCGTAGGTACATGACAACGAGCACCGGGAACATCAGCAGCGTCAGGATCGTTGGCCACTGCAGCAAGAATCCGAGCATGATGACAATAAATCCGACATATTGCGGGTGCCGGACATATTCATAGACACCGGTCGTTGCCAGAGTGTGCCGTCTCTGCGCGTCATAGTGAACCTTCCACGCAGCTGATAGCAGGATGAAGCCGCCGAAGATTGCTGCAATGCTGAGCATATGCAGGACGCTCCAATGCGGGTCGCCGTGCAGACCAAGCAGCGTCGACCACAAGTGTCCCGCGTCATGCGAGAATGGGTCGATGCCTGGATAGGTGCGGCTAATCCATCCCGAAAGCAGGTAGATCGTCAGCGGGAAGCCGTACATCTCGGTAAACAGCGCGACGATGAAAGCCGAGAAGGCGCCGAAGGAACGCCAATCGCGGCCCGTCGCCGGCTTCGTAAAACTGAAAGCGAAAATGACAAAGACCGCGGTGTTAATGATCACCAGCCCCCAGAGGCCATAGGCCGGCGCAGTGTCGTGCGTCATGGCCTCCCCTCCCCTTCCTCATCCAGGTTCGACCGCGGCGCCTGACCGTGCCCGCCATGATGCCCATGGTGCATGAAGAGGTGCATCAGCGGACAGGCAAGGATCAGCAGATAGGGCAGCACGCCGAAGACATGCGCGGTGTGCTCCGTCAGCAAAAAGAACCCCGCCACAATAAGGAAACCGCAGGTCACAATCCCTATCGGGGTTCGCCACCAGGACGGCTCTTGGTGTTCGTGGTTCATTGGGCCAGTCCTTAACTCAGCGTCCGAGACGCCGGATGAAAAAATTGTAAAGCGGCCCGAACACCAATGCGATGTACCAACCCCAGATGAAGCTTTCGATGAGCCCAAGAAAGTAGCTTTGCCAGCTCAGAAGTTCGAAGCCCGGCAAAAAGATGGACAGTGCCGAATGCTGCACCGGGAAGCCGGGCAGCAACAGATATCCCGCAATGCAAATTATGTAAGAAATCACGAAGAACGCGCTCAGGCTCAACCCCAGCGTCACAATGGGGATTGCCTTCGCTTGTCCGCCATCTGCCTGAATCCCCGGTCGGGCTCCCGCCATGCTTTGCATCTGACTCATGATGACACCTCCCGCTTTCGCTACATCATCCCCATCGGACCGATCAGTAGTTCGTCGGCGGTTTTCTTCTGTTCTTCGCTGAGTGCCGCGTAGAGCGGGTCAACGGCCGCCTTGAATTTTTGCAGCGCCTCGAGATGCGCGGCCATCATCTTTTCCCGCATGGCCAGCTTATCCGGCAATGTGGCCGTCTGTGAGCCTCCCATCATGCCGCCCGCAATGTCGCCCATGCTCTTGGCATTCGCGCGAATCGCATCGGCCACGGCGTTCCATAGCGGCAGCTGCGCGTCGGTGATCTTCAGCTCGGTTTTGAGAAAAGCCAGCCGGCCCTCGACATGGCGGGTCATGGCGCCCATCATCGACATGCCATCTCGGCCCATCATCATGCGCATCATGCCCATCATCGGCATGTCGCCGGCGCCGGCCATTCCGCCCGGCATCTCTGGACCTGCCGCCGCCGGGGGCGCCGGCGGATGATGCTCATCATGCTGGGGCTGTTGTGCGAGCGCAGTGCCTGCGATCAGCGCCAACATCAGCACCGGCCAGGTACAAACTTTGCGGGGACGCATGTCAAATCCTCTCCAGCTGACTACCTGTATCCGATGCGGTTGCCAGGCAAATTGATCCAGATCAAATTGGTCGTCGATTTGCCGCGTGTAAATAGACACAAAGAAACCTTCTAGCGCAGGAAGGTTCGATTAAATAAACCTTCCAACGCTGGAAGCCTCCACGTAAGGACTAGCCCTGATGACTACGGCCGAATCACTAGCCCGCCATCAACACCATGCTCCGGTGCCGCCGGCGGAGGTGTTTGACCCCGTGTGCGGGATGACCGTCGATCCGGCCAAGGCGAAGCACCACGCCGAGCATGCCGGCCTCAGCTACTTTTTCTGCAGCGCCCGTTGCGCGGAAAAGTTCACGGCCGAGCCGGCGCGCTACATCGTCGGCTCCCGGCAGGGCCGAGGCCCCGCCACCGCCGGGGGGGGCGAGATCTTATGGACCTGCCCGATGCATCCGCAGATCGTGCGTCGAGAACCTGGCAGCTGCCCGATATGCGGTATGGCGCTGGAGCAGATGACGCCCGCGGCCGGCGATACAACAAGCCCCGAGCTGCGCGACGTGACGCGGCGTTTTTGGGTCGGTGTCGCGCTCTCGTTGCCGCTGCTGGCCATCGCTATGGCCGAGCACTTCAACAAAGCGGCGCTTGATGACCTGATCTCGCCTCGCCTGCTCGTCTGGTTGCAGGTGATCCTCGGCACGCCGGCCGTGCTGTGGGGCGGTTGGCCGTTTTTCGAGCGCGGCTGGGCTTCGGTCGCGAACCGCCGGCTCAACATGTTCACCTTGATCGCGCTCGGCACCGGTGTGGCCTATGTCTACAGCCTGGTCGCCGCGCTCGCCCCGGGCATCTTTCCCGCCTCATTCCGCAACCCCGATGGGCAGGTCCCGCTCTATTTCGAGGCGGCTGCCGTCATCGTCACTCTGGTTCTGCTGGGCCAGGTGCTCGAGCTGCGCGCCCGGTCCCAAACGAGTAGTGCGATCCGCGCGCTGCTCGATCTGGCCCCCAAGCGCGCCCGGCGGCTGCGCGAGGATGGCAGCGACGAGGACATCCCGCTCGAAGAGGTCGTTCCAGGCGATCGCCTGCGCGTGCGGCCCGGCGAGAAGGTCCCGGTCGACGGCGTGGTGCTCGAGGGCCACAGCGCCATCGATGAATCGATAATATCCGGCGAGCCGGTGCCGGCCGAGAAGAGCTCGGGCGACAAGGTGACCGGTGCCACCGTCAATACGACCGGCAGCTTCGTGATGCGTGCCGAGCGGGTCGGCAGTGACACCCTGCTCGCCCAAATCGTTGCCATGGTCGCGGAAGCCCAGCGATCCCGCGCGCCGATCCAGAAACTGGTCGACACGATCTCAGCCTGGTTCGTGCCTTCAGTGGTCGTCATCGCGCTGATGACCTTTGTCGTGTGGTCGATCCTCGGCCCAACGCCGGCCATGGGCTTTGCGCTGGTCAACGCCGTCGCAGTACTGATCATCGCCTGTCCGTGCGCGCTCGGTCTCGCCACACCGATGTCGATCATGGTCGGCACTGGGCGCGGCGCGCGCGCCGGCGTTCTCGTAAAGAACGCCGAAGCGCTCGAGCTGATGGAAAAGATCGATACGCTAATCGTCGACAAGACCGGAACCCTGACCGAAGGCAAACCGAGACTGGTCGGCGTCGTCCTGTCCGGGACTATCGCTGAAGACGACGTGCTGCGTCTCGCCGCCAGTCTGGAGCGCGGCAGCGAGCACCCGCTGGCAGCCGCGATCGTCAAAGGCGCCGAGGAACGCGGACTCCAACTCGCCGCCGCTGCCGATTTTAGCTCCGAAACCGGCAAAGGGGTGGTCGGTTCGGTCGACGGCAAGCGGGTCGCAGTCGGCAACTTGGCCCTCTTTGGTTCTCTCGGCATCGAGGCGGACGGCTTCGCCCAACACGCGGAGGAACTTCGCAAAGAGGGTCAGGTGGTGATCCTGGTCGCGGTCGATGGCCATGCGGCCGGGCTCGTAGCGGTCGCCGACCCGATCAAGGAAAGCGCTGTCGGTGCGTTGCGGGAGTTGCGCGGAGAGCGCATTCGGGTGGTGATGCTGACCGGCGACAGCCGCACGACGGCGCAGGCGGTCGGACGTCGGCTCGGCATCGATGATGTCGTCGCCGAAGTGTTACCCGATCAGAAGGCCGCGGCCGTGAAGAAATTTCAGCACGAGGGCCGGTTCGTCGGCATGGCGGGCGACGGCATCAACGACGCGCCGGCGCTGGCGCAGGCCCATGTCGGGATCGCAATGGGCACCGGGGCCGATGTGGCGATGGAAAGTGCCGCTGTTACGTTGATCAAGGGCGACCTGCAGGGGATCGTGCGGGCGCGCCGGCTGAGCCGGGCCACCATGCGGAATATCCGTCAGAACCTGTTCTTCGCCTTCATCTTCAACGCGCTTGCGGTGCCGATCGCGGCCGGCGTTCTTTATCCGGTGGTCGGTTTGCTGCTCAACCCGATGATCGCCAGCGCCGCGATGAGCATGAGCTCGGTTCTTGTTGTCACGAATGCATTGCGCCTTCGCGCCGCCCGATTATGAGCCTACCGGGCTATCCGCTTACTCGGGGCGCTCGAGTTCCTGGATCGCGGCCTTCAGAAAGCGGGCCGCTTCGCCGCCGGTGACCGCGCGATGGTCGAAGGTGAGCGACAATGGCAAGAGGCGATGGGCGACGAGTTTGCCGTCGGCGACGACCGCACGCGGCGCAATGCGGCCGGCCCCGAGGATCGCAACCTGCGGCGGGACGATGACGAGTGCCGCGAACCGTCCCCCGAACATGCCGAAATTCGACAGGGTGATGGTCTGGCCGCGCAGCTCGGCGAGCGGCACCGAGCGCGCCCGCACGTCTTTCTTCATCGCTTCGATCCCGCGCCTCAGGTCCGCGGCATCGCGGCCGCCGACGTTGCGCAGCACCGGAACGAAGAGCCCGTCCCCGGTGTCGACCGCCAAGCCCAAATCGATCTGCTTGATCAGACGGCGCTCCATGTTGCGCCCGTCGTACCAGGCGTTGAGCTCGGGAACCGCGGTGCACCCGGCGACCATTGCACGGACAAGCCGGATCGTCGTATCGCTGCCCGGCGCCCAAGCCTCGATGTCGGCCTCGTCGGACACCGTCGCCGGGACGATTTCGGCGTGCGAGCGGGTCATGTTGACGGCCATCGCCCGGCGCACGCCAGCGAGCGGCTCGGCCGGTCCGGCATCGGTCAACGCCCGCGCCGCACGCTCTACATCGGCACTGGTCACGGCACCGCCGGGACCGCTCGCCGCGACGATCTTCAAATCGACGCCGAGCCGCGTTGCCAATGCCCGCACCGCCGGTGTTGCCCTGACGGCCGCAGCTCCTGCCGGTGCGGCCTCGGCCGCTCGCGCGGGCGAGGGCGGGGTGGCGACAGCGAGTTCGCCGACCACCGTTCCGGTATCGGCGCGCGAACCTTCGTCAAACTCGACCAGAGCGGCACCAACTTTGACCCGCTCGCCTGGCTGAGCACAGAGCCGGGCGATCCGGCCAGACTGCGGTGAAGGGACTTCAACAACCGCCTTTTCGGTTTCGACCGAGACGAGCGGCTGGTCGGCCACGACATGGTCGCCCTCGGCGACATGCCAGGCGACGAGTTCCGCCTCTTGCAGGCCTTCGCCGAGATCAGGCAGGACAAAGGTGCTCATGGCTTCATTGATACGCTAGGATCCGCCGCGCGGCCGCAAGTATACGGGTCTCGCCTGGCAGATAATGCTGCTCGAGGCGCGGCAGCGGCATCACCGTGTCCCAGCCAGTGACCCGCTCGATCGGCGCGAGGAGCGAAACAAGCCCGCGCTCGGCGATTCTCGCGGCGACCTCGGCGCCAAACCCGCCGGTCAGCGGCGCCTCGTGAACGATCACGCAACGGCCGGTCTTCGCGACTGATGCGAGGACAGTATCGCTGTCGAGCGGCTTCAAGGTCGCGACATCGATGACCTCGACACTGACCCCCTCCTCCGCCAAGGTGTCGGCAGCCGCCATAGTCTCCTTGATCATCGCCCCCCAGGTGACGAAGGTGATGTCGCTGCCTTCGCGCAACACGAAACACCGGTCGAGCGGCAGTGCCGCACCGTCGTCCTCGACCTCCTCGCGCGCGGCCCGATAGAGCCGGGTCGGTTCGAGAAAGACCACCGGGTCGGGGTCGCGGATTGCAGCGAGCAGCAGGCCATAAGCGCGCGCCGGCGAGGATGGGATCACGACACGCAGACCGGGGATATGGGCGAACATTGCCTCTGGGCTCTCCGAATGGTGCTCGATAGCTCGGATGCCGCCGCCCGCCGGCGAACGCACGACCATCGGGCAGCTGAGCCGCCCGCGGGTGCGGGTGCGCAGGCGCGCGGCATGGTTCACCAGCTGGTCGATCGCCGGATAGATGAAGCCGGTGAACTGGATCTCGGCGACCGGGCGGAAGCCCTGGGCGGCGAGGCCGACCGACAGTCCAGCGATCGCGTTCTCGGCGAGAGGCGTGTCGAGGACGCGGTCCCCTCCGAAGCGCGCCAATAGACCTTCGGTGGCGCGGAACACGCCGCCCTCGGCCGCGACGTCCTCGCCGAGAACGAGGACATTTACATCCTCGGCCATCGCGCGGGCGAGCGCCAAATTGACGGCCTGGACCAGGTTGATCTCGGGCATCCGCCGTCACTCCTGCGCCATGCCGAGTGGCGCCTGGCGCTGCTCGATCAGGTCCTTTGGTAAGGTCTTGTACGTAAAATCGAAGATCGTTTCCGGCCCCTGCGGCGGGGTTGCGAGATAGGCTTCGACCGCTTTGTCGACTGCCCCCGAGACCTCCGCCAGCAGACCCTCCTCGTCTGCCTTTGCCCATATGCCGCGGCCGACGAGATGGTTCCGCAGCCGAGTGATCGGGTCTTCGCCCCAATGCGGGCTTACATCGGTATCGCTGCGGTAGCGACGCGCATCATCGGCCGTGGTGTGGTCGCTCAATCGATACGTCAGCGCCTCGATCAGGTGCGGCCCTCCGCCCGATCGTGCCTTGACGACGGCGCGAGCCACAGCTTCGCGCACCGCGATGACATCGTTGCCGTCGACCTGCTCGCCTTCGATGCCGGCGGCGATCGCCTTTTGCGCCAGCGTCTCGGCTGCTGTTTGCTGAGCGACCGGGAGTGAAATTGCCCAGCGGTTGTTGTTGACGACAAAAACCAACGGCAGACTCCACACCCCGGCCATGTTGAGCGCTTCGGCGACGTCACCTTTCGAGGTGGCGCCGTCGCCAAAGGCGCAGACGGCAACCCGTTGCTCATGCCTTAGCTTGAAGGCGAGAGCGACACCGACCGCGTGCGGCGCGTGGGTCGCGACCGGCACACAGATTGGAAAATCCTGACGCGCCTCGGCAAAATCGCTGCCCCGCTCGTCGCCGCCCCAAAACAAGAAAAGCTCGACCAGGCTCACCCCGCGCCACAACTGGGCGCCATGCTCGCGAAAGCTCGGCAGAAACACATCATCCTTGCGCATCGCCGCGGCGATCCCGACGCCCACCGCTTCCTGACCCAGCGCGGAAGGAAAGGTGCCGAGCCGGCCTGTGCGCTGCAGGGCCACCGCCTTGGCGTCAAAGGCGCGCGCCAGCACCATCGCCCGGTAGAGGGCCACCAGCTCGGCGCGGTCGGCGGCAAAATCGGGCAGCGGGCGAACCGCATTGCCTTTGGGATCGAGAAACCGGCTGTAGCGGATTTCGAACCGCGCCACCGTCGCCGCAGCGGGTTCACGGGCGGCTTGGGTAATGTCAGGCAATTCCAAGATTTTTTCGGCGGACGGCATCTCATACTCGAACGTAATTCGCGATTGCCGATATGTGGTAACGCTTGCTGTCGAGCGATAGCTCCACCTGCGTCATCCAAGGGAAGGTGAGTCCGATCGGCGACTGCCGCTCCCTGCCGGCAGCGGTAAATTTCTTCAAGCCTCGCAAAACTCCGCGCTCGGAGAGGGAAATTGACGTGGAATCAGAGCTTTGATGCGATTTTGCCCCGACACCCGGCAGCCGAATTTCGAGGCGGTTTTGCGCCCGCGGCAGCCGAATGGCAGTGAAATTCAGCAACACCCTTCCAGAGGGGTTTAATCATCATCTAAATTCAATTCTGATAATTAACTTTATAGCATCGAATGGGTATATATGCGAGGAAGCCGGCCTGTGCAAGGGTCGAGCCCGGTGAACGACGAGGGCGCGAAAATGGCCGATCGGACCTATGCTTACATCATCGTCGGCGCCGGATCGGCCGGCTGCGTGCTCGCCAACCGGCTCAGCGAAGACCCCAGCGCTCGGGTATTGCTGCTCGAGGCCGGGGGCTGGGACCGCGACCCGTGGATCGGCATTCCGCTGGCCTGGGGCCGGATGCTGCAGCAGCGCAAGCATGATTGGGGATATTTCACCGAGCCCGAGGCGACAATGGACGGCCGGCGAGTGGAGTGCGCCCGCGGCAAAGTTATCGGCGGTTCGTCGTCGATCAACGCGATGGCCTATGTCCGCGGTCATCGCGACGATTACGAGCGCTGGGCCGTCACCGGCTTGGACACCTGGTCCTACGCCAATGTGTTGCCTTACTTCCGCCGCCAAGAGTCCTGGGAGGGCGGCGCCAGCTCCTTTCGCGGCGGCGATGGGCCGCTCACCACGCGGACCGCCCGCTTCGAGGACGAGGTCATCGGAGCCTTCTTTGCCGCCGGGCAGGCCTCCGGCCATCCCTTGACCGAAGATTACAACGGCGCCCAGCAAGAAGGGTTTTGCCGGATGCAGCAGACGATCCGTGACGGGCGACGATGCAGTGCCGCTGTGGCCTATCTGCGGCCGGCACTGGCGCGGCCCAACCTCGAGGTCGAGGTCGAGGCGCTGGCGACGCGCATCCTCTTGGAAGGCAATCGCGCTGTGGGGGTGGAGTATCTGAAGGGAAGAGAGCTGCTGACCGTCCGCGGCGAACGTGAGGTAATCCTAGCGGGTGGCGTAATCAATTCGCCGCAGCTCTTGATGCTTTCCGGGATCGGCGACCCCGAGGCGCTCAACAAGCAGGGGATCGCGGTGAAGGCCGCGCTGAGCGGCGTTGGCCGCAACCTTCAGGACCAAGTCTCGGTCACCATCGCTTACGCCCGCAGGGAGCCAGGTCCGTTGCATGCAAAGATGCGTGCGGACCGCATCGCTCTGGAGCTCGCAAAAGCCTATTTGCGCGGCGCGGGGATCGCGGCTGATTGGCCGGGTGGGGTCATGGCCTTTCTAATGAGCGCCCCTGGGCTGCCATTTCCGGACATCCAGCTGATCTTCAATGCCGCACCCATGACGGCGCATCCCTATTTTCCGCCCTTTGTACAGCCCTATGCCGATAGTTTCGGCTGCCGCGCCGTTCTGTTGCGGCCCGAGAGCCGCGGTCATATCGAGCTCGCTTCGCGCGATCCCCGTGTCGCAGTCCGCATCCGCCAGAACTTCCTCGCGACCGAGAACGACTGGGCGACGTTGCGGGCCGGCGTCCGGATCGCCCGCGAGGTCGGTGAACAGGCTCCCCTGGCCGCGTTCGCGGCAAGTGAGATCGCGCCGGGCCCGGCTTGCCGGTCCGACACCGAAATCGACGCCTATATCCGGGCGACCGGGATCACCGTCCACCATCCGCTCGGCACCTGTAGGATGGGGCGCAAGACCGATCCAGCAGCTGTCGTCGACCCCGAGCTCAGAGTGCTGGGTGTCGATGGCCTGCGCGTCGTCGACGCTTCAGTGATGCCCGATCTCGTCGGCGGCAACATCAACGCACCCGTCATCATGATCGCCGAAAAGGCGGCCGATCTGATTCGCGGCCGGGCTCCGCTAGCACCGGTCAACGTCTAGCTTCTATACCGTCGCCTCTAACAGCTCGTCCTCGGCCTCGCCGTCGAGCACGAGGTTCAGACGCTCATCGTTGAGCTCGCCCATCCATCGCGAAATCACTACGGTCGCGAAGATGTTGCTGAACAGGTTGGTGACGGCGCGGATCTCGGACATGAACCGCTCCACCCCAAGGAGCAGCGCCAACCCGCCGACCGGCAATATTCCCAGAGCCGGTAGTGTCGCAGCGAGAGCGACAAAGCCGGCGCCGGCAACTCCCGCCGCACCCTTGGAGGTGAACAGCATAACAAAGAGCATCGTCAGCTGCTGACCGGTCGTTAGCTGAATGTCGGTCGCCTGGGCGATAAACAGCACCGCCATGGTCATGTAGATGGCCGTGCCGTCGGTGTTGAACGAAAAACCGGTCGGTAGCACCAGCCCGACGGTTTCCTGCGAGCACCCCAACCGCTCGAGCTTGACGATGGAACGCGGGATCATTGCCTCGCCCGAGGTCGCGCTGAAGGCAATCAGCAGCTCGTCCTTGAAGTAGCGGATGATTTTCCACACGCTCAAGTCAAAGATCCGGGCAATCAGTCCGAACACTATCAGCACGAACAGAATCGACGTCAGATAGACGCTCCCCAACAACCATCCGAGGCTGGCGAGCATTCCAAAGCCGAACTTGCCAATGGTGAACGCCATAGCGCCGAAAGCCGCTAGCGGCGCCACATACATGACGATCCGCACGACCCCGAACAGCGCGTGCGTGAAGTCGTCGATCAGGCCGACCAGCCGCTCACCGCGCTCACCCATATGGCAAAGCGCAAAGCCGAACAGGACCGCCATCACCAGGATCGGCAGGATGTCGCCTTGGGCGACGGCGCCAACGAGATTGGCGGGAATCATCTTGATCAGAAAATCGACAATCGTCAGCGATTTGGCGCTGGTGACGTATCCGGCGATGGCCTTTTCGTCCAAATGCGCCGGATCGATGTGAAGGCCGGCACCCGGCTGGACGAGATTGCCGACAGCGAGCCCGATAAACAGCGCCAAAGTCGACACGATCTCGAAATAAATAATGGCTCGTAGCCCCACAACTCCGACGCGGCGCATGTCACCCATTTTGGCGATGCCGACCGCAACCGTTGCAAAGATGATCGGGGGCACGACGGCACGGATCAGGGTAATGAAGCCGTCGCTGATCGGTTTCATCTCGACCGCGAGGCTCGGATAGAAATGCCCGAGAAGAATGCCCACCCCGATCGCGATCAGCACTTGTACATAGAGCTTCTTCAACGGCGAGCGGCGGGCTGCCGCTCCGCGCACTTGATCCGCGGCTCCTAAGTTCACCATTCAATGCGCTCCGCGAAAATTCTCTGACCGCCTCAATCAACCTGCCGATATTCAGGGGCGGCGGCACTCGTATCACAGGTTACTGGTCGAGCCAAACCTCGGTCAAATCCTGCCCAATAAAGTGGCTCGGTGTGATGCTCCATCCTTTAAGCTTCGCCGAGGTGGCGACGATCCGGTTCCACCATAGGAGGGGAACCGTGTAAGCCTCGGACAGCGCATGCTGCTCGAAATCGCGGACGATTTTCGCGCGTTGCCTAGGGTCGGTGGTAACGGCTTGACCGATAAAGAGCGCATCGAGAAAACGATCGGTCGAATAGGAGTAGTTGACCGGCGACAGATCGTGCGACACGTATTTAGTCAGCTGGATCGTCGGGTCATCGTAGAAGTCGCCCGAGAAATCGAGCGCGACATCGAATTGGCGGGCGTCGATTTCCTTTTGCCAATCCCAGATATTTCGACGGTCCTGAGTCGCCGTGACGCCGATCTGGCGCCAGCTCTTGGCCAATAGATCGGCACCTGCATAATGTGGCATCGGGATATCGCGGACGGTGATCGTCACCTTGAGGTCGTGGACCCCGGCTTCTTCGAGCAGCCGCTTCGCCTCGTCGCGCGAAGCGGCGACATCGCGCGAAAAGCCAGGTATTTTAACCAGCTCCGCTTCCGGTGTGGCCATGCTTGAGCCCGGCCGCATGACACCGCCCACATATCTGAGGAAGGTAGAGCCCTGCAGCTCCGCCGCGGCGCCCCAGCGGTCGATCGCGAGCGAGAGCGCGCGCCGTACCCGCGCATCATCGAAAAGCGGGCGCTTGGTGTTGAACACAACCAGGAGATTGGAGAGCCACGGGCTTTCACGGATGTCTATGTGGTCGCCGAGCGTCTCGACCAGCTCGTCGCGCTGCGGGGGTGTCACACCGCGAAACTCGGCGGCGATGCGGCCGCTTTTGTACCCACCCATCACCCCGTTCGCGGGAATGAAATCAACCTGGTAGCCGTCAAGATAGGGCCTGCCAGGCAGGAAATATCTGTCCCATCGCCGGCCCCGCCAGTACTTCCCCTTCTCGTACTCGACAAAGGCGAATGCTCCGGTGCCGAGCACATGGGTTTTGGGAAATTCGGGGTCCTGGGCGAGCTTGGCGGCACTGTAAATGCAGTTCCACGGAGAGGCGAAATTCGCCAGCATCGCCGCCTCCGGCCATTGCAGATGGAAAACGACGGTGAGCGGGTCCGGAGTGTCGATGGTTGAGATGGCCGCGTAATCGACCTTGCGCGCCGAGACGACACCCGGCGGCGGATGAGCGATGCGCTCGTAGCTCGCTTTGACGTCGGCGGACGTCAGCCGCGAGCCGTCATGAAAGAAGACATTGGACCGGAGCTTGAAGGTATAGGTGAGCCGATCAGCTGAAACACTCCACGACTCTGCCAAGTCGCCAATGATCTGCGGGTAATTGGCGGCATCAAATTTCAGCAAGGTCGAGTAATGCGGCGCGATGGGGTGGAGGAAAGCAAAGGATATGTTGCCGTGACAGTCGTAATTACCGGGTTCGACCGTTACCGCGAACTCGAGCGTTCCGCCGTGCTTGGGGCTGGTGTCAGCGACGACCGGCCCGCCCCCGACGATCACGAAGGCAAAGGCAACCAGACAACGCCCGGTCAGCATCTGAGCCAGGCCAACTACTTTCTCAACGAGGGGGTGGTCCATCTGCGCCGAGCCCTTCCAAAGTACCCAAAGGGGTAGCTCTGCTCGCTGCGACGGTCTATCGGATTTGGCGTTTCTGCCAGAGTTCGAACTGCCCGAAGAGTTGGTCCTTTTCCTGCTGGGTCATCGCCTGCCCGCCGGCGGCCTGCTGACGCTCGTCGATAAACCGCGAAAAGATCGCCTTGAGGTCTTGGAGGTTGGGTGGGGCGGCTGCCTGCATGTTGCGTTGCAACCACTGGTCAGCGGGCGGAAATCGATGCCATCCGGGAAGCTCTGCCGTTATATTGACCTCCCGCCATTTTGGGTGGTGGCCGGGCTCGAGCAGCGACTGGAACCCAGTAAAAAACGCCTCGACAAAGTTTACAAGATTACGGTAGCGGTCGGTTCCGAACTGCAGATTAGCAGCCGCGAGCACAGCGCCGACCGCTACGGTGTCGACAGACTGGTCCGAAGGAACGAGGCCTGGATAGTCCTGAGCGGTGAGCCGCGTCGGGACATAAACGGCGGTCACGGCCGGTTTGAGGGGTATGGGAAGGAAGTGGAGGCCGTCCTCACCGGCAATGTTACTGAAGAGCGGCGCTGGTTTCCCGGCGACGAACGCGATGGCAGCGATCTCGCCCTTGCGGAGCTTCTCGAGCGCCACCTCGTGATCATCGTAGAGGGGCGTCACTGGAATATTTAGAAGATCAAAGAGCCGGCCTGCCGTGATCGTGGTACCGG
>Ga0310914_10000514_pt1 | contig 22855 bp, 19 predicted proteins | sample GREbulkMGAN108_FD_203450 | JGI IMG/M metagenome (GOLD analysis project Ga0310914, IMG submission 203450) | Lab enrichment of tropical soil microbial communities from Luquillo Experimental Forest, Puerto Rico - GRE.bulkMG.AN108 | ecosystem: Environmental > Terrestrial > Soil > Tropical forest >... | reverse complement strand
GTAGCGCGGGCACCCTCGCCCGCGAAGAGCCCGAACTAGCATTCGGCATGCGGCAGTCAGCATGCAGCCAGCGAACGATCTGCCATGGCTACAAACGACAGAATGCTGAGTGCTGAATGCTCGGTCCCCCCGGGCGACAAACGCGATCCAGGTTGTACAATCAAACATTCCGGCGCCAATCGCGAACAAGCCGGAGGCCTTCTTGCCGCCTCTGCTTCCCTTATTCCCGCTCGACGTTGTGCTCTTCCCCGGCGCGCCACTGCCCTTGCATATCTTCGAGCCTCGTTACCGGGAAATGATCGGTGAGTGTATCGACGAGAAGCGCCTGTTTGGGGTGATTCGGGTTCGGGAAAACAGCCTGGCGGACGTGGGCTGCACGGCCGAGATTGTTGCCGTCACCAAGCGCTACGACGACGGCCGCATGGACATCGTGACCCAGGGCCGGGAACGTTTTGAACTTCTCGAGGTCAATCAGGAGCGGACTTTCCTGCGTGGCGAAATCCTCTATGTTTCCGACGATCCCGCCCAGCCTAGTGCCGAGGAACGTGACCGCGCCATCGAACTGCATCGCCAGATTCTCGCGCTTGCCGGCGCGCAGCAGGACCTCACCGACGGTGACCCGCCTCTCTCCTACCAACTGGCCGGGTCACTCCCACTGGATCTTGACTTCAAGCAGCAACTCCTGGGACTGCGCTCCGAAGCACAAAGGATTCGTGCGGTGATTGAGTATTTTGGAAACATTCTGCCCAATTTGCGCCGGGCCGTCACGGTTCGGCAAAAAGCGGGCGGCAACGGTCATGCGCACTGAGCTCACTGTTTCTCCCGCGCAAAGTCCCCTCGGCCCCTTTGTGACAGCCACACTCCGCGCCTTTGCCGCGTTCCTTGCATGCAAGAGCACAGATAGCGAGAGCGTATAATCGCTTTCAAGTTGGATTGGGGGTCCCCGGTCATGAGTCTTCCTCACACTCTTGGCGAGCTGCGCAAGAGTTCCTTCTCCGAACAGTGTTTACGCACTCGTAGAGTCAAGGATGAACTTCGCGAGAACCTGCTCGGGAAGATCCGGTGCGGTGGAACCGTGTTCCCCGGCATCGTGGGCTACGACGACACTGTCGTCCCGCAAATCGTCAACGCGGTTCTGTCGCGCCACAACTTCATTTTGCTCGGACTGCGCGGCCAGGCCAAAAGCCGTATCCTGCGGGCCTTAACCGGCTTGCTGGATCCGCAAACGCCATACATCGCCGGCTGCGAGATTCACGACAATCCCTACGCTCCCATCTGCCGCCGCTGCCGTGATCTGGTCGCGCAACAGGGCGAACAAACTCCCATTGCTTACCTGACCCCCGACGAGCGCTATGTAGAAAAACTAGCCACTCCCGACGTGACCATCGCCGACCTGATCGGCGACATCGACCCCATCAAGGCCGCACGCGGCGGACAGGAACTCAGCAGCGAACTCACCGTCCACTATGGACTGCTCCCTCGCGCCAACCGCGGCATCTTCGCCATCAACGAACTGCCCGACCTCGCCGGAAAAATCCAGGTCGGGCTGTTCAACATCATGCAGGAGGGCGACGTTCAGATTAAGGGCTATCCCGTCCGCCTCCCTCTCGACGTCACCCTGGTTTTCAGCGCCAACCCTGAAGACTACACCGCCCGCGGGAAAATCATCACGCCTCTGAAAGACCGGATTGGATCTGAGGTGCGCACGCACTACCCGGCGACGGTAGAGGAGGGCATCGCCATCACCGCGCAGGAAGCGTGGACCGAGCGCAATGGGCATCCCTTGCGTCTGCCCAAGTACGTGCAGGAGGTCATCGAGCGCATTGCCTTTGCCGCTCGGGAAGACAAGAAGATCGACAAGCGCTCTGGCGTGAGCCAGCGACTTCCCATCTCGGCGACCGAGAATGTCATTTCCAATGCTGAGCGGCGGGCCCTTCGTAATCAGGAAAAGACGGTGGTTCCGCGAATCAGCGACGTCTACGCGGCGCTGCCGGCCATCACCGGCAAACTCGAATTGGAGTACGAAGGTGAAATGAAGGGCGCCGACCACGTCAGCCGCGAACTGATCCGTACGGCAGTCGCGAAGACCTTTGACGACTACTTCTCGGGCGTCGACATGCGCCAGATTGTGCAGTGGTTCGATCTTGGTGGCGAAATTAAGGTGTCGGAAAGCGCCGGCGCTCGAGAGGTTCTTGAGACCATCGGCGGGATCCAGGGCCTGATGGAAAAGTTAAGCGCTCTCAGTGTCTCCACGAAAGATACCGTCGAGTCGCAGGTCTCGGCGGCGGAGTTCATCCTGGAAGGCCTTTACGCCCATAAGCGGATCGGCCGTACCGAGGAGCGCGTGTTCACTGCTGGAGAGAAGCCGCCGAAGAAGGTCGAGCGCACCTACGAGCGGGAGGAACCGTTCCGGGGGAGGAGACCGTATAACTAGTCGGCGGCTGGCAACTAGCGCAGCCGAAAAGCGCAACTCAAGGTTACCCGTGGCGCGATGCTGTCCGCTAACGACCAGCGCCTGCGCTTTGGCCGACGGCCGATAGCCGACAACCGACGACGTCTTATGAAGCGTATCCGTTACTCCAAATACGTACCCGATCCCGCCGGCGAGATGAGCATGGAAGACCTGCTCAGCGCACTCTCGGATTACCTGCTGCAGAGCGGATTCCAGAACTACCTGTTCTACGAAATGCCGCAGGGCGATCAGTCGCTCGACGCGCTGCGGCGGGCGATCGAGCAGGCTCTGATGGACAGCGAACTGTTCGACGAGCAAATGCGGGAACGCCTACAGCAGATGCAGATGGAGGGTACGCTCGACGAACTCATCGAAAAGCTTATCGAGCGCATGGAGCAGGAGGACTTCATCTCGATCGACAGCCCGCCCGATCCCACCCAGCCCTCGTCGGTGGGCGGCCAGACGGGCGAAAGCCAGCCGGCCAAGTTTGAAATTACCGACAAGAGCCTGGATTTTCTTGGCTACAAGGCGTTGCGTGATCTGCTCGGGTCACTCGGCAAATCGAGTTTTGGTCGCCACGACACCCGTGACATGGCCACGGGAATCGAGACCAGCGGGGCCTGCAAGCTCTACGAGTTCGGTGACACCTTGAATCTGGACATCACGGCCACGCTCTCCAGCGCAATTCAACGCGAGGGGCTTAGGCTTCCGCTGAACATCGAGTATTCGGACCTCAATGTCCATCAATGCGAGTACCAGTCATCGTGCGCCACCGTGCTCATGCTCGACTGCTCGCACTCCATGATTCTGTACGGGGAAGACCGCTTCACGCCGGCAAAGAAAGTAGCGATGGCCCTTTCGCAGCTCATTCGGACACAGTACCCTGGCGACTCATTATCGCTAGTGCTGTTTCACGATTCTGCCGAAGAAGTGCCTCTCACTCAGTTGGCTCGCGTTAAGGTAGGCCCGTACTACACCAACACGCGCGAGGGTCTGCGCCTGGCCCAGCGCATTCTGCAACGCCAGTGCAAGGATATGAAGCAGATCGTGATGATCACGGACGGCAAGCCGTCAGCCCTCACGATGGAAGACGGACGCATTTACAAGAATGCTTTTGGATTGGACCCGCTGGTGGTCAGCCAGACCCTGGAAGAGGTCTCGAAGTGCAAGCGGGCTGGGGTGCTGATCAACACCTTCATGCTTGCCTCCGATGCCGGGCTGGTGCAGTTCGTGCAGAAAGTCACGGAGATGTGCCGCGGCAAAGCCTACTTCACCACTCCCTACACCCTGGGGCAGTACCTGCTAATGGACTACATGTCGCGGAAGACCAAGACCATTCATTAGCTTGTAGCGCCATCGTCCCGACGGCCGTGCGGGGGCGCTACTTATTCTCAGCCCGCACCGCAGCTTCGGCCGCCTGGAAACCAATCTTGCTGTGGGTTCCATCACAGAAGGGTTTGCTCGTGCTCCCTCCACACCGGCAGAGGGAGAAAGCCAACTGTCCGTCTTTAAGCTTGGAGCTCAGGTCATACTGGCTCCCCGCCGCATCGATGAGCTCAATCGCTCCTACGGGAGCTTCCACGCGATAGGGCCCGTTGGGCCGGACCGTGATCTTTACCTGAGTCACGAGTGTCTCCTGAGGCAAAAACCGCCTTCACCGAGATTACTACGCACGATCGTTGTGAAGAAATCATGATGGCACTGGACGCGGCATTTCAGCGACACTGCCCCGCGGGCCAAGTGCTAAGTGCCAAATGCCAAGTGCCGACCGTCCGTCAGGCCGCGGCCCGGGCCCCTGCCGCCAGACTCCGGTACAGCTGCAAATAGTCATCGATCATGCGCTTGTGGTTATAGCGCTCACGGGCCCGCTGATACGCGCGGTTTCCGTAGGCTCGGCATTTCTCGCGATTTTCACTCAGCTCTCGGATCGCCTCGGCTAGGCTGGCGCCATCGTTGGTGCGGAAGTACACGGCGTCGTCGCCCCAGATTTCGCGGAAACACGGGATGTCATTGGCAACAATGGCACATCGCGAAAGGGCAGCTTCGAGCAGCTCCATGCCAAATGGCTCGTACCGGGCAGTCGCCGCGTACACGGCGGCCCGACTGTAGAGCGTACGCAGCTGCGCCTCGGTCTGCGGCCCTTTCAACGACACGCACTGCTGATCGGTCGCCACCTTCACGTCGGCCCGGATAGGGATGCGCGGCGTGTGTACCGGATGTTCCGAGCCAACAATACAAACCGATAACGGGTGATGGTGCTGGGTCAGCAAGTGAACCTGTTTACCAGCGTCCAGGAGGCGCCCCACGGCCAACACCGAGTCGTCCTTGCTGACATAAGGATTGAAGAAAATCGGATTGCGCCCGTTGTAGATGACTTGCTCGCGGCGCGAGGGACCGTAGTGATCGCGCAGCGCATCGAGCATGCAAGCCGAGGGCGCTACCAGCATGTCAGCACCCGCCAGGCCGCGATCGACCATGTCCCGGTAACGGCTCAACCAGCGCGCCGATCTGGGCTCGTGCCCGTGCACGGCGACCCACCAGGTCAGCAGGTCCCCATGCGCGACCACCACGCGCGGCCCTTTGACCGGCAGATCGCCATAGCAGAACTGATTGAGGTGCAGGACATCCGGCCTGAGCTCGCGCACGATGGAAGCCAGGTAGGCCGCCGATTCGGCATAGTCCTGTTCCCCTTCATGCATCCACTCCAGGCGGAACGCTGTCGGCCGGTAGTCGAGCCCGTGCAGGTTCTCCATCCAGGAGATCTGCTCCGGCAAAGGAACCTCTCCGAAGCTGACCAGAGTGACGCGCAGTCCCCGACTCACCAGGCCGCTTACGAGCTCGCGGCTGTAAGACCACACTCCTGAGATGGTGTCGGTGGTGACGAGAACGTGCATAGGGTCCTTTGGTCTCGCTCGCTGGCGGGGCTCGGAGTCACGTTATTCTAGCGGCAACAGGCCGTTCTTTGAAGAGGGTTCGCGTTTGCGCTATAGAAAAAGATTAGGAATTCCGACCTGCAATTGCAAGCATTTGCACACGTTCCACCTCAGTCCGCTATTTCCACTCTTAGCCTTCCGGCCGCACATGGATCTCCATCGGGAAAAACCCGCAGAAGCGGATGACAATCTTCTGTATTGACCCGGCGGGGCTCCGGGGATTAGCGTAGGCTCAAAGACACGTCCCAGATTCGGCTGTCGGAGTGCCTCACCAGGCAGAGCCACGTAGTCCCTTAGAGGAACGGTTGCTCTACTCCGTTCGCGCCCTTCGCCACTGACCGTTCGCGCCGTAGCGACCTACCTCGCCACTCGTCTGGACCAGGACGAAACAGGTGTTGTTAGTTCGCGGGTTGCGGGCTCTCTTCTCGCCCCGGCATCGCTGTGCCGGGCGTGAACAGGGCCAGCAGAATAAGGACGGGACCACAACATGGCAGATTTCTATCAGACTGGTATCATCGCCACCCTGCACCGCCTCGGCCACGGCGACCTCGGCATGGTCGAGCGGCAACTGGAGTACTTCTCGCGCCAGCAACCCATCGCGCTGGTACTTCCCGCACTCTACTCCGAGTTCGAGAAGCCCGCGATGGACACCATCCTGACCGAACTGAGCGGCACCACCTATGTCCGACAGTTCGTCCTGACCCTGGCCCAAGCCAGTGCCGGGCAGTTTGAGCAAGTCCAGCGTCGGGTCAGCACCTTGCCGGGTGAGGTCCGCGTGCTTTGGCATGATGGCCCGCGCATGCAACGCCTCTACCGCACGCTCGAAGAAAACCGGCTGCAGATTGGTCCCGACGGAAAGGGACGCCAGTGCTGGATGGCGTACGGCTACATCCTCGCCAGCCGCAAGGCATCCGTCATTGCCCTGCACGATTGCGACATCGTCAACTACAGCCGCGAGGTCCTGGCGCGCCTGTGTTATCCGGTGGTCAATCCCGACATCGGGTTCGAGTTCAGCAAAGGCTATTACGCGCGCTTGAGTCACCAGATGCACGGCCGGGTCACACGCCTGCTCATGACGCCCCTCATCCGCGCATTGCAATCGATGGTGGGGTTTCTACCTTTCCTCGTTTATCTCGACAGCTTCCGCTACCCGCTGGCCGGAGAGTTCGCCATGCAGGCCGACCTGGCACGCGTGAACCGCTTGCCCTCCGATTGGGGCCTTGAGGTGGGTGTGCTCGCTGAGGTATACCGCAATTGTTCGATCCGTCGCATCTGTCAGGTGGATATCGCGGAGAACTACGAACACAAGCACCAGGACCTCTCTCCGGGAGATCCCTCCAAGGGCCTCATGAAGATGGCCATGGATATTTGCAAATCGCTGTTCCGGATTCTGGCCGCCGAAGGGGTGAAATTCGATACCGGGCTGATGCAGACGCTGCTCGTACGTTATCAGCGCATGGCCGAGAACAACATCAGCAAGTACCACGCCGACGCGATGATTAACGGCTTGCTGTTCGACCGCCATGAAGAAGAGACTGCAGTCGAGACTTTCACGCAGGCGCTAAAGCTAGCCTCGGAGGAGTTCTTCTCCGATCCGCTGGGCGCGCCGCCGATTCCTAACTGGATGCGCGTCAGTTCCGCTCTTCCCGCGTTCCTGGATGACATGCGCGAAGCGGTTGACGCTGACAACGAAGCCATCGCGAGTGTAGCCGGGATGTCGGCCTAGTGAGATTGCCCGTGCTCGAGCTACATCGAAGAGACCAGCACAGCCGTGGATGAACTCTTTCCCAGTGAACTGAAATCGCGTCTCGAGCAGATCGGGGAAGTCGACATTGTCGTCGGCATCCCAAGCTACAACAATGCCCGCACTATCGGTCATGTCGTGAGCGCAACCTCGGTCGGACTGGCCAAATACTTCCCCGAGCGGCGATCCGTCATTGTCAATTCCGATGGCGGCTCGCGTGACAAGACTCACGAAATCGTCATGCAGGCCGACGGCGGGTCGGACGATCTGCTGCTCATTTCGCACCCTGTACACCCCAGCTACCGCATCAGCACGCCCTATCACGGCGTTCCCGGGAAGGGCAGCGCGTTTCGCACCATCTTTGCCATCGCCCAACGCCTGAATGCCCAGGCCTGCGTGGTGGTGGATTCCGACCTTCGCAGTATCACTCCCAGTTGGATCGAACTGTTGGCCCGACCAGTGCTCGACCATGGCTACGACTACATCGCGCCGTACTACCATCGCCACAAGTACGACGGCACCATCACCAACGGGATCATCTACCCCATGACGCGTACGCTCTACGGCAAGTCCGTACGTCAGCCGATTGGCGGCGAGTTCGGCTTCTCCGGCAATTTGGCTGGACGCTTCCTGGAGAAGGACGTCTGGGACAGCGACGTCGCCCGTTTCGGGATCGATATCTGGATGACAGTCACGGCGATTGCAGAAGGCTTCCGTATCGGGCAGGCATACCTGGGGGCAAAGATCCATGATGCCAAGGATCCCGGCGCCGACCTGACCAGCATGTTCCGGCAGGTCGTGGGGTCGTTCTTTCAGTTGATGGATGACTACGAGAATGTCTGGAGAAGCGTGCACTCCCAACAATCGGTCCCGCTTTTCGGATTCCCGTTCGAGGTTGGGGTGGATCCGCTCACCGTCAATACTGACCGCATGATCCATGCTATCCAGCAGGGCGTGACCGACTTGCGCGAAATTTATTCCTCTTTTCTTTCTCCCCAAACCATGGTGGACCTCAACAACTATGCGCGCCGCAACGGCCAGGGGTTCAACATCCCCGACCAGCTCTGGGTGCGCATGATTTACGAAGCGGCCACCGCCTACCGCTACCGCCGGCTCGATCGCGAACACTTGTTGCAGTCTCTGGTCCCGCTATATCTGGGACGGACTGCCTCGTTTGTTCTGGAAGTCACCGAGAGTACAGCCACTCAGGTGGAAGAACGCATCGAAAGCCTCTGCCAGGTATTCGAAGCGGAGAGGCCTTACCTGGTCCGGTGTTGGGATGCTGCTCGAAAGGAGAAACCTCATGAACAGCCTGTTTGAGCGGATGTTGGTCGACCCGTTCCACCGCCTGGCCGATCAGTCGGCGCATGTGGTTCCGGTTTTTGTCATGGTGATGGTGACGCTGATCGTCGGAGGCTTCCTGGCCCTGGTGGCGCGCTGGCTCACCTTCAAGTTCCTGCAAGCGGCACGATTTGATCACCTCGCCGGCAGGGCCGGATTCACCAGCCTCATCGACCGCACGGGTGTCTTCCGCTCACCCAGCGACATGGGTGCGCGTTTCGTGCAGGCTCTGATCTGGCTGTTGACGGTTCTTTTTGCGCTCAGTGCCGCCGACACGCCTGCCAGCACGAACCTGGTGCGCCGGTTCGTCGACTATGTGCCAAACTTGATCGCAGCCGGCCTGGTCCTGCTTCTAGGAGTGGCCGTGAGCCGCGTCATCGCGCGCAGCGCTCTGCTGGCAGCTGTGAATGCGCAGTGGCCGGGCGCACGCCTGATTGCCGGCGGCGTGCGGGTGCTGGTGATGACCCTGGTGATCGTGATCGCGCTCGAGCAACTCCATGTCGGTAGCCTACCTCTTCTGGTGGCCTTCGCGATCGTATTCGCGGGGATTGTTTTTGCTCTGGCGCTCGCCTTCGGCCTGGGGGCCCGCGACATGGCCCGCCACTGGCTTGAGGCGAAAGTTCGTTCCTCGGTGGCGGAAGAGGAGGTATTCCGCCATCTCTAGGCAGACGCGCACCCTGGTCTTCACCGACCTTGATGGCACTCTGCTCGACCACGACACGTACTCGTGGGCGGCTGCCACTCCGGCGTTAGAGGAACTTCAGCGGCGTGAGATCCCGCTTATCTTTTGCACCAGCAAGACTGACGCCGAAGTGCAGGCGCTGCGCCGGGCCATGGGGAACTCCCACCCCTTCATCGTCGAGAACGGGGGCGCGATTGTGATTCCGCCGGGATTCTTCCGGCCGGTGCCGCCCTTTAGACGCAATTCCCGGGCTTTGACGCTCGTCCTCGGGCGCCCGTACAACGAACTTCTCCGGGACCTGAAGAGGATCGCTCAAGAGAGCCATCTGGGAATTCGGGGCTTCCACCAGATGAGCGACGCAGAGGTGGCTCGCGAAACTGGCTTGTCTTTGCCGGATGCACAAAGGGCCCGCCAGCGCAAGACGAGCGAACCGTTCCTGTTCCGCAAGGGCAGTCCTGGCGCGTTCCGCCGCTTTCGCCGCCGCGCGAAGCAACACGGATACTCGGTCGAGCGCGGAGGGCGTTTCTTCCACTTCTCCGGAGGGTGCGACAAGGGGCTTGCCCTGAGCATTGTGCTGGGCTTTTATGGGTTGACCTGGCGGACGCGAGTCAACACGATTGCTCTCGGCGACAGCGGCAACGATCTGTCGATGCTGCGGCTGGTTGACTGCCCAATCCTCATTCCGAAACCCGATGGCCGCTTTTCGCGTGAGGTTCTCGAGGCGCTCCCCAACATCGTGCAGGCAAAGCGTCCGGGGCCGGCGGGATGGAGTTCCTCGCTTCTGCGTGAACTGCAACGGAACTCGCAGGGAACTGCCTCGCCGCCTTCGGCGAGGTACTACCTAGAGATGACTGAAGTCGGCAAGACGGGTGCGGTCAGCGAACAGAAACACTAAGTGGTTCGAGCAAATGAAAGACCAGCCTTCGGTCTACTCCGATCTGAACATCCCCCGCCTTTGCCGCCTGAGGAAAAACCATCACGTCGGGTTCATACGCATCGGGGCTCTCGCCCGCCAGCGCCCCCCGGTCCAGGACAGCGGTATCGGCGACCAGGTGTTCGCCCGGAAATGAATTCGCCACGCTCCGCCTGGCGGATCCCGGCCCTTTCAGGAAGCTTGTATAAGTGCGCACGGGCTTCGCCCGACCGTCGATCGAAATCTCCGTCAGGGTGAGCCGCAAATACCCGGGCCCTCGATGGGAACGCTTGGACGCGCACTCGACCACACGGCCCCGAACTGTACTGCCGCGTTCGAGCAGTGTTTGTCCATCCAGAGTGACCTCGTCGTCCAGCACGCCTTCAAAGGCCTGGTCGGCGTGCGCATTCGCGCTCGACAAGGGCTCGATAAGCCGAACCGTCAGCAGCGTTCCCGCGGGAAGGCGTGTCCCAAACGGCACTGCTGCGGTCGAGGGTGGCACGTCGTTTTCCGGGACAGCCGTGCGCAAGTGTGGGAACTTGTCAACCGACCTTTCCAGAGTTTCCGAACCAGCCACCGGAGCCGCGGAGTGCTCCCCACACGCCACGCTGCCGACGAGCGCCAGCGCAAGCGTGACAACAGAAATGTGCCGCCATCCCCTCACGGTTCAATCCTGTCTGACAGTGTAGAGGCTGGACAAGTCTCTAGGCAGATGCCGGGGGTGCACAGGGCAATCGGAAGTGCATGCGAAGGCCGGATGGCCTTCACGCAGGGTACCTTGGCGCAAAAAGAAACCCGGACGGCATCACCCGTCCGGGGTTCGGCAGAGACGAAGTTGATTTAGTTCGAGGCGCCGCCACCATCAGCAGCCGCGCTCTGCGGTCCGTTCTCCGGCTGCAGGATCACACCGTCAAACGGAGTCGCTGCCACGAAACGGCCGTGCACGATGCTGACCCGCCGCAACGGATACCCCGAATCCGGCCCACGCTGCCAGCTGCGACCGCCGTCCGTGCTCTGGAAGATGACCCCGGTCTGCAGGCTCGTGGCCAGCAGCCGGCTGCCACCCGCGTCGAGGCTGACAGAAGTGATGTCCTTGTCCGGCAACCCGGTCAGCACATGGCTCCAGTTCACACCGGAATCGCTGCTCTGGAACGCGCCTTCGCGCGACGCCACGAAAATTTTCGAATCAGGTGTCACGGTCACCCCGCGAATGCTCGTGACGTACTGCTGAATGCCGTGCTCGACGAAGGTCGCTCCGTGATCATTGGAGGTGTAGACCTTGGTCCGCGCAGCCGCCGCGATCGTTCCGTGGTTGCTGCTGACCGAGACAAACTCTTTCTCGCCCATCACCGGCCCGCCCATCCAGACCTTGCCGTGATCTTTGCTGAAGAACAGCCCGTCCGTCGTGGCTGCAATCCAGGGCTCGCCGGAAACATCGAGGTCGTTCACGCGTGCTTCGAGCGTGGAGCGAGTGCTGGTCTTGCTCGCAACCTGCGTCTTCTTCGTGCCCTTCTTCACCGTTCGCGTGGAAGTCTTCTCCACCACCACGGTGTTGATCGGGCGCCAGTCGCCGTTGCGCTCCATCATGTAGACGCCGTGATTGGTCCCGGCCAGCAGCGCGCCGTTGCTTGCCTGCTTCAGAGTGAATACGTCCTTGCCGCCCAGACCGGCGCTCTTCTGCATCCAGTGCTGGCCGCCATCGTGCGAGTAGAAAACGCCGCCGAATTCCCGGTCGTTGACCACACCCACGTACATGGTATTGGCATCCTTCAGGTCAGCCACAATCGCGGTGACATAGCGGTGGGTGTATCCGTGATTGGACGCGGACCAGGTCGCCGCTCCGTCCCGCGAAGCCAGCACGCCGCTGCGGTCCGTCGCGAGCAGCACGTGGTTCGAGTTGCGCGGATCAACCAGCACGTCATTCACGACCACTTCGGGATTGCTCACGCGCTTCCACGTCTTGCCCAGGTCCATCGTCTTCCACAGGCCTTCGGTCGTGCCCGCGTAAACGATCGCCGGATTGGTGGGGTCCTGCTTCAGCACGCGCGTACGCCGCGCCGAGAACGGAATCCCCTGGATCTTCGAGAACTGCTCGCCGGCGCTCACGCTCTTGTAAATGCCCGAGCAGGCGCTGGCGAAAACGTTGGCTGGATTGCTGTGGTCCACGATGATCGAGAACACATCCGAATCATCGACCATGCCCTTGTTGATGTGCTGCCAGTTCGTGCCGCCGTCTGCGGTCTTCCAGGCCAGGTGCCAGGTTCCGGCGTAGACCACGTTAGGATCCTTGGGATCGACCGCGATCGATTCAATGTTCTTGATGTCCGCGTGATTCGCGGGAGACATGCGCTCCCAGTTGTCCCCACCGTCTTTGGTGCGGAAGACACCATCCAGGGCACCCGCGACGAGAACCTTCGGATCTGCCGCAAACATCGCCATCGCTCGGATCGACTTGCCATGCATACCCGGCAGCGTGTGCCAGGTCTTGCCCCCGTCGGTGCTGCGAAACAGGTCGCCCGCCTGCTGGCTCTGTGCCGTCCAGGCCGAAACGTACATGATGTTCGTGTTCGCGGGATTCACGGCGATGTGGTCCAGCACGTAATCGTCACCCGAGCCCAGGTGCGCGAAACGCGCCCAGTCCTGGCCGCCGTTGTTGGAGACAAACAGCGCTCCGGTGCTGGTGCCCAGGAAAATATGGTCGGGGTTCTTCGGGTCTGACGCCAGGCTGCGGACGTCGCCTCCATCCGGCCCCATGGTGGCCCATTGACCGGCCCACGACAATACGCTGCCGGCCAGACAAATGGTCAGCAGAATCAATAACTTACCGGTGATTCCTCTGGAAATCATGTAGGTGTCTACCCCTGTTTCGAGACAGTATAGCGTGCGCATCGAGGGTGACAGCGTAACCTGCCCCCTTCAAGTTACCGAAGGGCAGCGAAAAAAATAGGCCGGTCGGGGATCCGACCGGCCTCATTTCCGATGCGATTACTGAGCCTTCTTGACGGGCTTTTTCTTGGCCGCCGCCGGATGGTCCGGAATCGCCTTCACCTTGTTCTCATCGACCGGCTCGGTTCCTGCAGAGTCGAAGGTGGCGCCGGCCGGCACCACCCAGTACTCGGCTGTCTTGGTACCGCCGTTGCCCGTGCGGGTTTCGATCCGGCTGGCGTCGATGGCCTGCTTGGCCTCGCCGCCCGACAGATATGCCTTCGAGTCCACGGCCCGCTCGCCGGCCAGGTTCGGACGCTTCTCACCCGGCTCGGCATTACCCACGATGACCAGCTTCGCATCCGCTTCCTGCTGCAGACGCAGAGCAACATCGTCCAGAATGGCTTTGCAGGTGTTGTCCACGCGCCACGGCTTCTTCGGATTCGGGAAGTCGCACTGGCTCAGTTTGCTGGCCTTCGGCGGCGGAGGCGGAGGATTCTCCACCGTGACTTGCGACGACGCGTTCGCCGTCAGCCCGCGCGAATCCGTACACGTCGCGCTGACCGTGATTGGTCCGGGCGAAGCTCCGGTGGTGTTGAGCGTCGCGGTGTTGCCGCTTCCCGAAACACTGCCGCCGCTGGCCGTCCATCCGGCTACGCTTACGGGAACGCCGTCAGGACTGGTGCAGGTGCAGGTGATGGTGGAAGTGCCGCCCGCTTGCAGCGACGTCGGATTCGACGTGCAACTCATGGTCGGCGGATTCTTCGGCGGCTCCTTCACCGTGTAGTTCGCAGTACAAGTCGCTTCGCCGTTTTTCTTCACCTTGGGATCGGTGACCTTCGACGTGACGGTGTAGTTGCCGCCCGCCACACCCTTGGTGTCGATGTTGGCGGTCGTGTTGTTGCCAGTCACCGTGCCGCCGCCGTTTCCACTCCAGGCATAGGTCAACGAGTGCTTGGGATTGAAATTGTTCGTGGACACCGTCGCGGTCACAGGCTCGCCTTGCATCACTTCCGCATGGTCGACCGAGCAGCTCGCCGTCGGCGGTACTTCGGGCTCTCCACCGAAATTGAAGACTACGCCGGTGCGCAGGCGTGCCCCCTGGAAACTCGAGCGACGCAGGTCCGGCTGGGTCGCTGGCACCACCGAGGCAAAGTTCTGCCGCGCCCATTGGTAGTCCGCTTCGATCAATCGCAGAGAGAGCTTCTTGACGATCGGGAGATCGATACCGCCGCCCAGGATTGCCCCCAGCCCATTGCGTGCGCCGAACGGGGTCGTCATGTGGTTATTTCCCAGCAAGGTGTGGGCAAACAGGTTGAAGCCTTCCGTTCGCCAGGTCGCGCGCGGTCCGACTGAGAAAGTGTTAATGTCGATCCCGTTCTTCAGGCTCAGGCCCCAGTCCCCTTCCAGTGCGAAGTTGGGATGGAAGTTGTAGCCGAAGGCCAACCCGCCACCGTGGGACATGCTGGGCACTTTGACAGGCAGCACGCCTCCCATGCCGTTGGATCCACCCGGGATGTTTCCGCCCGGATTCAGCCATTGATAGCCGGCGAAGATGTCAAACTTGGGCGGAGTCTGCTCTTGCTGGGCCACCGCTGCCGCGCAGCTTAAGAGAAGGAATCCTGCAAGGATGAAACCGAGACGGGTCGCGTTGCCATTTCGAGAACTGCCAAGAAGTGACATCGAATCCTCCGGAACAAGACCTGCCGCTTCAAATCACCAGAGTCTACTGCGAACAACGAGACTGCGTGCATAGACGCAAAGACGGGCGTCGAAACTGAGACCGCAAATTCTACAGCAAGGGGAGTTTAAAGTGAACTTTGCCGCGGCAAATTATCGGGGCGGGCTTCTTTCTCCTCAAGCGGAAAAAATCTGCAGTCCTGTCTCAGTTTAAGACGCTTTCCTGTGACCCTTGCCTGACCCATGCCGGAGGCGATTTCTTCAACAGGCTTTCCGGCCCTCAAGCTTCCTCGGCTTGCTAGAGTGTCGCCATTCCCGGAATAATGGGTGATTAGAACTTATGAACCAAGAGAAAGTCCTTATCGTTGAAGACGAAGAGAACGAGCGGACCGGCCTGGCCGAGGTTGTCTCGGCCTGGGGCTACAGGGTCGAGACGGCAGCCGACGGACAAGACGGTTGGGACAAAGCGGTGCAGTGGTCCCCGTCCATCATCGTGACCGACCTGAAGATGCCCCGCATGGGAGGGATGGAACTGCTGGAGCGTCTGGCCGACCATCCCCAAAGTATGGCCGTTATTGTGATGACCGCTCAGGGAACGATTGATAGCGCCGTTCAGGCCATGCGGATCGGCGCCTACGACTACATCACCAAACCGATCGATACCGACCGCCTGCGCACGATTCTGCAGAACGCCTCCGAACTGCTGGGCACCAAAGTTGAACTCGAAGTCACCCGGCGTAAGTTGCGCGATGCGGGAACACTCGGGAAATTGGTGGGTTCGTCCAAGAAGATGCAGGAGATTTTCCGGTTGATCGAATTGGTGGCGCCCAGCACGGCCTCAGTGCTGATCACCGGAGCCAGCGGAACAGGCAAGGAGATGGTCGCCCGTACGATTCATGAACTCAGCCCGCGCCGGTCCAAACCATTTGTGCCGGTGAACTGCGCGGCAATTCCTGAAACCCTGATCGAAAGTGAGGTTTTTGGCCACGAGAAAGGGGCATTTACGGGCGCCCTCGAAAGACGCACCGGACACTTCGAACTCGCCGAAGGCGGCACCCTGCTGCTCGACGAGATCGGCGAAATGCCGGTCGCCACCCAGGCCAAGTTGTTGCGCGTCCTTGAGGACCACAAACTCCGCCGCTTGGGCAGCAAGGTGGAAACCAACGTCGACGTCCGTGTTCTGGCCGCGACCAACAAGCAACCGGACGAGGCTGTCGCCCGTGGCGAACTGCGCAACGACCTTTACTACCGCTTAAACGTCTTCAATATCCATATGCCGGCATTGCGGGAGCATAAGGAAGACTTGCCCGAACTGGTGCAGACACTGCTTACCGACATGAATGACAAGCACGGCCGCAAAGTCGCCACGGTCAGCGAAGCCGTGCTCAATCAGTTCAAGAATTATTCCTGGCCTGGAAACGTCCGTGAGCTGCGCAATTCGCTCGAGCGCGCGGTTATCGTCTGCGAAGGGGCGGTGGTGGAAACGAAGCATCTGCCCCCGGGCTTCGGCCAGGTCACAGTGCGCCAGGCTGCCAACGATCCCGACGCCGTGCGCCTGGGCGTGGGCACCACCGTCGGCGAAGCCGAAAAGATGTTGATTCTCAAGACGCTCGAGGCGACCAGCAACAACAAGACCCGGGCCGCCGAAATTCTGGGCATCAGCCTGAAGACTTTGCACAACAAGCTGAAGGAATACGGTAACGCCACGGCAGATGCGGCGGTCGAAAAGGAAGAGTAAACTGCGCTATCGGCCCCTCCCCCACCGATACGCGGCGTCACGCGTGTTCCCCGTTTCATGAGGCGTAAGACAAAAATCGTGCTGGCGATCACCTTCATGGTGGTCGTGATGGTCACCGCCTTTTCGTACCTCTACATTTCCCAACTTCTGCGGCAGCGGCTAAACAACGCTGGGGACATTGCCCAACTCCTCGGCCAGAACATCGTCTACTCCGCGGGCAACGCCGTGCCCGACATCACCAGCACGCGCATCGACACACAGAACTCCCACGCCGTCCGCTCCGCGATCGAGGGTTACCTTCGCACCGACGCCAACCTGAACGACATGCTGGATTCGTTCGTCGGCAATGTTCAGATCGTCTACGACGCGGCTGTGCTTGACCTCGACGGCCGGGCCCTGCTGCACAGCAACCCCGATCTCGACGGCAAGGTTCTGACCCCACGCCCAGACTTCGATTTTCTCCGCAGGGCTCGTTTCCCCGACCAATTGCGCATGATTTACAGCCCCATGGCGGTATACGACGTGAGCCAGCCTCTGCAACTGAGCGGTCACCCCTTCGGCAGCGTGCGCGTGGGGATCTCAACCGTGTTCCTCAAGAGCGAACTGAACCCTGCGCTACGTCACGCCCTCGTGTTCTCGGTGGGTGCGATCTTTCTCTCGCTGTTCCTCTCTGCATCAATCTCCCGCCTGGCGCTCGGTCCCCTCGAAGAAATCAACCGCAACCTGGACTACGCCACCGGAGGCAGCACCGAAATCGACGAAGATGCCGAATCCGAGCACGACGAGTATGGCCTGGTCACCCTGAAGATCGCCAACCTGGGCCGCCAGGTGCGCGACGCCAAGGAAATCTTCTCCGCGTTGAAAGACAATGTCGACCAGTTGATGGCTAACCTGCAGGACGGCCTCATGTTGTTCACTCGGGACTCGCGCGTGGTCCTGGTCAGCGCATCGGTCGAGCGCTATCTCGGGCGGCCGCGGGGAACGATGCTGGGCCGGACGGCCCTGGAAATCTTTTCTGCAGCCACGCCGCTGGGCGCGTTGCTGCTGGACGCTTTTGATCACCGCCGCCCCTTGGCGCAACGCGAAATCGAATCCGCCAGTGGTCGTCGCGTGCAGGTATCGCTCGATTTCATCCAGGAAAAGACCACGCAGATCGGCGCATTGCTTATCGTGCGCGACGCGGAGTCAGTTCGCCGCCTGGAAGACGAAATTGAATTGTCGCGGCGGCTCTCGGCCAGCGGACGCCTCACCCGCGGCGTCGCCCACGAAGTGAAGAACCCGATTAACGCAATTGTTCTTCACCTCCACCTGCTGCAGAACAAGCTGCAGCAAATGGAGCCCGGCACCCGCCGTCACCTCGACATCATCGGCAGCGAGATTCATCGCCTCGATCGCGTGGTGCAGATCCTGGTGGATTTCACCCGTCCCCGCGACCTCAAACTCGAAGAAGTCGACCTGCGCCGACTGCTCGACGAAGTGGCGGCGCTTGCCGTCCCCGATGCCTCGCAGCACGGTGTCACCATAGTTCGCCAGCTCCCCGCGCAACCCCTTATCGTGAAAGCCGACCTCGATTTCATGAAGCAGGCGATCCTGAATATCGTCATCAATGGCATTCAAGTCATGACCGACGGAGGTCAGCTCACCATCAGCGCCCGGCGCGATGAGGGCCTGGTCGTCATGGAAATCCGCGACACGGGAAAAGGAATCCCGAAGGAAGCGCAGGAAAAGATCTTCGAGCTCTACTTCACCACCAAGAAGGGCGGCAGCGGCATCGGCCTCGCCCAGACCTACCAGATCATGCAGTGGCACTACGGCTCAGTGGACTTCGAGACCGCCGAGGGAAAAGGCACTACCTTCCGCCTGCGGCTCCCCCTCGCCGAGTCCTCCCTGGAGGCGATGCGCGAGGTCGCCGCCCGCGGGGTGTAGTGCCGGCAGCCTGCGCTGTGCACAGCCGAAGGGTCCCGTCGGCCGTCCCGAGGGCCGGCCCTGAGCTTGCCGAAGGAGAGTCCCTGTGGCGACCGCAGAGCATCCCTCTTCATAGCAACCCGCTTCCCAGGGTTGGCAGACTCCCCAGACAGGCATAAAATCCTAGCCTGTAGGTCTCGCCGAGCGCATCACAGAATCCAGTATGTATCTGGCCGGCATACTCGCACTGTGCGCGCTGCTGCGTGTCCCCGCTTCGGGTGACATGGGCAGCGGCCCGTCGCCATTGGCGATCGCTGATGCCCACAGCATCCGACACCAATCGTCCGGTCAAGAACCAGCCAAGTCGGAGCCTCCCGCCGAAGCTGCTCCAGCGCAAGATCAACCCAAGCCACCCTCTCCACAGCCGCCCCAGCAACCCGCGCAGACTCAGGAAAATCCTCAGGCCCCCTCGGCCGGCGCTCCGCCAGAGAACACCACGCCGGAGAAGAAGAAGCCAGAAGCGCCTCAAGGCTCTGCGTCCCCGGCCCCGCACAAGCTCGCCAAAAAGAAAAGCCCAGCGCCCTCACCGACTCAAGACCAGAAGCATAAAGTGGTCTCGCACGGAAGCACGAAAGACCCCATCACCCAGTTGTCGCCCCAGATGTCTGACCAGCAGGCAGCTCGCCAGCGCGCCGTCACCGACCAGTTGCTCGCTTCGACGGATGCCTCGCTGCAGAGACTGTCCGGGCGCACTTTAAGTCAGGACCAGCAAGACACGGTGACCCAGATTCGCAAGTTCATGGAACAGGTGAAGGCCGCGGAGGCCGCCGGCGACCTACAGCGTGCCTACAAGCTCGCCGTGAAGGCCCACCTGCTGGCCGACGCGCTGGAAAAATCCTAAGCTTTAGTCCGCGTGGGGGACACGGTTGTCCGCCAAGCAGCGAAGCTCCCCGGAAATCTCCGCGTTTGGGGGTACTCTGCTGTATGCCTGACGCCTGGGAAAGACCAGCCGCTTACTTCCCCTTCGCCCGGGCGCTATTCACTTTCTCCAGCAACTCGCGCGACGGCTGTTGTAGAGGGCCGGCGATCTTCACAGCCTCATTGAGAGCCTCCCGCGCTTCGGTCGTCTTACTCATCTTCGCGTAGGCGAAGCCAAGCCGATAGAGCGCCAAGGCATAGGCCGTTTCGTCCTGCCCCTTGAGCAGCGCCGTGGCTGACTTGAACTCGGGAACGGCCGCGGCCGTCTTGTCCTGCTTCATGTATGCATATCCCAGTGTGGAGTGCGCGACGCCCGCTGAAAGTTTGCGCGAACGGTCCGCGTCAGCTTGATCCGCCTTCGCCAACCCGATCACCTTTTGCGAGTACGCCGCCGCCTTTGTGATGCTGGCGGGCTTCGCCTCCTCCACGTAGGTGTTGGCCAGCATCAGCAGGGTCGGCATGCTGTTCGGACTGGCCGCCAGGCTCTTCTCGCCGAACGCGATCAGCCGCGCTGAATCGTTCAGCTGCCCCGGTCCCAGCGTGTACATCACGTACTGGGAAACCTGCTCCTGAAACTGCGAATTCGGGAACGCGGCAGTGAATCTCTCGATATAAGACATGCGCGTCTTCGCATCCTTTTCGTCGGCAATCGCATTGAAGGCGACACCCTCGAGGAAATCGTGCCCGCTTTTTGCCGAGTCTTTTTCTTGCGAGGCCCGAGTCGCGAAGTCGGTATCGCTCATACCCTCCGGCTTGCCCGCTTTGCCGATGCTTTCGTAGGCCAGGCCTCCCTTCTCCGCATAGCCCATAATCTTGCCGTCGTCTTTCATCTGCTGCGCAATGCCCGCCTGCGACACCAGGATGTCAAGATTGTGCGGCGACGCGGCCAGCGCTTTGTCCCCATACTCCAGCGCCTTCGGAAGGTCGCCTGCGTTCTGGTAATACTGCGAGATCTGCCAGTTGCCGTAGGCCACGGCCGCCGGGTTCGCCGAAAATTTCTGCACAAAGTCCTGATAGAGCGCCAGCTTCTTCTGGGGATCGGTCTCTTTGGAACTTTCCTGCAATGCCTGGTCCTCGGGCGTGCCCGCCGCGATGACGATGTGGTCAAGCTGTGCTGAGCTCAGTGTCGTGAACAAAACAACCGTCAACATTAGAAAGAAGACTCTGCCCTTCATCAGGCACCTCCCTCGGTTGACAACGGAGTCTGGATTCTCCTCGACCGCGGGATGCTAGCTCCGAAAGCTGCTGACGGCAAGGGGAAGTGTCACGGCTTGGCGTGATCGCAGTCCCCGTCTGGCGCTGGTAACGCCTCTGCAACCGCGTCCTAACAATTTCCACTGGGAATTGATTTACATTGGAAGGAATGCGCGCCATCCTGCAAAAGCGGGGACTTCGTTTTGTGCTTGTCGCCAACGTGGTTTCAATGTTGGGCAGCGGCATGAACTCCGCGGCTGTCGCCTGGCACATCCTGCAAGCGACCCACTCGGAAATGGCGCTCGGCACGCTGGCCGTTCTCCAAACCCTGCCGGCGATGTTGCTGCTCCCCTTCACCGGCGTGATCATCGATCGCGAAGATCGCCGCCGCCTGGTGATGATGCTCGATGCCACCCGGGCCGTGATCATCCTGATCGTCTCGATCCTTGCCTTCCGCGGCAGAGTCCACGTCTGGCAGCTGTATCTCATGAACACGCTGGTCGCCGCCGGCTTCTGGATGTTCTGGCCGACGATTACGGCACTCATCCAGGAACTCACGCCCGAAGGCCAGTTCGTCGAGGCCAACACGTTTCTGCTCGCTGGAATCCAAGGTGGCTGGCTGATGGCCGGAGCCGTCGTAGGCTTCGTCTACAACCACATTGGGCTTGGCGGGGTGCTTCTCATCGACGTTTCAACCTACGTCATGTCCTTCCTCTGCTACTTTGCCGTGCGCAAGGGGCGCCACGTTGTGCCGCGTCCGGCCGAATTGCGCGCCGACATCGTTGCCGCAGAGAGGGCGGAGAAGCGTTTCTGGCACGAACTCTGGGAGGGCATCCAGTTCCTGCGCGATCATCCCGCAGTGGTCCTGCTCGGCCTGAGCTGGGCTCTGTTCCTGGGCGCGATGTTGACGGGCATCGTCGTCACGCCCTCGCTCAGCGACCGCATCTTCCACGCAGGTGCCGTCGGTTACGGCTGGCTCAACGGAGGCTGGGGCGTGGGCGCCTTTTTGAGCGCGTGGTATGCGCCCAAAATAATCGCCAAGCTGGGCTCCCGCGCCGCGATCGCGGTTTCCATGGGATTTCTGGCGGCCTGCATGACTTTATCGCCGCATGCTCGCCTGCTCGCCATTGCCGTGTTCTTGTACGGCATGATGGGGTCCGCGCGCGGGGTCAGCGGTGTGGCCATGAATACCAGCCTGATGGAACAGGTCCCCCAACACCTCATGGGTCGCGTGCAGAACGCCTTCTACTTCGTAGGAACGTTCCTGCAAATCGCGCTCAGCCTCTCGGTGGGATGGATGGCCCAGAAGGTGAGCCTGGCCGCAGGCTTCGCCCTGATCGGTTCGGTGTACCTGATCGCTTTTGTGAGCGCCATGTGGCCAGTAAGGGAGGCTCGCACGGCCGAAGACGAATCCAACCCTGCAGAACAGACCGCCGAGGTAGCAGAGAGGTAACGCTACAAGAGCTACCCCGGCTCGCCGCACGTAGCTCCCAGCTCCTCCTCCTGTTATCCTTTCCAATTCAAAATGACACAGGAGAGCCCCATGTCCTTCCATCTCGAGGGCCGCAACGCGGTCGTCTTTGGAGTCGCCAACAAGCGCTCCATCGCGTGGTCCATCGCACAAGGATTACACGCCGCGGGAATGAATCTGGCCATCACCTACCAGAATGAGCGGCTCGCCGCCGAAGCCAAGGATCTTATCGACTCCCTGCCCGGCGCGGAGGGCTTCATGTGCGACGTTTCCAAGGACGACGAGATCGACCGCACCTTCGCCGCACTCAAGCAGCGCTACGGCAAGCTGCACGTGCTCGTGCACAGCGTGGCGTATGCTCCCGCCGCCGAACTCGAAGGTGAATTCGTAAACACCAGCCGCGAAGGCTTCCGCATCGCACACGACGTCAGCGTCTACTCGCTAATCGCCGTCGCCCGGGCCGCTGCCGCGCTCATGGAAGACGGCGGCAGCATCATCACCATGACTTATTACGGAGCCGAGAAAGTCGTCCCCCACTACAACGTCATGGCAGTGGCCAAGGCCGCGCTGGAATGTACCGTGCGTTATCTCGCGTTCGATCTGGGGAAAAAGAAGATTCGCGTGAATGCCATCTCGGCGGGCCCCATCAAGACGCTGGCGGCACGAGGCATCGCTGGGCTCAGTGATATGCTGAAAGCGCATCGAGAGACTGCGCCGCTTCAGCGCAACGTAGAGGTCGCGGAAGTAGGGTCAACCGGCGTATTCCTGGCATCCGACGCCAGCTCCGGCATCACCGGCGAGACCATCTACGTGGACTGCGGCTACAACATCATGGGATTCAAGCCCGTTCCCGCCAATCCGCAACCCTAGGCTAGAATCGAACCAGTACGGGATGAATA
>Ga0310914_10000512_pt1 | contig 22898 bp, 17 predicted proteins | sample GREbulkMGAN108_FD_203450 | JGI IMG/M metagenome (GOLD analysis project Ga0310914, IMG submission 203450) | Lab enrichment of tropical soil microbial communities from Luquillo Experimental Forest, Puerto Rico - GRE.bulkMG.AN108 | ecosystem: Environmental > Terrestrial > Soil > Tropical forest >... | reverse complement strand
GATCAGCAGGGCGCCGCGACGCCAAAAATTGGCCGCCGCCAAGACAAAAGCCGCAACGAAGATCAGCTCGACCAACAGGATCGGCCACTGGGCCCGCAAAGTCGCGCGCACGCCTTATTGCCGTCCCTCGGCCAACTCGACGACGTTGGTCAGCAGGAACGCGCGGGTAAGCGGGCCCACGCCACCGGGATTCGGTGACACGTGCCCGGCGACGTCCCACACATCCGGATGGACATCGCCGACGAGTACGTTTTCGGTGCGGCTGACACCCACGTCGACGACCGCGGCGCCGGGACGCACCATGTCGGCGGTCAGCAGGTGCGGGACGCCCACGGCGGCCACGATGATGTCCGCCTGCCTGGTCAACGAAGGCAGGTCGCGAGTTCCGGTGTGGCACAACGTCACCGTGGCATTCTCGGAGCGGCGCGTCAGCAGCAGCCCCAACGGGCGACCGACTGTCACACCACGGCCCATGACGACCACGTGGGCCCCGGCGATCTCGATGTCGTAGCGCCGCAGCAGGTGAACGATGCCGCGCGCGGTGCACGGCAGCGGCGCCGGTGTGGACAGCACCAGCCGGCCCAGGTTGGTCGGGTGCAGGCCGTCGGCATCCTTGGCGGGGTCGACGCGCTCCAGCGCCGCGTTCTCATCGAGATGCTTCGGCAGCGGCAACTGCACGATGTAGCCGGTGCATTCGGGGTTGCCGTTCAGCTCGTCGATGGTCGCGTCAAGCTCCCCCGCGCTGATGTCGGCGGGCAGGTCGCGACGGATCGAGGTGATGCCAACCTTGGCGCAGTCGGCGTGCTTGCCGCGGACGTAGGCCTGCGACCCGGGGTCGTCGCCGACCAGGATGGTGCCCAGCCCCGGTGTGCGGCCCGCTACGGTCAATGCGGCCACCCGTTCCTTCAGGTCGACGAAGATCTCGTCGCGGGTGGCCTTGCCGTCCAGCGTGATTGCGCCCACGCCTGACAGTCTGGCACGGTCGCCGCGTACGCTCCCGATATGTCTACCCCTCCGGATGTGTTCAGTCCGGCCAAGCTCGGTCCGCTGACGCTGCGCAACCGGGTCATCAAGGCTGCGACGTTCGAAGCGCGCACACCCGACGCGCTGGTTACCGATGACCTCATCGAGTACCACCGGCTGCCGGCGGCCGGCGGGGTCGGCATGACGACCGTCGCCTACTGCGCAGTCTCCCGGGGCGGGCGCACCGAGGGCAACGGACTGTGGATGCGCCCGGAGGCCGTGCCCGGGTTGCGGCGGCTCACCGAGGCGATCCACGCCGAGGGCGCGGCGGTGAGCGCTCAGATCGGGCACGCCGGCCCGGTGGCCAACGCGAAGTCCAACAAGGCCAAGGCCCTGGCGCCGGTGCGGTTCTTCAACCCGATAGGGATGCGGTTCGCCAAGAAGGCGACCCGCGAGGACATCGACGACGTGCTGGAAGCGCATGCCAACGCGGCCCGGCTGGCCATCGAGGCCGGCTTTGACGCCGTCGAAATCCATTTGGGCCACAACTATTTGGCGAGCGCATTCCTGTCGCCCCTCATCAATCGTCGCGCAGACGAGTTCGGCGGGTCGCTGGAGAACCGGGCCAAGGTCGCCCGCGGAATAGTGATGGCCGTCCGCCGGGCCGTAGACAATGAGGGAGCGCCGGTCGCGGTCACCGCGAAGCTCAACATGGCCGACGGTGTCCGCGCCGGCATCACCACCGAAGAGGCGTTGACCACAGCCAAATGGCTACAGGACGACGGCGGGCTGGACGCGATCGAACTCACAGCGGGCAGCTCGCTGGTCAACCCGATGTACCTGTTCCGCGGCGATGCACCGGTGAAGGAGTTCGCCGGCGCTTTCAAGCCGCCGGTGCGCTGGGGCATGCGCATTACGGGCAAAAAATTCCTCCGCGAGTATCCCTACCGCGAGGCCTATCTATTGCGCGATGCCAAGCTGTTCCGCGCCGAGCTGACGATGCCGCTGATCCTGCTCGGCGGCATCACCAACCGGGAAACGATGGACCTGGCGATGGCGGAGGGATTCCAGTTCGTCGCGATGGCCCGGGCCTTGCTGGCCGAGCCGGACCTGATCAACCGCATCGCTGCCGACGCCAGCCGGCACAGCGTGCATTCGGCCTGTACGCACTGCAATCAGTGCATGCCCACCATCTACAGCAGGACCCGCTGCGTGGTGACCGGCGCGCCCGATCAAGCCGGGTGACAGCCGGTTTACCAGCTACAGTTGTGGCAATGAGCGCACCAGCCCCGCCGGCGTTAACCGTTCGTCATGACGGGTCGGAACGCACCTTCGCGGCAGGTCATGACGTGGTGGTCGGCCGCGATCTGCGCGCCGACATGCGTATCACGCACCCGCTGATTTCGCGCGCCCATCTGTTGCTGCGCTTCGACCAGGGCAGGTGGCTGGCGATCGACAACGGTTCCCTCAACGGAACTTTCGTTAACGGCCGCCGGGTGCCGGTGGTCGACATCCACGACGGCCAAAGCATCAACATCGGTAATCCCGACGGGCCACAGCTGAGCTTCGCGGTCGGGCGCCACCAAGGGATGGCCGGGCGGCCGCCGCAAACCGAGTCCATGGGCATCCCCGTGACGGCAAATGCGGCCGGAACGGAGTGGGGTGTCCCACAGGCCCCGGGCCAACCAGGTTCTCCCGTCGCCGCTCCACCCGCGCCTCCCGGGCGCCAGTCCAACTGGGCCGCGCCACCGGTGCGGCGACCGCCTCCCGGCCCACCCCAGCCGCCGGGGCAACCCCCCTATCCGGGCAGCGCCGGCGGGCGCCCACCCGCGTATCCCTCCAGTGCGCCACCGCCCAATTTCCAGCCCCACTCGCAGATGCCCGGCATGGGTTCCGTGGGGTCCCCGCAAGAGGCGCAAGAAACCCACCTGTCGCCCAGCGAGAAGCCACCAGAGGTGGGCAACCTGGCGACGAAAATGTTCCAGGCGTTATTGCCTTCCCGGTCCGGGGCGATGCCCCAGCCGGCCGGCGGAGTCACGATAGGCCGTTCCACCGACAACGACATCGTCATCCAGGACGTCCTGGCGTCGCGCCATCACGCGTTTCTGACCCAGACCCCGCTGGGCACCGAGATCCGCGACGCACACAGCATCAACGGAACCTTCGTCAACGGTGTCCGGGTCGGGTCCGCGCTCTTGAGCGAGGGCGACGTTGTCACGATCGGCAACGTCGACCTCGTTTTCACCCGCGACACCCTTGTCCGCCGCACGGAAGCCGCGACGCGCACCGGCGGCCTGGAGGTGAACGCCGTCTGCTTCGAGGTCGACCGCGGCAAGCAACTGCTCGATCACATCTCGCTGACCGCCCGGCCCGGAACGCTGACCGCGATCATCGGCGGGTCGGGCGCCGGCAAGACCACGCTGTCGCGGCTGATCGCCGGATACACCACCCCCACCTCGGGCTCGGTGACGTTCGAGGGCCACAACATCCACGCCGAGTACGCGTCCATGCGCAGCCGGATCGGGATGGTCCCCCAGGACGACGTCGTGCACCGCCAGCTGACGGTCAATCAGGCCCTGGGCTACGCGGCCGAACTCCGGCTGCCGCCCGACACCAGCAAAGCCGACCGCCAACAGGTCGTCGCGCAGGTCCTCGAGGAACTCGAGCTGACCAAACACGCCGACACCCGCGTCGACAAGCTGTCCGGCGGTCAGCGCAAGCGCGCCTCGGTGGCACTCGAGCTGCTCACCGGGCCGTCGCTGCTGATCCTCGACGAGCCGACCACCGGCCTCGACCCGGCGCTGGACCGCCAGGTGATGATGATGCTGCGCCAACTCGCCGACGCCGGCCGCGTGGTGCTGATCGTCACCCACTCGGTGTCCTACCTCGACGTCTGCGACCAGCTGTTGCTGGTCGCGCCCGGCGGCAAGACCGCCTTCCTGGGCCCGCCCAGCCAGATCGGCGCGGCCATGGGAACCACCAACTGGGCTGACATCTTCACCAAGGTGGGCGCCGACCCGGACGAGGCCAACCGCCGCTTCCTGGCCGAAAACCGGCCGCCGCCGGCCCCATCGTCCGAATCCCGCCCGGCCGACCTGGGCGAACCCGTGCACACCAATATCCTTCGCCAGTTCTCCACGATTGCGCGCCGCCAGGTTCGGCTCGTGATCTCCGACCGGGGCTACACGGTGTTCCTGGCGCTCCTGCCGTTCCTCATCGGCATCCTCACCCTCACCGTGCGCGGCAAGACCGGATACGGCATGGGGGACCCGACGAGCAACTCCCCCAACCAGGCCGACCAGATCCTGGTCATGCTCACCGTCGGTGCCGTATTCATGGGTACCGCGCTGACCATTCGCGACCTCGTCGGCGAGCGTCCCATCTTCAAGCGTGAGCAGGCCGTCGGCCTGTCGACCGTGGCCTACATGGCCGCCAAGATCGCGGTGTTCAGCGTGTTCGCGATCGTGCAGGCGGGAATCGCAACCGGGATCTCAATCATCGGCTGGGGCCAGCCGCTCGCAAAGGCCGTGGTCCTGGGCAACTCCAGCTTCGAACTGTTCGTCGACGTCGCCGCGACCTGCGTGGCCTCGGCGCTGCTCGGGATGGCCCTGTCGGCAATCGCGCGCTCGCAAGATCAGATCATGCCGCTGCTGGTGGTCGCGATCATGTCGCAGCTGGTGTTCTGCGGCGGGTTGATCTGGGTGACCAACCGGCTCGTACTCGACCAGTTGTCGTGGGGCACGCCGGCGCGGTGGGGCTACGCCGCGTCGGCGTCGACGATCGACACCCACCGCCTGGTGGTGGGCCCGACCGACCCGAAAGACCAGCACTTCGACCACAAGGCGAGCGCATGGCTGTTCGACATGGCGATGCTCGCGGTGTTGTGCGTGGTCTATAGCGGAATCGCGTATTGGAAGATCCGCCTGAAGCGGCACTGATGAACCAGCCCGCGCAGCCCGTGCTGACGGTTCGGTCTGGCCGATCAGAACGTAACTTCGCGGTGGGCCGCGACGTGGTCGTCGGCAGTGACCTGCGCGCCGACCTGCGGGTGGCGCACCCGCTGATCGCCCGCGCGCACCTGCTGCTGCGCTTCGATCACGGCAGGTGGGTCGCGGTCGACAACAACTCGCTAAACGGGGTCTTCCTCAACGGCCAGCGGGTGCCGAGGGTCGACATCAAGGACGGCCAAACCATCAACATCGGCAAGCCCGACGGGCCGTGGGTCACCTTTGAAGTCGGACATCACCGGGGCAGCGTTGGTCTGCCGCCGCCGACCGAGAAGATCCCGGCGATCGCGCCGTCCAGCGGCCCGCTGCCCGTGCGGTCGCCGCCCCTGATCCATCGGCTGCAAACAGGCGGCCCACTTCGGCAATCTCCACCGCCCGCGAACGCCCCGCCGCGCGTACATCGGCCCGGCGACCCGCGGCGCAGTTCCTCCATTCCGATCCGGTCACAGCCACCGTCGGATTCGAGTACACCCACGCAGCTAGGCGTGACCGGCGAGGTGGCGGAGTTCCCGACGACCAGGTCCAAGCCCTTGGGGCCCCAATCCGATGGCAGGGCGTCAACTTCGGGCACCGCGTGGATAGGTCGCTCGCTCGAGAACGACATCGTCATCCACGATGTGCTGGCGTCGCGCCATCACGCGTTCCTGACCCCAACGCCGCTGGGCACCGAGATCCGCGACGCGCAGAGCATCAACGGGACCTTCGTCAACGGGAACAGGGTCAGATCCGCGCTGCTTTGCGAGGGCGACGTGGTCACCATCGGCAACGCCGACCTGGTGTTCACCGGTGGCATCCTGGTCCGCCGCCAGGAGGTCGCGACCCGCACCGGCGGCCTGGAGGTGCGCGACGTCGACTTCAGCATCAATGGGAAGAACCTGCTGGAAAGGGTCTCGCTGACCGCCAGGCCAGGCACGCTGACCGCCATCATCGGCGGGTCCGGCGCCGGCAAGACCACACTGGCGCGGCTGATCGCCGGATACGCCACCCCCACCTCCGGCTTGGTCACGTTCGAGGGCCACGACCTCCACACCGGGTACGCGTCGTTGCGCACCAGGATCGGAATGGTCCCCCAGGACGACGTCGTGCACCGCCAGCTGACGATCAACCAGGCGCTCGGCTACGCGGCCGAGTTGCGGCTTCCCCATGACACCGGCAAGGCCGACCGCGAACAGGTCGTCGCCCAGGTGCTGGACGAACTCGAACTGACCAAACACGCCGACACCCGGGTCGACAAGCTGTCCGGCGGCCAGCGTAAGCGCGCCTCGGTCGCGCTCGAGTTGCTCACCGGGCCGTCGCTGCTGATCCTCGACGAGCCGACCTCGGGCCTGGACCCGGCGCTGGACCTGCAAATCATGACCATGCTGCGGCAACTGGCCGACGCCGGGCGCGTGGTGCTTGTGGTCACCCACTCGCTGACCTACCTCGACGTCTGCGACCAGGTGCTGCTGATGGCGCCCGGCGGCAAGACGGCCTTCCTGGGCGCGCCCGGCCAGATCGGCGCGGCCATGGGAACCACCAACTGGGCCCAGATTTTCGCGATGGTGGGCGCCGACCCCGACGAGGCCAACCGCCGCTTTCTGGCCCGGAACAAGCCCCCACCACCCATGGAGGCGGCGCCTGCCGATCTCGACGTCCAGGCCCCCACGAACCTGCGCCAGCAGTTCTCGACGATCGCGCGGCGCCAGGTCCGATTGGTCGTCTCCGACCGCGCCTACTTCGCGTTCCTGGCGCTGTTGCCGTTCATTCTGGGTGCGCTGTCGCTTACCGTGCCCGGAAACACCGGGTTTGGCATCGCCGACCCGACCAGCGAAACGCCCGACGAATCCGCTCAGATCCTGACCCTGATGTCCACCGCGGCCGTTTTCATGGGAACAGCACTGACGCTCCGCGACCTCATCGGCGAGCGCGCCATTTTCCGGCGCGAACAGGCCGTCGGTCTGTCCGCGGGGGCCTACCTGGGCGCCAAGCTCACGGTGTTCTCCGTGTTCGCGGTGATCCAGGCGGCGATCGTGACGGGCATCGTGCTGGTGGGCAAGGGGGCTCCCACCCAGCCGGCCGTGCTGCTCGGCCCCTCTGAATTCGCGGCCAGCTTCGAGCTGTTCCTCACCGTGGCCGCGACCTGTGTGGCGTCGGCGGTCCTCGGGCTGATGCTGTCGTCGCTCGCGCGCTCCCACGAGCAGATCATGCCGCTCCTGGTGGTGTCCTTCATGCTGCAGCTGGTGCTGGCCGGTGGCCTGGTCCCGGTGACCGACCGGATCCTCCTCGACCAACTGTCCTGGGCGGTGCCGTCGCGCTGGGGTTACGCCGCCTCGGCGTCGACCGTCAACCTGCCGGCCCTGGTGCCCGGCTCGCTGAGACCCAAGGACAGCCACTGGTCGCACACGCCCGGCGCGTGGCTGTTCGACATGTGGATGCTCGCCCTGCTGTCGGTGATCTATGCCGCCGTCGTGCGGTGGCGCATCCGGCTCAAGCGCTGACCGATCAGCCGTCCAGGCGCAGGCCGTGCGCCAGTGCGAACGCCATGGCCTGGCTTACGTCGACGCGGGCACCCGACAGCGAGGCGGTTCTCCACAAGGAGGGATCCGCGGTCGCTCCGCGCAGATCGGCGTCATCGAGCCGGGTGCCGGTGGTGCGGGCACCGCTGAGGTCGGCGCCGCGCAACACGGCCTTGCGCAGGTCGGTCTCCACCAGGCTGGTTTCCCTCAGCCGGCAGCCGCCGAGGTCGACGCCGCGAAGGTCGTTACCGCCGAGGACCGCGAGCGTGAAATCCACCTCATCGAACGTCGTCGGCCGCATCCGGCACTGCACAAAGACCGAGCCCAACATGCTGCACTGTTGAAATGTGCTGTGCCACAACAATGTCCGCTCGAACGTGCAGTTGCGGAACGCCGAACCGAGGTGTCGCGACTCGGCCAGGTTGGCGCCACTGAAATTGCATTCGCTGAACACCGTCCGCTCGGTGTGCAACCGGCTGAGGTCTTCGTCGCGAAAATCCCTGCCGGCAAACTCGCAGTCGACCCACCGGTCCAAGCGGTCAGCTGCCCACGGGATGCGTCGCCCCCAGGCTGTGCAGCGCGTATTCGCTGATCGCGATCAGCGCGTCCGTCGCCGACCTGCGATCCCTGGCGTCGATCGTGATCACCGGGATGTGTCGGGGCAGGGCCAGCGCTCCGCGCACCTCCCGCACGGGATATCGCGGTGCGCCGTCGAACTCGTTGACCGCGATCAGAAACGGCAGGTTGCGGTGCTCGAAGAAGTCGACCGCGGCAAAGCTGTCCTGCAGGCGCCGGCAGTCAACCAGGACGATCGCACCGATCGCGCCGCGCACCAGGTCGTCCCACATGAACCAGAACCGGCGCTGACCCGGGGTGCCGAACAGGTAGAGCACCAGGTCCTCGTACAGGGTGATCCGGCCGAAGTCCATCGCGACGGTGGTGGTCCGCTTGTCCGGCGTGGCCTCGAGCATGTCGACGGCGGTGGAGGCGTCGGTGAGCATCGCCTCCGTGCGCAACGGCATGATTTCCGAGACCGCCCCGACGAACGTGGTCTTGCCGACACCGAATCCACCTGCGATGACGATCTTCGTCGAAGCGTGGGCGCTGTGGGAGTGCGCCTCATAGTGCTTTAAGGCCACGCAGGGTCCTTCCTATAAGTTCGTGGCGCTCATCGCGGGTGGAACGCTCGGTCAAAGTCCTATGCACCTGAAGGTAACCGGACAGCACGAGATCGCCGACCAGGACGCGCGCAACCCCGAGCGGCAAATCCAACCGGGCCGAGATTTCCGCGACCGACGGGTTGTTCACACACAGCTGGATGATCTTGCCTCTCGCATCATCGGGTGGCCACCGGTGTTCCAGCCCGGCCTGCAACGTCTCAATCGGCGCTTCCAGCGGAAGGTCGACGTTGGTGTCGGTCCGTCCGGCGGTCAGGGTGTACGGGCGGACCAGGTTCGCCTCACGTGAGGCTGGCCAGGGCTCGCGTTTGTCCATCGCGGCTCACGAGACAGTGGACCGTCGGGTGGACTGCACCACGCCGCCCACCCGTTCGACAAGGATGGCCATCTCGTAGCCGATCTGACCGATATCGCAGGACGCCACGGCCAGCGTGGCCAAATGCGAGCCATCGCCGACGCGCATCAGCAAGAGGTATCCGTTCTGCATCTCGACCACCGACTGCAGCACCTGGCCGCCCTCGAACAGCTGCGCGGCGCCGGTCGCGAGGCTGGCCAATCCGGAGGCGACCGCGGCCAACTGATCCGCCCGTTCGCGCGGGAGATGCTCGCTGGCGGCGACGGGCAGCCCGTCGACGGATACCAGCAACGCGTGCGCCACCCCCGGGACCTCGCGGGCGAACTTCGTCACCAACCAGTCCAGCGAGTTGCCGGGTGACGTCATTGCTGATCAGACCCTTCACTCGCGTCGCGGGCGTGCGACCGTGCGGAGCGCACGCCACCGAAATGGTTGCTGAAGGAGGCGCGAACCGCCTCGGGGTCGCGCGCCACGGCGGCGTGCTGCGACTGCGGGCCGGAATGGGATCCGCCGTTGGATCCGATTAAGGATCCTTGGTGCTCCTCATTTTCCGGGTCGAGCTGGTCCTGTTCGGCAACGCCCGTCCCGGTGGCCGCGCCGGGCACCAGCCGGGCGCCGGGTTTGCGTACCGGCAGCCCGTGCTCGGCGGTGTGCGACTCGACGGGTCTGTCCTCGGCCGCGGCCGCCATCGACCAGCCGCGGTCCCACACCGACTGCCAATCCAGGTCGGGGCTGTTCACCAGGTCGTACGGATCGCCCAGCATCTCCGAGAGCATCCGCCGGTAGATGACATCGTCATCGACTGGAGCCGTCGGGACTTCGGGGATCGATGGGATCCACGAGATGGGCGCCGGGGTTTCCGCCCGATCGGCGGCGCTTTGCGAACGGGCGGCGAAGAACGCTGACGTGTCCGACACGGCCGGGGTTTGGGCCGGCGCTTGTTGCCCGTTCTCCCACCAGGGAGTGGCGAGCTCGCGCCCATGCCGCTGGGGCTGCGGTTCCGCAGGCGGGGCGGGAACGCCGGTGATGCCGCTGGAGCCCGGGTCGCGCCGCGGCAACAAGGTGACCGAAGGTCCGGACTTTTCGGAACCGTTCTGGTTTGCCGACTCCAGGGCGGCGACCTGCCGTCCCGCGGCGTCTTCGGCAGATGCCGGCGGGGTGATCGCGCCGGCGAGTCTGGCGCTGGGCGACGAGACCGCCCCGCCGCCGTCTCGCGGCTCCGCCGCGGGCGCCACCGTCGCACCCTCGATCACCGTCGGCGGTAGGTAGATCTCGGCGATCGTCCCGGAGCCCGCCTCGTGGGCCGCCGGGCCGCGCAACCCCACCCGGATACCGTGCCGGGCGGCGATCCGGCCCACCACATAGAGGCCCATGTGGCGGGCGTTGTCGGGGGTGACCTCGCCGCCGGCCTGCAGCCGCATGTTGGCCATGCGCCGATCGGCGTCGTTCATGCCGAGGCCGGAGTCGGAGATCCGCAGCACGACGCCACCGTCGCCGCCACGCGCCGCGGAGACCTGAACGGATGTCGTCGGAGGCGAATAGCGCAGGGCGTTGTCGATCAGTTCGGCGAACAGATGAATAACGCCGCCCGCCACCGCGCCGAGCAGCGCGTGGTCGGGCAGGCGGGTGATCTCGACCCGGCGGTAATCCTCAACCTCGGAGACCGCGGCGTTGATCACCGTCGCCAGCGGCACCGGCTCGCGCTGGTCACGCGCAAGCGGTGCGCCGGCCAGCACCAGCAGGTTGGCGCTGTTGCGGCGCAGCCGGGCCGCCAGGTGATCTAGCCGGAAGAGCTTGTCCAGGCGTTCGGGATCCTCCTCGTTGCGCTCCAGCCGGTCGATCAGCGCCAGCTGCTGGTCGACCAATGAACGGTTACGCCGCGACATGGTCTCGAACATGTCGTTGACCAGCAAACGCAACCGTGCCTCGTCACCGGCCAACAGCAGCGCCTGCGTGTGCAGTTCGTCGACCGCGTGGGCGACCTGCCCGATCTCCTCGGTCGTGTAGACCGGCAGCGGCTGCGGAATCGGTTCGGCGCCACCGGCTTTGACGCGGGCCACCTCCTCCTCGAGGTCGGTGTGGGCGACCCTGAGCGCGCCGTCGCGCAGAACGCGCAGCGGCCGCACCAGAGCGCGCGCCACCAGCAACACGATGCCGAGCGCGAGCACGATGGCCGCCAGCACCAGGGCGGCGTCGAGGACCGCGGCATTGCGCCGGTCGGTGGCCTCGGCGTGCACGGACTTCGTCACCGACGCGGTGGCGTCCTGGATGACTTGTTCGGCGACTCCGTCGGTGGTCTGAATAGAGCGCAGCAGTTCGGGGTTGTCCACCAGCACGCTGGCCGGATCCGACATGATCGCCATCCGGGTGACCATTTGCTGCTGCAGCGTCTTGGCTTCGGGCGAGCCGGCGCCGAGCACTTCGCTCATCCCGAACAGTGTCGACGGTTCGGTGCCGGCCAGGGTGATCATCGAGGTCCGCAGCTGCGGTTCGGGAAGGTCAGCGCCGCGGGTCACCAGGATCTGCTGCATCGTCATCTGCCCGCGGGCGCCGATCGCCCGGCTCAAGCCCTGCGCCTTGGCGCGGATCCGCTCGTTGTCGACGCGCACCGAGGCGTTGATGACGTCCTCGGCCGTCAACAGGATCGGCGCGTAGGTGGTGACCCGGTCCCGCAAACCGATGCTGTTGTCCGTCACCTTGTCCAGCAGCCCCTGACCGCCGTTGAGCAGTGTGCTCACTCCCGACCGGACGTCGGGGGTCACGTCGGTGTCGGCCAGCCGCGACTGCAGCTCGTACTTGCGCGCCTCGTAGTTCTGCTTCGCCCCGTCGACGTCGCGTCCGGCCGAGCCCGCCAGTAGTGCGACATCCAATGCCGACATGTATTTGGTGATCGCCGGCAGGAGGTCGGCGCGGGCCGCGGCCAGCCTGAGTTCGCCGGATTTGGCCATCGCATCCTTGACGCGCAGCGCACCGAAGGCCGTCGCCAAAACCAGCGGCACGAGCACAATCGCCAAGACCTTGTAGCGGACCGGCCAGTTACTCGGCGACCAGGTCCGCGGGCGTTTGGCCCGCGCCGCGTCGGCAGCGGGGGCCGGCGTGGACTTGGGTGGAGCCGCCTCGACCGGGTTGGCCGGGCGGGTGAACATGTTCACGTGCTTGCGGCCGTGCGACCGGCCGGCGCGCTGATTCTCAGCGCTCGAAGAAACGAGAGGCTCATAAAACTTCCTGCTTTATTTCCACCTGCCCGACACAGATGGAAACCAGCGATAAATGTCTGGCAATCCGACGAGTATGACAGTCCGCGGCCCAGGTCTCCACAATTGATACTGAGTAGACAGAGCCCTCCAAGGTGGGCGCCTACACCGGTGCGCGAGTCTGGCAAACAATCGGCTTTATCATGATCGGCGAATGTTCAAGCTGATGTTCGTCACCCCGCGCATTGCGCCCAACACGGGCAATGCCATCCGGACCGCGGCCGCCACCGGTACCGAATTGCATCTGGTCGAGCCGCTGGGATTCGACCTGTCCGAACCCAAACTGAGGCGGGCCGGCTTGGACTATCACGACCTCGCGTCGGTGACCGTCCATGCGTCGCTTCAGGCCGCGTGGCATGCGCTGTTGCCGGCGCGTGTGGTCGCCTTCACCGCGCACGCAACCACGTCGTTTGCCGACGTCGACTACCAGGCCGGCGATGTGTTGATGTTCGGGCCGGAACCCGACGGGCTGGACGCGACGACGCTGGCCGACGCGCACGTCACCCAGCAGGTGCGCATCCCCATGCTCGCGGGACGGCGCTCGCTCAACCTGTCCAATGCGGCGGCGATCGCCGTCTACGAGGCCTGGCGCCAGCACGGCTACACCGGGGCCGTTTAGTTACCAGGTGTTCCAGTGCGTGACCTGCTCGGCCGGCAGCCGCTTGGCCGGCCGGAAGTCGGTGCCCTTGGTGTAGGCGATGGGAAACAGCCCGCCCTGGCTGTACTTGTCGTAGGGGATGCCCAGGACCTCGGCGGCCTGCCGCTCGCCGTCGCGTAACAGGTGCAGCGTCGTCCAGCAGGAGCTCAACCCCCGGGAACGCAGCGCCAGGCAGAAACTCCAGGCCGCCGGGAACAGCGACGCCCAGAACGACACGGCGCCCAACGGCGTCTGGTGGTCCCGGCCCTGGATGCACGGAATCATCAGCACCGGCGCCTCGTGCATGTGCTCGGCCAGATAGGTCGCGGAGTCACGCACCAACCCCATCCGCTCGCCGCGGGTGTCGCCCTCGGGGTATTCCGCCGACGGCGCGCTGAGGTAGCCCCGGGCGTTGGACAGGTAGATGTCGCCGATGGCCTTCTTCTTTTCGGCGTCCTCGACGAACACCCACTGCCAGCCCTGCGAGTTGGAACCGGTCGGTGCCTGCAGCGCCAGGTTGAGGCATTCCATTAGCACTTCGTGGCTAACCGGCTTGTCGAAGTCGAGGCGTTTGCGGACCGAGCGGGTGGTGGTGAGGACTTCGTCGACGGACAGGTTGAGGGTCATGTTTGGAGGCTACCGCCAGGTCATGAGCGTCGAACTGACACAAGAGGTTTCCAACAGGCTGACGGCAACCGCTGCCGCGGCTGGTTTTACTCAATGCCGCAGGAGGCCAAGGTCAGGTTGCGGGCGGGGCCGGCTGCCCGGGCGGAATCGCCCCGCCGCAGCCACCAGGCGGTGGCGGGCCCGGGAGAGGTTCGTCGCCGCCGACGCAGTCGTAGTAGAACTGGGGGCCGACTATCCAGGTTTTCATCCACTGGTGCCAAAACGACCCGTCGGGGTACTTCTCGCCGTCGCAGACGGCCAAATTGCCGTAACCCCATCGACCACCCGGGCAGTAGCCCTTCGTCATGTCCGGCTGGTGCGGGTCAGGCGGATCAGCGCTGGCAACCGCACTAGAAAGAACAAACGCCGCAGCACAACCCACTATCGCAGCGCCATGGCGAGTAAGCCTGAATTTCATTTCGACTCCCTTAAGACATCGAATCAATACAGCCATTCCAAGCGATGATCAGAACTTGTCGATGAGTCGCGGCGATGAGGCGATATTTTACGACGCGGCGGATTGGCGATGTCAACTTCGGCATGTTCCTGGCGCCAAGAAGGCCTGCAGGTCAAGACCCGATCGGCGCGAAAGCGGCCCGGGGTGTCCTCGGTCCCTCCGATCGAGGCCGACGCGCCGAACGTGGTGTGGCGATCGATTTCCAGTTCGATTCCACTACCGACGGGAAGGCCATCAAGATCGCCTCGATGATCGACGAAAGAGAAACCAACTTTGGTCCGTTCGTGTCTGTACGCGACGCGCCGAGAATTGCCGGCATTCTGCGCACGTTCGCGACGGGATTTCTAGCGGAAGTCGCGGGACTTCGAGCCGACCGTCAGCGTGATGCGGCCCAGCCGTTCTGCAACGACGGTGACCGCGCCGCTGGCGTTTTGGACCTGTCCCCGGACGAGCAGCGCCGGCGCCGAATTCGCCAGCTTGCGGTGCCGCGCCCATACCCCCGGCGTGCAGAGTACGTTGACCATCCCGGTCTCGTCCTCGAGGTTGAGAAACGTCACCCCCTGGGCCGTCCCGGGTCGCTGCCGGTGCGTCACCGCACCGGCGATCAGCACGCGGTCGCCGTCGGGCACGCCGAGCAGCTTCTCGGCGGGCACCACGCCCAGCGCGTCCAGGTCCTCCCGCAGGAACTGCGTCGGATAACTGTCCGGGGAGATGCCGGTGGCCCACACGTCGGCGGCGGCCAGCTCCAGCTCGCTCATCCCCGGCAACGCCGGGATGTGCGACGACGAGCCCACGCCGGGCAGCCGGTCGGGCCGTTGGGTGGCGGCCGCCCCGGCCGCCCACAACGCCTCCCGCCGGGACATGCCGAAGCAGCCCAGCGCCCCGGCCGTCGCCAGCGCCTCGGTCTGTGGCACGGAAAGCTGCACCCGGGACGTCAGATCCAGCAGAGAAACGAACGGGCCGTTGGCTTTTCGCTCCTCGACCAGCTGCTCGGCGAGGTCGTCGCCGATATGGCGGACGGCGCCCAACCCCAGGCGAACCTCCGTTCCGGCGTTCTCGAGAGTGGCGTGCGCCAGGCTGGCGTTGACGTCCGGGCCGTGCACCGGCACGCCGTGCCTGCGCGCGTCGGCCACCAGCGTCTGCGGTGAATAGAAACCCATCGGCTGCGCGCGCAACAACGCCGCACAGAACGCCGCGGGGTGATGCAGCTTGAACCACGACGAATAGAACACCAGCGACGCGAACGACAGCGCATGGCTTTCGGGGAAGCCGAAATTGGCGAACGCCTCCAGCTTTTCGTAGGTCCGGTCGATCACCTCGTCGGTGGCGCCGTGCAGCGCGCGCATGCCGTCGTAGAACCGGCCACGCAGCCGTCGCATGCGTTCGGTCGAACGCTTGGAGCCCATGGCGCGCCGAAGCTGGTCGGCCTCGGCGGCGGAAAAGCCGGCACAGTCGACCGCGAGCTGCATCAGCTGTTCCTGAAAGAGCGGCACCCCCAGCGTCTTTCGCAGCGCCGGTTCCATCGACGGGTGGTCGTAGACGACCGGGTCGATGCCGTTGCGCCGCCGGATGTATGGGTGCACCGACCCGCCCTGGATGGGCCCGGGACGGATCAGCGCGACCTCCACCACCAGGTCGTAGAAGATCCGCGGCTTGAGCCTGGGCAGGGTGGCCATCTGCGCCCGCGACTCCACCTGGAACACGCCGACGGAATCGGCGCGGGACAGCATCTCGTACACCGCCGGTTCGGACAGGTCGAGCCTGGCCAGGTCCACCTCGATCCCCTTGTGCTCGGCCACCAGGTCGATGGCATAGTGCAGCGCCGAGAGCATACCCAGCCCGAGCAGATCGAACTTCACCAAACCGATTGCCGCACAGTCGTCTTTGTCCCACTGCAGGACGCTGCGATTCTCCATGCGCGCCCATTCCACCGGGCACACGTCGGCGATCGGGCGGTCGCAGATCACCATGCCGCCGGAATGGATGCCCATGTGCCGGGGCAGGTTGCGGATCTGGGTCGCCAGGTCGATCACCTGCTCGGGAATGCCGTCTATATCGGGCGACTCCGGCAGGCCGTTCCAGTGGCCGATCTGCTTGCTCCATGCGTCCTGCTGCCCCTGCGAGAAGCCCAGGGCGCGGGCCATGTCGCGCACCGCGATCCGCCCCCGGTAGGTGATGACGTTGGCGACCTGGGCGGCGTAGTCGCGGCCGTATTTGTCGTAGACGTACTGGATGACCTGCTCTCGCTGATCCGACTCGATGTCCATGTCGATGTCGGGCGGCCCGTCGCGGGCCGGAGACAAGAAGCGTTCGAACAACAGCTCGTTGGCCACCGGATCGACCGCGGTGACGCCGAGGGCATAACAGACCGCGGAATTGGCCGCCGATCCCCTGCCCTGGCACAGGATGTTGTTGCACCGGCAGAACCGGGCGATGTCGTGCACCACCAGGAAGTAGCCCGGAAATTCCAGCTGCGCGATGACTTTCAATTCATGCTCGATCTGAGAGTATGCGCGCGGCGCGTTCTCGGCCGGCCCGTAGCGCTCGCGCGCCCCGGCCATCGTCAGCTGCCGCAGCCAGCTGTCCTCGGTGTGCCCGTCGGGCACGTCGAACGGCGGCAGCTGCGGCGCGATGAGCGCCAGCCCGAACGCGCACTGCTCGCCGAGTTCGGCGGCGGCGGTCACCGCCTCCGGCCGCTGCGCGAACAGCCGGGCCATCTCGTCGCCGGACCGCAGGTGCGAGCCACCCAGCGGGGCCAGCCACCCGGCGGCGGAATCCAGGGACTGCCGGGCCCGGATGGCGCCCATCGCCATGGCCAACCGGCCGCGCGACGGATGGGCGAAATGCGCCCCGGTGGTGGCGATGACGCCGACGCCGAAGCGCGGCGCCAGCCCGGCCAGCGCCGCGTTGCGTTCGTCGTCGAGCGGGTGACCATGCCGGGTCAGCTCGATGCTGACCCGGCCCGCCCCAAACCGGTCCACCAGGTCGGCCAGCGCTCGTTCCGCCGCGTCCGGGCCGCCGTCGGAAAGCGCCTGGCGCACAGTGCCTTTGCGACACCCGGTCAGGATGTGCCAGTGCCCACCGGCGGCCTCGGTCAGCGCGTCGAAGTCGTAGCTCAGCTTGCCCTTCTCCCCGCCGGCCAGATGCGCCGCGGCCAACTGCCGCGACAGCCGTCGGTAACCTTCCGGTCCGCGGGCCAGCACCAGCAGGTGCGGACCGGGCGGATCGGGCCGCTCGGTGCGGGCACCGGATCCCAGCGACAGTTCGGCGCCGAAAACGGTGCGCAGGTCGAGTTCGGCGGCTGCTTCGGCGAACCGCACCGCCCCATACAGGCCGTCGTGGTCGGTCAGCGCGAGGGCGCGCAAACCCAGCCGGGCGGCCTCCTCGACCAGCTCCTCCGGCGTGCTGGCCCCGTCGAGAAAGCTGAACGCCGAATGCGCATGCAACTCGGCATACGCGACGGACGAGCGGGCCGGCCGGACGTCATCGGGCGGCTGGTACGTCCCACGCCTGCGCGACAAGGGGCCGTCTCCCCAGATATCGAAAGCGGGCTCCGCGGCCACCGGCGCGCCGGCATGGCGCGGCTTGCCGTCGAGCACCCGCTCCATTTCCGCCCAGCTCGGCGGCCCGTTGAACCAGCCCACAACCGACAGTGTATCGAATGTATGTTCGATTTAGCCACGGCTCAGGACAATGGTTGTTAAACCGATCTTCAACTCCTAAACAAGCTCTTAACGCTGCGGCCCTACCGTCCCGGCGGAGTCGCGCAGATACTGGTACAAGCGCAAAACGAGGGCGGGACTGTGCATGGCGCAAGTGAAGACATTGGATACGGCTTTCCTTAAGACTCAAGATCCCGACCAGCACGCGAGCCTGGCGATCGGCGCGGTCGCCATCGTCGACGGCGATGTTCCCGACTACGCGCTGCTGAACAGGTTGCTCGCCGAACGGATTCAGTCGATACCACGATGCACGCAGGTGCTGCGAACGCAAGACTTCGAGTGGATCGACGGCCCGGAATTCGACCTCACCCAGCATGTGCGCCGGGTGGCGATTCCACGTCCAGGCGATGAGGCCGAACTGTCCCGGGCCATCGCCCAGGCGCTGGAGCGCCCCCTCGACCTGAACCGTCCGCTGTGGGAATGCTGGGTCATCGAGGGCCTGAAAGGCAACCGTTGGGCGATCTTGATGAAGATCCACCACCGCCTGACCGACGGCAACTCGGCCGCCCACCTGCTCACCAGGCTCTGCGACGACGCCGACGCCGACACCTTCGCCAATCACGGAGGCGCGGAACAGGTTTCGCCGACACGCGCCGACAAGCGCGGCTGGGCCGACGCCCTGCTGCGCGCCGCCGCGCTTCCCGGCGCCGTCACCGGCGCCCTGGTCGGGGCGATGTGGCCCGCGCCGGGGCCCTCGGTCCACCCGGTCACCACCATGCGGCGGTACGGCACCGTGCGAGTTCCGATTTCCGACGTCGACCGCGTGTGCCGCAAATTCGGTGTGACCGTCAACGATGTTGCGCTCGCGGCCATCACCGAGGGCTTCCGGACCGTTCTGCTGCGCCGCGGCGAACAACCTCGCGCGGACTCATTGCGAGCGCTGATACCGATGCCTGTGCGTTCGGCCATGCTGCCGTATCTGCCCGTCGAGCATGACGACCCGGTGCAGCGATTGCGGACGGTGCACAACCGGTGGAAAGTCAAGCAAGCCGACCAGCCGCAATCCGCCGGCCTCGTGGAGTTGGCGATCAACTGCCTGCCAAAAGTTCTGCGCGGCAACGCAATGCAACTCCTGGCCCGCTTCCCGCAACGCGGCATAGTGACGCTGGCGACCAACGCGCCGGGCCCTCGCCACCAGTTGCGGCTGATGGGCCAGACGATTGAGCGCCTGCTGCCGATCCCCCCGACCGCGTCGAGGCTGAACAGCGGTGTCGCGGTTCTCAGTTACGGCGACGAGGTCGTGTTCGGCATCACCGCCGAATACGACGCCGCGGCCGACGTCAAGCAGTTGACCGCCGGTATCGAGCTGGGCATGGCGCGCCTGGTGGCGCTCAGCCAGGACTCGGTGTTGCTGTTCGGCAAGGAGCACCGACGCAAGCGGGCAAGTCGCCCGTTCCCGGGCAACGCGCAACGTCCGCGGCCGCCCGCGCCGAAACCGGCGCGTCGCTGACCGGCTGGACCTGCCTCCGGTGGCGCCCGGCACCGTGAGAAAGTTAAGCGTGCGCACGTCGGAGCCGGTGACCATCGACCCGCGCCGCCTTGATGGGGTGCTGCTGGACGCCGCGTTGGACTCCGCGCAGGCGCTAATCCCCCAGCTCGACCACGTCGGCGTCGGCACCCGCGTCTTCTCGTCGAGCGGAAACGTCCGCGACGCCCTGAGTGAGGCGGCCGACGGGCTGTCGGTTCGCCCGGGGCGATGCGCCGTCATCACCGGCGACGCGGAGGGCGTGGCGGCCGCGCGCGACGCTGGATTCGCGTTGGTCGTCGCTGTCGACGAGACCGGGGACCCGGACGCGCTGCGGCGCTTGGGCGCGGACGCGGTGGTCGCCGATCTGGGCGAGGTCACCGCGCGGACCGGGGACCGTCGGATGTCGCAGCTGCCGGATGCATCCGAAGCCCTCGACACCCTGGCCGCCCGGCGCCCGGCCGTGTTCTACGACTTCGACGGCACGCTGTCGGACATCGTCAACAACCCGGATGCGGCGCGGCCGGTCGCCGGCGCGGTCGAGGCGCTGCGGGCGTTGGCCGCGCAATGTCCGGTCGCGGTGCTGTCCGGCCGCGACCTCGCCGACGTGACACAGCGTCTCGGCCTGCCGGGAATCTGGTATGCCGGCAGCCACGGCTTCGAGCTGACCGCACCCGACGGAACCCACCACCAAAACGACGCCGCGGCGGCGGCCATACCGGTGCTCGAACGGGCGGCCGCCGAGCTGCGCGACCGGCTGGGGTCCATTCCGGGTATTGTGGTGGAGCACAAGCGATTTGGCGTCGCGGTGCACTATCGTAACGCCGCACGGGATCGCGTGGGTGAGGTGGCGGCGGCGGTGCGCGCAGCGGGCCAGCGGGACGGCCTCCGGGTGACGACGGGGCGCGAAGTCATCGAGCTGCGTCCGGACATGGACTGGGACAAGGGAAAAACCCTTCGCTGGGTGATCGATCACCTGCGCGAGGCCCGATCCGGGGGTCCCCTCGTTCCGGTCTATGTCGGCGACGACATCACCGACGAGGACGCGTTCGATGCGGTGCGGCAAGAGGGTATCCCAATCCTCGTGCGGCACAACGAGGATGGTGACCGCGCGACCGCCGCGCTGTTCGCGCTGGACAGTCCCGCACGGGTCGCCGAGTTCACCGACTCGCTGGCACGCCGGCTCGGCGCCTGATCGATTACCCGCTAGCCCTCGGCGTACTCCACCGCGCCGTCGTCGAGCACCACCCGCGCGTCGGCGCCGTCAGACCCAGACGCCTCCGTGCGAAACACCGCCTGGCCCGGCTCGGTGCGCCAGATCAGCGTGGTCAACGTCTCGCCGGGAAACACCGGCGCGCTGAACCGCGACTCGATCGACGTGACGTTGGCGGCCACGCCCTTGCCGAGCTCGGCGACCAGCGCCCGGCCCGACACCCCGTAGGTGCACAGCCCGTGCAGGATCGGCTTGGGGAACCCGGCCAACTCCCGGGCGAACCACGGATCGCTGTGCAGCGGGTTGCGGTCACCGGACAGGCGGTAGATCAGCGTCTGATCCTCGCGGGTCGGGAGCGGGATGCGGGCGTCGGGCTCCCGGTCGGGGAACTCCGGTGCCGCCGGCCGCTGACCAGGCTGCCCTCCGAAACCTCCCGCGCCCCGGACGACAAACGTGGTCGACGTTTCGGCGATCAGCTTCCCCGAGTCCGGGTCGGTGCCACGACCGCGCAGCATCACGACCGCGTTCTTGCCCTCGCCCTTGTCCTGAATGTCGGCGACCTCGGTGACCACCGACAGCTTTCCCGCCGCCGGCAGCGGGGCATGCAACCGGACACCCTGCGATCCGTGTAAAAGCATGGCCCAGTTGAACGTTCCGACCTTGCCCGCCGCCCCGAAGGCCGGGCAGCAGATCACTGCGTAGGTGGGCAACACCTGCTGCGTGATGTCGTGGCTGTTCTCGGTGGTGAACGACAGGTCCTCGGTCCCACAACCGACGCCGAGGGCATACAGCAGCGTGTCCCGGTCGGTCCAGTCGAACAGCATCGGCTCGGTCACCGCGCCGACGGCGCTCGGGTCAATGGCCATACGAGTCTCCTTATCTGTGTTGGGGACCCCCGTAAAGGTGAGAGTCCGTTGGTTTGCGTTCGTTTTGGCCTCGTTCTCGCCCGTGCTTGAGGATGGTGGGCCGACAGTCGGGGTCGAGGTGGAGCGCCCACAGCGCAGCGAGGACGAACGACCTCGAGGCCGACGAAGGTCCGCCATATACTCGGTCGGCGAGGGGCGGAGGCGAAACGTTGTGGTTCAAGTCATTTGCCGCTCCTGTGAGAGAACGTGGTGCGGGAGACGCGTCAGGGCGTGCCAGCGCCCAGCCTTATCTGGGTCCACGGACGATGGTCCGGCGACATGATGATCGATGGGGTGCCCGGTGTGCGGGAAAGGGTGCGGCCGCTCATTCTTTCCGGGACGTCCACCCAGCAGCGGGGTGGCGGCAGGAGACTTACGGGAGCTGGCCGCAGGCATCAGCTGAGTTAGGGGCAGGGCACGCGTATGACGCATGGTTAGGCGGCCACCTCCTGCCCTTGAGGGCTCGGCACGGCCAGGGCGGCATCTCCGAGCGCGCGCAGGGTGTGATAGCAGCGCCGCAGGATCTTGCGCTCCACCGCCAGCGTCGGGTTCTTGCCGTTCTTGTGGTCGTGTTTGGCCGCCAGCTCGTGGTAGTAGCCGTAATCGGGGGAACCGCGCCGAGCCGCGGACTTGGCGGCCTCGAACGCAGCCCACCGCAGCTCGGGTGAGCCCTGCCGCGACAGATGCCCCGGCGAGCGTTTGGCGTCGGAGGAGTACACGGTGACGTCGAGTCCGGCAAACCGCACCGGCTGATCAGAGCTGCGGAACCGGCGCACATCGCCGACCTCGGCCCAGATGATCACCGCGCACAGCCAGCCGATGCCATAGTGGCGCTGCAGTGCTCGACATCCTGTTTGGTGCTGGGCGAAGTTCACCAATTGTGTTCGTAGCGGGTCGATCTGGTCGGTCAGCTCATCAATGCGCCGCAGCGCAGTCTCGACATACTGCCGGCCCGCTACCGACAACTCCGCACGCCCTAGCGTGTCGCGACCCGCCGCCGACAACAATGTTGCGACTGGTGGACAGCCCTGATGGAACAACTGGGCATGGATGCGCTGCTGCCAGGCGCGGCGCTCGTCCATCAGCCTGTAGTACAACCGGCCCAGGGTGCGCATCTCCACTACATGCGCTGGCGGAATCCACGACTCGGGAAACCGGCCCTCCAACAGCAGCGTGCGTAAAAGCCGCGCATCGGCACGGTCGGTCTTGGCGCGTTTCTTGGGACCTCGCAGCGCCGCGATCTCGGCCGGATCCCCCAAATGCACGCCCACCCCGGCGGCGGCCAGCTCTTCGCTGACGTAGCGCCACCCGGTGCAGCCCTCCAGCGCGAACTCGCCAGCACCATCTGGGCAGTGCTCAGCCAACCAGGCTCGCAACGTCTTGCGCGTCGCCGGACGAATCTGACCCCAGCGCACCAGCCCGTCACTGTCGACGTAATCGAACGTGATCTGCTGTCGGTGCACGTCCAGACCGCCTACCATCGTCATCGGGACCTCCTCGAGCTCCTGAAACATTTCTCCGACGCCCATATCAACGAGCGTCTGTGCCGAGGGGGTCCCCCCATTCACATGTCATCTTTCA
>Ga0310914_10000508_pt1 | contig 22923 bp, 23 predicted proteins | sample GREbulkMGAN108_FD_203450 | JGI IMG/M metagenome (GOLD analysis project Ga0310914, IMG submission 203450) | Lab enrichment of tropical soil microbial communities from Luquillo Experimental Forest, Puerto Rico - GRE.bulkMG.AN108 | ecosystem: Environmental > Terrestrial > Soil > Tropical forest >... | reverse complement strand
GCGGCGTAGCGCAGGGGATCGATACCTTCGGAAAGTCGCAAGCCCATCAGCAGAAATTCGTCGGCGCGCTCCTCGCAAGAGAGATCATCGTCGGTGACAATGCCATGGCCATTCGCCTCGACCCGCATCAGCCATGCCTCGGGACGTTTTTCCGTCGCAGTCGCGCGCCTGACATTGTTGATGTTGAGGCGGCCATGGGCGCCGGGACCAATGCCGGCATATTCCTCGCCGCGCCAGTACACCAGATTGTGCCGGCATTCGGCGCCTTTGCGCGCATGGTTGGAGATTTCGTAGGCCGGCAAACCGTGCCGCTCACACACCTCCTGCGTGACATCGTAAAGGGCGCGCGCCACGGACTCATCCGGTGTCTTCAATTTGCCGGCCGCGTGCAGCCCGAAGAAGGGCGTACCCTCTTCAATGGTCAGCTGGTAAAGCGATAGATGTTCGGCCGCCTCGCGGATCGCAAGCTCCAGCTCGCCGGCCCACATGTCCGGCGTCTGGTCGGGGCGGGCATAGATGAGGTCGAACGAATAGCGATCGAAAGCGCGGCGCGCGACCGCGACCGCATCGAGTGCTTCGCGTGCCGAGTGCAGGCGTCCCAGTTCCTGCAGTGAAGCGTCATCAAGCGCCTGCACGCCGAGCGAGACACGGTTGACACCGGCTGTGCGGTAACCGGCAAAACGCGTGGCCTCGACACTGGTCGGATTGGCTTCCAGCGTGACTTCCGCATCATCAGCCACGCGCCAATGCTTGCCGATCGCCTCCAGGATCGCTCCGACGGTTTGCGGCTGCATCAGCGAAGGCGTGCCGCCGCCCAGAAAAATCGATGTGACCGTCCGCCCCGGCACACGCGCGGCGGTGGTTTCGATCTCGCGCGCAAAGGCGCGGGCGAATCGGTCCTCATCGATCGCGGCGTGGCGAATGTGGCTGTTGAAGTCGCAGTAAGGGCATTTCGACAGGCAGAACGGCCAGTGCACATAGACACCGAAGGCGGTTCTCTCAATGCCGGTCAAGGCAGATCTCCGCGAGTTTCACAAAGGCGCGGGCGCGGTGCGACAGGCCTAGACCCAGCGGCGGCAGCCCGTGTTTTTCAACGCTGGTCATCTCGCCGAAGGTACGATCAAATCCGTCCGGCTTGAACATCGGATCGTAGCCGAAACCGGACGTCCCGCGCGGGGGCCAGACCAGCGTGCCGTCGGCGCGCGCCTCGACTTCCTCGAGATGGCCGTCGGGCCAGGCAACACAGAGCGCGGACACGAACTGCGCACCTCGCTTGTCCGGCGTGGTTGCTCCGCGTTCCCTCAAAAGACGTTCAATCTGCGCCATTGCGGCGTTGAAATCCTTGTTCGGCCCGGCCCAACGCGCGGAGAGAATGCCGGGCGCGCCGTCAAGCGCGTCGACGACCAGGCCCGAATCGTCGGCGAAAGCGGCGAGCTGTGCCGCCTTGGCGGCCGCGACCGCCTTGATCCGCGCATTGGCGTGGAAACTGCCCCCGGTCTCCTCCGGCTCGACAAGGCCGAGGTCCCCGGCTGACGCCGCCTCGACGCCGTAGGGGGCCAAAAGGTCGCGCATTTCGGCGAGCTTGCCGGGATTGTGGGTCGCGATCACCAGTCGGCCTGTGATTTGACGGTGCATGACTTCAAGCGACCGCCAGCTTCTGCAAGTCCACCAGCCGCGCTACGCCCCGGCGCGCCAGCGTCATCAAAGCCAGGAATTCATCCTGCGAGAACGGCGTCCTTTCAGCCGTACCCTGCACCTCGATGATGCGGCCGTCGCCGGTCATGACAAAATTGGCGTCGGTTTCCGCTTCTGAATCCTCGGCATAGTCGAGGTCGAGTACGGGCGTGCCATGATAGATGCCGCATGAGATCGCGGCGACGTTGTCGCGGAGCACGGTGGCCTTGACCATGTTGCGCGTCTTCATCCATCCGATGCAATCGGCAAGCGCAACCCAGGCGCCCGTGATCGATGCGGTTCGCGTGCCCCCGTCGGCCTGCAGCACGTCGCAGTCGACGGTGATCTGGCGCTCGCCCAACGCTTCCAGATCGACGATCGTGCGAAGCGATCGGCCGATCAGGCGCTGGATTTCCACCGTGCGGCCACTTTGCTTGCCGGCGGAGGCTTCGCGGCGTGTCCGCTCAAGCGTTGCACGCGGCAACATGCCATATTCGGCTGTCACCCAACCGCGGCCCTGACCCTTCAACCAGGGCGGCAGCCGGTCTTCGAGGGTCGCCGTGACCAGGACGTGGGTGTCGCCAAATTTCACCAGGCAGGACCCTTCCGCGTATTTGACGATGCCGCGCTCCAGCGAAACGGGGCGCAATTCGTCCGGGGCACGGCGGCTCGGCCGCATGGGAATCCTCCAGGAAATCGAGAAAAAGGAGTGGCTGGCGGAGCTTGTAGGAGGGGGAACTGGGGCCGGCAAGGCCTTTAACCAATCTTTTAGGGGCTTCGCGACCCGCTTGTCAGGGGCTCGGCGGACGGACAAATTACGACACGATGGAACGGAGACGTTGGTGGCCCACCACGATCCCATAGGCCTGATCGCGCCGCTGGCGGGGCTCGCCCAGCTCAACGAGCGCTCGCGCGATATTTTTCGTCAGATCGTGGAAAGCTATCTGGCAACCGGCGAGCCTGTCGGCTCCCGGAACATCTCCCGGCTGATCGCCATTCCGCTCTCTCCGGCCTCCGTGCGCAACGTGATGGCCGATCTTGAACAGCTCGGCTTGATTTATGCGCCGCATACCTCTGCCGGTCGATTGCCGACCGAACGAGGATTGCGGTTCTTCATTGATGCCTTGATGCAGGTCGGCGATCTCACCGAGGATGAGCGGCAGTCGATCCAGAGCCAGCTTGCCTCGGTCGGCCGCGCCCAATCGGTCGAGGCAGCCCTCGGCGAAGCTTTGACACGGCTGTCCGGCCTGACGCGCGCGGCCGCCGTGGTGCTGACCGCCAAATCCAATTCGCGGTTGAAGCATATCGAGTTCGTCCGCCTGGAGCCGGAGCGGGCGCTGGTCGTGCTGGTCGGCGAGGACGGGCAGGTTGAAAACCGGGTGCTTGCGCTGCCGCCCGGCGTTCCTCCCTCAGCACTCATTGAAGCCAGCAATTTCCTCAACGCGCGCATCCGCGGGCGGACGCTTGCAGAAGCCCGGCTCGAGCTTGAATCGGCGCTCGCGCAAAATCGCGCCGAACTCGATCAACTGACGCAAAAGGTCATCGCCGCCGGACTGGCGAGTTGGTCGGGCGGTGAGCACGAGGAACGGCAATTGATCGTTCGTGGCCATGCCAATCTTCTTGAGGACCTGCATGCGCTGGAAGACCTCGAGCGCGTGCGCCTGCTGTTCGACGATCTCGAAACCAAGCGCGGCGTGGTCGACCTGTTGGGCCGGGTTGAAAGCGCCGAAGGCGTGCGGATCTTCATCGGCTCCGAAAACAAGCTGTTTTCGCTGTCGGGCTCCGCCACCATCGTCGCTCCCTATCGCGACGCCGCCGGCCATATCGTCGGCGTCCTTGGCGTGATCGGCCCGACACGGCTCAACTACGCGAGGGTCATCCCCACGGTGGATTACGCCGCGCGCATCGTCAGCCGCATGCTTGGCGGCTGACAGGGGCAGGTACTAGTGTGGTGGTTCGGAAGTTCTCTTCATTTTGCTGCGAGCCCGTCAAGAGAACTTCCGAACCAAACCACACTAGAATCATAGATTTCTAGTGTCCTTTCGAATCCGAAGTTCGCAAAAGAGCCCGCTGGCCAATGATACGAACTTCGGATTCGGGACACTAGATCACGGACGCTTGATTTTCGTTGCGCGAAACACGATATGGCGGCAAACGAGCCCCCGTAACGATCCGTTTCCACGCAATTTTTTGAGAAGGCGAGCCATGACCGATCCCGACCGGCAAAAGAAAGATCCGGCGCAGGCCAGTGAGCCCGTGGTTTCAAAGCCTTACGTCATGCCCGATGAGCCTGAGCAAGGTTCCGTCGAAATGCTGACCAGGGAGGTCGCCGAGTCGCGCGACAAGATGCTGCGCACGTTGGCGGAGATGGAGAACCTGCGCAAGCGTACCAGCCGCGAAGTTGCCGATGCGCGGACCTACGGCATCACCGGCTTCGCGCGCGACGTGCTCGAAATCGCCGACAATCTGCAGCGCGCGCTCGATGCGGTACCGGCCGAGGCGCGAGCGGCAGCCGATCCCGGCTTGAAGGCACTGATCGAAGGCGTGGAACTGACCGAGCGCTCGCTCCTCAACGCGCTGGAGAAGCACGGCGTCAGGAAACTGGATCCGGTGGGCGAAAGGTTCGATCCGAACTTCCACCAGGCGATGTTCGAGGTTCCGGACGCATCGGTGCCCGCAGGCACCGTGGTCCAGGTCGTGCAAGCCGGTTACATGATCAGCGAACGCGTGTTGCGGCCGGCGCTGGTCGCTGTTTCCAAAGGTGGGGCAAAGGCCGCACCCTTGGCCGCCAATGGCAACGAGCCGAACAGCGCCGCCTAGGGCCTAGGTTAGCTGCCAACCGCGAAAATCAGCCGTGCGGCTGAATTCCGTCACGTACGGCGCGAAAGCGCGGAAAGGCGCTCGACCACTGGTCGCGCGGCGCGCTGCCGATGATGCGGAGAGTGTTCGGGCCGCCAAATCGCAGCCATTGCACGACGGTCACGGAGGTATTGTCCTTGCCGCTGGTGGCGTCGATGCGTGTCTCGTAAGCGGGCATGCCGTCTATGCGGATCGGTTCCGACATGGTGATCCTCGCCTCGCGCACGCCGGGGATCTGGGTCGCTGCTTGCTGGGCAAAACGTGCGCGATCCTCCGATTGCGGCGGTATCGCGCCGATGATACCGATCACCATGAAGGGGGCGGGCTCGAAGCCGGTGTGTTCGTCGCCGTCGGCAAGCACCAGTGCCGCACCGGGCGTCAGCGTGCGCACGTTCTTGAAGTCTGCGAGTTCGGTGAGCTTGAACGGCATCAACTCGAGCTGCTCGGCAACCGGAACCTCTTTGCGGATCACGGCGGAGGCAAACATCTTGCGGACGGCGTCATCCGAATAGATTTTTGTCGCATTTTCGGGAATCTGCACCGCTACATAGCCGGAGAAAGTGCCGCCCGACAGGATCATGGAATACCGCCTCACGCTCGCAGCGCCATCCTTGGTGTTCTCGGCGGTGTAGTAGGCAAGCCCGGCCGGGGTCTCGATACTCTCGGGCTTGATTCCGCCGGCGCCTGCCGGATTAGCCGTGAAGGCGCTCTTGATCTCGCCATAGGCATCCGCGGGAAGCTCGGTGACCAGGACCTTGACGCTTTGATCTTCGGACTCGAATCCGGGGAAGGTTTTGGAGGGGACGAGGCCCGTCAGCGGCGTCAATCCCACGCGGACACCTTGCGGAAACAGCGCCTCGGCCGCGAGTGCAGGCCACGTCGCGAAGAGGAGAAATACGGCAGCGCTGATTGGTCGAAAACGCGTCATGAGGAACCTATTTGGGTTGCATTGAGGCCGTTCGATGGTCGGCCGAACATTCGCAAGAAAGCTCTCCAGATGGGTAGCGAATGTCAGAATTGGACCACTAGCCGAGGCGAAAGGGTTAGGCCCGCTTTTATCGGGTTTGCCGACACCGCAACAGGGCAGCCCCGGTGACTTACTGCCCGCCACCGGGCCGCCCGGCCGTGCGCGCGCTGCCCATGGGGTCCCGCTTCGGGGTACTGCCAGGCCCACGGGCGTTGCATCCTCCAACGTCGCGCCGTTTCATTGGCCAAGGTTGCGGCCCGGTCCTTGCGGGCTGGTACCCCGCTCCTATATGACGCTCAAAGTCGCTATATCGCGAGGATTTGATCTGAGGGGGTTGGAGCTGAGGCGCCATTCGGGCCTGCCGACCTGCCGCAAATAGAAGGATGTGAGGACCATGGGAAAGGTCATTGGGATCGATCTCGGCACCACGAATTCGTGCGTCGCCGTAATGGACGGCAAAACGTCGAAGGTGATCGAGAATGCCGAAGGCATGCGGACCACACCGTCGATTGTCGCCTTCACCGATGACGGCGAGCGCCTGGTCGGGCAACCGGCCAAGCGGCAGGCGGTCACCAATCCCGAGCGCACCTTCTTTGCGGTCAAGCGCCTGATCGGTCGTCGCTACGACGACCCGATGGTTGAAAAGGACAAGAAGCTCGTCCCCTACAAGATCATGAAGGCGTCCAATGGCGACGCTTGGGTCGAAGCCGACGGCAAAACCTATTCACCCTCGCAGATTTCCGCCTTCATCCTTCAGAAAATGAAGGAGACCGCGGAAGCCCATCTCGGCCAGAAGGTCGAGCAGGCCGTCATTACCGTGCCCGCCTATTTCAACGATGCCCAGCGCCAGGCGACCAAGGATGCCGGCAAGATCGCGGGCCTCGAGGTGCTCCGCATCATCAATGAGCCGACCGCGGCCGCCCTCGCCTACGGTCTGGACAAGTCGAAGTCGGGCACGATTGCGGTCTACGACCTGGGCGGCGGCACCTTCGACATTTCCATCCTGGAGATCGGCGACGGCGTGTTCGAGGTGAAATCGACCAACGGCGACACCTTCCTGGGCGGCGAAGACTTCGACATGCGGCTGGTGAATTACCTGGCCGACGAGTTCCAGAAGGAGCAGGGCATCAACCTGCGCAACGACAAGCTTGCCTTGCAGCGGCTGAAAGAGGCTGCCGAAAAGGCCAAGATCGAGCTGTCCTCGACCACGCAGACCGAGATCAATCTACCCTTCATCACGGCCGACCAGTCCGGGCCGAAGCATCTGACGATGAAGCTTACCCGCGCCAAGTTCGAGGCACTGGTCGACGATCTCGTGCAGAAGACCATCGAGCCCTGCCGCAAGGCGCTGAAGGACGCCGGCCTGACCGCCGGCGAGGTTGGCGAAGTGGTGCTGGTCGGCGGCATGACCCGCATGCCGAAGGTTCAGGAGGTTGTGAAGCAGTTGTTCGGCAAGGAGCCGCATAAGGGCGTCAATCCGGATGAGGTCGTCGCCATCGGTGCCGCGATCCAGGCCGGCGTGTTGCAGGGCGACGTGAAGGACGTCCTGTTGCTCGACGTGACCCCGCTGTCACTGGGCATCGAGACCCTGGGCGGCGTGTTCACCCGTATCATCGACCGCAACACCACGATCCCGACCAAGAAGAGCCAGGTTTTCTCGACCGCCGAAGATAACCAGAACGCGGTGACGATCCGCGTCTTCCAGGGCGAGCGCGAGATGGCGGCCGACAACAAGATGCTCGGCCAGTTCGACCTGATGGGCATTCCGCCCGCGCCGCGCGGCATGCCTCAGATCGAGGTGACCTTCGACATAGACGCCAACGGTATCGTCAATGTCTCGGCCAAGGACAAGGCGACGGGCAAGGAGCAGCAGATCCGCATCCAGGCCTCCGGCGGCCTGTCGGAATCCGACATCGAAAAGATGATCAAGGACGCCGAGGCCAATGCGGCCGCCGACAAGCAGCGCCGCGAGGCGGTCGACGCCAAGAACCATGCCGACGCGCTGGTGCACTCCACCGAGAAGGCACTTGCCGAGCACGGTTCGAAGATTGCCGAGAGCGAGCGCCGCGCCATCGAGGACGCCGTCAGCGACCTGAAGGAAGCTTTGAAGGGCGACGATGCCGAGGCGATCAAGGCAAAGACCAACACGCTCGCGCAGGCGTCGATGAAGCTTGGCGAGGCCATGTACAAGCAGCAGGCCGAAGGCGAAGCCGCCAAGGGCGCTGCCAAGGACGACGTGGTCGACGCGGAATTTACCGAAGTCGACGACGACAAGAACAAGAAGTCTGCTTGAAGCGCGGACGGCCACCATGACCCTCACGCAAAGAGCGCGCAGCGCGACTCGATGGGTGAGGGTCATTTTTCGTTAAGCCGAAGGTTGCATCTTTGCTGCATTGCTTCGGAATGAAGGCTCGGGCGGGTTTGAGGGATGTCTACCAAGCGCTGCTACTACGAAACTCTTGAAGTCGAACGCAACGCGGACGATTCCAAACTCAAGGCGGCGTTCCGCAAGCTGGCGATGAAGTGGCATCCGGACCGCAATCCCGGCGATGCCGAGAGCGAGCTCCGCTTCAAGGAAATCAACGAAGCCTACGAGGTGCTCAAGGACGGCGATAAGCGCGCCGCCTACGATCGGTTCGGCCATGCGGCCTTCGAGCAAGGCGGCATGGGCGGCGCCGGCCCTGGATTCGGGGCCGGCTTTGCGTCCTCCTTCTCCGACATTTTTGAGGACCTCTTTGGCGGCATGGCGGGCCGCTCCCGCACTGGCCGCGAGCGTGGCGCCGACCTGCGCTACAATATGGAAATCACGCTTGATGAGGCTTTTCAGGGTAAGACTGCGCAAATCCAGATACCGGTCTCCGTCACCTGCGAGTCCTGTTCGGGGACGGGCGCCAAGGCCGGCTCCAAGCCAAAGACCTGCTCGCTCTGCGGCGGGCAAGGGCGGGTGCGACAGGCGCAGGGCTTTTTCACGCTGGAACGAACCTGTCCCGGCTGTCAGGGCCGCGGACAGATGATCGAGGACGCCTGTCCCTCCTGTGTCGGTTCGGGCCGCGTCACGCGCGAGCGGACGCTATCGGTCAACATCCCGCAGGGCGTGGAAGATGGCACGCGGATCAGATTGGCCGGCGAGGGTGAGGCAGGCATCCGCGGCGGGCCGCCCGGCGATCTCTACATCTTCCTTGCGCTTTCGGCCCATCCGTTCTTCCAGCGCGATGGCGCAGACCTGCACTGCCGGGTGCCGATCTCGATGGTTACGGCCGCGCTCGGCGGTGAATTTGAAGTGCCCACCATCGACAAGGGCAAGACCCGGGTAAAGATACCGGCAGGCACGCAATCCGGCCGGCGCATCCGCATCGCCTCGAAGGGCATGCCAGTGCTTCGCTCGCGTCAGACCGGCGATATGTACGTCCAGGTCGTTGTCGAGACGCCGCAGAATCTGACCAGGAAGCAGCAGGAATTGCTCAGCGAGTTCGAAAAGCTGTCGTCGGTAGCGACCCAACCGGAAGCGACGGGCTTTTTCTCCAAGCTCAAGGACTTCTTCGGTAACCGAACCAGCGCATGATCGGGGCTGCGCGAAAGGCGGCGCCGAAAATCAATCATAGCGAGAAAAAAATAAGCGGTCCCATGGTGTTACCGCAAAATCAGAGATGATTCGTCAAAACGACGCGCGACACCGTTCGGCTTGACCGCTCCGCGCGCTACCTATACGTCTTTATGACTGTTTTCTGACATCCACCGCGAAAAGCGCGGCCTCGTCTGGTAGCGAAATGCCATTGCAATCGTCCGCGCGTGCGTCGAAGAAGCCCCTTCGTCTTGACGATGAGGTTCGTTTTCTCCGCTCTTGGATTGAAAAACCGCTGCACGTGGGCGCGGTGATGCCGTCCGGTCGATTGTTGGCCCGCACCATGGCACAATATGTCGACATCCACGCCCGTGGACCTGTGGTCGAGCTTGGACCGGGCACGGGTGCCATCACCTCGGCCTTGATCGAGCATGGCATCGAGCAGAAGCGTCTCGTTCTGGTCGAATACAATCCCGGCTTTTGCGCGCTGCTGCGCGACCGCTATCCGCAGGCGAGGGTGGTGCAGGGCGATGCCTATACGCTGCGCGACACGCTCTGGAACGTGCTCAGTGTGCCGGCGACCGCAATCGTTTCCGGCCTGCCACTGGTGACCAAGCCAATGCCGACGCGCCTGAGGCTGGTCCGTGACGCCTTCGCGGCACTCGCGCCCGGCGCGCCGTTCGTGCAGTTTACCTATTCGGTGGTACCGCCGATTCCCAAATCGCTGCCCGGCGTGTCCGCGGAGGCCTCGGAACGAATCTGGATGAACCTTCCGCCGGCCCGTGTCTGGGTGTATCGCAAGCGCTAGACCCATGCCGTCTGTTGGGTGCCGCTCAAGCTGACAAATGGCCGCGCTCAAGATCCTCGTCATTCCCGGCTCGCTGCGATCAGGTTCGCACAACGTGAAACTTGCAGCTGTCGGGGCCTATGAGTTCGCTCGGGCCGGCGCGGAAGTCACGCGAATCTCGCTTGGCGATTTCCCATTGCCGATTTATGACGGCGATCTGCAGGCCAGATCCGGCGTGCCGAAGAACGCGGTGAACCTCAAGCGCATGATCGCTTCCCATCACGGCGTGCTGCTCGTGACCCCCGAATACAATTCTTCCGTGCCGCCACTGGTGAAGAACACGATCGATTGGATCACCCGTGTGCAAGACGCGAACGAACCCGGAGGACAGGGTTTTCGTGAAAAGCCCTTCGCGATTGCGGCAGCGTCCGAAAGCCGGCTGGGTGGAAGTAGGGCCCTTTCCGCCCTGCGGCTTATCCTGTCAGCCTGTCAGGCGACCGTGATTCCCAGTCAACTCGCTTTATCTTTCGCTGATCAGGCCTATGACGATATGGACAGATTGAAGAATCCGTCCGATATCGAGGCGATGAGGGCACTGGTACGGCAATTGATCGAAGTCTCGCAACGCACGATGTGAGTGACCATGCAGCCAGCCAATTTTGCACCGCGCGACCGTTTGATCGTGGCGCTCGATGTGCCCAATGTGGAGCTGGCCGAAGCCATGGTTTCGCGGCTTGGAGATGCGGTCACGTTTTACAAGATCGGCTACCAGCTCGCTTATGCGGGCGGCCTGCCGCTGGTCCGCGAGCTCGCGGATCACGGCAAGAAAGTTTTCCTCGATCTCAAGCTGCACGATATTGGCAACACCGTTGCGCGCGGCGTCGAAAGCGTCGCAAGACTTGGCGCGAGTTTCCTCACCGTGCATGCCTACCCGCAGACCATGAAGGCGGCAGTCGAAGCGCGCGCGGGAGCGGACCTGAAAATCCTCGCCGTGACCGTGCTGACCTCGTACGACGATGGCGATCTCCACGCCGCCGGCTATCGGCTGGGTGTCGCCGACCTGGTTGAAGCGCGCGCCCAGCAGGCGCAGGTGCTCGGGGTCGATGGCCTGGTCTGTTCGGCGGAAGAGGCCAGTGCGCTGCGCAAGGTTGTCGGTCACCAGATGCGGTTGGTCACGCCGGGGATCCGGCCCGCAGGATCGGCGGCCGGCGATCAGAAACGTGTCATGACGCCCGCGCGTGCGATCGCGGCCGGTGCGGACTACATCGTCGTCGGTCGGCCCGTGCTGGAGGCCGCCGATCCGAAGGAGGCGGCGAAAGCCATTGTGGCCGAGATCGCGCCGGGGCTGGAACGGATTTGACGCTCGTATCCAAAGTCCGCTAACGCGTGGAGCACAACCAAAAGTCGCCAGAGGGATGGAAAGGACGCTCAAATGGCCAAGGGATACTGGATCGGACACGTCGACGTTCACAACGAGGAGGGCTACAAGGCCTACGCCGCGGCCAACCCGGCAATCTTCAACAAATTCGGCGGACGCTACGTCGTGCGCGGCGGCAAGTTTACCCCGGTCGAGGGCCAAAGCCGCTCGCGTAATGTTGTGATCGAGTTTCGCGACTACGATACGGGCGCTGGCCTGCTATCGCTCGCCGGAATACCAGCAGAACATCAAGGTCCGCCAGCCACACGCGATCGCCGACCTGATCATCATCGAGGGCTATGACGGCCCGCAGCCGTGACGCGTTGAGAACGCGCCTGGTTGCCGGAAGTGCCCGCTCCCGCTAATAGGGCAGGGAAGAGGGAAAGCCATGGCTGATATGCGCTTGATCGTCGCGGGTGCGGGCGGCCGGATGGGCCGGACGCTGACGCGTGTCATCGCGGAGACACAGGGTGCCGTGCTGACGGGCGCGCTGGAAGCGCCGGGTTCCAACCTTCTCGGGAAGGATGCCGGCGTGCTCGCGGGCCTGCCCGAGAACGGCATCAAGCTTTCGGCCGATTTGTGGGCGCTGTCGGCAAACGCCGATGGCATCCTCGATTTCACGGTGCCAGGTGCGACAATAGCCAACGTCGCAATCGCAGCCCAGCGCGGCCTCGTGCATATCATTGGCACGACCGGTTTGTCGGCCTCCGATGACGCCGTCATCAAGAGTGTCACCTCGCGCGCCGTCGTGGTGAAATCCGGCAATATGAGTCTTGGCGTCAATTTGCTGGCTGCGCTGGTCAAGCGTGTGGCGCAATCGCTTGACGCGAGTTTCGACATCGAAATTCTGGAAATGCATCATAGAGCCAAGATCGACGCGCCGTCGGGCACGGCGTTGATGCTTGGGGAAGCTGCGGCTGCCGGCCGTGGGATCGAGCTTGCGTCGCATTCGGCGCGCGGGCGCGATGGCGTTACCGGAGCGCGGCGGAGCGGCGATATCGGCTTTGCCTCCCTGCGCGGCGGCAGTGCGGCCGGCGATCACAGCGTGATCTTTGCCGGTCCCTCGGAGCGGCTGATCCTGTCGCACCAGGCCGAGGACCGCATGATCTTTGCTCATGGCGCGTTAAAGGCCGCGCTTTGGGCGCATGGCAAGCCGCCGGGCTTCTATACGATGGCCAACGTGCTCGGCCTGAGCGACATCTAGACATTTGATCGGAACGGAATTTGCGGCAATGAGCGATCGCCTTCTTGTGCTGGTGCGGCACGGCCAGAGTGAGTGGAATTTGGAAAACCTGTTTACCGGGTGGAAGGACCCGGATCTGACCGAGCAGGGAATTGCGGAAGCCAAAGACGCCGGCCGCAAGCTGAAGGCGCAGGGGCTGAAATTCGACATTGCCTTCACCTCGGTCTTAAAACGCGCGCAGCACACGCTCGACCTGATGCTCGTCGAAATCGGGCAGACCGGCCTCAAGACCAGGAAAAACCTCGCCTTGAACGAGCGCGACTATGGCGACCTCTCCGGGCTCAACAAGGATGATGCCCGCAAGAGATGGGGCGAGGAGCAAGTGCACACCTGGCGGCGCTCCTATGATGTGGCCCCGCCCGGCGGCGAGAGCCTGAAGGACACGCTGGCGCGCGCGCTGCCCTATTACGTCCAGGAAATCCTGCCCTGCGTGTTGCGCGGTGAACGGACGCTGGTTGCCGCCCACGGCAATTCCCTGCGCGCGCTGATAATGGTGCTGGAGAAGCTGTCGCCAGAGGGCATTCTGAAGCGCGAACTCGCCACCGGCGTGCCGATCATCTATCACCTGAACGCGGATGCCACCGTGGCATCAAAGCTCGACCTGGCCGCGTGAGTAACGAACCTCAATTCCGCAGCGCTGGCGTCGAAATCGACTGCCTCGCCGCGCCGGTTCCGGATGCCGCGCTCGATCAACTGGCCGCCGTGCTGGTTGATTGCGTCGAAGGCGGCGCCAGTGTCAGCTTCATGGCGCCGCTTTCACAGGCGGACGCTTTGGGCTTCTTCCGCAAGGTTTTGGCTTCGGTTGCATCGGGCGATACCGTCCTCCTCGCGGCGAGCGTCGATGGGCGTATTGTCGGCACCGTTCAGCTTGGGCTGGATACGCCGCCCAATCAGCCGCACCGTGCCGACGTGAAGAAAATGCTGGTGCATCGCACAGCCCGCAGCCGTGGCATCGGTGCCGCGCTGATGGCCGCCGTCGAGGAAGAGGCGCGAAGGCGCGGTCGCTGGCTGCTCGTGCTCGACACCGTGCCCGACATGAGCGGCTATCGTCTCTACCAGCGCTCCGGCTGGACCAAGTGTGGCGTCATCCCTGACTATGCGCTGTTTCCGGACGGCCGGCTTTGCGACACCGCTGTATTCTGGAAGCGGCTCGATCGCTGACGTCAGGCGGCGTGCGCTGCGCCGACCCGTCCGGCTTCCCAGCCAAGCATTGCCTGCTTACGGGTGATGCCCCAGTGATAGCCTGTCAACTTGCCGTCCTTGCCGAGCGCGCGATGGCAGGGCACCACAAATGACACCGGATTCTTGCCCACCGCTGCGCCCACGGCGCGCGAGGCTTTCGGGGCTTTGATCTTGTTGGCGATATCTGAATAGCACACCGCCTTGCCCATCGGGACCTTGAGTAGCGTTTCCCAGACGCGGACCTCGAAGTCGGTGCCGATCAGCACCACCCGCAGCGGCTCGTCCGGTCGCCATAGCTTTGGTTCGAAAATGCGCTGCGCCAGAGGCGCGGTGCTCAGATAGTCCTCGACATAGGTCGCATTCGGCCAACGTCCCCTCATGTCGGCGAGTGCCGCTTGCTCCTCGCCGGGATCGGCGAAGGCAAGCCCCGCGAGCCCGCGGCTGGTCGCGATCACGATTGCAGTGCCAAAGGGTGAGGGATGGAAGCCGTAGCGCAGGGTCATGCCGGCGCCACCATTCTTCCATTCACCCGGCGACATTGCCTCATGGGTCACGAACAGATCGTGCAGACGGCCCGGCCCGGAGAGGCCGGAGTCGAGCGCCGCGTCGAGTACGCTGGCGGAATCCCTGAGCAAGCCCTTTGCGTGATCGAGGGTGAGTGCCTGCATGAAGGCTTTCGGTGTCAGCCCGGCCCAGCGGCGAAACAGATGGTGCAGTTCGTCCGCCGTCACGCCGGCGGAGTCTGCCATGGCTTCGATGGTCGGCTGGTCGCGCCAGCGTTCGGAAATGAAGGCGATAGCGCGCCGCACGGAGTCGTAGTCGCGCAGCGCCGCGTTCCGGGTACCCGGCTTGGCCAGGCGCAGGTCATGTATGGCGAGGGTCATCATGGCCTTCGATTTAGGACGACGCGCCATGTCGAACCACCCGATTTCCGACTAGCCCTGCGCCACCGGATTGTAGGTCGGACCGCGCCGCGCGGCTTGCAGCGCAGTCATTAAGGCTTTGGCAAAGCTTGCCTTTTCCTCTGGCCCGAGGAAGCTGCCGATCGACACGCGCCGCCCCCGCGAGACCAGGTAAAGCCGTTCGATGCCAAATTCCTCATGGGCGATCTGGTCCAGCCGCACCCAGAGCGGATTGAGCACCCATTCAGCCGCGTGGCCGCGATGACTGACGCGCCGCAAGCGCAATTCCGATGGCGTCATGAAAATCTCCTCGTGCGCCCGCGCGCGGCGAAAGTTGATCTTGAAGGCGCAGTAAATCGCGAGCACGTCCAGCCCAAGAAAACCGAACACCGGCCAGGCGCCCATCAGGAGAAATGCAACGCCTGCGGCGAAGCTGAGCACGCTCAAAAATGCCATCAGCAACAGAAAGCCGGTGCGGTCAAGCGACCGATGCGGTGTCAGCAGCGCCGAAAAAAGAACAGGTTCGGCCGCGTGGGGATCAAAGTCGTTGCCTGGGGTCATTGCGTGTCAGTATATCCCGGCCATGACAAAAATCACCCGCGTGAAACGCACCAGGAGGCTTTTCGTTCGATCTCCAGCGAAGAAACCGGCGAGGTCAGCCAAAGCCCGCCCCGGCGGCGGTGAGCTGAAGGAAGCGAAACGAGCATCCCGGGAGCCGAAATCGCTAAAACCCAAATCGGTAAAGCCATGGACGGCTTCGGAAGTCCGCGAGGCCTTTGGGCGCTTTCGCAAGGCCAATCCGGAGCCAAGAGGCGAATTGGAACATCTCAATCCCTATACGCTGCTGGTCGCGGTCGTCTTGTCGGCTCAGGCAACCGACGCCGGCGTCAACAAGGCAACACGGGAATTGTTCAGGGTTGCTGACACGCCGCAAAAAATGCTTGCGCTGGGCGAGGAGAGGCTACGCGACTACATCAAGACCATTGGGCTCTACCGCAACAAGGCGAGAAACGTGATCGCCTTGTCGGAAAAACTGCTCACCGATTTCGGCGGTGAGGTGCCGCGCACGCGCGCCGAGATCGAATCTCTCCCCGGTGCCGGACGCAAGACCGCCAACGTCGTGCTCAACATGGCCTATGGCGAGCGCACCCTCGCGGTCGATACACACGTGTTTCGCGTTGCCAATCGCACGGGTTTGGCACCAGGCAAGACGCCGCTCGACGTCGAGCTCGCTCTGGAGAAAGTGATCCCATCCGAGTTCATGCTGCACGCGCATCACTGGCTGATCCTGCATGGCCGCTACACCTGCCTGGCGCGCAAGCCACGTTGCGAGGTGTGCCTGATCGGCGATCTTTGCCGCTGGCCAGAAAAGACGGTGTAGCCGGTTCCGAGGCGGCTGCCGTGGATACCTTGTTGTTCAATTTATAGTGAGCGTCACAAAGTTTCGCCTCAGCGGAAAGGGCACGAAATAATCACACGGTTCTGCTGTTCTTATGCTGAGGTAGTGGAGGCAGGGACAGCGATGAACCACACGGCCGCACTTGTTTCACTGGCGACCTCGGTTCCACCCCACCAGTTCCATCAGAAGCAAATCCTCTCCGCCGCGCGCGGATTGCTGGCGGATCGTTACCCCGAGTTCGACACATTGGCGAGCCTGTTTGCCAATACGGGAATTCGCAATCGCTACGGCACCAAGCCAATCGAATGGTACCTTGAACCGCGTGGTTGGCCGGAACGCACCAAGGCATTTCTGGAGGGGGCGGAATCCCTGTTTGTCGACGTCGCGCGCCAGGCGATCGCGCGGGCCGATCTTTCGACCACCGATATCGACACAGTCGTCACGGTTTGTTCGACGGGAATTGCAACGCCGACGCTCGAGGCACGCTTGTCCGGCAAAATGGGCTTTAGACCCGACGTGTCCCGCGTGCCCGTGTTCGGTCTGGGATGCGCAGGCGGCGTCTCCGGTCTGTCGTTGGCTGCGCGATTGGCAGAGGCCCGTCCAGGGACGAACGTCCTGCTGGTCGTGCTCGAACTCTGCACGCTTGCCGTACGCCACGATACCTTGACCAAGGCCAATGTCGTTGCGGCCAGCCTGTTCGGCGACGGCGCTGCCGCCATTATTTTGCGCGCGGGCGACGGAGGTGCCACCCGGGTTGAAGCCTCGGGCGAAAAATTGTGGCCCGACACGCTCGATATCATGGGATGGAGTGTCGATCCCGAGGGGTTCGGTGTGATTTTCCAGCGCACGATTCCCGATTTCGTGCAGGAGCATATGGGAGCGGCGGTTGCGGAGATCGTTGCCGGGATGGAGCTTTCGATCGACGGAATCAACCGTTTCATCTGCCACCCCGGCGGTACGAAGGTCATCGCAGCGCTGGAGCAAGCGTTGTCACTCGACCAGGGCGCGCTGGATCATGAACGCGAGGTCATCGCCGACTATGGCAACATGTCCGCACCGACCGTGCTCTTCGTGCTTGAACGGGTTCGCGCGCACGGCCTGCCGCCGCGATCCTTGTTGACCGCGCTCGGTCCCGGCTTCACGGCGAGCTGTGTCGCTTTGCGGCACGCCGCTTGACCCCGGCTTCGCTTATCCTTGGGCTGATCACGCTGCAGCGGCTCGCCGAACTCGTTCTGGCCCGCCACAATACACGAAAGCTGTTGGCGCGGGGCGCCATCGAGATCGGCGCGGGCCACTACCCGCTGATCGTTTCAGTCCACGCGGCCTGGTTGATCTCGCTCTGGGTTTTCGGCCGGAACCAGGAGGTGAACCTCCCAGTGCTGGCGCTCTTTATCGCGCTGCAGGGGCTGCGTGGCTGGATCATGTCAACGCTTGGCACTCGCTGGACCACGCGCATCATCATCGTGCCGGGCGAGCCGCGGATCAAAAGCGGCCCCTACCGAATTATGCCGCACCCCAACTACGCGCTCGTGGTCGCGGAAATCGCGGTTTTTCCGCTGGCACTGAACTTGCCGATATTGGCGCTGATATTTACGATCCTCAATGCAGCGGTCCTGGCGATCCGCATACCCGTCGAAGAGCGGGCGCTGTTGCAGCTCACGCGTTCGGATTCTTGAAGATGTCGCAACAGGTGCGTGCCACCGCGCCCCTCATCGCGGCCCCGGGGTTTTCCACCTGGGCGGCCTTCCTGTTGATGTGCCTCGGCATGTTCATGGCGATCCTCGACATCCAGGTCGTGGCGACGTCTCTGCCGACGATCCAGCTCGCGCTCGGCATTTCCAAGGACGCGATGAGCTGGATTCAGACCGCCTATTTGATCGCGGAAGTGATCGCGATTCCCTTGACCGGACTGTTGACCCGCGTCCTGAGCCTGCGATGGCTGGTTGCCGGTGGTGTCGGCTTTTTCACGGCTGCCTCGATCGGCTGCGCTTACAGTGAAGACTTCGCCACGTTATTGGCGTTTCGCGTTGTGCAGGGATTTTCCGGCGGCGTCCTTATACCCGCGGTGTTCTCGGCCGTCTTTCTGCTGTTTCCGTCCCGCCTGCATGCTGCTGCGACCACGATCGGCGGTGCTGTCGCGGTTCTGGCGCCAACGATCGGTCCCGTCGTGGGCGGTTTTATCACAGACACCTGGTCGTGGCCGTGGTTGTTTCTGATCAATGTCGTTCCGGGATTGGTAGTTGCGGCCGCAACCCCGCTCCTGCTGCCGAGCCACGAAACCAATCTTGGAGAGTTCAGGAAGCTCGACCTGCCGACGCTTGCGCTGATGGCGGGTGCGCTCGCAAGCCTGGAGATCGGGTTGAAACAGGCGCCGCAACGCGGCTGGCTGTCACTCACTTGCGCGGGCCTGCTGCTCGCAAGCGCTGTCGGCATTGCCGTTTCAGTTTGGCGCATGAACCACGCCTCACACCCGATCGTGCGACTGAAGGCGCTCAAGCGGCGGTCCTTTGCAGTGGGCTGCAGCTTGAGCTTTTGTCTCGGCGTCGGGCTGTTCGGCTCGGTCTATTTGATGCCGGTATTTCTCGGCTTTGTCCGTCGCCACGATGCCTTCGAGATCGGAACCGTGATGCTGGTGACCGGCGTTGCGCAACTGATCGGCGCCCCGCTCGCGGCGATCCTGGAAAATCGGATCGGGGCGCGGCGGCTGACGGCGGTCGGCTTTGCGCTCTTCGCGCTCGGGCTCGCCTTGTCTGCCCTCGAGCCGCGCACGGCTGATTTTGACGATATGTTCTGGCCGCAGGTTGTGCGCGGTGTCGCCATCATGTTCTGCCTGCTGCCGCCGACCCGCATCGCGCTGGGCGACTTGCCGGAAGCCGAGGTAGCCGACGCCAGCGGACTGTTCAACCTGATGCGCAATCTCGGTGGCGCCATCGGCATCGCCCTGATCGACACGATTCTTTACGGCCGCAGCGTTGTCCATGGCGAGGCGATTCGCGATCGTCTGCTCGCGGGTGATCTCACCGCCGCGATGGCCATCGGGCTTGATCCAAAACTGCTTCCGGCCGCCGGGCCCGCCCGATGAAGCGACGATTGCCTATATTCGCCCGTTCGTGGAAAGGGCCTCATTGGCACTCAGCGTCAATGAGGCCTGGGCGATGCTCGCCTGCGTGGCCGTCGTTGGCTTGATGCTGGTTCCCTTTGCGCGGGATGTGAAATCTAAAACCTAGGCACGCTGGTTCGGCGGGTAGGCTCGATAAGTTCGGGTCGAGATCGGGAAAGCAGCTTGTGCATGTGAACCATGAAGGCCATGCCGAACAACGGTGTCGCCAGATTGACGATCGGGATCGACACGAAGGCTGCGATGAGAAGGCCGGCAGTGAAGATGGCGGCTGCGTTCTCCTTCCGCATCAGCCGCGCGTCCGCGGGCGAGCGGAAGCGCATTGCCGCGAGCTCGAAATATTGCTTGCCCAGCAGCCATGCGGTGGCGATGAAAAAGGCAAGGAAACCTGCGCCGGCTATCAGCACGAAGGGCAGTGCGATCAGATAGACCAGGATCGTCAGGAGCGAGGTGCGGATACCTTCGCTGAAGGCCAGTCCGAGCGGCAATGCCACGCCAGGGCGCTCGGCCGGGTAATGTTCCCGCTCGACATGGTCGGCGACCTCGTCGACGAAAAAACTCGCGACCAGCGAGGTGATGGCCGGCATCAGGAAGATTCCGCCCAGCACGACGCCGAGCCCCGCCGCGATCGAAACGACCCAGGCCAGCAGGTTCAACGGGGTGTGGAAGGTTGGACCGAGCATTGCTTCAGCCCAGCCCTCGCCATGGCTTGCAAACCAGCTCAACAGCCGTTGCAGGCCGATCGCGAGCACGGTGACGAGCACCAGCGCGAGCCCGATCGATCGCCACAGGATCGAACGCATCGGCGGCGACAGGATTTGCGACAATGCCTTGACGGCGGCGTCTATCATGGCTGGCCTCAAGTTGGCGAACGAGAGGTAGATATCCGCATCGCTTTCGACAAGGGCTGCCCGACGATCAGGCCTCGAGCGGTTTGCCGCGCACGTTCGGGCCAAACAGGGCAAGCGTGACGATAACAACCAGCATTGCGGCCGTAATCATACCGAACACGCCGGCGACACCGCCCTCCCTCAGCATATAGGCGACGATGAAACCGGAGAATGTCGCGGCTACCCGGCTCATCGAATAGACCAGTCCGGCGGCACGCGCGCGAATGGCGGTCGGGAACACCTCCGTCTGATAGGCATGATAGGCGTAGGACATTGTCATATTCGCCGCCGTCAGCAACACGCCGCACACAATCAGGAGCGCGGGTTCGGTCAGCCGCGAGAAGGCAGAGCCAAAGATGATAATCGCGGCGGAAGCGCCGCAGATGATCCATTTCCGCTCAAACAGGTCGGCAAAGCTTGCGGCAAGCAATGGCGCAATTGGATAGGCGAACGCCACGATGAATGAATATTGCAGGCTCCTGGTGACGGTGATGCCCTTTTCGACCAACAGCGTCGGCACCCAATTGGCAAACCCGTAGAAGCCCAGCGCCTGGCAGAAGTTGAACACCATGAACAGCACGACAAGGGAGAAGTAGGGCGCCTTAAGAAGATCGGTAAACCCCGCGGGCTTGATTGCAAACACGGCCCGCGCCTTGGCTATCGGAGCGGCGCCCAGATTCTCGCCGCTTGTGGTTTCCAGCCTGCGCACGATGTCGCTTGCTTCACTGTGGCGGCCATGGCGGGCGAGCCAGAGCGGGCTTTCCGGCACATAGAGCCGCAGGATCCAGATGATCATGCTGGCGGCGGCGCCGATCAGAACCACCCAGCGCCAGCCTTCGAGGCCATAGGGCGCCAGGGGCACCAGCCACCAGGCAAGGAACGCCACGATTGGAACGGCTGTGAACATCACCGCCTGATTGACCGCGAAGGCGCGGCCACGCATCCGGCTCGGCACCAGTTCGGTGATGTAGGCATCGATGGTGATGATCTCGACGCCGATGCCGATTCCGGCAAGGAAGCGCCACAGCAACAGCCCGCCGGACGTGGTCTGGCAAGCCATGATTACCGAGGCCGCGCTGTAGACGAGCAAGGCCAGGGTGAAGATTGATCGCCGGCCGAACCGGTCGGCCAGAAAGCCCAGGAAAAAGGTGCCGGCGAACAATCCGGCGAAGGTCGCGGCGACAAAAGCGCCGATGCCGGAGAAACCGAAAAAGGCCTCGGTGGTGGTCGTCAACAAGCCGCTGTGATTGAGACCGGGGGCAATATAGGCCGTGAGAAACAAGTCGTAGATTTCGAAACAACCACCGAGCGACAGCAGGATAATCAGGCGCCAGAGATGGGAAGAGACCGGTAGGCTTTCGAGCCGGCGTGAAATTTCGGTTGCGGGGCTACTTGCAGCCTCAAGATCGGCTCCACCCTCAAGGCTGGCTACGCTCATGATTTCCTCTCCTGGACTGTTTTGCGGCGTCTCGCTCGACTATATTTTCAGGTGGCTCGGGAAAGCACGGGCACTTTTATTGATCGAAGTGTGTCCGCACAAGAGCACGGGAGAGCAGCATGGCCGGGACTGGATTGCCGCTGGAGGGCGTCAGGGTCGTCGAGATGACCCACATGGTGATGGGTCCGGCCTGCGGCATGATCCTCGCGCAGCTGGGTGCCCAGGTGATCAAGGTCGAACCGCCTGCCGGCGACAAAACCCGCTCCCTCGGCGGCATGGGGGTCTCCTTCTTCCCGTTGTTCAATCGAGGCAAGCGCAGCGTCGTCCTCGATTTTGCCAAGGCCGAAGACAGGGAAACGATGCACCGCCTGCTTGCGAGCGCCGACGTGTTTCTGGAAAATTTTCGCGATGGCCAGCTGGAAAAGCAGGGCTTGGGCGCCGAGAGCCTGCGTAAACGGCATCCGCATCTGATTGTCGCGGGGCACAAGGGCTTTCTGTCCGGCCCCTATGAGCACCGGCCTGCGCTTGATGAGGTCGTGCAGATGATGTCGGGGCTTGCGGCCATGACCGGCACAAGGGAAAAGCCGCAGCGCGTCGGCTCCTCCGCCAACGATATCATGGGGGGCATGTTCGGCGCGATTTCCATTCTCGCGGCGCTCTATCAGAAGCGCGGTGGCGTAGCCTCCGGCGCCGACATCCGCATCGGGTTGTTCGAGAACTGCCTGTTCATGGTCGCCCAGCATATGGTCGAGTACGAGATGACGGGCAACAAACCCCGCTCGATGCCGGAACGCGAGCACGCCTGGCCGATCTACGACATTTTCGAGGCCGCGAACGGAAACCGCATCTTCATCGGCGTCGTTACCGAAGGACACTGGCAGAGTTTCTGCACGGAATTTGGCCTTCAGGAATTTCTTGACGATGCAAACCTGCGTACCACGACGGACCGGATTTTGGCGCGGTCGCGCATCATTCCACGGGTGGCTGAAGTCATCAGAAGCTGGAACGTGGCGGAGCTCTCGGAAAAGCTCGACCGGCTCAATATCTGCTTCTCGCCGATCAATCGTCCCGAGGACCTGTTCAGCGATCCGCATGTGCTGCGGCCGGGTGGGCTTGTCAGCAACATGAATGCCGACGGCGCCGATTTCCGCGTTCCCGCGCTTCCGATCGAATGGAATGGCGCCAATATCGGCGAGGGCTTGAAGGTGCCGCCGCTCGGCGCCGATACGGCAGCGATCCTCGCCGAGCTCAGGGACCACGAGACTTCTCCCAGCAATCCAGCCGAAAGGAAACGCGCATGACCAGCGTCGAAGACATCTATCCGGAAAGTCGCGTCACCCTTCGCGAGGTTGGCCTGCGTGATGGCCTGCAGCTGGTGAAGACGTTTCCCTCGACATCGGCGAAACAGCGCTGGATCCGCGACGAATATGGCGCAGGGGTGCGGCATTTCGAGGTCGGCTCGTTCCTGCCGGCGAAGACCTTTCC
>Ga0310914_10000501_pt1 | contig 23017 bp, 30 predicted proteins | sample GREbulkMGAN108_FD_203450 | JGI IMG/M metagenome (GOLD analysis project Ga0310914, IMG submission 203450) | Lab enrichment of tropical soil microbial communities from Luquillo Experimental Forest, Puerto Rico - GRE.bulkMG.AN108 | ecosystem: Environmental > Terrestrial > Soil > Tropical forest >... | reverse complement strand
TACTCAAGGCGCTTGAGGGCGTCGACCAGTTGCTCTGCAACCGGTTTCGTTCCCAGGATTCCGACTATTCCGCACATCCGTCCGGATTGGCCCCTTTTCCCGTTACCTATCGTTTAGCGGCCCATGAAAATCACAACGCATTTCGGCGTGTGACGTTATCCTGCAAACTCAGGATTTTTTGCGTTTCTTTCCGGCCAGGTTCTTGCCCAAGGCTTTGACTTGTCGCAAGCGCTTTGCCCAGCCTTCCTTAACCGCCTGTTTGGCGCGGGCAATCGCCAGGGCGCCGGCGGGAACATCTCGTGTCAACACCGTCCCGGTGCCGACATAGGCGCCATCACCCACCTTGATCGGCGCAACCAGAGCGGAATTTGAACCGATGAATGCACCCTTGCCGATATCGGTTCGGTGTTTGGCGACGCCGTCATAATTGCATGTGATGGTGCCGGCGCCGATATTGGCGCCTTCGCCGATCCGTGCATCGCCGATGTAAGTGAGATGATTGGCTTTCGCGCCGGCCTCGATCGTCGCCTCTTTCACTTCGACGAAGTTACCGATGTGGACATCCTTGCCGAGGTCGGCACCGCTTCGCAGCCGAGCGAACGGACCGACACGCGCACCTTTGCCAACATGCGCGCCCTCGAGATGCGAAAACGAACGAATCGTCGCGCCATCGTCGACCGAGACGCCCGGGCCGAACACGACGTGCGGTTCAATGGTGACGTCTTTTCCGAACTTGGTGTCAGCCGACAAATACACCGTTTCCGGCGCGACCATCGTTACGCCGCCTTCAAGCGCCGCCATGCGCAGGCGGTGCTGCAGAACGGCTTCAGCTTCGGCGAGTTGTACCTTCGTGTTGATGCCGCGCACGTCATCCTCCGAGGTTTCGATCGCCACAACCGTCAGGCCCATATCGCGGGCAACGGCCACGGCATCGCTGAGATAATATTCGCTTTTGGCATTTGCATCGCCGATACGATCGAGGATGGCGAGCGCTTGCTTGCCGTCCAGCGCCATCAGGCCGCCATTGCAAAGAGCGATCTTGCGCTCTTCGGCCGTTGCGTCGCGCTCTTCACGAATGGCGAGAAGTTCTTGTCCGCGCATCAAGAGTCGCCCGTAGCCCGTTGAATCAGCGGGCCTGAAGCCGAGAACCGCCACGGCCGCACCACCGGCTAGCGCATCGCGTAACCTCGACAAGGTCTCCGCCTGCACCATGGGGGTGTCACCGAACATCACTACGACGTCGTCGACACCGCGGGCGATGGCTTCTCGCGCAGACAGGACGGCGTGACCAGTCCCGCGCCGTTCGCGCTGCTCAAAAATTTGCGCTGTTGGCGCGTACTTGTGCGCATCGGCCGTGACCACCTCATGGTCAGGCCCCACGACGATCGCCATAGCCTCGCTGCCCGCCGCGCGCGCCGCGAGGATCACATGGGCGAGCAGCGAGCGCCCGCCAAGAGCGTGCAGCACCTTCGGCATATGCGAGCGCATACGGATGCCTTCGCCGGCCGCGAGGATGATCGCAAGGCATGTTCGAGATGGCATTCGGCGGCTGCTCGATGTGCTGAGGTCCGGCGCATCCCATAGCCCAGCCGGACCATAGGCAAAAGGCCGCGGACACGCCCCTCCCAAAGCAAGGTGAAGGGCGCTGGTTGTCGGATTCTGCTAATGTTTTCAATGACTCGGTTACCGAGGGAACTATGGCGACCGAGCAGACGCCGCCGGAACTCGCTTCACGCGACGCCCGCAGGCGCAGGCGCGACCGGATATCGGCTGATCGTTGGCCCCTTGCCCAACAGCGCCGCCGCAACCGGCCTTTGCGCGCATTTTGTCGCGGCACGCGCACCCCTGTCGCGTGGTCAGATTCGAGGGCGGGCAGATTGCGCAGCAATGATTGTCGATGCGGCAGCGCGACGGCATACTGATTGGATGAAATTGTTTCTGCCAAACGCGCGCGCGACCAATTGGCTGTTGGTCATCGGCTTTTGCTCGATCGGCTATGCGCTTTACATGCGCTACCTTGCGGTTGAGCAATCGACAGTCGGTCTTGCTTGTCAGACTGGACTGAACACGTGGTTATGTTTCACACGCCAGATCACCATCGTACTGTTCACGTATTCGGTTTTCGGATGGATTGCGGTGATCGTTGCCGCGCTAAACTTGTTGCGGCCGTCGCTTGTGCTATTTGGGCTTGCTCTCGCCGCAGCAGGCTGTGGGGTCGTACTCTACAATGTAGGCCTGTCTTCACTGGCGGTTGGGCTGTTGGTCCTTAGCCTGGCACGTCGCGCACCCGAGCCAGGCTGAAGGAAAGCGCGGCCAGCGTCGCGCACACCCAAAGCGATTGCCAATTGGCGAAACCTTCGTTGAACAGGATGTAAATCACCGAAAGCGCCAGCACGCTGGCTCCGGCTGTTTCCGCTGCCGGACGCGCTCCTTTCGGCAACGCAACCGCGAGGCGATGCACAAGAAATGGCACGACCGCAGCGGTGAGCGGCGCAAACGGAAAATCTCGATAGCGCGGGTCGAATACCAAAGCGAGCGCTACCACGAAGGCGAGCAGCATGGTGACTATCAGAATGCCCCCGGCGGACATCGCAAGCTGGTTTCGCATCCGCTCTTTTTTCGGACCCAGAACTCGGAAATACGCTGGCACAGGTGTGCCACACATCGTTGCAACGCTGAGGACGATTGGCGCGGCTATCGCTACTGCGGCAAGCGCAAGCGACCGCGACCAACCCCCCACCCCGAGACTCTCGGTCGGAATGTTCTCGACTGTCCAGCCGATCAGGACGCCTCCGACAAATGCATTTGCGCTTACCGCGAGCCACAGCGACGGCGGCGTATCCTTGGTCCGAACGCTCATGGCTGCGGCGAAAACAATAACTGCAAAAATGATTCCGCCGGCGCCCTGCCAAATCCAGAACGGGTGATTGGAAACGGCCTGCGCGCCCGCGAATTTCGGCGCGCGTGTAGCGGCGGCGAAGAGCCCCCAATGTCCCCCCACCGTCCCTTCGAGTGCACGCTTCCAGGGCTGGTCGAATGCCTCGATGATATTCACGTTGAACTTCTCGCGCTTGCTCAGCGCAAGCACGTCCTGGACGACACGGGCCTGGTTAGCCGGCGACGGGAGCGCACCTTCGCGCATGCGACCTGCGCTGGGCCAGCCGACTTCGCCAATCAACACCTCTTTGCCAGGAAAGGCGGCAACGACCGAACGACGAATGGATTCGACGTGCGCCACAGATGCACTGGCGGAGATCGGGAAATCCTCCCAATAAGGGAGGATATGAATGGTGATGAAATCTACGGCGTTCGCCACGTCTCGATTGCGCAGCCAGAATTCCCAGACATCGGCATAGGTCACCGGCACCTTCACCCGGGCCTTGATCGCCCGGACGGTGTTGGTGAGGTCGGTTGCCGTCATGTCGCCGCGCAGCAGGACCTCGTTACCAACGACGAGCGACTGGATGGTGCCCGGGTATTTGTTGGCCAGCGCGACCGCCGTCTCGATCTGGTAGTGGCTCTTTTCCGGGCTGCTGGACAGCCACAATCCTTGCATGACCTTGAGACCGTGTTTGGCCGCTATCCCCGCTATCTGGTCGAGGCCGAAATCGACGGAATAGGTCCTGATGCAATCCGTGACTGCGGTCAGGCGCGTCAAATCGTCCACGATCTGGGCCGCCGGAATCATGGTGGAAGCGTCCAAAGGCGTCTGGCTGTCGCGGAAAGGCGTATAGGACACGCAATAGAGCTTTTCGCCCCGGCCGATCTGGGACGGCATTAGCAGCGCCGGGCTACCGAGCCAAATCCAGGCGCCGGCAATGGCAGCCGCCGTTACGACCAGACAGGCTATGGCATGGCGCATGGAAACCCGGTTTGACGCGTCAATAGGCCAGCGTCCGACTTATCGTGCGCCGAGGCCCCTGCCAAGTTGCCGGCCTTAAGCAAGGATCGCGGTTAGACTGGACAAAATTCGCAGGTTGAGGCCAAGTCTTACGTTCAAGAAATACAGTTAAGCGACAGGACGGACGGGCAAGACACCGCCGTATTAGCGTCCCAATCCCGTCGCACACCTTAGGACGAGCGCACGCTCCAAGAGCAAACATCCGACGGGGACAATGCGGTTTTCTGTCAAGTTGCGTCAGTTTTCTGCCGTGCTGTGTTTTGTAGCCGGCCTAGGCCTCACCGTTCCGGCTGCCTACGCCCAGAGCGGAAACGGCAAACCGCCCGAATCGCAAAAACCGGCTGCTGACGCCGTTAAGGAAACCCAGAAAAAGATCGATGAGATCGCCGAGGCAACGCGGGTCCTGAACGGCCCGGCTGGCAATCCGGAGTGCGTCTGGCTTGGCCGCCGCGTGGTTAACCTACTGTGGCGCGACGACCTCGATACGGCCTTCCGTCACCTCGATCTGTATGACCGGTTTGGTTGCCCCAGCGCCCACATCCAGGCCACTTTCCGCTGCCTGGTTAGGCAGGGAAATATCGATCCGAAGGCCCAAGAAACGCTTAACGGACGGGTGCACGCCTGCTGGCTTAATCCGGGACTGGAGCCGGCCCCCGCGGAAGCGGCCGTTCAGCCTCCGGCTTCAACTTCGGGCGGAACAACTCAACGTTAATTTGCGTTTCCGTTAAGGAAATTCATTAGGGCGCCATGCGCGTGCCAAGGATTTGCCATGTCGCCTAGTTACTTTAATGTCTACCTTACGCCGCGCTACGCTGCATCCTCGCAGACGAAGTTTCGGCTGAACCCAGGGGACGGGTTCAAGGGTCTGCCATCCTGCCCCACTTGGTTTTGAGTACTATGCGCACCGTCGCTGCCGTGGTCGCCCTTGTGGCCTGCGTGCATGCCGGGTTCTGGGCATTGCTTCGCGATGATGCGCGCGCGCCGGACTTTGGCGGTCAGCTGGCCAGCGTTTCCTACGCACCCTTCGAAGGTTCAGCGCATCCGGACTCCGGCACTTTTGCGCGCGCCGCACAGATTCGTACCGACCTCAAGCTGCTGGCTCCGCTGACACGCGCGATCCGCACCTATTCCGCGACTGGCGGTGTGGAGCTCGTGCCCGGCATCGCAACGGAATTCGGACTGCGGGTCACCGCCGGCGCGTGGATCGACAAAAACAAGGACCGTAACGAGCGCGAAATTCGCTCGGTGATCGACCTGTCGAAGCGCCACAGCAACATCAACAGCATCATCGTCGGCAACGAGACCATCTTCCGTGACGAGCAGAAGGTGGGCGACCTCATCCAGATGATTCAGCGCGTGAAGCGCTCGACCAACGTTCCGGTGACGACAGGTGAAATCTGGCACGTATGGATCGAACATCCTGAACTCGTTTCCGCGGTCGACTACATCGCCGCGCACATACTTCCCTATTGGGAGGGCTTCCCGGACTCACAGGCTGTCGACCAGGCCATCGTGATTTACGACAAGCTCCGCAAAGCTTATCCGGGCAAACGCATTGTGATCGCCGAGTTCGGCTGGCCGAGCGCTGGCTACAACTACAAGAATGCGAATCCGGGTCGCATTGATCAGGCCGTCGTGTTGCGCGACTTCGCTTCGCGCGCCGAGGCCTACGGCATCGATTACAATATTGTCGAAGCGATCGATCAGCCGTGGAAGATATTTGAAGGTGGCGTTGGCCCATATTGGGGAATTTTTGACGCCGCGCGTCATCCAAAGTTCGAATGGACAGGACCGATCACGGATCCTGACCATTGGCGTCTGGCCGCGATCGCAATCCTCGTCAGCGTGCTGCTGTCACTGCCGTTGCTGGCGATGAGCGCGGTAACGGTCTGGCAAGCCGTGATGCTTGCTGCATCCGCAAATTTCGTCGGCGCCTGGTTTGCCGCCGTCTTCGGTTACTGGAACGGACACTACTTTGTCCCGGGCGCAGCCTTCGCGCTCGGACTCGGAATCACACTGCTTGTGCCGTTGATCGTGATCGCGCTGGGGCGCGTGGAAGAAATCGCCGCCATTGCCTTCGGACGCAAGCCGCTCAGGCTGATCGCCGGCCCGCCACTTGTGCCTGAGGTAACAACGCCGAAAGTCTCCATCCACATTCCGGCCTATAACGAGCCGCCGGAGATGCTCAAGCAGACGCTCGATGCGATCGCGCGGCTCGACTATCAGAATTACGAATGCATCGTCGTGATCAACAACACTCCCGATCCGGCTCTCTGGCTGCCGATCGAGGAGCATTGCCGTACGCTTGGTGAACGCTTCAGGTTCGTGCGTGCCGATAACCTCGCCGGTTTCAAAGCGGGCGCGCTGCGCCTAGCGCTAGTCCACACGGCAGCCGATGCAGAGGTGATCGGGGTTCTCGATGCCGACTATGTCGTGCATGAGAACTGGCTGAAAGATCTTGTGCCGCTGTTCCGCGATCCCACGGTCGGCCTCGTGCAGGCGCCCCAGGATCATCGCGACGGCGAACGCAGCGTCATGCATCACGCTATGAACGGCGAATATGCCGGCTTCTTCGATATCGGCATGGTGCAACGGAACGAGGCCAACGCAATCATCGTCCACGGCACAATGTGTCTGATCCGGCGCACTGCAATCGAGGCCGCCGGTGGATGGTCCAGCGATACGATTTGCGAGGACACCGATCTCGGCCTGACTATGCTCGAACTCGGCTGGCAAGCGCATTACACCAATACACGCTATGGCCACGGCCTGTTGCCGGACAGTTTCGATGCTTACAAGAAGCAAAGGCATCGCTGGGCATACGGTGGCTTCCAGATCCTGAAAAAGCACTGGCGTCGCTTTCTGTCCGACGGCAGCCGACTGACGCGTGAACAGAAGCGTGAATTCGCTCTCGGCTGGCTCAATTGGCTCGGCGCTGAAAGCATTGGCGTCGCGGTGGCCATCCTGAATATCGTTTGGGTGCCTGTGGTGGCTTTCCTCGATATCGCCGTCCCTGATCGCATCCTGACCGCGCCGATCATCGTCAGCTTCATTGTATCGGTTGTCCACTTTGTGACTCTTTACCGGCTGCGCGTGCGTCCGCGCGCGGGTCAGATGCTGGGCTCGGTCCTGGCCGCGATGTCAGTTCAATGGACGGTGGCACGCGCCGTAGGCTTCGGCATCGTGAAGGATCACCTGCCCTTCGTACGGACGTCAAAAGGCGGCATGCGGCATTCGACCGATTTCCATGCCTTCTGGGAAGCGGTGCTGGCGGGACTTCTAATCCTCGGCTCATTCATTCTGGTTTCGACGAACTACAAGGAAATTCGCGAGATCAATATCTTTGCGGTCGTGCTCTTGATCCAGAGCGTCCCGTTCGTCGCCGCAGTCGGGCTGGCCGTTATCGAGCGCACGCGGCTCAACGAGTTCGAATATTGGCGCGGCCTCGAAGCGCGCATTGTCGAATTGCTGCCGATCGTGCGGCGAAATGCACCCGCCGAAGCGACGCGCACCGCGCCTGCGCAGAAACCCGGCGAGCTGGTTCAGTAAGTAAGAACCAATCAGACGGCCAAGGCCGTCTCGACTAATTTCACCCAATATGACGTCCCGAACGGGATCGTATCGTCGTTGAAGTTATATGACGGGTGGTGTAGTCCCGCGCTGTCACCATTGCCGATCCAGATGAACGCGCCCGGCCGCGCGTTCAGCATGTAGGAGAAATCTTCGGCACCCATCATTGGAGGCAATGACTTATCGACTTTGTCCTCGCCGGCAATCTGGCCTGCGACCGAGGCCGCGAATTCCGTCTGATGTTCGTGGTTCACCAGCACCGGATAGCCGCGTTTGTAAGTGAGCTTGGCCCTGGCGCCGTGCGCGGCGGCGGTGCTCTCCACAACGACATGGAGCCGTTTTTCGAGCAGGTCGCGCACGTCGGGCACAAGGCTGCGTGCCGTACCGCGCAACTGAACCGTCTGCGGGATCACATTGTCGGCGTTTCCGGCGCGGAACATGCAGATCGACACCACTGCAGACTTCAAGGGATCGACATTGCGCGCGACAACCGACTGAATGGCGTTGATGATCTGGGCGCCGACCAGGACAGTATCGATGCCGAGGTGCGGCCGCGCCGCGTGCGCCCCGACACCTTCAATATCGATGGTCAGCGCATCGGCTGCAGCCATCATAGGGCCGGGCCGGATGCCAAACGAGCCGACCGGCATGCCGGGATAATTGTGCATGCCGTAGACCTCACGGATACCAAATCGATCCATCAGTCCATCATCGACCATCTCTCTGCCGCCACCGCCGCCCTCTTCGGCCGGCTGAAAAATCACCACGGCGGTGCCGGCAAAGTTGCGCGTTTCGGTGAGGTAGCGCGCCGCACCCAACAGCATGGATGTGTGGCCGTCATGACCACAGGCGTGCATTTTTCCGGGCACCGTCGACTTGTACGGCAGGCTGTTCGCCTCCTCGATTGGCAGGGCGTCCATATCGGCCCGCAACCCGATTGTCTTGCCGGCGGAGCCCTTGCGACCGTGGATGACCCCGACAACACCAGTACGCCCAAGGCCTGTCACGACCTCGTCACATCCAAACGCCTTGAGTTTCTCGGCCACCGTGCCGGCTGTCCTCTGGACGTCAAACAGCAACTCCGGATGAGCATGCAGGTCGCGCCGCCAGGCGGTGATGTCACTGTGCAGGTCGGCGACGCGGTTGATAACAGGCATGGCATTCACTCCGGGCGGCACGGGCCGTTCCATCAGTCTAGCAAATCCCAGGTGCTCAAGAAGGCCGCAGGCGCCTATTGACCAGATCGACAAGCACCCCTACACCCGCCCCCGCGCATGGTCCTTCCGCCAGTTCGATCGGAAATCGGCTATTGTTCCGACAGAAATCTTGCCGTTGCGCTGGTCCCACGCTGGTCGCAAAAAAACGATGGACGTAAGCGTGATAAAAGGATTGAAAGTGACGCTTCGTGAAGTGCATTGATCGCAACTGATCAGGAGAACTAAGGGCCGGTAGCTCAGTGGTAGAGCACTTGACTTCTAACGGAGCCATCGGAGAGGGAAACCGCCGATGGGATGGTGTCAAATTCGGGGAACTCGTCCGCGTGATGGCGACGACAATCCCGAGCCAAGCCCAGCGATGGGAAGGTGTAGAGACTTGACGGCACCCACCTAAAGCAAACTTGCTACGGTGAAGGGAAAGTCCAGACTGCAAACTCGCAAGAGGCGACGAAAGTCGTGGCGGTACGTTAATCAAGTGGTCGATGGTTCGATCCCATCCCGGCTCACCACACCGGTGTTTGCAGAACGATTTTACTTTAGGAACATGCCTCGCATGGACGCCGACCTCACGTCTGGAAACTGAAAATGCTCGGCATTGCGATTGGAAAAATGATTGTCATCCGAATCTTGGCTTGGAAATGGGGACTGCTCTAAGGCAGACTTGAATTGGGGGGTTGTTATGCATCGGATTGTACTGGTGGTCGCGTTTGCGCTCGCGCTTGTTTCGCCGGCCTTCGCTCAAAAAGCCAAGATCGAAGCAGCGAATGCGAAATGGATTGAAATGTTCAACAAGGGTGATTTTGACGGCATAGCTCAACTATATACGATCGATGCCGTCGCATTTCCGCCCGGCTCGGCGATAGTGAGAGGCCGCACCGCGATCGGTGCGATGTGGAAAGGGATGGCGGAGCAGGTCACCAGCCCAAAGTTGACTACCCTCGAAGTGAAACGGCTGAGCCCATCGGCAGCGCGCGAAATCGGCACCTTCAGCTTGACGACCAAGGGATCGTCGCCGAAGGAGATTTCCGGAAAATATCTCGTCCTTTGGCAGAGAGTACAGGGCGATTGGAAACTCGCCGCCGATATTTGGAACGACGGCAAATAGAGTCATCCGTCAGCCGAGCCTGGTACGACCTTGCCAATTCAAACGCGCCACTTTTCAGCATTTCTGTGAACTGCATCACGGCCGGAAATGGCGATGGCGTCCTATGTTGCTGTTTACAACATGGGAGGCAGCCATGACCGACTGCTCAACGATCACCAAAATCGTACACGCGCTGACCGCGAGCCTGTTCGTGACTTGCCTGATGACCGTGTGGCGAGCTGCGGGGATCTGAGGGCATCACATAGGAGATGCAAATGCCTTTCTCGATCAGGATTTTGGCGGCGCTTGCCGTCGCACTGCCAGTAACACTGTCAAACGCGCCCGCGAATGCACAGCCTTACGATGCCTATCCATGGTGCGCCGACTATTCGGCGGGAAATGGCGGCGGCTCAAATTGTGGCTTCCTCACTATTGAGCAATGCAGGGCGACCGTAAGTGGCATCGGCGGATTTTGCGTGCCCAACCAATTCTACAACCCAGGGCTAACGGGCCGGACTCAGCTCAAGGCACCACGAGATCCGTAGTGCTCTATCCTCGCGGCGATCGGACGAGTGCATTCAAAGTGCTTGTTGGGCGCGCGCGCCCAGGAACCTGCGCGAAGCAGGCCTTCTGGTCATTCTTGCACGCGAGCACGCAATCGGTCCCAGGCTTTCCCTGGCAGTTTGTTCCGCAACCGTAGCCACCTGCGTCCTGCGAAAACGACCCGCCGGCCTTGTCGCAAACGCTTTTGAGCTCTTCTGCCGACGATTTGCGCATGGTTGTCTCGCTCGCCATAGACGAGCCGACGCTAAAGCTAAAGATAACAGCGAGAATGGCGGAAATGGTTGCGTTTCGCATGGCGGCCTCATTGAATGGCGCCCTTGCGTGCAAGCGTACGACCATCTGTCGCGTCAATTCAATGGACAAACCAATTCCCAAACCTAACTTTTGTTTGGGTATCGCGATCATCACAGCATCGGCCTGACTGCCACTTTTGATATCGGCTGTTAAGACAAATTTTTCATTCAGGCGCGGAACTGATCCTTGTGCCGACTGAGACCGGGCGAGACGCTAAGCTTCTCGGGGCTTTGACCCACGTCACCATCCTGGATCAGGCGGATGCGCGGGAAGAGCCGCAGAAGTTGGCACTGGGCTCTTCCTTTATGCGCTCAAATCGCCAGCTCTAATTAAGACGCCTCTCATAGAAGACGCTCGATTGGTCGGCGATTACGAAATCCTTTTTCGTGATCAGAATGATGGTGTACTCGGCCGGGTCAGACGGACCTATGCTGGCGCTTGTGAAGAACTGATTTCCTTCGATGCGCCACGTGCCGTGGGTCGTGCCCTCGTCGACCGACGACATCGGCCAGCTGCCATCGCCTTTGTAAAGATACTCGTGCCGCGGCGATGACCATTTGCCGACCAGACGACCTGACGGAGTCTTTTGACGCGGGATACAGTTTTATTTCGTTATCGATGGCTTTCCATTTGTCAGTCTTCACGGGTGATGTAGTCCGACCGGGCCGTCTCACTGGGTTGAGAGATTTTATCGAAATGGCGCTTGGCCTCTTCGTGGCCGCCGACACTCTGCGAGCGCTCCTGTTGTCGCGCACGAGCAGTGAATGGCCATGCGACCGCCACTTCAACAATCGAAATGAAATTGCGTCGCTTCATTCCAGCCTCTAGCTTCAGATCCGATCCGATACTACGCTGGTAGCAGAATGCCTTAAACGTCATCGTCGGGGCGTCAGCGAGCTCTCTTGCCTTGCTTCTGTCACATGGTGATGGCCCGCTACGCCTCTGTACAGTGAGTGGGACTAGGGGGGACAAAATGACAGCTTCGTATTCGTCTCAGAATTCGCCGCATTACAACGAACGCGATGTCGTCCCTGAGTGGCCTCGCAGGTCTCGTCCTCCCGCCCAGAGGGACGAACAAGCCACACCGAAGAAACGATCGCTCAGTCGCCGAATGCTGCGTGGGTTCTTCCGCTTGGCCTTCGCAATTCTGCTTGGTGTCGCCGGTACTTTGGCCTGGCAATCTCATGGCGAGCAAGCGAAAGCCTCGATCAGGACCTGGGCCCCATCTCTTGGCTGGTTGTTGCCGGTGTCAACGGCCTCACCCCTCGACAGTCAGGCTTCCGCCGCCACAGCGGTGACGTCGGCTGATCTCGCGCAACAGATCAAGCCTGTTGCGCTTGATCTCGCGATCGTGCGGCACGGCGTTGACCAACTTGCCACGACGATAAAGCAGCTCGCAGCCAAGCAAGACGAGATGGCCCAGGAAATTGCTACGTTGCAGGCAACCGGGCAGGACCTCAAAGAAAAGGCGTCCGCCTTAGCTCAGACCCGCCCAGCCGGCACGCGCAAGACGTCGCAATCGACAGGTCAGTCATCGGCCGCCCAACCACCCTCGGGGGCACCCATGCGCTTGCTGGACAACTCCGCTCAATCTACGCGATAGTCAGCGAGGCTACTGCGCCTTCTAGTTGTCCGACGACCATTACATTTTCACAGCTAACGTGATCCGTTCGCCCTTCCTGCCGGGGAGATCGTCATGAAACCTGTCCGTCGACAACTCCTGCGTCTCTTAGCGGGCGTTGCTGTCGTCCCGGTCTTGTCGCGTGTCGCATCAGCGCTCGACTATCCGTCGCAGTCGGTGCGCCTGATCGTACCATACGCGCCCGGTGGAACGACTGATACCGTGGCGCGGCAGATCGGACCGTGGTTGTCAGAGCGGCTCGCGCAAGCCTTCGTCATCGAAAGCCGGCCCGGCGCCGGGACGAATGTCGGAACCGACGCGGTCGCGCATGCAGCGCCTGACGGAAATACGCTCCTCTTGTTCGATCCGTCTGCTGCAATCAATGCCACACTCTATGAAAGGCTGAATTTCAATTTTATTCGCGACATCGCTCCTATCGTCTGCATCTTCCGCACGCCGCTGGTCATCGTGGTCAATCCGTCGCTTGCCGCCAAAACGCTTCCTGAATTCATCGCCTATGCCAAAGCCAATCCGGGCAGAATCAACATGGCGTCAGCCGGGATCGGCAGCTCGTCTCAGCTAGCCGGTGAACTCTTCAAGGAGATGGCTGGCATCGATATGACGCATATTCCCTATCGCGGCGGCGGCCCAGCGATCGTCAACCTGCTCGGCGGCCAGGTCGACGTTTTCTTTTCGCCGATGGCTATAGCCGTCGCGCACATTCGCGCCGGCAAACTACGCGCGCTGGCGACGACGGGCGCGGCGCGCTCGGATGCACTGCCAGAAATACCAACCGTAAGTGAGTTTGTGCCGGGCTTCGAGACAAATTACTGGATCGGACTCGGTGCTCCCAAGAGCACTCCCGCTGAGATCATCGGCAAGCTTAATAGAGAAATCAACATGGCCCTCGCAGACCCCGGCCTGAGGTCGCGCTTTACCGATCTGGGCGGGAGTGTGGTGGGCGGCTCGCCTGATGAATTCGCAAAACTCGTCTCTGACGAAACCGACAAATGGAGCAGAGTTGTCCGCGCGGCCCACATTAAGGCCGAGTAACATTGCTAAGCGTTGCCCTTTAGACCGGATTGTCCAGACCCTACCCCACCGGTCAGCTTCTGGTATTCCTCAAATCTGTCACGCAATGTATTGGGCAACTCGACTGAGCGCTGTGTCTCCAAGGACGTCATCGCGGTCGTCAATCGCGCGCGCAATCTCTCGACACCAGCCAAATGACCGACGATGACGACGCTCAGCGAAGAACGCCCGACGCGTTCGAGCAACAGAGTAAGATCCAGCTGCTCCCCCATCCGGCTCGGCAATTTGAAATCGGTTTCGATGTGAACGAAAGGAAAACCGTGCCGGTCGCCCAGTATGAGCTTCGCATAGTTCACGCCGAGTTGCTCGGTGTACCAGTCCTCGATCAAGCCGTTGAACATGTCAAAGTAGTGCGGGAAATAGACGATGCCTGCCGGATCGCAGTGAGAGAACCGAATGGGTACCGTGCGCGTAAAAGCGCCCTTCGGAGGAACGAACTGACTATCTTTCATATGATATTTCCTCAACCGTCGAACCGCGCCCACCCCGCACTCTAGCATTTAGACGACACGCGAGCGCTTCGACGATCTTGCAACCTAGGGCACCCAAAAAAATCCCCGCGCCGCGGTGCGATGCGGGGAATAAGTTTTAGGGGTTCTCAATGAGGAGACGATCCCATAGGCGGCTCAGCCGCCAATGAAAACAACACCACAGCACCTATTGGGCGACAGGGTTAAAACGACCTGCAACAGGTGCTCAGGTAGCGTGGAGAGCACGAGTTCGCGCCAACGTTCAGCGCTTCGTGCGGAGTTCCGTTCAGGTCGCGGGCAATTCATTCGGAACCGCCGATAGATTTCGGACATTGGCCCTTGCGGTTGTCAAAAAGACTGGAGGCTACTCATGAAACGCGCACTTGTCGCAGCGAGTGCATTAGCTATTCTCGCCGGGGTGCAATCGTTTGCGCAAACTGTCGGTGTTGGTCCGGCGAAACGGTCGTTATCGAACCTGAGCAACGCACCGTGATCAGGGAATATGTGGTGAAGGAGCGTGTTGCACCCGTGACCGTCAAAGAAAGGCTTTCGGTCGGTGCAACGTTGCCGGCGGACGTGGAACTGCGAACCGCTCCCAGCGCTTGGGGTCTGAGTATTCTGATGACCACGTGTACCTGGTCGAGCCGTCAGACCGTCGGGTGATTCAAGATCATCGAATAGTCGCGTCAAGCGACCCGCATGGAAATTGAAGCCGCCCTTCGTGGGCAACTTCAATTCTATCTGGCGGTTAAGTCTCGGTATCGACCGCTACGGATGCCAGCGGAGTAATCCGGTCAGAGCTCGTTTCCACAGATCGCTTCGCCCCGCATTGGCTGCACTCATATTCACGCCTCGACTGCGTTCCGCCGTCCGAAAGCTGAGTGTCGACGCGGGTCATCCACATCTGGTGCCCGCACACAGGGCACTTTGGCGCGTCACGCTCCTCAGCCTCGTCCGGCGGAACGTTCTTGTCCTCATGAAGAAAGGTCGACGTCATTTGTGGTCTCGCAAAGTCACGCGACGGTTGTCGGTTGCCGCGGGGCAAAGATTCCCCAGATGACCAGGACGATGATGGCACCCACGACCGCTCCGACCAGGCCGGCGCCCTCACCGGCCTGGTACCAGCCGAGCGCTTGGCCGAGATATGTGGCAACGAACGATCCCGCGATCCCGAGCAACGTCGTCAGGATGAATCCTGACGGCTCGTTCGATGATCCCGGGTGGAGGAACTTGGCAATGATACCGGCGATAAAGCCGATAATAATAAGCCACAGAATGATCATCTTGCGCTCCGTGTCCTAACCACCCGGAGAACCACGCAAATACGATTCTGTTCCCGAACGGGCGGTCCATTGCCCGAAAATCCCCCACCACCCCGCTGGCAAAGCTGCCAGGAATACCCACATAGCTTTGCGGGCATTCGCATTTCTATGAGGGGGCTATGTCATTATTCTCGTTGTTGCTGAACATCCTCTGGATCGCGTTCGGCGGACTCTGGATGGCGGTCGCCTGGATTGTCGCTGCGGTGATCATGGCGATCACGATTATCGGCCTGCCCTGGGCACGGGCGGCAATCAATATCGGTCTCTATACGCTGCTCCCGTTCGGCCAGAAGGCCGTGTCGCGCGCGGAGTATTCCGGCGCTGAAGACGTTGGCACCGGGCTGTTGGGATTCATCGGCAATCTGATCTGGCTCGTCCTCGCGGGATGGTGGCTGGCACTCGGGCACGTCCTCACGGCGATCCTCCTTGCCGTCACCATTATCGGTATTCCGTTTGCATGGGCGCATCTCAAGCTAGCCGGCATCGCGCTTTGGCCGATCGGCAAGATGATTGTACCGGCCGCGGATGCGAATCTTTATTACTCGCGCCGGTCCGCGCCACGATGAAGGCCTTGCGGCGGTCGGAAAATTAAAGTCGACTAATCCGTGAGAAAGTTATAGTCGGCCGTGCCAAAGTCCTGCCTTGGGTGCATCTGAAAGTTACGGCCGCCGTGAAAACACCTCACCGTATCGAAGGATATGCCATCGTCTCCGAAGACGGCATGCTTGCCAACGCGGCTGGCTTCATGCCGGACTCGCTCAAGTTCGAAGCCGATCAGATCTTTTTCGAGCGCGGACTCGATGGCGTCGATGTAATCCTGCACGGACGTCACTCGCATGAAAACCAACAGCGATCTGATTTGCGCAAACGACTGATTCTGACCCGGAGAGTCGCGACAATTGCAAGCGACCCCAACAACAACAACGCGCTTTTCTGGAATCCCGCCGGCGCTTCCCTTGACCAGGCCCTGGCCGTGCTCGGCGTTCCCGATGCGAGCCTTGGTGTCATTGGCGGCACTGAGGTCTTCGGAATGTTTCTTGATCGTTATGATTTTTTCTACCTGACGCGCGCACCCGGTGTACGGCTGCCTGGCGGTCGGCCGGTTTTTCCCGGCGTGCCCGAGCAGACCCCGGAGGATGTGCTTGCCGCCCATGGACTCAAGGGAGGACCACCCCACCCCCTCGACCGCAAAAATAGCGTGGCCGTCGTTAAATGGCACCGGGACACCGGCAAATAGAGGCTCCGGGGGGCCTCACCTGGGGATAGTTACAATTTTGTCGCTATGCGGACAAAGAGTGTCGCTTGGTGGTACCCGGCTAAACTGAAGTAGGGACCAAAAGTGCGTAATACGTACCGCATGCCAAAACGCCTGCCCGGGGGCACCAAATACGTCGTCGAGAGCGCCGGCCAGTTTGTCCGCCGTTTCGTCGAATTGCCCAACGGGCGCAAGATTCCGTTGTCGACCCGCAAGGCGCAGCCGTGCGCACGGATCGGTATCGTGCCCGAACAGGCGGCCGACGCCACCGCGTCACTCGCCTAGCTGAACGCTTCTCGGCCTGCGTACACCGCTACGGTCAGTTGTCTGTCGGCTGGCCCTTTACGTCAGCGCCATGCAATTTCTCGTCACCGCCGTGCACAACGGCAGGCGAGGACCTGCCTGTTTTCTTCGCCACTGAGAACGGATTGAAGGTGACTTTTCCTGCGCCAGCTCCTGAGCTTTGGCTGGCGAGGCGGTTCGTGTTGCTTCGACTGGGAAACGCCGGCCACGTCAAAGTCATTGCCAAAAGCAACACCGCCGCGGATATGCAAAACGATCGGGTGGTCATGACTGCCTCCCAATTGCATTTCTTTTCGCAACGAATATTGGGGCCGACTGCCATTTCTGAATGTGACGTCAGTCACATCCACTACGCCAAAATCGTAACGGCAATTGTGGTAAATTCGTATAGCTTACTTTGTCAGGCGTACGCACGCGCGCTCGAGTCGCTTTGTAGGCGCCGTCTGCGGTGCGGCTGCGCATCGCAATGTGCCTTGATAAGCGGGTGTATTTCCCTGAAGTGACTCAGAGGGAGCATGTGGCCCGCGTCATCGAACGTCCGCAACTTCACATCGGGTAGCGTGCGCGCGAGGTGGTAACAGATACGCCGCGTCGGAAATGGCGAGCGGCCTCCCGATATGATCAACGTGGGCACGTCGAGATCGACGAGATCGACGAGACGCGTCGGATCATTGAGCGTTGCCCAGAAATCAAGCGTCACCTTGTTGATCCTGCTTGCCAGCGCGATCCGTTGCGGATTTGGCAGGGCGTCCCATGCACCGTCGCTGGTCCAGTAGTCGACAAAGCGCCGCATCGCTCCGACGTAGTCGCCGCAATTGACGGCGCTTGCCACAGTCGTCGCGATTTCGGAGATCTGCCTGAGGGCACGCTTGTCCTCGTCGTCGCCGTCGCACAACAAGTGAAACGCAGCCGGCTCGATAAGCGTCACGCTCTTGAGATGATCCGGATGGCGCAATGCCAGTTGCAATGCGACCGCGCCGCCAAATGAATGACCAACGAGATGCGCGGGGCGGTTGAGTTTGTCCACCAGTGCATCGACGAGGTCGGCCTCGACGCCCAGGTTAAACGTGCCCGAGCCCGGCCAGTGCGCGGTGCCACCATAGCCACAGAGATCGGGCGCAATCACTTCGAAGTCCGTCCGAAGAGCCGCGGCGAGCTCGGCCCATTGGCGACCCGAGTGACCCGTACAATGTAGAAGCACGATCGGCTCGCCAGCACCGACGGCGAAGTACTGGCAACTGATGCCCCCGACCTCCATGCTGGTGATGCTCATGTCTTGCTCCCGCGTTCCATCAGGCCGCGCGAATGGACGCCCGCGAAGCCGCTTCCAGACCATGCTTGATATCGGAGACGATGTCGTTGATATGCTCGATACCGACTGATAGCCGCACATAGCCGTCGGAAACACCGGTCGCGAGCTGCTCTTCGGCGGTCAGCTGCGAATGCGTCGTCGTTGCGGGGTGGATCGCAAGGCTTCGCGCATCGCCGATGTTGGCCACGTGGTAGTGCAGCTGCAAGGCATCAATGAACTTCCTTCCCGCTTCCTTTCCACCGGCCAGCTCGAAGCCGACGAGCCCGCCATATTGGCCGCCCAGGTAGCGGTCTGCCCGTTCGCGATGAACGCCCTGTTGCTGCGACGGGTGGATAATACGCTTCACTTCTTTGCGGGTGCGCAAGAACTCAACGACCGCCTGCGCGTTTTTGCAGTGCTCTCTCATGCGCAAGGCAAGAGTCTCGAGGCCCTGTATTGTGAGGAAGGCGTTGAACGGTGATAAGGCAGCGCCGATATCCCGCTGCAATGTAACGCGCGCCTTGATCGCATAGGCGATCGGGCCGATCGGCTTAACCGCTTCAGTCCAGACGGCCCCGTGATAACTGGGATCAGGCGTATTCAAAGCCGGCTGACGTTGCGGGTGAGCGGCCCAATCGAGGTTGCCGCCATCGACTATAAGACCGCCGATCGAGTTTCCATGCCCGCCCAGGTATTTGGTCATTGAGTACACGACAACGGCAGCACCGTGCTCGATCGGCTTGGTCAGGAACGGCGCCGCTGTATTGTCCATGATCAGCGGAATTCCGAGTGGACGGCCGATCGCCGCAACCTCGGAAATCGGGAACACCGTCAGTTTTGGATTTGGCAGGGTCTCCGCGTAATAGGCTCTGGTCTTCTCGTCGGTTGCGCGTCGGAAATTTTCCGGATCGAGCGGATCGACAAAGCGAACTTCGATTCCCTGATCCTTGAGGGTGTGGGCAAACAGATTCCATGTTCCCCCGTAAAGGTCTGTCGAGCTCACAACGTTATCGCCGGCCCGTGCCAGGTTCTGGATCGCAAATGCCGAGGCTGCCTGGCCGGACGCTAGTGCCAGCGCGGCAACGCCGCCCTCGAGAGCCGCCATCCGCTTCTCCAGCACGTCGTTGGTGGGGTTCATGATGCGCGAATAGATGTTGCCGAGCTCCTTCAGGGCGAAAAGATTCGTCGCGTGTTCCGTGTCGCGGAATTGAAAGGACGTGGTCTGATAGATCGGTACGGCGACGGCGCCGGTCGCGGGATCGGCCCGCCAGCCGGCATGAAGGAGCATCGTTTCAGCGTGGTGCGATTGTGTGGACATCGTCGATTTCCCAAATAGCGGCGTTAAGGGTTGCTCTCATGTAGGACGGGCTATAGTGGCTGCAGCGCGGCCAGTCCTTGAGTAACCCTTGATTTTCCCTTGAGGAGTTCTCGATTTTGCGGGTCTGGCGACCTATGACGCGAACGGATGGTGGCAAATCCGCATTTTTGTGATCGCGAACACAGTCGTTCGCCGACGCGCCCACTACCGTGAAAATCAAACACACGAATGCGTACGGGAGAACAACATGTTTGCCCTAGAAATCGTGACGTTGAACCTAGTAGCGATCTTTTTCACGGCGACACAGTTCGGTTGGCTGCTCGAAACCGCCAAGGTCGAGGTGCGGAAAATCTGACGCGTGAGGGAGACGAGTCGTGGGCCTGTTACTCATAAGATGTCCCAAGACTGGTCGCGATTTTTCCACCGGTATTCATGTCGATGCTGAAACATTGGCGCGGGTGCCGCAGGAGTTTACCCATACCCGTTGTCCCTATTGCAAAACACAACATTTCTGGCTGCCGCGCGAAGCGAAGTTGGTCGAGGCCTTCCACCAAGAGGACTGAATCGGAGTAACGCCGCCTCAAGGCGCGCATTCCGTCCCCCGACTATTCAGTTACCCAGCGCCAACTTGTTTTGTGAAATTTCGCCACGACTGTGATTTAGTTCACAGACCGGAGTGAAATTTCAGGAGAAGGATGTAGTTCGCGGAATGCCGAACAATACCCCAACCCGGGTGTCCCCTGTTTCGGCAAACGCGTAGGGACCGCTGAAACTTGGCTTCGCCCTCAGCGGTCCCTCGTAGTGTCGCTGAGTGTCGCTCAGTCAGGTTTTTCGGGCGTTTCCGAGAACTGCGAGTGCGTCTCGTGTCGCTCTGTTTCGGCTAGTTTCGGAGAGTTTGGGTCCAAAATTGGGTCCAAGTTTTCCGCCCGCCAGGAATATCAACGCGTGAGCTTTGTTGATTCAACAGCTACCGAACCCGTCCCCCGTCCCCGAAGAACGTTCGGTGGCTGAGGTCGCCGCTTTGTCCCCTATGGCGGCGGCCTCTTCGTTGATTTGCTACCCCCTGATACGGGCCCGTGATGTCCCCTAACGTCGCGGGCCATTTCTTTTGCAATGCTTAGCGCCGATGGCCGCGAAATTAACCACGACTACAACTCGGCGTTCCTAGTACCTCTAGGAACCTTTATGTCTCTCGATTTGGTAGCGGTCTGCGGAGTTCTGCCGTGCGTAACAAAATTGCTTGTCGGCGTGTTTGGCTCAAAAATGTGACGTTAGATGCAGGCACACCTCCCCCTGCTAAAACTCGTCGTCGCTCGGTAATCAGGCGAATGTCCCTGGCGCAGCGACTGGAAAAACTTCACCGCTTGCAAGCGACTGCCGGACCTAAATTGGCACAAGGGTCGCCGCGCCGTACCCATTACGGTTGAGGTCGCGGGCAACGTCTTCAACGTGAGTGCCGACCCTTTTTATCGCCGCTACAATTTCATCAGTTGGCACATCGAAGCGTTCGGACCAGTACCGCAGTTCGTAATCTTCATTTGGATTAATGAGCTGGCGCTCCGGTGCCCATCCTACCTGTGTCATTTGAAATGCCCGTCACATCGCCATGTGGAGAGCGGCGTTGCTTGCCACAATAACCGCTCGTGGTCTCCTCGGTATGGAAGAAATTCTCACGTCACGCCGAGGCTTTTAAGTTGGACCTTGGGGCAATGTCATCAAAATTGGGTCCAAGTTTGCGCCGCTATAAAGGCTACCAACGTGAGACCGGTGGTCACATGTCCGACAGCGTCCCACATTCCTTAGCGCCCCGTGTGGTCGGAGCTTTACTGTAAACGGCGGGTGGAACTCTATCAACTAAATGGCGTTCGCCCCCATGCTCAAAACGTCCCATCTATAACGCGAGTAACCGAACAAATTGCATACGCCGGTCGCTGTGCGGCCTATTATTGGCCGATGGGCTACAACGCACGCAACGATGAAATCCGCGACAACATCACGCGGGTGCGGCGCGAATGGGAAGCGCAACGCGGTGCGTTAGCAACCGTGCGGCGGTTCAACGCAACGCTTTCTGCTAAAGGCTATGTTTGGTTCTGGCCCAAGATTGCCGCCGCGCTGACTTCAAAACATCACTGGTTGATTATCGCCTGCGATAGTTGCGGCACCGTGGTTGACTTAGACTTGCGCGTGAAGCCGCGTGACCCGGAGGCCTCTATTCGTGTCGCGCTCCGTGACATGCAGTGCCCTCGGTGTAACGGCCATGGCAGGCCGCGCATCATTGCGTTGGCGCGGCATTGCGGCTGAACCGGGCGAAAATCTGGGTGGAAAATGCGAGCATTGCTTACAAAAACGTGGAAGCAAATGACGAATGACCTCACTGGTGGAGACAAACAATTTCCCGATGCTTGGGCCTCTATGTTTCTACTCGTGATGCTTTTTTCTGCCGTTTTCTTTCGCTTTCACGACTATGGCCATCGAAACATAATAGTTTCCTGCGTTGCAGGTTTTGTTACCGGCGGGATTTGGATTGCGCTTACTGTTGGCCCGCTCATTCTATGGTGTTTTCTTTCCTATTTATTTTGGTCGTTGCTTGACGTTGACAAGAAAACAGCAATCCAGCGTTCTAAGGTTCCCGGAAACGTTTGCGTTATATTGGCAGCAATTATCACTGTCGCTGCGTGGCTTGTAGCGTCCGAATTTTTCAAGAAAATCCCAGTCGTGGGCGAGCAAGTAACAGTTATGTTTCAGGACTTCGATGATGATGATGATGATTGATAGCGGGGGGCTACTCAGCAACGCGCGAAGAAGCGATGGCAGCTTTCAAAGCTAGGTGGCTAGCCCGCTGGTGTCTTCTGCACAGCAGCAAAAATCCGCTCAAAACCGTGCCGTCGAAGCTGTGAGTGTGTTGCCGAAATACAACCACTGAGGGATTTGCTGGCAGTAAAAACACACTGGGTACACACGGGGAGCGTCATGAAAAAATTCCTCATTGCAGTTTGTTCGATTGTCCTCGCCATTGGCGTCAGCGGATGCGCCATCTGGGGAAAAGGTAAAGCTCCTCCGCCTCCGGTCGTTACGCGAGGCTGATCGAGTCTGACCGTTCCGAAAGGCTCCCCAGTCTCGCGCGAACGGTTGCGAGAGGCGGCAAGCTGTTGCGGCTTGCCGCCTTTCTTATGCGGTCCGCGCTCCGAGGCATTGTAGCGGAATCATTTTGGACCAGCGTTAGTCTGGCGCAATCAACGTCTTCTGCAATTGCTTGAACAATTGCTTGTCCGGGGCATCGTAGCGAACCATCGCTTGGCGCGAGGCCGGCGCATTAGTGATAACCATCACTGCCAACCATTTCCAAATGAGTAAGGCTGATTGACTGGGGAAACCTTGTTGAGAGGCCAAAGAATGAAAAAGAAATTCAAACCGTCAGACGATGCGCTGATCCGGCAGCAGCCGATGACCGGCGTCGGCATCCGCCGACTTGCACAGATCCTCCGCACCAATCAAGACACGATCAGGAACCGGGCCACCGAACTTGGCGTTTCGCTGGTCATTGGTGATGACGGCGCGGCTATCGACACGCGAAGGCTCCGCTGCACGGATGGATTCGTCGATCCGTTACTGCGAAAACTGAAGGATGTACACGGGAAATGAGGTATCTAAAACGTCACGTCAATCACCCGTGTTGCAGCCGGCGACTTCGGATTTTTGACTCCGCGCGGACGCT
>Ga0310914_10000500_pt1 | contig 23033 bp, 19 predicted proteins | sample GREbulkMGAN108_FD_203450 | JGI IMG/M metagenome (GOLD analysis project Ga0310914, IMG submission 203450) | Lab enrichment of tropical soil microbial communities from Luquillo Experimental Forest, Puerto Rico - GRE.bulkMG.AN108 | ecosystem: Environmental > Terrestrial > Soil > Tropical forest >... | reverse complement strand
CAGAATCAGATCGCAGTGACGATCGAGCAGGCGCGCGGTATGCGCATGATAGGAGGTGAGACAGACGATCGGCTCGCCGCCCTTACGAGCGCGGATGTCGGGCGCGGTCAGCCGCTTGATTTCGTCTTGTGCCGACATCGACGAACCTAGAACGCCGGCCTTCCGAACACCGGAACGCCTACGACCAGCGGATGAAAGATAAGACCGAGCGCAAGATAAAGCACGGTCCCGACCACAACCGCGATAATATCGTTGCGAGGGCCGCCGGCTGGAATCGGCGGCGCGCCGGGATCGGTGCGGCGCTTGAGGGTGGCGCGGTCGTACCCCGCCCACACGAGAAAAGAGCCAAACAGCACAATGGAACCGAGATCGCCGTTGGCGATGAGGTGCGCCACCGCCCAGGTCTTCACCCCTACCAGCATGGGATGTTTGAGCCTGCGCCAGATGCTGCCACGGATGTAGGCGGCGACCACGAGGATGCTCGCCGGCCACATCAGGATCTGCGTGACGTAATAGGTCCAGTGCGGCGGGTGCCAGATCTCGATCCAGCCGCTCGCCCGATATTCACCGAAGCCATAGCCGATCAGAACGAGGCCGATCAACGAAGCGAGCGCGATCAGTCCTTTGTAGGGCCGCTCTCCGATCCGCCCGATCACGGCGGCGCGCGCCTCGCGCAACGTCACGAAGACGTGCACGCCGAGGAACACGACCAGCCCAAGAATGAGAAGCGCCAGACCCATGCGCCTTCCAAATATCAGCCGAGAGGCGCAGTAGAGGCTATGGCGCGCACGGAGGCAAGAGTTCACGGTTGGCGGGCGCCGTGCGAAGCCGCTTGCAGCAAACGTCGCTTGCGATCGTCCCATGCCCCGTGATTAGTGGACGGTCACCTGACCACAAAAAGGCTACTCACAGGCGAGATCGGGAACGGAAAAGAGAATTTTCAATGCGAGCAATCGCGATCACGACGGCAGGATTGCTGTTTGCCGCGGTGACGGCCGCGGCGCAAGACTGGCCGGCCAAAACCGTGCGCATCATCGTGCCGTTTGGACCGGGTTCGACGCCGGACATGGTCGGACGGCTGATCGCGGACGATTTGCAGCAGAAGCTGGGCCAGCCATTCGTGATCGAGAACCGGCCGGGCGCCAGCGCCAACACCGGCACCGACGTCGTGGCGAAGGCCGAGCCTGATGGCTACACGATCGGCATCAGCCTGGGTGGCCCGCTTGCCATCAACACGTTGTTGTTCGCGAAGCTGCCGTACGATCCCGCCAAGGACCTCGCACTCATTACCATGCTGACCACACAACCCAGCGTGCTCGTGGTCAACAGCGGACTGGGCGTGAGCTCGGTCGGCGAGCTGGTCGAGCTGCTGAAGAAAAATCCGGGCAAATACAACTACGGTTCGATCGGCAACGGCTCACTGTCGCACCTGGCGATGGAAGCGCTTGCGCTCAAGAGCGGCACGAAGATGGTGCACATCCCCTATCCCGGCTCGCCCCAGGCAATGACCGCGGTGCTGCGCAATGACGTGCAGATGGCGTGCCTGCCGGCGATTTCGGTGACACCGCACGTTGCCTCCGGCCAGGTAAAACTCTTGGCCGTTTCGCTCGGCCAACGTTCCGCGCTGTTGCCCGACGTTCCGACCCTCAAGGAAGCCGGTCTCGACGTGGAGGCCGACGCTTGGAACGGCCTGATCGCGCCCGCGCGCACACCGCAGCCGATCATCGCAAAGATTCACGACGCCGTGGTCGAGGCGCTCGCCGAGCCGGCGATTCGCGAAAAGCTCGCCACCCAATACATGGAGCCGATTCCGACCACGCCCGCCCACTTCCGCGCGAAAATCGATGCCGATCTCGCACGTTGGTCGCCGGTCATCAAGGCGCTCGACCTGAAGATCAATTGATCACGGCTGAATCGCCCGAGTTTGAGCTTCGCTGCTGCAGGGTTGATAAGATTCCTCTGAACTCCGACACACAGTGCCTCTTTCGCTGCCTTGGATTAGGGTTGCGGCTTAGCCACTTTGTAGCCCGCCGGCGATCGCCGACCGTGAATGGAAGTTAAGGAGCGGCGCATGAGGACCAGAATCACGTTGCTTTTGGGTCTCGCTGCCATCGCGATTGCTGCTTTTGCGAGCGCCCCAGCGACGCAGGTGAATGCCCAACAGACCGCGCCCGCCGGCGTCAGCATCGGCGACAGCGATCTCGGCGGCGTGGTGGCCAGCGCAAAGGGGCCCGAGGCCGGCGTGTGGGTGATCGCGGAAACCCGCGACCTGCCCACGCGCTACATCAAGATCGTCGTGACCGACGATCAGGGACGCTATGTGCTCCCCGATCTGCCCAAGGCCAACTACGAGGTCTGGGTGCGCGGCTATGGCCTCGTCGATTCGCCCAAGGTGAAGGGTGCGCCAGGCAAAATTCTCAACCTCAATGCGGTTGCGGCCCCAAACGAATCCGCCGCCGCTGAAATCTATCCGGCTGGATGGTGGTTCTCGATGCTGAGGATCCCGGACAAGAGGCTCTTTCCCGGGACCGGCGCCGGCGGCAACGGCATGTCAGAGCGCGTGCGCAGCCAGGGCCAGTGGCTCGCCGGCATCAAGACGCTTGGCTGCGGGTCGTGCCATCAAATCGGCAACAAGCCGACCCGGCAGATTTCCAAGGAGCTCGGCTCGTTCGATTCCTCCTACGCCGCGTGGATGAACCGGCTGCAGATCGGGCCAGCAGCCGAGATCATGATCCGCAACATCGGCGAACTCGACACCCCCAACGTCATTCGCAACTTTGCGGACTGGACCGACCGGATCGCGGCTGGCGAACTGCCGAAATCGAAGCCGTCGCGACCCAGCGGCGTCGAGCGCAATGTCGTGATCACGATGTGGGACTGGGCCGGACCGAAGGACTACCTGCACGACGAGATCGCGACCGACAAACGCAACCCGACGCTCAACGCCAACGGCAAGATCTACGGCGCAACGGAGGATTCAACCGACCTGATCCCCGTGCTCGACCCGATGACAAACAGCGTCGCGCAGGTGCGGCTTTATCCGCGGGATGCGGACACGCCGACCGGGATGTTCATCTCACAAGGCAATTTCCCGAAATTGCCGTCGCTCTATTGGGGCGAGGAGAAGATGTGGCAATCCCAGACCACGCCGCACAATCCGATGTTCGACGATAAGGGCCGGGTGTGGTTCACGACGCGTATCCGGGGAGCGAGCACGCCCGCTTTCTGCAAGAAGGGATCCGACCATCCCTCGGCGAAGCTCTTTCCCATCGACCGCGCCGGACGCGGGGTCTCCGTCTACGACCCGAAAACGCAAAAGCTCACTCACATCGACACCTGCTTCACCACCCATCACCTGATCTTCGCCGAGGATGCCAACAGCACCTTGTGGCTCAGCCCCGGCGGCGCGGCGGCGGGTTATGTGGGTTGGATCAATACGAAGCTATTCGAGGAGACCGGCGACGAGCAGAAGGCGCAGGGTTGGACGCCGATGATCCTGGACACCAACGGCAACGGCAAGCGCGACGAAGGTTACGTGGAACCGAACCAGCCGGTCGACCCAACCAAGGACAAGCGCATTCTCGCCGGCATCTACGGCATCGGCTTTAATCCGAATGATGGAACCATCTGGGGCTCGGTGCTCAGCTTCCCGGGCGGCGTGGTGCACGTCGTTCCCGGCGACAATCCGCCCGCCACCACGCTCGCCGAATATTACGAGGTGCCGTGGAACGAGCCCCGCGCCGCGATCAACGGCTACGGTCCGCGCGGCATGGACATCGATCGCAAGGGCGTGGTGTGGGTGCCGCTCGCGAGCGGCCACCTGGCAAGCTTCGATCGCAGCAAGTGCAAGGGCCCGCTCAACGGTCCGCAGGCGACCGGACGCCATTGTCCGGAAGGCTGGACGCTCCATCCGTTCCCTGGGCCGCAGTTCGAGACGGTCAACGACAGCGGCAGCGTGCAGATGAGCTATTACACTTGGGTCGATCAGTTCAACACGTTCGGGCTTGGCCGCGACGTGCCGTTTGCTACCGGCAACGCCACCGATTCGCTTGAGGCGCTCGTCGACGGCAAGTTCGTCACCTTGCGCGTGCCCTATCCGATGGGCTTTCACGCCAAGGGCCTCGACGGCCGCATCGATGATCCGAACGCCGGCTGGAAAGGACGCGGAATCTGGTCGACCTACGCGGGCCGCGCGCCCTATCACATCGAAGGCGGCAAGGGACAGACCAGCAAGGTCGTGAAATTCCAGCTGCGGCCTGATCCGTTGGCGCGGTGAATTCGCTGTTCGGGATTTCCGGCAGTATCATGGGTGCGTTAGTCGCCGGTAATCAACGCGCTAAAAGATGCAGCGACGCTCGACCTGCGGGTCAATTGATCGCACGCGATATCAAACATTCTCTGTGTCGGACGGGCCCTCACACGATTGGCGAGCGCCCGCCGTCGACGTTGATCGCGGTGCCGGTGATGTAGGATCCGGAATCAGACGCAAGGAAGCACGCAAGGTTCGCGAACTCCTCTGCGCGGCCGATGCGGCCCAGCGGAATGTCCTTGGCCCGAGCGGCCACGTAGTCCGCGAGCGGAATGCCGGCTCGCGCGGCGGCCTGGACATGCTGGTCCGCCTCGATGAAGCCGACGAGCAGCGCATTGACCAGCACGTTATAGGGCGCGCCCTCCCCCGCCAGCACTTTGGTCAGCGCCATGCCGGCGGCGCGCGTGATCGAAGTTGGGGCGCTCTTCGCGCGCGGCGCCTTGGCGCCGATGTTGAGCACGTTGATGATGCGTCCCCAGCGCCGCTCCTTGAGCTGCGGCCAGACGAGACGGATGAGCCGGATGGCGGCGAACAGCTTCTGATCGAAGTCCTGGCGCCAGATTTCGTCGCTGATCTCCTCGAAGGCGCCGGTGCGCGAAGTACCGGCATTGTTCACCACGATGTCGAGCTTGCCGAACGCCGTCATTGCTTCGTCGTACGCGCGCTGCACGTCGGCGGGCACTGCGACGTCACCCTGGATCGCAAGCACCTTTCCACGTGCTGTCGCACCAATGGACTTGAGCGCCGCTTCGCGCGCTTCGCGCCCGCGCGCCACGATCGCAACGTCGGCACCGGAGGCGGCGAAGCGGGTCGCGACCGCAAACCCGATGCCCTTGCTGCCGCCGGTGACGATGGCGGAGCGACCGCGCAGGCTGACTTCCATTCACGCCTCCAGCGATGGCATTGACCGTCCCTTGTCGATGATTGGAGATGCTTAAATGGGTTCGCATGCAAGCGAGGACAACGCGCGAGCATCATGCGAAACCCGTGAGGGGACGAACACCAGCACGGCGATTCTACCGGCGTGTCGGCAATTGGAAAGAGAGTGTGCTGCTTTGCCTCACCACGCTACTCTCTCAACCACGAAGGCTCACGGCTCAAACCGTGCTCTCCCCCGAAATTCAACGTCGAATTGAGAGTGTTTGCGCCTGCCTCACCACGCCCGTGGTGGAAACGGACGACGCCTGTCAAACACTCCAGGACCGCATGGCCGCCGACCGCGTGCCGGGCGACAGCATGGCTGCGCTTTCCCGACTTACTTGCGCTGGATCAGAAGGCCGAGTGGCTTGAGAAGACGACCGGCAAACGAAACCTATGATGCGGGGCTATCGCTGGACGTTGACCGCCGCATCGCGGATAACTTGGTATACTCGCCGGGGCTGGGAAAGCATGGGCACATGGCTTGATGCTACTTCTGTAACCTTGGCATTCATACGCTTCGCCAGGAATCGCTGCAGTTCAGGTTGTATGGTCCGATCATCAGATCCAACAATATAGGATGTCGGCTTAAGCTTCCACGCGACACCCGGAACGGGCTGACCAAAAAGATCAGTCAATGGTGCCATTTGCGTAGCCCAAACGAGTTGCTGCTCCGCCTCGGACAGGTCTCCTGCAAATTCGGGAACGCCGGATGGACGAAGCCATATGCGCCCATCCACCACTTCGATATGTTGGAAAATAGGTGTGGCCGGGTACTTGGTTTGGTCGACAAGTGTTGCGTCGCCGTCCTCCGGTGCAAAGGCGCATATATAAACGAGCGCTGCCACACGCTTGTCGGTGCCGGCTGCCGTGATGACGGTGCCACCATACGAATGACCGACGAGTACAACAGGACCGCTGGCGCGAGCGAACGATGTCCGTACTGCGGCCGCGTCGTCAGTAACGTTGTTAAGATGGTTTTGCGTCGAGATCACCTGGAAGCCATCAGCCAAGAGCAGCGGAATGACCTTGCTGTAACATGACCCATCGGCCCAAAGGCCATGTGCAAAGACGATAGTTGGTTTATCCGGCATGTTGAACCTCTGAACGCTTGTCGTCCCAGCTATAACCCGACAGATAGACTCGCATTGGCGTGTGCGCCAGCAAGTACGTCAGGATCGATCCTATCTGCGAACGCGATGCATCTACGATGAAATCACCAATCATTGCCGAGTTCGAGGCCGACCGCGTGCCCTGGGTATAAGCCTGGGGCGCAGCCGCAGCGAAGCGCTTCGAAAAAAGACCGTCACACATGCGGTCTTCATCTGACGGTCTTTTCTCAAACCCGGCAAGAACCTCTGGAAAAGACCGTCAGGAATACTGCCAGCCGAGACAGCTTCGATCATCTGCGGGAGTGAGCAATCTGCCCCCAATCAACAACTTAAGAAAATCAGAGCTGCTAATTGAACAATGCATTGCGGATAATCAACCAGCCCACCGTTAACCCTCTATTTTCCCTACGTTATTTCTCCAGAGCCCTCTAGGGTATCCCACACCCGTCACTCCCACTCGATCGTGCCGGGCGGCTTGCTGGTCACGTCGTAGACCACGCGGTTGACGCCCTTGACCTCGTTGACGATGCGGGTCGCCACGTGGCCGATGAATTTCATGTCGAACGGATAGAAATCCGCGGTCATGCCATCGGTCGAAGTCACCGCGCGCAGGCCCACGACGTAATCGTAGGTGCGGTAGTCGCCCATGACGCCGACCGTGCGCACCGGCAGCAGCACGGCGAAGGCCTGCCAGATGTCGTCGTAGAGGCCGGTGCGGCGAATTTCCTCGATGAAGATGTCATCGGCGCGCCGCAAGATCTCGAGCTTTTCCTTGCTGATCTCGCCGGGACAGCGGATGGCAAGTCCCGGACCAGGAAACGGATGCCGGCCCACGAAGGCCTGCGGCAGCCCGAACTCGCGGCCGAGCGCGCGCACCTCGTCCTTGAACAGCTCGCGCAACGGCTCGACCAGCTTCAGGTTCATGCGCTCGGGCAGGCCGCCGACGTTGTGGTGCGACTTGATGGTGACCGACGGGCCGCCGGAAAACGACACGCTCTCGATCACGTCGGGATAGAGCGTGCCTTGCGCGAGAAAATCGGCGCCGCCGAGCTTATCGGCTTCCGCCTCGAACACGTCGATGAACAGCTTGCCGATGGTCTTGCGCTTTTGCTCCGGCTCGGTGACGCCCGCGAGCGCGTCGAGGAAAAGGGACTCCGCCTCCACGTGCACCAAGGGAATGTTGTAGCTGTCGCGAAACAGCGCGACCACCTTCTCGGCCTCGCCAAGCCGCAGCAGGCCGTGATCGACGAACACGCAGGTGAGCTGCTCGCCGATCGCCTCATGGATCAACACGGCTGCGACTGCCGAGTCGACGCCGCCAGACAGCCCGCAGATCACGCGTCCTCGGCCGACTTGCGCGCGGACTTTCGCGATCGCCTCCCGTTTGAAGGCGCGCATCGTCCAGTCGCCTTTGCAGCCGGCAATCTTGCGCACGAAATTGCGCAAGAGCAGCGCGCCGTGCGGGGTGTGCAACACTTCGAGATGGAATTGGCTGGCGTAGAACTTGCGCCGCTCGTCGGCGATGATGGCGATCGGCGCGTTAGCCGACGTGCCGATCACGCGGAAGCCTGCGGGCAGCCGCGTCACCCGATCGCCATGGCTCATCCAGACCGGATAGCGCTCGCCTTTGCGCCACACCCCGTCGAACAGGGGTGAATCCTCGGTCACCAGCACTTCGGCACGGCCGAACTCACGGTGGTGGCCGGCTTCGACGGCGCCGCCGAGCTGCGCCGCCATCGCCTGCTCGCCGTAGCAAATCCCGAGCACCGGCACGCCGGCCTGATAGATCGCCGGCGGCGCCAGCGGCGCGTCCTTGTCGAGCACCGAGGCGGGCCCGCCAGAGAGGATCACGCCCTTCGGCCGCAACGCCTTGAACGCCGCTTCCGCCTGCTGGAACGGCACGATCTCGCAATAGACCTTTTCCTCGCGCACCCGCCGCGCGATCAACTGCGTCACCTGCGAGCCAAGATCGACGATGAGGATCTTGTCGTGCCCGGCGAGCCGGTCTGGGGCGACCGTGCGAGCACCGGAGGAATCGACCATCGTCATATGCGGCCTATGTGCGGCCCAGGGGCGTTGCGGTCAAGGCTGGAGTCATAGCGGGACACCGCCTTATATGGGAGGGAACCTCCTGCCTTTTCCACGATTGCCTTGGCGCAACCGGAGGCCTGCCCATCTACGTTCGCGAATCCTTGAAGAAGACCTTTGAAACGGTGAGCGGCATCAACAAGCCGTCGACCGGGTCGGCACGCAGCTCGGTTCGCCGGCGCAAGCCGCGCACGGTGATGTTCAAGGACGACGGCCAAACCCCGAACAATCCCCAATTCCCGTTCATTTGCTATCGCGGCGCCGTGGGCTTGACGCGATCGGCGGACCCGGCGGCGGTATTCGAGCAATTGTTCGAGGCGAACGGCTGGGTCAGTTCCTGGCGCGACGGCATCTACGATTACCTGCATTACCACTCACGCACCCATGAGGTGCTGGGGGTCGCCCGTGGGAAAGCGCGGGTCCGCTTCGGCGGCGATGCCGGGAAGATCATCGAACTGCAGGCGGGCGACGAGGTGCCGGTGCCGCCCAAGGACCCGGTTTACGGCGCGAAAGGGCCCCTGCACGAGGTTTGGCGGAGCAAGAGCGTGCGCTCCGCGCAACGCTAATCCGCTATCGCAAGGCTTGATGACGTGGCTTTGCGTGAATGTCTTGCCAACAGCGAAGCCGTAGCTCATGGTTTGCCGATCGGCACCGCGCTGAAACGAGGGATAAGATGGAGATTGCCGAGCGGGCCGGCATAGCGGCGGGAGTGCCCAGAGCTGCAGCGATTGCCGGCGTGATCGCAATTGCCATGCTCGGCGCGGTGCAAAACGCGCCGTCGCAGGTGCCGACCGTGGACATTGAGCAGACCTGCCACAACGCGGCCGACGCGATGGTCAGCCTTCTCGGGAGCAGCACGGCACGCAACGATTTCGATATATGCCTGAGCTCGGAGCAAGCCGCACGCGAGCAGCTGACAAAGGACTGGGCCGGTTTCTCGGCCGCCGATAAGGCGCAATGCCTGCAGCCCGGGGTCTATCTGCCAAGCTATGTGGAATGGCAGACCTGCATGCAGATGGAGCGCGACGTGCGCACGCTGCGGGGAAATACTCCCGCCCCGAGCGCGACCGCGCCGGTCACGTTGCCGACCGTGCCCCCGGCGATCAACGATGCTCCGCCCGCGGTTGGCGCGGCGCCAATGCTGAGCCTGCCGACCGTCGCTTCCGGCATCAACGACGAACGGCCGACACGCGGGCGCGCCGCGCCGATCCAATTGCCGGTCGTGAAACCCAGCGTGCACGACTGAACAAAAGTCGCACGAGCGATCAGCCGATCAATCGTTTTCTTTCGTTTCCTGCCGTTCCTGCGCGTAGTTGTGCCAGGCGCGGGCCATACGAAGCAGTGTTTCGCGATCTTCGCCCCCGCTTTTCCTTGCGATACGTTCGCATTCTTCTGCAAACTTCATACATTGCTCGGGCGAGCATTCCTCCGGCGATTCCATGACAAATTTCCCATCAGGGTTTTCCTCGTTGGTGCCAACGGATGCCGGGAACCCAAGTTCCACCGCTTCCGACAGCCAATCCGATTTCGCAATGGAACAAAGGATTGATCGCGGCGTTCACGCACTCGAATCAAAAACGGGGTTGGGTCGGCAATGTCGCGGGCAGACGAGTACAGGGACTACGCGGCCCGGTGTGTCCGCCTGGCGCAGAGAACTGAAAACCCAGCTGACAAAGCCATGCTTCTGCAGATGGCCGAGACCTGGCGGCGACTCGCGGAAAGAATCGAGCAAGGCTCGTCGAACAATTCCGGACCGCACTGAGAGGGCTCACGTCCCCTCGCTTGCAACCCGTTCACGCCGAGCGGCGTAGCACCGCCACATAGAAGCCGTCGGTGTCCGTGCGGTGCGGTGTCATGAGAAGCCCCTCCTCCAACATCAACGCCGCTTGGCGGAAGACCAGGGCGCGCTCGCCGAGCGAGTCGGCGACCTTGGGGGACGGCACCGGGGAGAAATCCGCGTGCCGGCCGAGAAATGCACGCACCTGATCTCCGTTTTCCTCGGCGAGAATCGAGCACGTGACATAGGCGATCCGGCCGCCGACCTTCACCAGATTTGCGGCGCGATCGAGCAGTTCGGCCTGCTGCTCGAGCCGCACTTCGAGCGCCCCCGGCCGCACCCGCCACTTGGCGTCGGGGTTGCGGCGCCAAGTGCCGATGCCGGTGCAGGGCGCGTCGATCAGCACGAGGTCGGCCCGGCCTTCCAGATCGGCAAGCAGATTCTCCTGGGCTCTCGGCGTGCGCACCTGCACGTTGTGCGCGCCCGCCCGACCAAGCCGCGCATGGATCGGCGCAAGCCGCCGCTTGTCTAGGTCCGTCGCATAGACCTGGCCGCGATCCTCCATCATTGCGGCGAGCGCGAGGGTCTTGCCGCCGGCGCCGGCGCAAACATCGATCACCTGCTCGCCCGGCCTTGCAGCGGTGAGCAACGCGGACAGTTGCGAGCCCTCGTCCTGCACCTCGACCAGGCCTTTGATGAAAGCCGGCTCCGCGTGGATCGCCGGGTTTTTCGCGTCGGCGCCGAGCTTGATGCGCAGGCCGAACGGCGACCATCGGGTCGGCGCGGCTTCGAGGTGCGCCAGCGCCTGTGCCGCTTTCTCGAGTTCGGCCTTGAGCGTGTTCACCCGCAGGTCGAGCGGTGCGCGGCTGGCAAGCGCCGCCGCCTCGCCGGCGCGCTCGTCACCGAACACGCGTGCCAGATATGGATCGAGCCATTTCGGATAATCGCCCATGACCCAGGGCGGCGCATTGGAAAGGTCGGCTGTTTCGAGTCGAGTCCGCTCCTCCCCGGTGAGCGGGGCCGGCGCAAAGCGCGCGCCGTCGGCCAGTCGTCCGATCGCATCGGCGTCAAGCGTGCGTTCGAGCCGCAACATGCCCAGCACAATCGCGCGCGCGGTCTCTGCGCCCATGATATGCGCGCTCGAGCCGCGCCGGCGCAGCGCATCGTAGACCAGCCCGGCAATTGCGGCGCGATCGCTAGAGCCCGCGAAGCGGTGCGAGAGGCCCCAATCCTTGAGCGCGTCGCCCGCCGGCCGCCGCCGCGTCTCGATATCGGCGATGATTTCGATCGCGGCGGCGAGACGGGCGCCGGGCGTCATCCGAGCCCGAGCAGAATACGCACGATGAAGATCAACCACATCGCCGCGAGCACCGCGGCGCCGACCCCGAACAAGGCACCGCGCCGGGGCACGTAATTATTCGTGACGTGGACAAAGGCTTGCAGACAGCGCAGCACCACGAACACCCAGGCCAGCAAAACGAACAGCAGATCGGCGTGCCGCGTGATGATCGCGAGGATCGTCAAAATATAGAACAGCGTCGGCAGCTCGAGCTGATTGTGATAGGCGTTCTGGATCCGGCGGTTGCGCGCCGGCCAATTCGGCTCGCGCAGCGCGATATCCTGCCAGCGCACCGCTCCGCCGCGAACTGCCGTCGCGTTCAGTGCAGCCATCCAGAACAGCAGACCGAAGGTCAACACGGCCTCTACGAACAACGGGAGCAGGATGGCCTGGATCGACATTGTAAATTTCTTTCACCCCTCGGCTGCGCACCGGCGCATCAGACGCGCGAAGGATAATTCGGGCTCTCGCGCGTGACGATGACGTCGTGCACGTGGCTTTCGCGCATGCCCGCGCCGGAGACGCGCACGAATTCCGCCTTCTCCTGCAACTCCTTGAGCGTGCGCGCGCCCACGTAACCCATTGCCGCGCGCAAGCCGCCGGTGAGCTGGTGCAGCACGGTGGCGGCGGCGCCCTTGTAGGGCACCTGGCCTTCCACGCCTTCCGGCACCAGCTTGAGCGTGTCCTTGATCTCCTGCTGGAAGTAACGGTCGGCCGAGCCGCGCGCCATCGCGCCGACCGAGCCCATGCCGCGGTAAGTCTTGTAGGAGCGGCCCTGATACAGAAACACTTCGCCCGGCGTCTCGTCGGTGCCGGCGAGCAGCGAGCCGATCATGACGCAATCGGCGCCGGCGGCGAGCGCCTTGGCGAGGTCGCCGGAATATTTGATGCCACCGTCCGCGATCACCGGGGTCGACGTTTTGCCGGCGACCGCGACCGCGTCCATGATCGCGGTGAGTTGAGGCACGCCGACGCCGGCAACGATGCGCGTGGTGCAGATCGATCCCGGCCCGATGCCGACCTTGATCGCGTCGGCGCCGGCGTCGATCAAAGCCTGCGCGCCTTCCCCGGTCGCGATATTGCCGGCGATCACCTGCACCGCATTCGACAACCGCTTGATGCGCTTCACCGCATCGAGCACCAGGCGCGAATGGCCGTGCGCCGTGTCGACCACCACCAGATCAACCCCGGCTTCGATCAGCCGCTCGGTGCGGTCGTAGCCTTTATCACCGACGGTGGTGGCGGCAGCGACCCGCAGCCGGCCGTGCTCGTCCTTGCAGGCGTGCGGATTGGCAACCGCCTTCTCGATGTCCTTCACTGTGATCAGGCCGACGCAGCGATACTGATCGTCCACCACCAGCAATTTCTCGATGCGATGCTGGTGCAGGAGGCGCTTGGCCTCGTCCTGGCCCACGCCCTCGCGCACCGTGATCAGCCGCTCCTTGGTCATCAGCTCGGCGACCTTTTGCTGCGGGTCGGTGGCGAAGCGGACGTCCCGGTTGGTGAGAATGCCTACGAGCGTGCCGGCGCGCCCGCGGCTAGCGCCTTCCACCACCGGAATGCCGGAAATGCCGTGATCCCGCATCAGCCCCAGTGCAGCGGCCAGGGTGGCGCCGGGATCGATGGTGACCGGGTTGACCACCATGCCGGCCTCGAATTTCTTGACTTGGCGGACCTGCGCGGCCTGTTGCTCCGGGTCGAGGTTGCGGTGGACCACGCCGATCCCGCCCGCCTGCGCCATCGCGATCGCCATCTTGGCTTCGGTGACCGTGTCCATGGCCGAAGCGATGATGGGGATATTGAGCGGAATCTCTCGAGTGATGCGGGTGCGGATGTCCGCGTCGGAGGGGAGCAGCTCCGACAGGCCGGGTTTAAGCAGCACATCATCGAACGTGAGTGCTTCGGGCGGCCCCCCATTGGATTTCGGTTGCATCGCCAACTCCTGCTGCCCGGCTTGGCCGGACGATCGAGGCCCCGTTGCGAACGGAGATAATGTCCCTTCCGCGGCGAAACACCGGTCTCGCGCGCGACGGAACGGCCCGTTTGGGGTTGGCGCCGGTCGATAGCACGCGGCGCGGATGATTCCTAGCCCGCCGGTCCGCGGCGGGCGTAGAGAGGTCATACCGGCCGCGTGAGCTCCGCGGCGAAGAACGGCTGCAGCGCGTCGACCGCCTCGATCGGTTGGCTATTCACGTCCCACTTAAAGAACCGCACCGCGATCTTGTCTGCGGTGAAGTCGACGATCGTGAACCCATGCTGCTCGATCGGCTTGACCAGTTCCTGCATGTCGAGGTGCGCGGACGGGAGCGCGCCGGTGCCGCGCCGGCCCGACGGCCAGCCGCCCGGCCGCGTGCCGATCGGACCGCTCAGCACGGTGGTGACGGGATTGGCGGTGAAGTCGAGCTTGCCGCTGCGCAACATCCGGCCGATGGCGACGGCGTGCAGATCCCCGCTGATCACCAACGGGGCGCGGCCGCGCATCGCCGAGAGCGAGGCCATGATCCGGTCATGCTGCTTGAGCCATCCCGGCTGCCAGTACGGCTTGTCCTCCCTGACCGTGAGCTTGCCGTCGCGTCCGAGCACGTCCGGGTACCACTCGCCCCACTTGCCGGCGGTCCATCCCGGCGGGTTGGACGGCACGTGGACGAGGTGGGTGACTTCGCTCGCCGCCGCGCGCGCGGCGAGCCACTTTTCCACTTCGCGATCGAGATAGACGGCGCTCGGCCCGGCCAATGTCTGGGTCCGGCGCACGTCATAAAGAAGAATCTCTGCCAATCGTCCGTAGCGGATCGTGCCAAAGCTCTCCGAGACGCCCCATGGCCGATCGGCTGCCGAGGACCACGGCAGCCCGAGCGGCCGCGCCACGTCCGGCAGGAATTCGGGATAGTAAAGATTCTGCGTGGCGCGCGCGAGCTGCAGCATGAAATACGAGGGCGGAAATGTGATGATCTCGTCGGTCGCCTCGTCGTTGTCGAAGTAGTCGTGATCGTCCTGCAGGAAGAACATTGGCGTCGAGCGGAAGTCGGTTCCGTAGACCGGCATGATCTGCGGCCCGGCCGCGCGTTTGAGCACCGCCTCGTTGTTGCCGCCGAGCACGATGTCCGAGCGATCGAACTTACCGGCGAGTTTTTCCGCCTGCGGTGAGGCGCCGCCGATGAGATGCGAGTTGAACGGCGAAAGCAGGTCCCAATACACATGGTCGCCGTTCGCCACGGCGACGTCCGGCTGGAACGAAAGGGCCCTACGCAAGAGACGGTTGCGCGTGGCGGTGGGCAGGAAGGTCAAGGCTTCATGGCCGCCGGCGCACGTGTAGAACAGCGCGCGAAACCGCTCCGGCCGCGCATCTGGAGCAGGAAAGGTCGCGAGCTCCCAGGGCTCGCACAGGCTGCGTCCATTGCCGCCGACGAGGGCAAGGCGATAGCGGCGCGCCGATTCGAGATCGGTGACGTAGAAATGCCAGTGCTCGCCACCGGTATCGCCCATCCGGCCGCGCACCGAGGTATCGCCGATGTGCAAGCTCGGTGCGCCGTCCAGCGCCGCGTTGAACGACGCCTTGATCAGCATGCGGGTGTCGCTGACGGTGGGAATGAGGTGACGCACCGCGCCGGAATCCCACCGGCCTGCAGCCGGGGGATCAGTCCGGACTTGTGCGTACAACTCGCCGGGCAAGCCGAACCCGAGCGCCGTTGCGGTGGAAGCGCGCAGGAATTCACGTCGATCAATAACGCTCATTCTGCTCACCGCGGCTGCGGCGGCCGCTTGCGCGCGGCGCCGTTGCACCTTGCTTGACGTTATCGCGTTGCCGAAACGGCTCCAAGCCAGGCAAATGGCAGCCAGCCGTTCCGGGCCGTTATCAAGGACGCCAGCCCGGTGGCGGTCCGTGGCGCTCGATCGCGTCAACGAGCTCGCGATGTTTGCGATCCTCGCGTTTCATGTGGACCGCGATGATCGCGTGCAGCGAGGGAATCAGAAAGAGTACGGGGAAGATCAGGCCGCCGATAATGCAGGGCACAATGATGAGCAAGTTGAGGATGGCCGAGAACGGCTGTCCGTTGAGAAGCAGTCCGAGCGGCGGCAGGAGGGCGGCAAGGATGTAGATCATCGGTCGCTGCTCCCGGGGCAACGCATCCTCTCCGTAAATAAGGCTGCGTCGGCCGGCAAACAATGCGCGCCAACCCATGCCTGTGTCATTTTGCGCAGCTCCTTCGTAAATTTCTCCCCATGGCCGACACCGCGCCGTTAACTGCAAAACCCATCGTGCCGCTGATCGTGGCGGTCGCCCTGTTCATGGAGAACATGGATTCGACCGTGATCGCCACGTCGCTGCCGGCGATCGCCGCCGATATCGGCACCAATCCGCTGGCACTCAAGCTCGCGGTCACCTCGTATCTGCTTTCGCTCGCGGTTTTCATTCCGGTGAGCGGCTGGACCGCCGACCGCTTTGGCGCGCGCATCGTGTTTCGCAGCGCGATCGCCGTGTTCATGCTGGGATCGATCGGCTGTGCGCTGTCGGTATCGCTCACGCATTTCGTCGTGGCCCGCATCTTCCAAGGCATCGGCGGCGCGATGATGACCCCGGTAGGCCGTTTGATCCTGGTGCGCACCGTCGACCGGCGCGAGCTGATCAACGCCATGGTCTGGGTGACGATGCCGGCGCTGGTTGGCCCGCTGATCGGACCGGCGCTCGGCGGCTTCATCACCACGTACATTACCTGGCACTGGATTTTTCTCATCAATATCCCGATCGGGATTGCCGGCATCGTGCTGGCGACGCTCTTCATCGAAGACCTGCGCGCCGAGCGGCCCGATCCGTTCGACGCGGTCGGCATGGTGCTCGCCGGGCTCGGCATCGGCGGATTGGCGTTTGGCGGCTCGGTGCTGGGGCTTGATTTCCTGCCGCTTCCGGTCGTGCTGGCGCTGATCGGCGGCGGGGCGGTCGCGGCCTACGCGTACGTAGTACACGCGCGGCGCACGCCGACGCCGGTGCTCGATCTTTCGCTGCTAGCAATTCCGACCATGCGCGCCGCCGTCGTCGGCGGCTTCATCTACCGTTCCGGCATCGGCGCGATGCCGTTCCTGCTGCCGCTTCTGCTGCAACTCGGCTTCGGTCTGACGCCATTTCAGTCCGGCCTGATCACCCTCTCCAACGTGGTGGGCGCCATGGGCATGAAAACCGTCGTCCCGGTCATCCTGCGGCGCTACGGATTCCGCAACACGCTCACGGCGAACGCGCTCATCAGCGCCGTGCTGATCGCCGCTTGCGCAACCTTCACGCCCGGGGTGTCGTTCGCCTGGATCGTCGGCGTGCTGATTGTGGGCGGTTTCTTTCGCTCGCTCGAGTTCACGAGCCTCAATACGATCGCTTACGCGGATGTGGAGCAGGTGCGCATAAGCCGCGCGACCTCACTGGTCTCGGTCGCCCAGCAGCTCTCGATCTCGGTCGGCGTCGCCATCGGCGCCCTCGCCGTCGATCTGACTTTATGGGCGCGCGGACAGTCCGCGATCACGGCAGCCGACTTCCAGCCGGCCTACATCGCGATCGCGGTGATTTCCGGTTGCGCCTTCTTCGTGTTCATGCAGATGCCGGCCGACGCGGGGGCCGAGCTCGCCCGCCGCACACCGACGCCGATCGCCGGCCCGACTGAAGCGGCAGATCAGAAGCTCGGATAGTCGCGCAGCGATCACACGCCGCCGCGAAATCCTGTCGCAAGGAGATAAAGCTCCGCCGAATCGCTACGGCTCGCCTGCGGCTTGACGTGTTTCACGCTGGCGAAATCGCGCTTGAGCGCGGCAAGCAGCGTCGCCTCGGTGCCACCTTGCAGCACCTTGCAGAGAAACGCTCCGCCCGGCGCGAGCACCTCGCGCGCAAAATCGGCGGCAGCCTCCGCCAGGGCCATGATCTTGAGATGATCGGTCTTGCGATGGCCGGTCGCGTTGGCCGCCATATCGGAGAGGACGACGTCGGCCGGCCCGCCGAGTGCCGCTTTGATCGCGGACGGCGCGCGCGGATCGAGGAAATCGAGCTCGATGAATTCGACCCCCGCGACCGGCGCCATGGCAAGAATATCGACCGCGACCACGCGTCCGCTGCCATCCTGCGCACCCACGCGCTCGGCCGCCACCAGGCTCCAGCCGCCGGGCGCCGCGCCGAGGTCGACCACGCGCTCGTCTTTTTTAAGCAGGCGATGCTTGTCGTCGATCTCGATCAACTTGAACGCGGCGCGACCGCGAAAACCTTCGCGCTTGGCCCGCGCCACGTAGGGATCATTGAGCTGCCGCTCGAGCCAGCGCCGCGACGAGAGCGAGCGGCGCTTCGGGGATTTCAACCGCGCCTTGAGCCCGCGCCCGCCCCCGCCCCCCTTGATCACGGCGCCCTCGCCGCGCGTTCCCAAATACCGTCTCCACGCATCATCTGCACCAGCATTCCTTCGCGCAGCCCGCGGTCGGCGACGCGCAGCCGCCCGCAGGGAAACGCGCGGCGGATCGCGTCGAGAATGGCGCACCCCGCGAGCACCAGGTCGGCGCGCTCGGCGCCAATGCAGCCATTGGCGACGCGCTCCTCATAGCTCCACCCGAGCAGGCGCTCGATCACGCGGGTGACCTGATCGTCGCCCATCCAGCAGCCGTCGACGCGGCGGCGCTCGTAGCGCCGCAGGTCGAGATGCACCCCGGCGATCGTCGTCACCGTGCCGGAGGTTCCGAGCAAATGCGTGCCATTCGGTCGCAGACTACCGTGCTCCGCGACGAAGCGGTCCACGAATGCCGCGACCTCGGCAATCATCGCGGCATAGGTTTCGCGCGTGACCGTGCGTCCGCCGTGGCGCTCGGCGAGCGTGACGACGCCGACCGGCAATGAGACCCAAGCCTTGATCGTCGGCAGCGGCGGACCGTGCCGCGCGGGCGGCGAGCGCTCGAGCCGCACCAGCTCGGAAGAGCCGCCGCCGATGTCGAACAGGACCACCCCGTCCGCCTGCGGATCGATCAACGGGGTGCAGCCGGTGGCGGCCAGCGTCGCCTCGGTTTCCCGGTCGATGATTTCGAGTTCAAGGCCGACTTGCTCGGCAATGCGGGTGCGGAACTCGAGGCCGTTCTCCGCGGCCCGGCACGCCTCCGTCGCGATCAGCCGCGCTCGCGTGACCCCGCGGTTGCGCATCTTGTCGCGGCAGATCGCGAGCGCCTCGATGGCGCGGCCGAGCGCGGCATCGCTGATGCGTCTGGAACGCGACACGCCCTCGCCGAGGCGGATGATGCGGGAGAACGCATCGATGACGCGGAAGCTGTCGTGCGTGGGCCGCGCGACCAGGAGCCGGCAGTTGTTGGTGCCGAGGTCGAGCGCGGCATAGGTCGGCGCCCCGCGAATGACGTCGCTGTGCACCTCATCCTGGCGCGGCGAGCTGTAGCGCGGCCGCCTCCCCCACCGCGACCGCGGTGATGGCGCGCGCTCACGCCCAGAGTCGAGGTCGCCGGCGCGCCGGCCCTCGTCTTTCATCGAATTCCTTTCCTGCCGCGCCGAAGCCTCCAGGCTCCACGGCAGCGGCGAGTTCAATCCAAATCGCAGCAACTGTAGCACGCGGCCGCCGCGCGCAACAGATGCGCAGGCGGCGCATGGCAGAAAGGATGTGCTTGTCGAAGCATCCTCAGTCCTCTATTTCACGTGCTATTCGCTGCCTGCCCGCACAGCGGGCCGGTGTGAACCGATGTCGCCTGCGGCCAGCCGGCTTGCAGGCGATCTGTTATGACCGTGCCCTGATCGATGAACCTGCAGAGCGATCCGCACAGCCTTGCCGTGATGAAGTTCGGCGTCGGCCAGCCGGTGCCGCGCAGCGAGGACGCAACTCTCGTGCGCGGAAGGGGCTGCTACACCGACGACGTGAAGCTCGCGGGCGAGGCCTATGCAGTGATGGTGCGCAGCCGCGTCGCCCATGGCGTCATCAAGAGGATCGACACGGCGGCCGCGCAGAAAATGCCCGGGGTGCTTGGCGTTTACACTGGCGCCGATCTCGCCCAGTACGGCACGCTCAAATGCATCGTGGCGTTCAACAACCGCGACGGAACGCCGATGAAGAAGCCGCCGCGGCCGGCGCTGGCAACCGACAAGGTGCGCTTCGTCGGCGATCCGGTCGCCTTCGTCGTTGCCGAGACGCTGCTGCAGGCGAAGGACGCCGCCGAAGCGGTCGAGGTCGATATCGATCCGCTGCCGGCAGTGATCCGGCCGGAGGACGCCGCTCGCCCCGGCGCCCCTCTCATCTACGGCGAGGCGCCGGGAAACGTCGCGCTCGATTATCACTACGGGGACGCGGATGCGGTCGCCGCGGCCTTCGCCAAGGCCGCCCACGTCACCCGCATCAAGCTCGTCAACAGCCGCGTGGTGGTCAACGCGATCGAGCCGCGGGCTGCGGTCGGCGTTTACGAGCGCGCGAGCGGGCGCTTCACCCTGCGCGTCCCGTCCCAGGGTGTGTTCGGCATGAAGGGCAGTATCGCGGAAATCCTCAAGGTCGAGCCGAAGCAGGTTCGCATCGTCAGCGGCCATGTCGGCGGCTCGTTCGGCATGAAGGCGGCGCCGTTCCCCGAATACGTCTGCGTGCTGCACGCCGCGCGGGTGCTCGGCCGCCCGGTCAAATGGAACGACGAGCGCTCGACGAGCTTCGTCTCCGACAGCCACGGCCGCGACCACGAGGTCACCGCCGAGCTCGCGCTCGACGCCGATGGCACGTTCCTGGCGCTGCGGCTTACCAGCTTCGGCAATATGGGCGGCTTTCTTTCCCCCGTTGCGCCGATGCCGTCGACGATCAACGCGGTGAAGAACGTGCAGAGCCTCTACCGCACGCCGCTGATCGAGGTCTCCACCAAATGCGTGTTCACCAACACGAGTCATGTATCGGCCTATCGCGGGGCCGGCCGGCCGGAAGGCAATTACTACATGGAGCGGCTGATCGACGTGGCCGCCGCGGAGCTCGAAATCGATCGGCTGGAATTGCGCCGCCGCAATATGATCCGGCCGCGCGATATCCCGCGCAAAACGGCCTCCGGCAATACCTATGACAGCGGCGATTTTCCGGCTGTGCTCAAGCACGCGATGGAGGTTGCGGACCTGCGCGGCTTTGCCCGGCGCAAGCGGGAAAGCCGCAAGCGCGGGAAGGTGCGCGGGCTCGGCATCGGCTGCTATCTCGAAGTCACCGCGCCGCCGTCGAAGGAAATGGGCGGCATTCGCTTCGAGGCGGACGGGACGGTGACGATCATCACCGGCACGCTCGACTACGGCCAAGGTCACGCGGCGCCATTCGCGCAAGTCTTGAGCGAAAGGCTCGGCATTCCGTTCGACCGCATCCGCCTCAAGCAGGGCGACAGCGACGAGCTCCTGGTGGGCGGCGGCACCGGCGGTTCCAAATCGATCATGCACAGCGGTACCGCCGTCGTCGAAGCCGCGGCGAAGGTGATCGAGCAGGGCAAACAAATCGCTTCGCACGTGCTCGAGGCTTCCGCGTCCGACATCGAGTTCGCCCAGGGACGCTTCGTCATTGCCGGGACCGACCGCGCGATCGGGATCATGGAGCTTGCCGAGCGCCTGCGTTCCGGGATCAATTTGCCGGAAGGCGTTCCCGCAACCCTCGACGTGCGCCATGTCAGCGAGGGGCCCGGCGCCTCGACCTTTCCCAACGGCTGCCATATCTGCGAGGTCGAGCTCGATCCCGACACCGGCGTGATCGCCGTGGTGAAATATTCCTCGGTGAACGATTTCGGCACGGTCATCAACCCGCTGATCGTCGAGGGACAGCTGCATGGCGGCGTGATCCAGGGGATCGGCCAGGCGCTCAGTGAGATGACGGTCTACGATGACGAAGGACAGCTGCTCACCGGCTCGTTCATGGATTACGCGCTGCCGCGTGCCGCCGACTCGCCCGAGGTCGGGGTGGTCAATCATCCGGTGCCGGCGACGACCAACGTGCTCGGCGTCAAAGGCTGCGGCGAAGCGGGCTGTGCCGGCTCGCTCACCTCGGTGATGAACGCGATTGCCGACGCGCTCTCCGAATTCGGCATCCGCCACCTCGATATGCCGGCGACGCCCTACCGAGTCTGGCGCGCGATCGCCGATGCGCGGGCGGCGCAGACCGCGTGATCCCGCAATTCATCAGCGGAAATGACGCAAGCCACCGACATTCTCAGACCCGCGCGGGCGAGCGAGACCAAGCTTATCGCCGGCGTGTGCACCGCGCACCTGGTGAGCCACTATTACATGGTGCTGCTCGCGCCGCTGTTCGCCTTCATCCGCGCCGATTACGGCGTGAGCTATACCGAACTCGGCCTCGCGCTCACCGCGTTCAGCGTGGTCTCCGCGGTGCTGCAGACGCCGGTCGGCTTCTTCGTCGACCGCACCGGCGCGCGCATCAACCTGATCGGCGGATTGCTGCTGGGTGCTGTCGCCGTGCCCATGGCCGGGCTGGTCAATTCGTTCCCGGTGTTCATCGCGATGTTCGCGGTGCTGGGCCTCGCCAATACCGTCTATCATCCGTCCGACTACACCTTGCTCTCCGAGCGCGTCGCGCCGGAGCGCGTCACCCACGCTTTCTCCTTCCACACCTGCTCCGGCATGATCGGCGGGGCCATCGCGCCCGCCACGCTCCTGTTCATGGAGCGGATGGTGGGCTGGCGCGGCGCGTTTCTTGGCGCCTCGCTGCTCGGCGTCGGCGCGGCGCTGGTCGTGGCATCATTGGGCGAATTGCCAGCGAAACATGCCGCGCATGCGTCGAAGGCGCGAGCGGAGGCGGCAGCCGGCGCGTCCGCGGATGGCTGGCGCTTGCTCCTCTCGCCGCCGATCCTGCTCAACCTCGCGTTCTTCGTGGTGCTGTCCCTGGTCGGCGGCGGCCTCAACCAGTTTCTCGTGGTTGGGCTCGGCGCGCTGCACGGCACGCCGCCCACGATTGCCAACACCGCGCTGACCGGGCTGCTGACGATGAGCGCAATCGGCGTGCTCATTGGCGGCGCGCTCGCCGCGCGCACCTCGCATCACAATATCGTCGCCAGCACCGGCCTCATCGTCACCGCCGCGGTCAGCAGCTTCATCGCGTTCGCCGACCCGGGCGCCGTGCTGCTGGTTCTGGTGGTTTCATTGGGCGGCTTTGCCAGCGGCATGACGATGCCGTCGCGCGACATGATCGTGCGCGCGGTGACCCCGCCCGGCTCGTTCGGCAAGGTGTTCGGCTTCGTCACCAGCGGCTTTCACATCGGCGGCATGATTGCGCCGGTGATCTTCGGCCAGTTCCTCGATCACGGCATGCCGCGCGCGGTGTTTCTGTTCGTCGCCTGCTGCGCGGTGATCGCCATCGCGACCATCGGCTTCGGCATGTCGGGCCGGCGCACGGGGCAAGCCGCGGCCTGATCGCGACGCGCCGGAGGAGTCGAGAATGCCTGCGCGGCGACGGCTACTCGATTGCGACCGTACTGCGACGATCGCTTGCCGCATTGCCGCCGCCGCGGCGCTTGCACTGATGT